>Ga0207101_1053_pt1 | contig 22300 bp, 24 predicted proteins | sample Alteio_BWMinHeat_83_FD_153581 | JGI IMG/M metagenome (GOLD analysis project Ga0207101, IMG submission 153581) | Enriched cells from forest soil in Barre Woods Harvard Forest LTER site, Petersham, Massachusetts, United States -... | ecosystem: Environmental > Terrestrial > Soil > Temperate forest >...
GCGTGTTCGTTGGTTAAGCCGGTGACAAATCGAGGGCAGTCCCCCCCTGGCTCGGGACGCCCAGGGTAACCCCCAATGCCACTGTCGCCAGTTCCACCTGGCTACTCATGCTGCCTCGCGCTGATAGTACTTGAGCTGCCCACCTAATCGCTCCTGGCATCGGACCCTCCCACGAGGGGGAGATTCCAGTGGAGTGGGAAAGCCAAAACGGAAATTCCGGTTTATAGTGCTCGGTTCAAAGATTTGGATGGATATCCCTGGGAGGCAGTCTGGATCGCCCCCGATGAAAAGGAAGGAAGCTTTAGTGATGTCCTAGCTTGAGGGGTAGAGTTATTGAAGCATATTTGTGGTCTCCTGACTCCATGGCCGTTGCTGTACTTGCGAACGACGTTCGGGTTTCTGTTAATCCGCGGTACTGGTTTTATGCACTTAGCGGCCATCCCGTGCAGTTCGAAACCCATTATCTCAATGTCATAGACGCTGCGACGCTAACAGTGACTTCTTACCGAATGCCTTTTGACACGGTGATGGGATCTGGATGGTTGCTTAGGTGGGAACAGCCTTAGCAGCAGGCCCGGAACATCCGTTCTTGCGAATGCCAGTGAGAAGTCGCGCGTAAGAAAAGCCCACTATAGAAGCTGGTATAGAGTTTTTTCCCGCCTCCCCGCCGATGAGGCTCGCAAAGCCCGGTTCCCCTAGAACCGATGATATTGGTTCCCTTGACCGGCCAATCTTTCCTGATTTTTCGACGCTTGTGATCCGATCCAGCTGCGAAGCAACAGCGAGGAGGCGTCGATCCAGGCGTTGCAGTTTGCGCTGAGTCTTGAGGTCGGGGATCTGGCGCCGATACATTTCCAGGAGGTGACGGGTGGCGGTCAGGGCCTGGTGGATTCCCAGCGGGTCAGCATGAGTAATGACGCTGGGAAGCGGGAGGGTAGGCAGACGATGAGTTCGCGCCGCTTTCTGGCGGGCTTCGTGGAATTCGCGCTGCAGGTCCTGCGGGGTGACTTGCACATAGCGCAAGGTCATCTTCAGGGCCGTGTGGCCGAGCAGTTGCATGAGTGCCGGAAGGCTGACCCCGAGCCGGAGCATCTCGGTCGCAAACGAATGGCGAAGACGATGGGGAGTGACGTGGGTGGAGCAACCGGCCCGCTGAGCGGCGTTACCGAGCGCCCGGCAGAGAGGCATATACAAGGTATGAGCACCACCCCAGCGCGGCAGGAGGAGGCCGTGGGCCTTGGCGAGTTGGAACGCTGGGGCCAAGGTCGGGAGAGCGAGGATACGAGCCACGATCCGACGTACCTCGGGATCGGCGGGAACCAAGCGTTCGGTGTGAAGTTTGCCGACAGGGACGAGGAGCGCCCACTGGCCTGGTCCGATTTCGCGCAGACAGTCGAGCGAGAGGTGGATACATTCGCCGATGCGGATTCCGGTAGCACGGATAAGCAAGAGGGCATTCGCTTTCAGATCGTCGGTTCGGTGCAGTTCCTGCTGCAAGAGCGAATCGTCGTGGGGAGCTAACGGTCGCGGCAAGCAGCGAGGTTGCCGGGGGATGTCTTCACGACGGACGAGGGCAGACGGAAGGGAAGGGTGGTTGGCAGCCAGATCGTCCAGCAAGCGACGCAGAAGGATAAGATGTGCCGCGCGGCTCTCAATGTGCAGGGGTGGTTGTTGTTCGCACAGAGAGCGAAACCAGCCGAGCAGGTGAGGATCGCGGCGGAGTTGGGAGGCACAGCGAACCCGTGGGAAAGCGCCTCGAAGATAAGCGAGGAAGCGGCGAATGGTACATCGATATTGCCTCACGGTGCCGGCGCGCAAGGTGAGGGCGAGGGTCTGGAGATGAACTTCCAAGATGCGTTCGAGCTGGGTTGGATGATGAGTCATGAGAGGTGGGAAGGATCTAGTGCCTTCCTTTTCTCGATAGCACGCGCGTATTCGCGCCAGACGTCCTGCGGGGCGAGTTGGACGTAGAGCATGGTAGTCCGAATTTGCGCATGCCCCATCAGCTGTTGTAGGGCGGGCAGCGATATTCCCGCTCGCACCATCTCGGCCCCGAAGGTATGGCGGCAGCGGTGAGGGTTCGCGTGACGAACCTCACTCTGCCGGCGATGGTGGCGGAACAGCGAGCGGAGTCCCGCCGCGGTCATGGACTGGCCACGTTGGCGGCCTTTTAATGAGACGAACAAAGCGGGCGAGTTGATTAGCGGCCTTTCCAGCTGTAAGTAATTTCCCAGCACTTCGAGGATTTCTGGTGGTACAGGAACGACGCGCCTCTTATTACCTTTGCCGAGCACGCGCATCTGACCCGCCAAGATCTGAGCCGGAAGCAGGGCCCCTCCTCCTGAAGAGAAAAATCCCAACTGGAGAAGAATAACGCTTCTCAGCTGCGGCGGTTAGAGGTGTGATTATAAAGATTGGCCGGTTAAGGCTCCCTTTTGAGCCGGTGCTGACAGGGAGACGGAACAACGGCTCAGCGACGAGATTCGGCAACTCTGGGCCGCCCATGTCGCAGGGAAAGGTGTTGCTAAAAAGACGACGACTGAACTCAAAGCCATCCGCCAGAAGCTTGCCGGGAGCTTGTTCCGAATGAAAAAGCTACTCGTCAAGAGGGGCCGAAATTCGAAGTGGGGCTCGTTTCTCAAGAACCAGGGAATCGCACGACCGACCGGGGACAGGCTGGCGAAGGCACACCTAAAATCAGTCGACCCGCAAGCTCATTTGCTCAGCACGTTTTAGAGCCCACCAGGGAGGAGGTGGGGCAGTTCCTCGCTTCGCTCTGGCCTCGGCTAGAAAAGAAATTGACGACTACGCAGTCCAATTTCGATTTTGTCTGGTGGTTCGTCGGGTACTCCGGCCTTCCGTATCAGATGGAAGAAAATGGGATTCTACTGATCGAACCATGCGCAGAGGAATCGCCCAGCTCAGCCGCAATCGAGGCGGTCGAGCAGACCGCTGCGGATATCGGCGTCGCCAATGGCAATGCAGGCTAGCCCAAACCGGAGGAGATTGAAAAATGACGCCAAGAAATGCACACCGTAAAAGCGCAGATCGAAACCTCGTCGCCATGGCCGTCGCCGCCGTCGAGGACAGCGGCTGTCCTCTGGGCCTCGACACCGGGGATGCAGACACCGCCCCCACCGCCCTCGGCCTTCCTACGGTGCCGGAACCCTCAGCGTGCTCGCATCACCGGTACGTGTGCGCCGTTTGCGGCAAACCGCTGCGTCGCAGACCCGAGTGATTAGCACCGGAGTTCCCGATCATGGTGGCGAAGCGAGTTATGGAGGTCGATGACTGCTTCGCTCCGCTCCCCTGCGTGTCTTCGTTCCCCCTCCGAGTGAAATGCCCGCTTGAACCCTCTAAAACCGTGTGCTATTCCCCAGGTGATCGAGGAAATAACCATGGAATATGGAACTAAGCAGTTTTCCGGCAACGCAGGGGAGCACCGCAATCCCGATGGGCGTGACTGCGCAGGGCGTCATTTTCAAGTCGGCGTTATCGGGAGGGGCATGCCAGCATGCACGAACCATGTCGAGTGCTTGGCGTGCCACGGTCATTTTGAGGCTTACGAGCATCGGCTGGTAAGCGGAATGCCCATCACCCCGATTCCCTAACCATACCGGAGCAAGGAAAGAGGACCCGCAACTCTGGCCCTCGATTGCGGTGCGGAGAACTTGCTTCAACCGTGCCTGTCGCCCCATGGGCTGATGCCCGGAATGCCGCTGCCCGGTGTGTGAGTGTTGCCTCGTGTTGATGGCTAACGAAGTTTCCGCTTGACCAGCCGGTGGAACCGTCTCGTCACCCGGTCTCGCCCTTCGGGCGACTCATTCGTTCTCCATCTCGATCTCCCCTGTTTCGTTCCGGGTGAACTTCTTCCCTGTGATGCGGGACAAATGGAATGCAAGACCCTGACCGTAGAGTGACGGCTTTTCCCCACTAAAACCGAAGCTTTCCCGAAGCTGCCGGTGTTCATTATTGGCAGCCATCAACCTTTCAATCTGGCTTGTGCTTAGCTCGTCGATGTGGGGAAACAACTGGGACAGCAAGTTGCCCTCGTCAAAGCCGGGGCAGGCGGGCAACGCTTCAATGTAGCAGTTGAGCATGCGGGGCTGCGCAATCAGAAGCTTGGCAAGTTGCAGAGGCGTGTCGTCCCATTTGCAGGACAAGGCCTGGAATTTGGCGATGAATCCGTATGGGGATTTCCCACGCTTGACAGAAATCACCGGCACACCACGACCGAGCGCATAACCCACCTCCTGGTCCGTCCAATCACTGCCGTGAAATTCTTCAGTGAGAAGCGCCACAAGCGCATCCATGGAAGCCAAGGCGTTTTCGATTACTTCCTGCCACTCCTTGGTTGGACGAATATCTTTGTGGGCGACAAACGCAGAGATTCCAAATAAGGCTAGTCCTTCCTTGAGCCGTGTGGCCTCCATCTTGACTGTATCTTTGTGACTCAGGAACACACGAAAGCCCCTACTACCCCAGATGCGTTTTGCTGTCTCGGGCGTCGTCGTGCGCTGCCTTGGCAGAAGAACGTCGGATTCCATCCGCCAATCACGGTCTTCAACCTCCTCCAATTCGATGAAAACGGCAGAAATGTATTCATTCGAGATGTTCTTAATACCGTTAATATCAGACTTTATCCGCTCTTGAAGGTTTATCCTCTCAAGGCTAGGGGTGGGATAGAGGCCCTCTGGGACGTCAAGGTACACAGAATGGCCGTAGAACATCTCCTGGTAGTCACGGTCGAACTCGCCCTCCCGGTCTTCTTTTACACGCAATTTGGAGTTCACGATCACCTTTTGTGCTTGATGCTCACCTTCATCTTTGTAGATTCTGTGGAGAGTGGCGAGGAGGTGTTCGACCCGCTTGGGAAGTTGAAGAACCGGTTCACGCTTCGTCTTTGGGTTCATTTCGCAAATTCTACTCTGGCGTTGTGGCTCGTTCAAGAAACTCCGAACCCGCCGCGGTAATCGCAGTACCGGTTGAAAAACGCTGTGAGCGGCGATAGACTTCCCGCCGTGCCACACCACCATTCAACCCTCCAATACCTCGTCGGATTCGGTCACCTCGCAATCTGGATTTCCTGCCTGATTTGGCTGGACCGGACTTCCGTCCGGCCACGCCCGGATGAACACCTGCGGTGGCATGACAGGCTGCTCCGGGTAGCCGGTGCGCTAATCCTCGGAACGCTCCTGGCATTCGGGGTCCCCCGTTGGCTCGGGTGGGTCAAATAGGTCGGGCAACCCGACTTCAATCAGTGAACTGCCACCACCTCAAAAAAAGCGGTAGAAAACCGAAAAACGCCGGGGTCCCCGCCCCGGATTTGCGAAATTCCGGTTTTCGTCAGAACTCTGGGACCTCCTCACCGCCGACCGAGCCGGTTCGGGGCTGGAGTCAGGGCCAAAAAACGACAGTAGAACCGAAAAGTGCCCCCACCGCTGCGCTTGTAGGTTGACGTTTTTCCGAGAGGTCACCCTTAGTGTTGAAATCACGCCCTACGACCACATAAAGTTCATCACTGAAACTCTGCCCTTGAATGTCCAGTACTTCGGAAAGAACAAATCGTAAAGCTCTAGTGACACCGACCCGGCCTTAAATTCAGTTTCATTGCGGAGAGTCAGGATTATGAAGACGGCTGCGAGGGATTGAATTACATTCCTCAGCTTTGCCTCACGGAAGTTGCTCATCCTGTCATGTTTAAGGTCAGTAAATGCTTTCCACCAGGGAGAGCTGTTTCCAGCGCCCCATTCTTTGAATGGCGTAACCAGGTAGCCCGACACAGCGTCCGGTCGGTAATGCAAAGGATTTGAGTACAAGGCGTCCTCGTACGTGTTCAAGTTGACTTGTTTTGTTGAGAGGGCAAACTCGCCTTCCAGCAGCTTTCGAAAGTCTCCAAAATTGAACTCTGCGCTGCCGCTTACTTTCTGCTTGAAGTCCGGAACCTGGGACTCCCGCTTAAAAGCGTATCCCGCCGTTGATTTTTCCCGAACGAGAGTCTGACACAAGGAGTCGAAGAATGAGCACGTGTCAATGAGCAAGCTCTCCAGTATCACGGAATAAGTGTCAAAATTCCTCTCGTGGCATGACACATAACGGAAGATGTCCACCATGCGTCGCTGAAGCTCGATGTAATATGAAATGTCCAACGAGAGTTTCATAAAAGCACCCCTCGCACAGAATACGTAGGCCCTACTCAGCATGTCAAATCGAGTCACCGACCGACGCCGCTGTGCATGGGCGCACCCCAGTAGAGCAAGAAAAGCGGTTAAGAAACTCCCTGAATCACCCCCCACCGCTGTGCCCCCTGCCTTTCACGCCATTTACGTGAGAAAATCAACTTAGAATGAACAAGGACGTTGCTTACGTTCTGATTGATGCGGAGCTACGGAGACTCTTTGAATTGCCCTACGCAGAACTCATCAAAATGATTGGAACACCCGAGACCAAGCAGGTCAAAGGCGAAGACGGCATTTCGTATCAGGTAGAAATTGAAGCGATCTGGGACATCAACAGGGCCGAGGACGTGAGAGTCATGGTTTCTATTGATGACGGTGGGTGGCGAGCTTTAGTGCCACTCACGCAGGACTTCGTCATGCGGCCTGATGGGTCATTTGTGGACGAGTTCACAGGCGAGTACTGATGGTCACAGAATTCCGAAGATTGCTCGAAAGCCCAAGTTCGGCCCTTCATTTGCCATCGCCCTGCCACTCGCCTCCTGCCTCTGAATCGGAAAAAAGGTACTGACTCATTTTGACACACTTTTAGATTCGTTATTGTTTACAGGGGCTCGCCAAAGGACCTTTCCGTCTGGCCTGCTCATCACATCCGAATCGGCTGAGGTCTTCGTGGTTTCCCCAGAATCAACGGAGGACAGCAATAGTTGTCCAGTATTTCCGTTGTCGTATGCATACAGCGCCACTGCCGATATTCCATGCTGATTATAGAGTTCTAACTCAGGGTTGTTCCCATCGGCACGCATTCTGCCCATCAACTTACCGTGCGAATCTACAAGTTGAAATTCCTGTGCCCGAATCATGCGCCTCTTATATGTTGTTTGGCCGATTATCGCCAGTGCGCCGAAAGCTATGAGGGTCGCTACCACGGCGCATTTTAATCTGCGGTTCTGCCTTTCGAGTTTACCTAGCCGTTCGACGATGGTCTGAATGTCCGGTTTATCTGCGGATTCTTTGCGGATAGTATTCATTTTTCACCTCGCCCCAGCCTAAATTACATAACTCGATTTGAAGCTGCGGAATTCAAAATGAGTCGGCCAGTACAAGAATCCCGTGGAGCTTGTCCCATGCGAGGAACCCAGCGATGGGGAGCGGCGCAGGATAATGGCTGCCCGAGATAGAGCAATCCGCCGCATGCCAAGAGATCGCTTACGCCGAGCTCCTGAAGACGACCGGAGGCACCCGGGAATATTATCAAGCTTTGGAAGGTTTTATCTTGGTGTTGTTCCCGGATTGCGACCCGCCAACCACCGTGCTGCCCGAGGCGCACAAGCCGGAAGTGGAGGCTCCCATGAATCTCCAAACCGTATCCCCCACGGCCAAGCCCGGAAGCCGCTGCCCGGTCTGCGGTGAAGGTCCCCTCTTGCCCTCACCGTCAGGGCTGAATTTACTTTGCCACACCTGCAACCGAATCGCCGTGCTACCCCAGGCGCAACGGGTGGATGACCGACCCGTCGCCGCTTGGCATGGGCAGCGTGGCGGCAGACACAAAAAGCCATAGTAGAACCAAAAACCGCCCCACCGCTGCGTCCGTGACTTTGCGCTAGGAGGCGATTCAAGCCACGGTCTTAAGCTGCCATGGTCCTGGGGCGGGAGGGTGGTTCGCAGGCTGCTGCGAGTCAATGAACCAGGCTGGCGGGGCATTTGCTCGGTCGGCCAGGTTCCGCAGTCGATGGCCATGAGGCCGTATCGGGCGGAAGCCTCATCAACTCTCATCTCGCCACGTTGTTGCTGTGGTCGTTAAACGGTCCAATGTGACTCGCTTGAAATCGGAATCCACCCCATTGAGCGATTGAATGGCGGGTTCAGGAGTAGGCATGTGGCACTGACCGTTGAAGAACCCTCCAGGGTCAACGGTCAGGCAGGGAGTGTAGATGTCGCCCACGACGACGCCGTGTTCTTTGATTGCCAGAAATTCACTGGCGTGAACGTTTCCCGTTACTTTGCCGGTAATGCTCACCACCAGGCATTGGATATTGCCTTCAACTTCTCCCTGATCATGCACCACCACGGCACCATCGGAAACGATATCACCCTTGAAGTGGGCGTTTAACCGAATGAGCCCACGAGCAACGTGCATGTTTCCTTCCACCTTCACACCGTGTTCGAGCCAGCCGACCCAATCGTCCGCAAAGTCGGAGAGGCCCCGACGACGTCTTGCGGGTTTGGTCATACCGAATGCCATTTCGCCCTCCTGCCGAAGCTAGGCAGTTGCCCCAGGCTTCTCATTTTGGTCGCCAGCCTGAGTACCTCATCCAACCGCTCGTGCGCTCCAATTGTGAACAACCATTCGCCGAAGTCCGATAAGGAGCGGGCACTCCGATCAGATTTCGGAGTGCCCACACGGCTTTGGTGACCGCATTTCGTCGGGCTTGCAGCCTTAGGGTGGGATTGCGGAGAAGCATCCGTAGCTTAATAATTGGAGGTTCCATAGGTACCATCGGCGTGCCTTTGCTCTTTATGATGAAGACACCTTACCATCTGGACAATGAACTGTCTACGTAAAATGTACTCTTTGCTTAATGTGGCATTACAGTTATTTTTGAACGGTAATGGCCAGGTCGCCGGATACCTCTGGTCAGTCCATGTCAATGAGGGTATGGGCGAGTACGTTGATGAAGGCGTGAGCGGGTCGAAGGAATCCCGCCCCGAACTCAACCGCCTCATGGTCGATGCCCATCGGCGGCAGTTTGACATCGTTTTGGTTTGGAAAATTGACAGATTCGGTCGGTCGCTGAAGCACTTGGTCAATACCTTAGGCGACCTCGATACATATGGCGTGGCGTTCGCCTCCCTGAAAGACAATCTTGATTTGAGCACTCCATCTGGCCGTCTCATGTTCCAAATCATCGGGGCGATGGCGGAATTTGAATTGAGTCTTTGCCGGGAGAGGGTGCGGGCGGGGCTTCAAAACGCCCGGCGCAATGGGAAGCAGCTTGGCCGTCCCTCCCGTGTCGTGGACCTTGCCAGCATCGCCCGCATGAAGGCCGACGGCCACAGTCTGCGCAGCATCGCCCACAAGCTCGGGGTGGGTTACGGCACGGTGCGAACGAGGCTGGCTGCTGGTGAGCGGAAATCCGCTAGTCCCAAGGCTGCTGCCAAGGCTGGAATGCAAGGGGTTAAATCGCCGGTTCCAGTGAGCGGCAAACAGTAGTTTCTCGCTCAGAGGCGTACCACAGGAAAATCCGTGATCTATCGTCGGAGGCAATCCGTTATGACAGATTCCACCACCACACTGCCCGAATCCATTGAATGCCCGCTCTGTCTTGGCAAGGGCGAACTCAGCCGGACCGAAGTGCTGGAGCGGCTGGGCATGAAAGACGTCGCACGAGTGGCCCAGCTCAGCGCCGAGGAAGCCATACGTCTCATCCTCAAGAATGAGAAGGCTGCCGAGCAGGCCCGCTGGGCAAAATTCGACGCAGAGTTGGCAAGGCGGGTTGCCGAGATCACGGGCAAGCACAGTGCGGAATTGCAGAAGCTCCAGGCCGAAAAGAGCGAGCTGTCCGCACGCCTGAATGGATTGGAAAAAACCGCCACCGCCACGCTGGACAACGCCCGCCAGGAGGAGCGGTTGGCTGCCGAGAATGTCCGCGCCGGCGAAAAAGAGCTGGGGTTGACCCGCAGCAGCGTCACACAGGAGGATGGCTCTTACACAATCCTTCTTTTGCCACCCGGCCAATACCGGTTGGCGGCAGAGAAGGCAGGCTTCGAGAAGATAATTCAAGGTCCCATCAATCTTCTCGTGGATGCGCATCCGCGGGTGGATTTTCGGCTGAAAGTCGGTGCGCAGACCACCACCGTCACGGTTCAATCAACCGTGCCGGTGCTGGACACGCAGACCGCTACGGTCGGAACCACCGTCGAGCAGGCCAAGATCAGCCAACTTCCTTACAACGGGCGCAATTTCCTCCAAACCTTGCTCTTCACCCCTGGAGTCGTGCCGGGAGTCCAGGGTTCGGAGCTGAACAACAACCGCGGTGGGTCCATCAACGTCAACGGGCTGCGCGAGGACATGAACAGCTTCCTGCTGGACGGCATGAGCAACACTTCAATTGCCGTCGGGACCTTCGCCGCCGCGCCGCCGCTCGATTCCATCCAGGAATTTAAGATGGAGACTGGCGTCTATGGCGCCCGGTTCGGGGTGTCGGCTGGCGCCCAGGTGAACATTGTGACGAAGTCCGGAACCAACCAATTACACGGCACGCTTTATGAGTACCTGCGCAACGGCAATCTGGACGCGCGGAACTTTTTTGAGCCCACAGTGCCGCCTTTCCATCGCAATCAGTACGGAGCGAGCCTGGGTGGGCCGATCGTGCTTCCGCATGTCTTTAATGGCCATGACAGGACCTTTTTCTTCTTAAACTACGAAGGCTTGCGCGACAATCATTCCTTCTTCGCCCGCGGGCACGTGCCCACGCTCGCCGAGCAGAGCGGCGATTTTTCCGACATCGCGCCGGGGTCGCCCTGCTCCCACACCACGCTTCTGTTGGATCCCCTGTTGCTCGTCAATCCTGCCGCTCCTCTGACGATCCCAGGAAATAACCTGAACAACATAGCTCCGGCTCTTCCGGCGGGCACCCTGGACCCCATTGGTCAGGCCCTCGTCGGCCTGTATCCGTCCCCCAATATTCCCAACGCACCTTGCGGCGGAGAGAATTACCAACAGCAGGTGCTGCGTATCATCGATACGAACAGCTTCGTCGGCCGCTTTGACCATCGCTGGGGCTCGAAGGACAGTCTCTTTTATCGCTATAGCCTGACTACTGAGTCCACGCTGACTCCTTCGGGCCTTCCCACGGGCGTGCCGGGATTTGGTACTCGGCGCGTGGATTGGTTCGACCAGACGGGCTTGGATTGGACCCATGTTTTCACTCCCACGTTTCTGAATGAGGCGAAGGTCGGTTACAACCGCTGGCAATATCAGTGGAACAATGAGGACCAAGGGAGGAACATTAATCAAGCCTTCGGCATCCGCGGGGCGCCTACAGCGTACCGCGACACAGGAGTGCCCAACCTGACCTTCGCCGGTTACGACGCTCTGGGGGCCTTCACCACCTACCCCCAGGCTGGTGCCGTCAACACATTCCAGTATGCGGACACGCTCACCTACGTCCACGGCAGTCACTCCTTCGATTTCGGAATGGACATCCGGCCGATCAAACGCGGAAACTTCTTCGAGGATATTGACGCGCGCGACTATTACACCTTCAACGGAGTGGTAACAGGCAGCGCCGTGTTGGCGGGTCTGCCCCCGACCGTGCAGACGGCACTGCTCGCGGCCTGCCCCCCACCCAGTTGTGGCTTCGGCAACGGTGTAGCCGACGCCCTGTTCGGCCTTCCGACGAGCTGGGTTCGCGGCTCTTCAGGCTACGTCTCAGGAACCGCCACGGAGTATGATTTCTTTGCGCAGGACCGCTGGAAGATTCGGCCCAACCTCACGCTGACGCTTGGCCTCCGGTATGAATACAACAGCCTGGTCACGGACAAGTACAACCACTTTGGCAGCTTCGACTTCAACAAGGGGCTGCTGCTCGCTGCGGGGACGAGTGCGGCCTCCCTGCTGAATTTTGTCGGCACCACGGGGGCCTCCGGTCTGCCCATCGGGCAATTCCAACAGGCAGGAACGGAGAACTTGGGAAGCACTTCGGAAAACCGGGCGCTGCAACATCCCGACCACACCGACTTCGGGCCTCGTCTCGGCATCGCTTGGATGCCTTTTGGCAATGAAAAAACCGTCATCCGCACCGGAGGGGGCGTCTACTATGACCAGATGGTGGGCCAACTTTATTTCCAGAAGAGCTTTAACCCGCCGTACTTTCAATTGAACCAAGGAAACCTGCTGGACAACCAAAGGGCCGTTTTCACCGCCGTCGCCACGCCGCCCGCCGCGGGCGGGCTGCCGCTGGCCACTGGTCTCCTTCTCCAGAACCTGTTTGTCGCGCCCTCGTTGACGCAGGCATTATTCCCGATACTTGAGCCCGTCGACTTGAACCTCAAGGACGGAAGGATTTTTGAATGGATGTTCGATGTGCAGCGACAGTGGGGCTCCTGGCTGCTCGACGCAGGATACGTCGGGACACGGGGGCTGAGATTGCCCTTCGAGTGGGATCCAAACCAGCCCAATAACGCGCTCTATAGGGGTGGCGGCACCTGTATTCCGAACACCCCAGCGAGCACGCCCTGCCCGCGACCCTACCCCAATTTCCAGATAATGTCCTACACGGATCCTGTCGGCACATCGATATATCACTCCTTGCAGGTCAAAGTGGAGAGGCACTACAGCAACGGCTTGGCGATCATCGGCGCCTATACCTGGTCGAAATCTATCGATAACGACTCCGCCTACTTCGGAACGAATGCCAGCCCCGGCTTTCCGCAGAATTCCTATGATCTCGCGGCGGAGAAGGGCCGCTCAGACTTCGACTATGAGCATCGCTTCTCTCTTGCGTACGTTTACGATCTGCCTTTTGGGTATAAGATCGGAAAGCTACAGAACTCGAAGGCGAACTACCTGATCGAAGGCTGGGAGGTGGCAGGGATCGCCATGCTGCAATCCGGGGCACCCTACACGCCGACAGTCGACGGTAATCCCAGCAACAATATTGATAACCATGATCGTCCGAACATCGTTCCCGGCGTGAGCTTCTATCCCGCCCGTAGGAGCGTCAACGAATGGACAAACCCGGCCGCATTCTCTTTGCCTGCTCCTTACACCTTCGGAAACGCGGGACGAAATATACTGACGGGGCCGGGTCTTGCTGATTGGGACTTCTCGCTGATTCGGAACTTAAGATTATGGGAATCGAAAACCCTTCAATTCCGCGCCGAGATGTTCAATATTCTCAACCGGGCTAACTTCACTCTTCCCAATGCAGACGCCAGCAGCAGCAGCTTTGGGGTCATCGGCAACACGGTGCAGCCCATCGCCGGCCAGGCTTCGGGCGGACCTGGGGACCCGCGCGAGATCCAGTTCGCGTTGCGGCTGACCTGGTAGAAGCGGACGCTGTGTTGGCCCGGATAAATTCGTAGGGGCGCACCAACAGCAGAGATGACGCTTCCCAGGACGGCGACGGCACAGGCGGAAACCACCAGGGGAGGTAAGTTGCAAAGCTCAGGTCTGCCGGACGGACCGAAGACGAGCTTCCCACTCGCCGCCCTCATCCGCTCTTAACAGGCTCAATTCGCGCTCGGCTTTTCCGCGTGATCGATAACTAAAACGCTCACTGTACCCTTCTCGGAGGCGAGCTTCAATCCGAGCTGTTCCTGCAAAGCAACGAACAGGTCTGGTCCACCTTCTGGAGCGGGTAATGAATTGCCGGTATTTATCGGATCACCCCCGGCCCCGTGAGCCCCGGGGAGGTTCTGGCCAGGAATCGAGGGATCGGGCGCGAACTGCAAATGAAAATTGAATTGGCCCGCAACACTCGTGTTATCGACAACAGGACGGCCCGAGAATCGTGAGAGTGTCTTGGCGAATTGTGTCATCGTGGTCCCTTGCATATCCAGGCTCATGTCGCCTGTCCCGGTGCGTCGCACGAATAAGAGCCCGCAGACGTTCGGAAAGCCGGATGGCTTGGTGCTCCCTGGCTTCAACGCCTCCGGGTGCACTGGATCATAGGCGGCGCACGCGACCTGTGCCAATCGCTGGACTTTCAGACCCCCCTTACCGACGGTCATCGCGTAGACGGACGCTTGCCGCATCTCCCGGTGGGTTTTCAATTGAAACCGCTCCTCGAGAAGTGTCTGAAGCATTGGTCCGAGCATCATGAGAGCGTGTGCCGGCGGCACCTCAACCTTGGCGGACACGCTGTAGTATTCGGACTGCATCCAAGCAGGCCCGCCCTCGATGTGTACCGGCTCTGGATTTGAGTCCACTGTGACACCGTCGCGGTATGTGCCGTACGCGGTTAGGATCAATCTTCGCAGATTGACACATGGTATCGCTACGCGGTCTGGAGACGGTGTCCAGGTCCCGCCGAATATCTGCTTGCTCTCGCAACCAGGATAAGGTTTGATCGATGCGACTTCAAATACAGGCCGGCGCGCGCCGCCAAGCTTGTCGTTCTGTGCCCAAACCCGTGGCGCTACTGTAAGGCCCGGGACCAATGGTCCGAGAACGACTGCCACGGCCAAACTCGCCAATGGAAGCTTTGTGCTGAAGTTCAGCCTAGTTCCGCCCATTCGCGCCATGATGCGCACAATGCGCCACTTCAGGTCGCCTCGCGTGTGAACTCGACAGCCCGTCATAATGCGGCCTCCTCCTATTTTGGTTGGCAATGTTCAATGTCGTCGTTACTGGACATAAACGTACTCTCGGCGGGTCTATCGAGATGCAAGACGAAGTGGTGATCTCCCGCGATAACATGCGCATGAATCGAGAGGTGCTGTTCGTTCTTGAATATCTTCACGACTCTTCCATCGATGAGTGCGATCCCGGACGCACCGGGAGGTGCAAAGTCAAACACAAAGAGGGGCTGTACTGAGTTGCTCGGGATGTCACGTTGCGCGGTCATACAGAAGCTGTAGTCGCCGACAGAGGCGAAATTCCCAGATGACCTCTCGCCCGCCAAATTGCCGGCTGAATTTCGAATAGGTGATTCTTGTTCGTAGGGATATTGAGCCTGAGCTGAAGTGACCTGCGCGAGCCCTTGCAGCAAAGACGAAGTCAGAAATAATGCCGGGAAGGTCCCGGTGTGCGCAACTGCAAAGACGCATGCCCAGAACATCAGCGCTGATAAGATACCGCCCAAGCACAGAAGGATCGGATTCGGCCCTCGTTCGGCCAGAAGCTGAAACGTAGGTTCGCCGTTGAGAGACTGTGTCGCGACGATCGGCGTTGCACGCGGGTTGACGTATTCGCGGGGCAGCGATACTGCGAAATCCAATAACAAATCCAGCCAAAGACGAAGCCCGCGGAGGAATCCTTTTTCACTAGCGGCTCGATCAGCGACGAGGCGGAGCATTTCGTCGCCGTATGTCCGACGGAAATGATCCGGATAAAGCTTCAACAGAAACGCGTAGAGCTTTTCAGGCATCTGCCCCTCGCAGTATGCGCTTTGACCGCGCAACTCGGAGAGTCTGGGCGAGCGCTTCCACCTCTGATCGAACCAGCTTCAGGCCCGCAGACGTCAGGCGATAATAGCGACGGCGCTCTGAACTTCGCTCCGAGTCAAAGCTAACATCGAGTTCCTCAATAACTCCCGCTTCCAGCAGCGTTCGGAGCGAACCGTATAACGTCCCCGGTCCCAACCGCACCCGCCCCCCTGTCTGTTGCTCAACTTTCCGCATGATTCCGTAACCGTGCAGATCCTCATCTGCTAAAGCCAGGAGGATGTTAAAGGCGACCGAGGGCAATGGATCAAGCTTTCGTCTAGGCATAACGAATAACGATATATCGATAAACGACTATGAAGCCGCTTTCTCCCCCTGTCAAGCTAGAATTAGCCCCGCCTTGCCGGGAAAGCCGATGGCGCGCGAGGACCGCCCTCTGGCGCCCCAAAGGCGATCAGTCCTCCCTGAACGGCGTAGTGTTTGCCGATGTTGCGCATAGGGTCGTTCAGGAATGCGCTGCCAGATTACCCGCCACATGGCGACCTATTGCCTAAGCCAGTTATCGAAAAGCGTGATCAAAGGATTGACGTTTAGTAATTTCTTCACTATAGTTAAGGAAATGGGAGAGCGAGAATATCTCGGAGAGTTTGAATTGACGGTGATCCTGGCATTGCTCCGCGTGGGGGAAGACGCGTACGGTGTGCCTATCGCCCGGGAGATCGAAAACAGTGGCGGGCGCGAGGTAAAAATTGCCAGCGTCTATGCGGCCCTGGAGCGGCTTGAGCGGAAGGGATTCGTTCACGCTCGAAAGGGCGAACCAACAGCGGAACGTGGCGGCCGGGCAAAACGGTACTTTCGCGTGACGGCTCTGGGTCTGCAACAAGTGCGCAAAATTCAGAAAAGCTTGGTCCGCTTGTGGCAAGGCCTTCCGCAGCTGGATGGAGGCCAGTCATGACCCGCATTCCGCCCGCGCTCGCCTCCTGGATATTGAGGTACTTGGCGAATCGGAATGAAGCCCTGGAGGGGGACCTGCTGGAGGAGTTCCATCAAGGGCGCTCCGCAAGTTGGTATTGGCGCCAGGTTTTGCGGGCATTGCTCTTGAGTTTCTCTGCGCCATTGCGTACGGGATGGAGGGTGATCTGGACTGTTGTATTCCCCGTCGTCTGGTGTACGGGAATGAACGAGTTCACCCATTTAGCTGCTCTTTCACCACTGATGGTCGCACTTAATGACTGGCTCCGCCACGAAGGATCATGCGGATTTGCGTTGTTGAATGCTCTCGTGATCATCGTCTGCGTTGCAGTGCCACTCGCCATCTACCTTGCTCTCACGAACAAACTTACCGGGCGGACCTTTGTGGCCGGGTTGGTGGGAGGCAGCACCGGCCTAGGCATCATGCTGTTCATTTTGATGAACCGTATCGTGTTCCTTCAACCAATGTATCGACCCCTGAACACGCCCTTGAATGCTCTCTTCGCATTTGCGCGCGCGGAGCACTGGAACATTAGAAGATGGCTGGGAGTGTGCGCAAGGTACCAGTTGTCTCTGCCGTTGTTCGCTGCGATTTGTGCAACCCAAATCAGGATGTCGGCCCTGAAGCAATTACCGGGAGCCCTTGCTACCACAGTAAGAAACGCAATGCTCGGGACTCCCTCGCGAGCACGGTGCGAGTAATCATGCTCCGGCAGTGCCAGAGGCTTTGCAGCACCTGTAGACGTCTTGGTGATCGACCATGGAGAAAAATCGTCCGAGCATTAGGGGGCAAAATGCGCATCTTGGGAATTCTTGTGCGGGGAGGGGCTTTGCTGTTCGGGCTCTCGATGCCCGGCCAGTTTCATGCCCAAATTCCTTCGGTGCCCACCGTCGCTCAACCAGCCGCGCCAGCTACGGAGCTCCTTTCATTTGAGGTTGCCACTATTAAGCTGAACCGTTCCGGGGACCAGGGCTTCGCGGTAAGGATGCCTCTTGGCAGGTTCACCACAACCGGCACGACAACAAAATTCCTCATTGCCTATGCCTACAGCCTTAAAGACTATCAGGTGACGGGAGGACCAGGCTGGGTCGATTCTGAAAGATACGATGTTGACGCGAAGGTGCCGGACTCGATCACTGAAAAGGCGTTCAAAGTGCCTTTCGAACAGATTAGGGGAGAATATCTATCGATGGTTCAGACCCTTCTGGCAGATCGATTTAATCTGCGAGTGAGTCACCAGCCTAAGGATCTCCCCGTTTATGCCCTGGTTGTCGCGAAAAACGGCCCCAAAGTGTTGAAGGCGAAACCTGCGAATACCTACCCCGACGGGATCAAGGGGCGTGACGGCCATGCGATAGGGCGTACTTGGCGCATGTCACGGGGCCAACTTATTGTCCAAGGGCAATCCATGGATTCCTTCGTCGGGGTCTTGTCGCAATACCTGGGACGCACTGTACTGAACCAAACAGGGCTTATGGGGGACTACGACTTCACGCTTCAGTGGACACCGGAGCCGGACGAGAGCACGATGTTCAGCGCGCCGGAACCGGGCCAGTCAGCGCTTAATAGCCCATCCCCACCCGATTCTTCCGGGCCTTCGATCTTCACTGCCATGCCAGAAGAACTTGGTCTGAAGTTGGAATCGAAAAAAGGCCCCGTGCCAATTCTCGTCATCGAACAAATCGAGAGGCCTTCAGAGAATTAGCTGCGGACGGCTTTTTAATGGCATCGTAGAAACTGACACGGTGCATCCCGTTCTCAGCCGGGACTCTTCCTATGTCCGAAACTCCGGCGGCAACTTCACGTGATCAATCTCAATCGGCGCTCGTTAGTGTCGAACTCCCATGCGAGGAAATTTGTGGCGGCATAATACAGCATGTCCGCTGGATGGATCGCCAGGAACGGCGCAGCGTTTACTATTACCGATTCCACTTGATAAAACCCCTCCCAAGGAAGGATGCCTACGCCCGCTTCGGGGCCTCGAACCCCGTTTCAGGGGAGTTTGCATAATTGCGGGCGGGATGGGCGTTTATCGTTCCCAACCCACTCATTGCAAATTTCTTTCTCTATCGGCTTTGGATCGGTCCCCTTGTCGGAATCGGGTCTGTCTGCAGGACTTGCACCAAAGGGATTCCTGGGTTCGTGTTGTTCCAAGATCCGAATATCCTCGGGAGGATTTCAAAAATGTCCCCCCCAGGAATCAAGCGGGCCGCCTGCGTTTCGGGCCCCAGTGTTCAAGAGTCGTCCTTATATCGTTGATCCGTACGGGCTTCGAGATGTAATCGTCCATACCAGCGGCCAGGCATTTTTCCTTGTCGCCCTGCATCGCGTTGCCGGTCATGGCAATCATGTAGGGGCGCACATCGTCACTCCAACGCTGGCGAATATGGCGCGCCGCGCCGTATCCGTCCATGTCAGGCATTTGGACATCCAAGAAAATGATGTCGAGTGGCTGCCGATCGAGGGCCTGGATCACCTCCAGGCCATCGCTCGCGACTTCCGACCGGTATCCCAGCTTCTCGAGGTACTTCGTCGCCACCATCTGATTGACGCGGCTGTCGTCAGCGATAAGGATTTTGAGCGGTAGGCGGGAAGCAAGGGAACTATCAAACACCGAATCGGTTGGGCCTTTGCGGATGATCTTTCTACGGTCAATGGATTGGCTCAATGCATCCAGCAGTTGCTTGGGGCGGATGGGCTTGTAGACCGAAGCGGAAATTCCCGACGTGGCCGCGCGCGGGTCGCCAGCGCGGATGTGAGTCGAGGTCAACAACAAGATGGGAAGCGATAAACCGCCCGGAAGGCGGTGTATTGACTCCGCAGTCCCAAATCCATCAGTGTCAGGCATTTGAAGATCGAGGATGAGGGCGTCGAAGGCCCTGCCGGATTGCAATAGTGCCATCGCTTCGTGGGTGGTTCCCACCGCCTCCGGGTGCATTCCAAACTTGCCCATCCAATGCGTCAGGATTCTCTGATTGGTTTGATTGTCTTCCGCTACCAGTACACGCTTCCTCGCAAGATTACTGTGCACTTCGTTCCAGGGCAGCGACGAGGTATCAGGGAAAGGCGTTGATTTGATGGCGAAGTAAAAAGTGCTCCCCTTCCCGACTTCGCTTTCGAACCACACCCGGCTGCCCATAAATTCTGCCAGTCGATTACTGATCGCCAACCCTAGTCCGGTGCCCCCGAATTGCCGCGTCGTCGAGGCATCCACCTGGCTAAACGATTTGAAGAGTCGATCCCACTTATCCTTGGGAATGCCGATGCCCGAATCCCGAACCGAGAATTGCACCATACGATGCTCGGCATCTCCGGCCATGCCTGCCGTGACGACAACTTCTCCCTGGGAGGTAAATTTCACCGCATTGCCAATAAGATTGACCAGAATTTGTCGAAGCCGCGTCACGTCTCCCACCAGAGTCACGGGAACTTCTTCATCGATCTCGTAAGCCAGGTCCAATACCTTTTCGGCGGCCTTGGGTGCGAGGAGTTCCATTGATTCCTCGATACAAGTGCGCAAATCAAAAGGATGTTCTTCCAACTCGAGTTTGCCCGATTCGATCTTGGAGAAATCCAGGATGTCGTTGATGATGGTCAACAAGGAATCGCCGCAGCCGCGTATCGTCTCCACGAAATCGCGCTGCTCATCCGTCAACTCGGTGTCAAGCAGCAGCGTCGTCATCCCAATCACACCATTCATGGGGGTACGAATTTCGTGGCTCATATTGGCCAGAAATTCTGCTTTGGCACGGGTAGCCTCCTCCAACTTCTGGTTGACGGAGATCAGGGCGGTGTTCGTCGCCACCAACTGGCGCTGGCTTTCACGCAGCGCCCGGTGGGCCTCGTCGCGCTGAATTTGGTTCAGGTAGGATCGGGAATGATACCGGATGCGGGCGATCAATTCGACCTTGTCTGGCAGCTTGACCAGATAGTCATTGGCGCCTGCAGCGAATGCCTGGCTCTTGATGAGCGGATCCTCTTTTGTCGAAAGTACGATGATGGGAGTTTCGGCGGTGGCGGCGTTGGACCGAAAAAGTTGAAGAAGGTCCAGACCGTCGATCTCCGGCATGACGAGGTCCTGGAGGATGACCGTTGGCCTTATTTGATTTGCGGCGTTAATGGCATCAATCGGGTTCGGACAGTAATGGAAGTCAACGTCGGGCAGATCTGCCAAAAGACGACGGACAGCCTGGCCCACCATGATCTGGTCGTCAATCAGTAGAACCATCGCGGTATTGTCTGGATTCGACAGTATGGGACCACTCCCTGGATTATTCACGTTCTCCATTGTTTGTTCCTCGCTCGCTGAGACCGTTTCGTTACGACTTCCGTTAGCCTCGGGGCGATCTGTTCTAGCGGCAAAATTTCCAGCGCCGCGTCAAGCTCGGCGGCGGCCTTCGGCATTCCATAAACAACACTACTCGCCCTGTCCTGGGCGATGGTGTAAGCACCGGCAGTGCGCAGCGCCTTAAGGCCTATCGCCCCGTCGCGCCCCATGCCTGTCAACAATGCCGCCACGACCTCTCCATCCCAGTGGCGGCAAACACTTTCAAAAAAAACGTCCACGGAGGGCTTGTAGTAGCTGTTGCGCGGTTCCGGGGTGTATCCGAGCGTCCGGGATTCGCGAAGAATCAGGTGATGATTGGTGGCAGCAACGAGGGCCACCCCGTCGCGAAGCGAGTCTCCCTCGTTAATAACGTGCACGGGCAGAGCTGACGATGTGCCTAACCACTCCACCATGGACGCGGCAAATTGAAAATCGATGTGTTGTACAATGACCACGGCCGCCCCCAAAGTGCGCGGCAGACACGCCAGGATCGTTGCGAGGGCCGTCGGTCCGCCCGCTGAGGCTCCGATCACCACCAGTTTGTCCGCGGCGGTCGAGAGCGGTTGCGGTCCGGACCCCGCGCCTGCTGCGGGGTCCGGCCGCTGGCCTGCTGAAATCATTCGACCGACCGTTTCAATCTTGAATCGGAGTTCGCTTCCCCCCTCGGCTTGGCCACCCGCGCCCAAAATCGGAGTTTTGACGGCGTCCAGGGCGCCTGCCCCCAAGGCATGGAACACTTTGCTGGAGTGGCCTTCCACGCTGGCGGTGACGATCAGAATTGGACACGGTTTCTGCGCCATGATGCGCCGCGTCGCTTCCACTCCGTCCATAACCGGCATATACAGATCCATCAGGACAAGATCAGGAGGGTCCTCCCTACATTTCTTTACCGCTTCTTCGCCGTCGTCCGCCACCCAAGCCAGTTGAAAATTCGGGACGCTCAGGAGCACTCGTCGCAAGGCCTCGACGGCGGTTCGCATATCGTTGACGATAGCGATTCTCACGCGTCCGTTCTCCCAATGAGATCAGTTACGGCCCGGACCAGCGTCTCGTCCTGAAAGCTTCCCTTCGTCAGGTAATAATCCGCCCCCGCTTCCAGCCCTCTCTGGCGATCTTCTTCGCGGTCTTTATAGGAGACGATGGCGACGGGAAGCGACTTCAAACGTCCATCCTTGCGAATCAGTGTCAGCAGCTCGATTCCGTCCAGGCGCGGCATATCCACATCGGTGAGGACAAGATCGTAGTGGCCGGTGCGCACCGCGTTCCAGCCGTCCATGCCATCCACCGCGATATCCACTTCATACCCCTGGCCATTGAGCAGCTTGCGCTCAAGCTCGCGCACGGTCAGCGAGTCATCGACAACCAGAATTCGTTTTTGCTTCTTTTCCGCCTTTCCGAATGTACTGTCGCGAAGCTGCGCCAGCCGCTGGCCCGAAACCAGGTTATCGATCGAACGGACCAGATCCTCCACATCAACAATAAGTACGGGCGAGCCATCAGGCATCAAGGCGGCGGCGCTGATGTTCCTCACTTTGCCCAGGCGCGCGTCCAAGGCCCGCACCACCAACTCGCTCTCGCCGATGAAATGATCGACCACCAGTCCGTAGCGCGAGGTCTTGTCCCCCAACACGATTACGGAAAGCTCATTTCCCGCTGCTTGCGGCTCATTCAATTCCAGCGCCTGGTGGGCTGTCACCAGACCGATTTGCTGGC
>Ga0207101_1054_pt1 | contig 22281 bp, 14 predicted proteins | sample Alteio_BWMinHeat_83_FD_153581 | JGI IMG/M metagenome (GOLD analysis project Ga0207101, IMG submission 153581) | Enriched cells from forest soil in Barre Woods Harvard Forest LTER site, Petersham, Massachusetts, United States -... | ecosystem: Environmental > Terrestrial > Soil > Temperate forest >...
TCAAGAGGATGGGAAGTAAGGTAAAACGTCATGGCCAACCTGAAAATCGGATAATCCCTTTTTTCTCTGCGACATCGATGGGAGGTAGAGCCTCCTGATTGACTTCGAGCATGGAGCCGCTTCCGGCCATCGAGCCTGCATGCTACCCTCCACCACCTGACGTTAGCCTATCACGATGGGCTTCGTTTGTCAAGAGGAAAAATGCCGGTGACACAGCCACTCCTGGCGTCTTCAGTTTGAAGAAAACGTGAAACCACCGGCAACGTCCAGCAAGCCTCCGCGGAGCATGTTCAGGTCGACTCCGCAGCAGACTATGCGAGCGCCCATCTCCACCCAGTGCCGGGCGGTTTCGGGTTGTTCGGCGTGCATCGCCGCGATTCGCCCGCTGCTTACAATGGTCTTCATCGTGCGTTCAATCGCCTCAATTAAGAGCGGATTGGACATTTCCCCCATTACACCAAGCGACTGCGAAAGATCGCCGTGCCCGATGAACACGACGTCGAGACCGGGGACGGAGCAGATCTCGGCGGCATTCTCCACCCCGCGTGCCGACTCTATTTGCACCATCACCATGACACGCTCGTTAGCGAGCGCAAATTTGTCCTTGGGCTTTCCTCTCACACCGTAGCGTATCCCACGGCTCGAGGATGTGAACCCCCGATCGCCGAGGGGTCCGAACCTGGCAGCCCTCACTACCGCTTCGGCTGCCGCGCGATCTTCCACTTGCGGGACATTCACAATGCCGGCTCCCGCCTCCAGAACCCGCTGAATGGCCGCTGGCGATTGATCCGGCACCCGCACCAGAGCTTCCATACCGACCGCATCCGCGGCGCGGCAGAGGTGTTCAACAGTTTCGAAATTCACCGTTGAGTGTTCCATGTCGATCCAAACAAAATCCAGGCCGCATAGCCCGATCATTTCAACCACGGCCGGGGACAACGTCCGGCAGATAAATCCGCGGGGGATTTGACCTTTCCGCAGCATCTCTTTCAATCTATTTTTATCCTGCATCATCGCGCCGTCCCTCATTGGCACCGGAGTTCATTTTTGCCGTTGTACGTACCGTTGATAGCCCTAAATCAGACGCTGCCCGCTTTAGCGGAGGCTTGAAACCAAAGAGGAACAGGTGGTTTGTGGAGCAGGATCCTGTTGAGAAATTCAGCCGACAGCCCTAGACTTTCTTCCGGTTCGGTGAGGGGGTCCTCGGTTTCAATTGAAAGCACTCCCTCATAACCAACCATCCGTAGCATGCTGATGAAATCCCGCCAGAATTTCTCTGAACTTCCGTAACCGACCGTGCGAAAGTTCCAACTTCGGTTCTTACTAAGTTGGAAAAAGTCCTTCGGGTCAAGAACGCCATAAACTCGCACGACGTGTTGATCCAGCATAAGGTCTTTCGCATGGACGTGGTAAATCTTTTCCCCCAGAAGGTGGATGACTTCGATGACGTTCATGCCCTGCCACATCAGATGAGAGGGATCCAGAAGGCAGCCGGCAACCGGACCCATTGCATCCCGCAAGCGCAGGAATGACTCCGGATTGTAAACCATATCGCCCGGATGCATCTCAAAGCAGAGCCTGAGGCCGTGGTCGCCGGCGATCTTGCTGTGCTCTTTCCAATAAGGGATGAGCCGTTGCTCCCATTGCCAGGCGTACATCTCCAGGTTGCGAGGGGGGAATGAGAACAGGATCCAGTTGGGAGCCTTGTCCCCGGGCCGGGCTTCCGGCAAACCGGCCACCAGCGTCAGGCGCGTGACCCCCAATTTCTCAGCCAATTGACAGGTTTCGCGAAATTCCCGGTCGTAGGTCCTGGCAATTTCGGGGTCGGGGCTCAGCGGTTCACCATGCATGGCGAGTGCGCTTATCCCCATGTCGAACTCCGCGAGGGTGGCTTTGAAGGTATCAAAAGCGGCGGGATCCGCAAGCAATTTGGATGGATCGCAGTGGGTCTTGGGGAAATATCCGCCCGCGCCAATTTCCACTGATTTCACACCCACATCGTGTATTCGCTTCAGTGCTTCCCGCAACGGAAGCGTCATGTACACAGTGGTTATGGCGCCAAGGTGCATGCGATTCTCCTTTGGTATTGCATGCAATGACCCTTCCCTGGGGAAACGGAGAATATCGGCTTTCAACACAGGCCTTGCAAGCTAGGGTGGCTTCCCAGATTAGATTTGGCGCTAGCCGAGACCCCCTCACCCGTCTCGCCTCGGCTAATGACGGCGCCTGGTCGAGCCACCCTCTCCCCCAAGGGGGCGAGGGCGGTAAAATCAACTCTCTCATCGCCCCCTTAGGGAGAGAAGGTTGACCGCAACCGGCGCCCCCAGAAGCCGGGGCGGGCAGGGGCCCCACGTTGTGCTGGTCGGGGGGTGAGGGAGGTAATGCGCCAAACACTGCTTAAACAAATAGCATTGGGGCTAGATCAGCTCCTTTAGAGGTGTGCCCGGGGTATCGTTAAATCCGTTGGCGAGGTACATGGGCCGACCCGCAGGCGACATGTAGGTCTTGGTCCAATCGATCCCCATCGCCTTGTAGATCGTGGCATAAAGGTCTCCGGTCGATACGGGTCTCTCGGCCACGTACCCGCCATCTTTATCGCTCGAGCCTACAACTCGTCCACCTCGAATCCCTCCGCCCCCCACCACCAGTGACCAGCAGTCCGGCCAGTGATCGCGCCCGGCATGCGGATTGATCGTCGGCGTCCGTCCAAATTCTCCCGTCACCAGGACGATGGTGCTGTCCAGCAAGCCGCGTTCCTTGAGATCCTCCATCAATGCCGAGAGGGTCTGGTCCAACAGCGGCCCCAGGGTGTCGCGCAACCGGGTATCATTGTCTCCGTGCGTATCCCATTGACCATGCTTGTAACCGGACGCGGTAACAAATCGGCAGCCGGCCTCCACCAGCCGTCGCGCCAAAAGCACACTTTGCCCAACCCGGTTGCGACCGTAACGATCTTTCGTCTTATCGGTTTCCTGGGAGAAATCAAAAGCTCGTTGGACCTGCGGCGATAAGAGCATCCGCAGCGCCTGCTGTTCGAACGCATCCATGTCGGCAAATTCGGCCGTCTCCTCCTTGGCGCGAAAGAACTGATCAACCATCTTCAACATGGTACGCCGGTCCTCGACCATTTCCGCCGACACCGTTTTCGGAAGGCTGAGATCGGGCACTCGGAAATCGGGCTTGCTGGGATCGGGAAGCACCATTCCGTCGTATTCAGACCCGATGAAGTTGCCCTGGTAGCACGGTTCGAAAAGAAGGGGATCGTCTTCAAAAGGCCTCGGCACAACGACAAAAGGAGGCATGCTGTTGCGAGACCCCAATTCCTTCGAAACGATGGAGCCAAAACTTGGAGCCTTCAGGGTGGGATTGGGACGATGGCCGGTAAAAACCTGTATGGCCGACTGGGGATGATTCCTTTCATCCGTCTTCATGGAACGTATGATCGACAGCGCATCCATGCGCTTGGCGATTCGAGGGAAAATTTCGCAGATCTGGATGCCCGGGACATTCGTTGCAATCGGCCTGAACCTGGTATTGCCCTTCACGTCCCAGGAGTCTACCTGGCTGATACCACCTTCCAGCCACAACAAGATCACCGCTTGCGCCTTGGCGGGCGGCGCGTCTGATCCAGTTTGTGCAAAGGCCTGAGCACTCCGGGCACGAAGAAAATCGCTGATGTTCATGCCGAGAAACGTTAAGGTGCCGGCGCGTAAAAAGTCGCGGCGAGTAAATGCCGACTGCTGGCAATGGTAGCACTCCGATTTCTTCATCGCCCTACCCTCCCTTCCCCCTAATGATTGTACGCAAATTCCCGCGAGCTTAGAACCGCCCAGACTAATCCTGGCAGAATCTCCCGCCGCACCGAGGACTTTTGGGCAAGGAATCGGAGCAATTCGCCTTTCTCTAGCGGTGTCGGAAGGCGAGTCAGCGCGGCAAGATAAAATTCCTCGACGATTTCTTCATCCGATGCGCCCCGCTTCGTCAGGCGATCCAACCTCCCTCCCTCCTGGGAGATCTTGCTGTTATAGGTCGGACCCGCGAGCATATCCAATGCTTCTAACAAATTTGGCTTGGGAGGCCCCGCGGGCAGGTTCTTTCGCATGGAACGGCCGTAAGCATCCATGAACTGAGATGGGCAAAGATCCGGAACCAGTTGCACCGCCCGTACACCCGATGGCGTTGCCCCTCCCTCGTACGAGTTCAAAGGGGTAAAACCGAATTTCTCCGGCAATCCCGTAACACTGGAGATCGCATCGAGCAGCACTGCCGCCTCCAGCGGTCGCGGCTGAGCGTGAGAATAGTTTAGCAAATCTCCCTTATTACCTTCCCTCGGAACGCCGGACAACTGGTAAGTCCTTGACTCCACGATGGTCCTGATCAAGTGTTTCAAGTCGAACCCATGGCCGCGAAAATCTTCTGCCAACGCCTCGAGCAGCTGTTCATTGGAAGGCGGATTGCTGCTCCGTATGTCATCGACCGGGTCGACAATTCCTCGACCGAAAAAGTATCCCCACATCCGGTTGGCAGTCGCTTCGGCGAAGTAAGGATGGGAGGTAATCCATTCTGCAAGCCGCCTCCGGGGATCCACCCACTGGCTCTCCGGCAGCTTTTGACCGTTCAAAAATGTGGGTACAACTCGCTCATTGGTGCGCGGGTTGGTGACCAGCATCACGTCCTTCGGTTTATCGACATGCCCTCCACCCAGCACATCAACAATCAGCTTGAAATCCCGCAGTTCGGTATAACCTCCAAAAAACGCCGCGAGGCCCCAGAACTGATTCTGCGTCCAATTCTCAAACGGATGGTTGTGGCACTGGGCGCACTCAATGTGCCGGCCCATGAACAGCCGAATGAGCTCCGGCATTAGGGTTTCCGGTGTCGTCAACTCGCCCACATAGTAAAAATTTCGCGCCGGGGCGCCGTAGCCCTGACCAGCAATGCGCTCGCGAGCCATGACGTCGTAGGGCTTGTTGTTGGCGATGCTACTGATCACCCAGTCTTGATAAGCTTTCGTCGCCTCCGGGCTAAAGCCCGTCGAGGTCGTCGCGCGCATCAGGTCGCCGAAGCGAAAACTCCAGTAATCGACATATTCCGGAGTATTCAGCAGCACGTCGATCAAACGGTCCCGCTTGTGCGGGTCCTTGTCGGCCAGGAATTCACGCACCCGTTGAGGAGGCGGCAACGTGCCCGTTACATCCAAACAAACGCGGCGCAGAAACTCCTCGTCACTGGAAAGTTGCGAGGGCACAATCTGGAATTTGCGGAGCTTCGCGAAAACATACTGATCGACGTAATTTCTCGCTTCAATCGAAGGGTAGTGAGCAACGGGCTTCTCGATCACTCCCACTCTCGCGCTCAGCGCGAATCCTGGGGTCCGAACAAACAGATTGGTCTCACCAGGCTTTTTTGCATGGACTGAGCCTGTTTCGCTCACCTCGAGCAGTTCCGGATTCTCCGCCACGAAGCGGGATTGCTCCGTGATGTCCTCCTGCCGCCCATTCGCAAGGTAGGCAGTTACCAGGAATTGCTGTTTACCCGAAACTTCCAGCACCGCCTCCTTGGGAACAACCTCAACCCGCTCCACCGTCTCGCCCCGGTGTTCAGCCTCTTCTCCATACGGGGCGCCGGATTTGATCCAGTTGAGAATCGTCAGGTAATCGGGCGACCCTACTTCGAATCGGACCCCGCCGCCGTGCGGAATGCTAAACGTCGGTTTTAGCAGCACCAGGCTGTTTTTCGCGTCGTTGCGATTTATCCGCGGAACGTGGGGTTCTGAATCCGTCGTTAAGACTCGATATGTGCCGCCTTGCACGATCCACCGGTAGTCATCCCGGGGAGAGAGAGCATAGGGGGAAAGCTTGAATCCTCCGCGGCCTTTAACCCCGCCGTGACAGGAGGTATCGTTGCAACCGCGTTTGGTCAGGATGCCTCCGACGTTTCTTGTGAACGTAAACGGGCGTGATTCGTTGGCATGTTCAACGGAAATGACGGTCTTGGCCGAACGATTGGCAAATCGGACGGTTAGCACAACTTCCCCGGAGTTCCTGGCGATAAATTTCCCCGAATTGTCAATCTCACCAGCATCTTTATTGGAAACCCAAAAAGCGGCCTCGGAGGTCACATCCCTCTCCAAGCCATCGGCATATTCTGCCAGCACGACAAAGCGCTGCGTCGCGCCTGCTTCCCAAAGTTTGGGATTTTGCGGAACCACGCTTAAAGACAACAGCTTTGCCGGGACCAGTCGGGGTTCGTCCGCTTCCGTCGAACGTGCAGGCACTCCCATCCCCACGAGAAAACAAATCAATACCAGCCCAATTAATTTTGCTCTCATGGTTACTACACCTCTACTTATCAACCCGGGGAAGAATGTTCATTCGCTACTTCTTTGGGACTCCCTCGACCACCATCAAAGGGAACTCCCGAACCAGAAGTTCCGGACCCATATCACCCTTGAGGATCGGCCAGCAATGAAGTTGAACGATCTGCGGCTGGGAAGTTAGCTTGACTCCCGCCCCTGCGAGCAGAACAATGCTTGTCTTCTGCTGCTTGGGGGAAATGACCTCGGGATTTTTGGTCACCTCAACCGGCGCAGTGCTGTCGTCAAATTGTGTGGTCGGTAGTGCTTGCACGCCCGTAGGCAATCCTGTAAACGAAAACGACACGTCCCCCGGAAATCCCTCTTCGTACGACGCAACAATGGTGAGCTTCTTGGGCTTTCCCCGAACCAGGTTAATCCGATCTCCCTCCATCACGCACACTGCTCCCACGTGCGGAATTTGCGGCCGAATCAATATCCTGTAGCGAAAACTGGCGCTCCCGTACCGGGACGTAATGTCGCGAACCTGGACGATGTAATCCCCGCCATGCGCAAAGGTGTAAACCACCTTGGGCTCCATTCCCTTTAAGTACACTTGCGGGTCAGAATTGTTGTTGTACATCGACAAGCGCAGTTCGACGTTGGACAGCAGTTCGTGGTCTTGACTATCGATCACCCCCAGCCGCGGATTGAAGTAGGGCGGCTTGGCATCGGGAGTTTCAATCTCGAACGCCAGCTTCTGTCCGGCTTCCACCTTTATTTTGTAGTTGTCGATGTCGCCGGGGCTTTCAATTCGGCCTTCGACAAGGGAGGGAATGGGAACGTACTGCGCCTGGGAGGGCTGATCGTTGGGTTCATGCTCCACCACTTCCACCGGTCGGAGCAACGTCTTCAGCCCACTTGCCAACTTCTTCTCGGAGTCGACCTCGCTCCCCGAGGAGTCCATTGACGTCTTGCGGACGGTGCCTGCCAGGTCATCCGCCCCGTTGAGGGTGCGACCTTGGAGATTCGCCATCCACTTCGGATCGAGTTCCCGGGTGAAATTCCGTTCCAGCCATTCACCCCCCGTTTGCCAGGATGATGCCTCGGACGGTGAATCGCCCTTGCCGGAGTCAACCCGTACCTGATACGAACTCCCCTCGCTGCCCTTGCCGAAAAGTCCTGATACTTCCAAATAGTACGTCCCGTCCTGCAGGAACCGGAACGTCCAACGCGTGTCAGCGGGCATGAGATCTGAAGTCTGCTGCTCTTGCGCCATCAGGCGGGTTAGCCGGGCGGAGTCAAACCAGCTTCCTGCCGCGCGGTACAGGGTTAGCTGCGGGTTGCAGTTCTGTGCGAAGACTAAATCGAATTTCAGGATCTGGCCCTGCTTGGCGTGAAACGAATAGTAGTCCAGTTCGCCGGGTTTCTCCAGTCGCCCATTGATGATTCCGGGGATGTCAAAAGGTATCGCATCCCTGATGGTTTGATGAGGGGACGGCGGTTCTTGCAGGACCTTCTCATTTAACACTCGAAATGGGACGGCATCGGAGATGCCACGAGCACCAATCAAACGGAGGCCGTGTATTCCCAAGGGGGCCGTCGATTGAATTTGAAGCTCAACCCGTACCCGATAAAGCGTCTGAGGCTTCTCCAACTTCTTGTTGCCGGCGAAAAATGCGTCCTTGTCGTTACCCTTGACCTCGTCCACGGCTAGAACCGTGCCGCTCACTCCGGTGGTACCCGACCATATGGCATAGCCTCCTTCCAGCAGCCCCCCCCATATTTCTGCTTGCAGGGTTGTGCCCGGCCGGCCGCCTAAAGGAAAAATCGAAAACAGCTTGGGGTCCCTGATTGGCTTCGCTGTTTGGGCGAAGCTTGGGGAAACGGCCCAGAAAGAGGGAAAAGAAAGCAGAAAGAAGCAGGCAGAAATTCGGGGGAGGAACGCACTCGCGTTCTTCGCAAACCACCACCGGACGCCCCGTCGCCTGGTGTTATCAGTCACCGTTTCGCCTCACTACAAGATTACGAGTACACCTCTGCCCTCATGATTGGGCCTGCAGGTTGATGTCTTGCAATTTTCTCTTTTGAGGCGCCCACAAAAGGCAATTAGTCTGCCCCAAGACGCAAAAAGCCATATCGATTGATTATCGGAGGAGCAATTCATTCTCTTCTCGCGCCCGTACCGGTCAGAAAATTGAGCCCCACCCCACATGGGACATCCCATGTACACCTATATCAACCAGGTTTCTTGATGTCAAGGGCTATCGGTCAGCTCAAGTGCTGCTTTTCGCAGTAAGGCCCACACCAAAGATCTCGCGGAACCGACGCAGCGCTTGGCGGTCGTCCAAGGGGAAAGCTTCCATTCCGATCGTCCCTTCGTAACCAGTGTCGCGCAACGCCCGGGCTACAAAGGGGTAATTGATCTCACCGGTCCCGGGCTCATGTCGTCCCGGAACATCGGCGACGTGGACATGCCCCACGATGTGGGCATACTGGCGAATCGTGTCCACCAGGTTTCCCTCTTCCACTTGCGCGTGGTACAGATCCAGGAGCAACCGGATGCGCGGGCTGCCAACTTGTTCGACCAGACGCGCGGCGTCCTCGACGTGCGGCAGGGGATAATGGGGATGGTCAACCTTGGTATTAAGGTGCTCAAGACTATAGACCACGTCGTGCTTTTCCGCCAACTCGGCGACGCGACCGAGTACCTTGTAAGCGGTCAGCCAACGCGTGGCCGGGTGGTCGGCCACCAAATGGACCGCCTCGCCGCGTGCGCCGATTTCCCCCGTAATCAGGATCAGGCGCCGGCAGTGCAGCCTTTTGGCGAGGGAAAGTTCGCGCTCGACGCCGCGCAGGTAAGTCTCCACGCCGTCGGGATGGAAAATGCTGCCCTCGTTGCACCCAACAAAGGTGTGCACTTCTATTTCCGGGTGGGCCTCCAGAAAAGCAATGTCGCCTTCGGGACGGTGCCAGAACTCGATGGCGAACCCTTCTTTGACGATCTCCCGTACGCGTTGTTCAAAGGGCAATTGACCAAATACGGTTTCTGCGCATACCGACAGAGAATTCACATTTCCTCCTTCGAATGCTTGATCGCCATCGACGAAAGGCCTTGCTCGTGCTAATGGGTAATGCGATATTTCAGATCCTCCAGCGACCACGAGACGCCGTTAAGGAAATCGATGTAGTCACTCTCCTTCTTCAGCACTGCCTTGGCTTGTTCCGCAAGAGCGTCGACAATTTCCAGGGGAACCGATACTAATCCGCTCTCGTCGCCGTGCAGAAGGTCACCCGGGCGAACCTCCAACCCGAAAATCGAAACCGGAACGTTCACCTTCAGATACTGAGGCAGGCCGTGGGAAACCACCAACCCCCCGGCAAACACCTGAAAACCGGGGGCGCGGCGTCGTATACCACTGATGTCTCGAACTCCCCCGTCCGTCGCCAAACCTGCCACGCCGAGCTTAAGAAGGCTCGTACACAGGACATCTCCGGCAAAGCAACTTCGGATTCGGGAGGGACCTTCGTGTTGTATAACCACAACGACAGGCTTTTTCGCCGCTGCCACGGCATCAAACAGCTCGAGTAAGCGGCTGGGCCCGGTCGGCTCGGGGCTTGTCGTATTCGCAACACATGTTACCGCGTAACCCACCATGGGTGGCAATTCCGGAAACTGGCAGCGTAATTCCGAAGAGGCGTACCCCTCGGTCTGTTTGCGGACCTTAAAGGCCTCAATAGCATTGGCAATAGTGGGACTGTCAATACTCCGAATTAACTCAATGTTCCTGGTATTGTCGCTTTCGCTCATGCGTCTGCGTAACCATTCCTTTCCGTTCGCAAATTAAAGTGCTGATGATGTTTCAAAAGGATGCTGATAGCCGTTCTTTACAAAGCGACATCAATTGTGCCGTCGCTCTCCGATCACGGCGGTCCGAGACCGCCGCTACAACCGGATGCGCAAATATTTATGTCGCTCTGTATGGTTGATCTTGGCGGCGCCATAAAATCGCAATTTCACATCTCAATAAGCATTGCTGTTTAGGAAGCCAAACTCCTCCCCACGACGTTCTTCATCAGCCGCAACCCTCGTTCGGCCACGGCGGTCATTTCGGATGCGTAATCGTCACCATTAATACATTCCAAATGCCAGTAACCATTAAAGCCTTTGGCCGCTACTGTCTTCACGAAGTCTCCCAGGGGAAGTTCCCCTTCTCCCGGCATGTTCCGATGGAAGTCGATCGCCGGATCGCTTAAGTCGGCGGGAGCATCCGCAATGTGAATCGCCAGAATCTTGGCGAGAGGCAGGGCCAGTAGATCGGCAAAAGATGACCGGCCGGCGAAGAAGTGATAGCTGTCAATCGCCATACCCGCACTTTCGACGTCAACAAGATCCAGGAACTCCCAAGCCGCCTTGATGTTGTTGAGCTGCGGCGTGGGCCCGATAAACTCGAGACCCAATCTCAACCCAAGATGATCAGCATATTGAGCAAGTTCACGGAATCTTTTGGCGGCAATCCGCAAATCACCCTTATCAAAGGGCGCCACAAGACAGGGAGCGCGGCAACCCGCGGCGTGCGCCAGGTCAAGCGAGGACTTGCCCAGTAGCATGGCGTTCTTTTCGCCCGCGCCTTCAGAAAATGCCCAGCCCTCGACGACGAACGTGAAGCCTGTAAGGGGCAAACCTAAATCTGCGGCCAACTGCCGAACCTGGTCAAGACTTCCCCGCTCCTGGTAAAAACAAACAAGGTCCCACCAGCTCGTACCCAGTCCGTCGTAACCCGACGCCTTCACCGTGCGCATTTTCTTCTCAAGTGGGCTGCTCGTGGGAGTGGCTCCGGCCATGATCCATGGGTAATACCAACCGGCGACGCGGTGATCGACGTACGAGTAAAGTGGCGCCGCAATGCTCATTCTCTTGCCTCCCTGCATCAGAACTTGGACCAACTTAAGCTAGCGCTGTAATTCGGAGAGTCGGCGGACGGTCAAAGGCCAGCCCTCGGCTACGTGCGCTGCTGCCCATGAATCGTGGCAAGCAGCAGCCATGAAGCTTGCCCGCGCCGCTTTACCCCTTTTATTCTTTTGAACACCTGAGCGCTTAGAACCTTATCAGCGGAGTGCGGCCATGTCAAGGCTCGCCGTTTGTTTCGGGCAGGCACACGTGAAAGTCCGTGAAGTTCCCCAACAAGGGGCGGCGCGATATTCGACCTCGTAGGCGTCGTACCTCGGTCCGCCCGGCTTTCCCCGGGGTTTAATCGCGGCTACTGATCGTCCGCCCCTTCGAGCCGCCACCCTGCCTCGACTTTAACGGGACCGTGAGTTTTAATGAAGCTGCAGCGTCCAGGGTTGTGACATAATGTTTCGCATGGACGATGACGCTGACTAAGGAATTGCCAATTAGCCTGAAGGCTGCTAAAATGAGCGCTTGGACGCTTGTGATAATTTAATGGTCGGGGCTTAATATGAAAAGCGTCAGCCTTCTCGGATTTTTTACCATCTTCCTTGCTGCTGTACCCAGATCCTCTTTCGCTGCTATTCCCGCGCAAGCCGACAACGCGACCAGCCGCGCCGCCTTGTCGATTCTGGAAAAGCAATGCTTCTCGTGCCACGGAGCGGTGCAAATGTCCGGACTGGACATGCGCCAGCGCGAGGGACTGCTAAAGGGGGGCAAACGGGGCTCAGCCGTCAGCCCCGGAAACCCTGCCCAAAGCCTCGTCTATTTGTCCGCATCCCATCAGGGGGAATTGAAGATGCCCTTGGGCAGCAAGTCCCCGCTGCCCGCGGAGGATCTCAACACCCTTAAGAAATGGATCGAGGAAGGCGCTCGGTGGCCGACTGACTTTGCCATGAACGCACGGCCTGAGCCCTCGTGGTGGTCGTTCAAGAAACCGGTGCGTCCCGCAGTGCCCCAGCCCCGGCATTCGGACCTAGTGGCTAATCCCATTGACGCGTTCGTTATCGCCAAGCTGGAAGAGAAAGGGTTGACGCCCGCCCCCACCGCCGACCGCCTGACCTTGGTGCGGCGCGCGTATTTTGACCTGTTGGGGCTTCCCCCAACCCCGGAGGAAGTCGACCACTTTCTGAAGGATACATCCCCGAACGCCTGGGCCAATCTCGTTGACACGCTTCTCGCGAGTCCCCGGTACGGTGAGCGTTGGGGCCGGCGCTGGCTGGATGTCGTGCGCTATGCCGACAGCGCGGGATTCGAAGGCGACGTTTATTATCCCAACGCCTGGCGCTACCGCGATTACGTGATCAAATCTTTCAACGACGACAAGCCCTACGACCGGTTTGTTCAGGAGCAGATTGCCGGCGATGAGCTCTGGCCCGACGACCTGGGCTTGGACGGTTTTTATGCTGTCCCTCCAGAAAAACTCGAGCACCTGGAAGCCGCCGTGGGAACTACGCTTTTTACCTTTGGGCCGGAGATTCAAGAGTCCAACATGGATTTGCGCAAGTTGCGCTATGAGCGGCTGACCGATGCCGTGGATACCACCGGATCGGCATTCCTGGGGCTGACGTTCAAGTGCGCGCGCTGTCACGATCACAAGTTCGATCCTTTGTCGCAAAAGGATTACTATCGCCTCCAGGCAGTATTCGCGGGGAGTACTGCTGGCGCCCTGCCGGTGGTAACGGGAATGTCAACCAGCCATCGCGACGAGAACTACCACACCATACTTGCCTTGGAGGAGGCGCGAGTCGCCTATTGGCAGTACGAAAAACAGATCAAACAGCGGGTGATGAAAGCGAAGGAAAAGGGATTTTCGGCCGAGGCCGTGAAGGCCTTCGAGACCCCGATGCGGAATCGCACGGAAGCGCAAACCGCCCTGGCCGCTCCCTTGGATAAGATTTCACACGGTCTCAAGATCAAGGAATTGCTGACTCCGGAAGAGCGCCCGACCTACCAGAAACTGGTTCAGAAGTTGGCGGAAGCGGCGCTGGCCGTCCCCCAAGCCGACGCGTCCCACCAAGTGCAATACGACGGATTTTTTGACGTGCCCTCGGCCACCATCCTTAAGGATTTGCCCGAGGAGATGGTCCCCGCAACTTACGTCTACAGCCGAGGCGATCTGAAAACTCCGCTTACCAGGGTGGAGCCGGGATTGCCCGGCGCATTAGTGGACGACCACGATTCTTCGGACTTTCCCATGAGCCCCGGAGGCCCCCGCTTCCGCAAGCAATTGGCGCTGTGGTTGACTAAACCGGACCATCCCCTTACCGCCCGCGTCATGGTGAACCGTATTTGGGAAGGACATTTCGGGCGCGGGATTGTGGCCACGGAGAACGATTTCGGCCATCAAGGGTTGCCTCCCACCCATGCCGAATTGCTCGACTGGCTGGCCAGCGAATTTGTGCGTCAAGGGTGGAGCATCAAGTCGATGCATCGCTTGATCATGCTGTCGAAAACGTATCAGATGGACAGCCGCTTTATCGATCCCGCCGACGAAAAAATCGACGCTCCGAACAATTATCTCTGGCACATGAACCGGACACGCCTGGAAGGCGAGGCGATTTGGGACTCGATCCACGAAGTGGCTGGAGATATCAATTTCAAGATGGGTGGCCGGCCCATCATGCCCCCGCTTTCCAAACCGGAATTGGCGGCCTTGCGCATACCGGAGGAGTGGGTACCGCCCGCCGACCCCCTGGAGGCAAACCGCCGGGGCGTTTATATCCTGACCCGTCGTAATTTCTCTTTTCCGCTTTTCGATCGCTATGACATGCCCGTGAATGCGGAAAGCTGCCCGCGCCGCGATGTGACGACAGTTGCTCCCCAGGTGCTGTGGACGCTGAATAACCAGGTGGCATTTCGGGAATCGGAGCGTTTTGCCGCTCGCCTGGTAAAGGCAGCCGGTAACAACCCTTCCGCCTGGATCGATGCTGCGTGGCACATCGCGTTGGCGCGTGCTCCCAGCGCTCAGGAGAAGAGCGAGGCACTGTCGATGTTGAAAAAGCTCGATGGAATTTCGTCCGCGAAGCGCGACGCGGAGGATCCGCTGCCGGCCGAACTGGCAACAATAGGAACAACGCGAGCCGACGCTTTAACCAAACTTTGCTTGACCCTTCTCAATTTGAACGAATTTGTCTATGTAGATTAGCTGTGAGGTACACGCTTATGTCAAATACCTGCTGTAACCGACGAGTAGCAGTTCGGAGCCGCCGCGAGTTCCTGGAAAAGTCAAGCTACAGCTTCGGGGCGCTGGCGCTCGGATATCTGCTGCGAAGCACTCAGTCGCTCGCGTCCACTTCCTCGATGGGCGCGGTGAACCCCCTGGCGGCCAAGCGGCCTCTCTACCCCGCCAAGGCGAAGCAGGTCATTTTCCTCTTTATGGAGGGTGGGCCGAGCCACGTCGACACGTTCGACCCCAAACCCACCTTAAGCCGCCTCGAGGGCCAACCTCTTCCACCCAGTTTTCTTAAGCAGGACGTCTCGCTGGCGCAAATCAACGCCAGAGAGTCGAAGCTGATGGGTTCACGCCGTACCTTCAAACGCTGCGGACAGTCCGGGCTGGAAATTTCCGACCTCTTCGAAAATGTCTCGAAATTTGCGGATGACATTGCTGTCGTGCGCTCGTGCTATCACGAGTCGTTCATTCACGGGCCGGCGCTGAGCATGTTGCACAGTGGTTCCCTGCGGTTGGGTTACCCGAGCTTGGGGGCTTGGGTGCTTTATGGCCTGGGCAGCGAGTCGCAGAATCTACCCGCCTACATGGTGATGTCCGACACGTACATCCGCAGCAGCAAGTCGCTTTTCGGGTCGGGCTTTCTACCTGCAACTTACCAGGGAACTCTGGTGAGCATGCAGGGCTCCCCATTTGAGAATCTGACACCGCCGGCGGAAATGGATCCCTCCAGCCAACGCGTCGTGCTCGATCAACTCAAAACGTGGAACGAACGCCACCTGGAACAACGATCGGACGATACATCTTTGCAGGCGCGCATCAGCAATTTCGAATTGGCGTTCCGTATGCAGTCGGCCGGCCCCGAACTGAATGACATCAGCAAAGAGCCGGAATCCATCCGCAAACTCTACGGGCTTGACGCTGAACCCACCGCCAAGTTTGGGCGCATGTGCTTGCTGGCCCGGCGCATGGTCGAGCGCGGAGTCCGCTTCGTTCACCTGTACAATAATGATTGGGACGGCCACTCCGAGTGCGACAAGAACCACGTTGAAAACTCCCGCAAGACGGATATCCCCATCGCCGCACTGCTGACTGACCTGAAACAACGCGGGATGCTGGAATCAACTCTCATCGTGTGCGCAGGCGAATTCGGCCGCACCCCCGTGATGCAGGGAAATAGCGGGCGCGATCATCATCCCTATGGCTTTTCGATCTGGATGGCGGGTGGCGGAATTAAGGGCGGCAAGGTTATCGGGGCCACCGATGAAATCGGATGGGCGGCCACCCAGGATCGCGTGCACGTGCACGATGTCCACGCTACCATTCTCGCCCTTTTAGGCCTTGATCACATGAAGCTCACCTTCTTCGATTCCGGGCGCGATATGCGCCTGACCGGAGTGGGAGAAGAGGGCACCCACAGCTTCACCGACAAGCTCTTGCAGGGTTGAAATTCCCTCGGCCGGCGCATCGCTCCGCGCCTGCACCTCTTAGCTGTTCCATTCTAGTGTAGTACCCGGCAATTGCGAGGACAACCTTAGCGCGGCACACGCCTGGCCAATCAGGCTGCGAGAAAATCCATCCAAGCTGTCATCCTCAGCTGCTGCGAAGGATCTGCATTTGCATTCCCAAGCAACTACAGATTCTTCCTTCGACGAGCTCAGGACCGCCCGCTGGCTCCTCAGAATGACAATTCCCAGGGGTTTTTCCGCAGCCTGTAAAGCCGGGCGCCACGCCGCAATCCTTGTCCACCCAATTGCCGGAAACGACGCTAGGCTTTGGGTAAATCTGAAATCTTCTGCCACAAAACCCTGGGAATCGGAATGCCTTGGCACATCCGTATGGCCCGGGTTCTCGCTTCCGGGTCACCAGGAACCAGAACTTCCTTGAAACCCGGTGCGGGCGCGCCACTGCGAATCCGGGAACAAATCTCGTCACCCTGGTCAAGAAAATCCTGCAGGGGGCGGAAAATGTCGGGTTTGATAACGATAAACGTCGTGCCGCTGTGCCGGAAGATCGGACCTCCGCGCTTCGGATCCGACTGCGCACTGGCGCCCGTCAGCACCAGACCCAGAAATTCCGCAGCCATCATGAACGCGTATCCTTTGTGCTTGCCAAACGGCACGTGCGCGCCGCCGTCAAAGAAATCAGCGGCATTCGTGGTGGGGTTTCCATCTTTGTCCACAATGGAGTCGGGGGGAAGACGCTTGTTCTGATCGCGCGCATCGACGATCTTGACGCCGGCTAGTGCGGTGGTGGCAATGTCAAACATCATCGGCGAGCTCGCGCCCACGGGAAATGCCATGGCCACGGGATTGGTGTGCAGCACCCGCTCGCGGCCGCCGTAGGCAACGGCAGATGGCACTTCCACGCTCTGGCCCCCGCCCCAAAGCATGGAGATCAGCCCTTTTGACGCGGCCTGCTCCACATACTCTCCCAGCCGCCCAATGTGCCCGGATTTGACGATCCCCACCACGGACACATTCTGGGTTTCAGCCTTTTTGATGGCCACTTCCATGGCATATTTCGCGGCCACATGGCCGAAGGTCCAGTTTCCGCTCACCAGAGCAGTGGTGGGACTTTCGGAGAGGATCTCCGGCCATTCGGTGGGAATAATGTCTCCCGCCTTGATGGCCGCGACGTAGCCGGCCAAGTGCCACACTCCGTGCGTTCCCACACCACAGAGGTCAGAGGAAACCAGGGCCTCTGCAACCCGGTCCGCGTTCCGCTGATCGGCTCCGGCAGCCCGCAAAACCCGCCGCGCCAAATCAAGGAGTTCGTCCGCCGAAACCACGATAAAATCCTGCGCAACCCCAGCTTGATCTCCCGAGCTGGCGTTCACTTGCGTAGAGTTTCCCATTAGAATGCCAATCCCTCTCGTGCCAGAATATCCCGCGACTTGGCGTAAGAATGCCAAGCGAACGTGTCCACATGAATTCCTACCTGCGGGTGCATGATCCTGTCAATCAGCTCAGAAGCCTGAGCAGAGGTGCTCACAAGATTATCTTCATGTCAGTCGAGAATTTCAATACAGTATCGCGTTCCCGATGGCGCGGCAAACTCTTCAAGCTTGATCGTCAATGGCCTGGCGGAGATTCATCCCACGTTATAGGCTGAACTGTGCCAACAACAAACAGGTACGATGCCGCTCCCACCAGCATGATCAGCGATGCCGAAAGGAAAGCTAAGAAGAACGACCCTCGCTTGACCACGATCCAGCCCGTAACGTACGGCGCAACGATTCCAGCAATGTTCGCGAAGCAATTCTGCAAGCCCGTCCACTTTCCTGCTCCCGCCGGTCCCGCCAGCGTCTGGGTAATGGCCCAGTGATTCGATGAAAACAATCCAAACGCGAAATAGGCCGCGATCAGAAATGCGATACATCCGTTCACATCCCTGACAATCGCCGAGGGCAGCATCAGCGTGGAAAGAAGGAGACCCGATACCACGAACGTTTTCCGGACCAGCGTTGGGCTGGAGCCGCTGCGGATCCAGCGATCAGATCCCCATCCGGCCAAGAGTGACATCAGCGCGCTGCCCACCAGTGGCAATGAACCCAAAACCGCCATTCTGCTCAGGGAAAGATGCCGGACTTCAACCAGGTAATAGGGAAGCCAAGTCATAAGGAAATAGTATGCGTAGTTACAGGAGAAGTTTCCGACGAACGTTCCCCACGCATCGCGTTTACGGAGAATCTTGGCGAGACTCGGGCCGTCCTGGCGATGGGATTCCGACCAACGCAGTTGTTGGGGCGCCCATAAAATCCATGGGATAAGCCACGTCATGCTGACAACACCCAGGGTCATGAAGAGAATTCGCCAGCCGAAACGTGCCATCAGCAAACCGCCCGCGAGAGTTCCGATAGCGGGCCCAATCTTCGTCCCGGAATCGAGAATCGAGTTTGGAAGCCCGCGTCGTTCCGTGGAGAACTGCGTGGCGATGATACGCGAGTAGGCAGGAAAGGCCACGGATTCGCCGACTCCCAAAGCCAGCCGCAACACAACCAGCGCGCTCAACGTCGTCACGAAGCCGGAGCAGAGCGTAGCTAAAGACCACAGAAAATATCCGGAAGCCAGCACCCAACACACATTGTAGCGATCGCAGATCCACCCGGCGCCTACCATTGCCGCCGTGTAAGACCAGAAGAACGCGGAAAACAGCGCGCCCATCTGCAATGGGGAGAGGGAGAGATCGCGGGCGATGAGCGGCGCGCCGATACCGATGCTCCCGCGGTCCACATAGTTGATCATGACCGAAACCGCAAGGAGGAGGAGTAGGAATATCGGCAGGGAGGAACTTTTCGAAACTGGCTCTGCCGCTTGGACGTCCAAACCCGTTCCGAGAGGAGTATCGTGGATATCCAATCAGTCCCCCACAATGGCAAACGGTCCGGGATGCCGGCGATGGAATTTGCCGAGCTCATATCGGACCAAGTTTAGACAAAAGTCAGCGAGCAAGCACCTGAGCGCTCAGCTACCATACGTCGCTTTCAGACAAAGTGTCAAGAATTAAGGAAAATCAAGGGGATCTGGACTGCAGACGCCTTTTTCTGCTCCACGACTGGCTCGCAGCGGGCTAAAGCCCGCCCGAATGAGCGCGCGAACGGGGCGTTTGACAGGGGTTCGCCCCATAAGCTCGTGTCCGCCCTATTCCGCAGCCGCGTAGCGGCGACGTCGTGTGGCCCACGGCGAGCCAGCCGTGGGTCAACACGCTGCGATCAATACAACTTCAGCACCATCGCGGCGACATCAGCTAAAATTGCTGGCTGATGTCGCCCCTACGGGGCTCAGAATGTTACTTTCAACGCTGGCGTTCCCACGGCTGGCTCGCCGTGGGCCAAATGACCACACCCGCTTCGCGGGCTTTCGGCTCCCTGGGGGGCATTTTTCGCGTGCCCAAAACCACCCCGGCGCGACCGCGCCTCCCCTCCTGATTCAGGAGGGGAGTTGCGAAAAGCTCCCCTCCTCAGATGAGGAGGGGAGGCGCCCATGGCGACGGGGTGGTCACAGCGTAAGAAAATGCACAAACTCCAGGCAGTGGGCGGAGACCGCCGCTACAGAAGCGATTATTTCACGCTTTTTCGTAGCTTCTCGGTCGCGGCGGGATCGGTTAAATCCATGGCATACACTTCCTTCATCTCCACCCATGTACTGCCTTGCGGGGCGCCAGGAAGCGGCTCCTGGAAGGTCCGCATCAGTCGATCCCACTCCGCCGCCTTCGGATTCGCCATATATTTCGGCATATCGCGTTCCATATCGAAATCGTCGCCGGCTTCCATGAACATGAAAAGCAGCGTGCCGAAACGATAGATGAACACTCGTTTAACGCCACAGGCAATCGTTCCCTCGAGTACTTCGGGCCAGATATGGGCGTGATAATCCTCGTAGCGGCGGATAATTTCCGGATCATTTTTGAGCATGACGGCTTGGGCAAATCGTTTCATAGCTGCACCTTTGGCCTACGGAAAGTGATCGCGACTGAAAAATTCCCCGACCCCGCAGGCGTCGAATGGTCAACCTCTGCGGGGTCGGAATCTGCTTTTCGGAGCTTCCTTTCCCTAGCAGGTTGCGGAAAAACTGATGAAAGCTGTCATTCTGAGGAGCCAGCAGGCAGTCCTGAGTCCGGCGAAGGAAGAATCTGTATTTGCTTGAAAATTCAAATACAGATCCTTCGCTGCTGCTCAGAATGACAGCGCGCAACGGCTTTTCCGCAGACTGCTCGGCTCCGCTTACAGCTGATGACCTTCTTCCCCTCGGGGAGCAAGGCCGACTTCCGTCATCTCCTCCACCGCGTAACGCGGCCCTTCTTTGCCTGGGGCGTGCGCCCGATGTGGCAGCTCGAACGCGGGTGCAGCGGTTCCCGGTGCACCGCCAAGGGCGACGGTGCTGTGTGACCTCACAACTCACCCCAGAATCTCGGGATTGGCACAAAACTTCGGGCGGCCATTCTTAAGGACGGTCACCATATCCGTGGCCATCGAGCGGTAGATTCTATTCATGGCAAGCTCGCTGACACCCAGCCAATGCGGGGCACAAATCAGGCGCGGGTCCTTGAAAATGCGGTGGGAGGTGTCAGGAGGCTCAGTGGGGAACACGTCCAAGCCTACGGCCCCCAATTGCCCGCTTTCCAGCGCATCCGCCAACACGTCGAGGTTTTCAATCACTGCACCACGCGAGGTATTAATCAGGATCGCGCCGCGCTTGATCGAACTCAAACTCTCACGGTTGATCAAGGCGCGGGTTTGGCCGTCCAGAGGCACGTGCAGCGAGACATAATCGGAGCGGCGCAGAAGTTCCGGGAACGACACGTCTTCGACCCACGGCACTCCCGCGGCGGCGGCCCTCGTATAAGGGTCACAAGCCAATACGGTCATGCCAAAGGGCTGCGCGAGCTTGGCCAGTTGGGCCCCGATGCGCCCCAGTCCCACGATGCCGAGAACATGTTCCGCCATGTCGCCCGCAGCCGCGTCGTAGCGCTTTCGCCATTGCCCGGACTTCACCACTTCGTCGCACCACTTGACGCGTTTGATGATGGCCAGCAGCAGCGCCAACGCTCCTTCCGCCACGGCGAATCCGCCCAGCGGCGCGATCACTACGGGGATCCGTCGCGCGTTGGCGCTGGGAAGGTCAACGGCATCGAAACCAGCGCCCGGGCGGCCGATCACCTGCAGCGTTGGGCACGCCGCAATAATCGCCGGCGTGACGCGGCCCTCACCGCGGCAGACAATTCCCACCGTGTTTTCCAACATGCCCAACATCGTTGCCTCGTCGGGCGAGACGGAGATTACCACCGGGGCAAATTGCTCCAGGATGTCAACCGCCACCTTGTCGATCGGTGCCGTTGCTACAATGCGAACGTGATTTGCCGCCATACGTTTTCGTTTGCCCTTTTTGCGCACTCAATGCCATAAAACATTTTGAATCCCTAACCCTCGCCCCCTTGGGGGAGAGGGTGGCGAGCCACCGGCGTTTTCATCAGCCGGGGCGAGACGGGCATAGGCGCTAGAATAATAACGATTAGCGGTACTCGAAGCCCGCAAAGCGGGCGCCATCCTGTAGCCCATGGCGCAAGCCATGGGTTAGAAGGCAGGAATAGAAATTTTTAGCCCTGGAGGGGCGACATCCGGGGATGTCTGCGGGCCGACCGCAGGACGATCTCGTAAAGAATGTCCAGATGTCGCCCCTGACGGGGCTGCCGGGACCCGCCCAATCTCCCATCCCATGGCTGGCTGGCCATGGGCTACAGGATGGCGCCCGCTTTGCGGGCTTTTCGCCTTTCACGAACCTTTATTCTAGCGCCTATGGGGCGAGAACAGGGCCCCACGTTTTGCTGGTCGTGGGGGTGAGGGGGTCAACACGATGCATACAGAGGCAAGGGCGATTCCTCTGCGGCCCTGCCTCATGGCCCAATTTGAGCGCGGTCTTCGCCCCCTGCGGACCGAAACCAAACAAGCCGCATGTTATCTGCGGTTTCGTTCTCGAAGCCCGGGGCTGCTTATAGTGAAGAGACTGCTCATGCTGTAGTTACTCCCCGAGATAACTGATGGTACGAGCACGTCCGGCTTCTACCCCCTCACCCATCCGGCCCCGGCTGGTAAATGCGCCGGTGGCCGTCCACCCTCTCCCCAAGGGGGCGAGGGGTGGCGATTCTTCTATTCGGCGCTTTGACAATGTAGCAATGCCAGGGCGGCAGTCAGAGACCGCAGTTGTAGCGTCGATCTCTGATCGACGGCGGCGGTCGGAGACCGCCGCTACAGTCCAATACCTTCTTCAGACTTGCACGGCCTTCCATGCCGATCCGCACTACATCCAGAAGGTGCGCGAGGGCCGCACCAGTGAAATCATCCCGTGCCTGGCGTGTCATCAT
>Ga0207101_1034_pt1 | contig 22251 bp, 23 predicted proteins | sample Alteio_BWMinHeat_83_FD_153581 | JGI IMG/M metagenome (GOLD analysis project Ga0207101, IMG submission 153581) | Enriched cells from forest soil in Barre Woods Harvard Forest LTER site, Petersham, Massachusetts, United States -... | ecosystem: Environmental > Terrestrial > Soil > Temperate forest >...
CGCGCAATTGCTGGCCCACCTGCGTAATCTTGCGGCTTACCAATCCCAGTTCGTCGCCGCTTCCCGCGAAGCCTTTCGTCTCGGGAGAAGGGATGTCGTATTGCCCCGCCGAGATGCGGTCCAGTTGCGCGGCGATATCGCGCAGAGGCGCCAGCGTCGCCCTGCTCACTACCGCGGCGAGCAGCGTCGAAATAACCAGCGCCACAAGCACGATGGTTCCCGAAGTACGCAGGCTCGGCGAGATTTCATTCAGGAGCAGGCCAGTCGACATCGCCACACGAATCTCGAACGCCTGGCCCCCGGCCTTGAACGGCAAACTGTACTCGTAAATTCGCGGTGCTCCGCGCAACACTGTGATCTGATGCAGGAATCCGCGCTGGATCAATTCCGAAACCGGCGCGCGCCGTAAATGAAATTTCCCCTCCTGGGACTTGTCGCTCGAAATCAGGACCATCCCGTCCGGATCGATGATCGACACTTCATAAATCGCCGGCGCCCCGATCGCGGATTTCAGCTGTGCCTGCAGCCCCTCGCTGGCTTGCAGCGCGTAACGCACGTAGTCGTGAATGTCTTTCGCGGAGTTGGATTCCGGCCGCTGCCCGTGGTCGCTCGCATCGGAAAGGGCGCGCTTCACCTGTTCGAAACTGTCCGTCGCCAGATCGACCGTGCGCTTGTTGGTTTCCCGCAGCACTTGTCCGAGCAATTGCTGGAAAAATACTCCAGACAGCACTGCCACGACGAGCAACACCAGCCCCGTCATCACCAGTGTGAGTTTTGTGCGCAGCCGCAGCTGCATCCCGCTTCCCTACTCAGTCTCGGCGCGTTCCCCGCCGTATTCTTTCAGTTTGTTGTGAAGTGTTTTCAAGCTGATTCCCAGCAGCTCCGCGGCCCGCGTCTTGTTGTTCCCCGTCGCCCCCAGCGTCTGCAGAATCAGTTCGCGCTCCATCGCATCCACCGTCGTTCCCACCGGAAACTTGATGCTGGATAGGTCGCTGGGTCCCTTCGCCGCCGTCCGCCCGAATTCCCCCGGCAGGCACGCGCGCGTGATCAAATCCTTTTCGCACATAATCGCCGCGCGCTCCAATACATTTCGTAGCTCGCGAATGTTCCCCGGCCACGTGTGCCCCATGAAAATGTCCAGAACTTCCGCACCCACGCCGCGCACGTGCTTGCCGTGCTTGGCGTTCACGTCCCGCAGAATATGCTCCACAAGCAGTGGAATATCATCCTTGTGATCGCGCAGCGGCGGCAAATGGATGTGAAACACGTTCAGCCGGAAGTATAGGTCCTGCCGCAATTGGCCGCTGCTCACAGCTTGATCGGCATCCTTGTTCGTCGCCGCGAGCACGCGCACGTCCACCGGCGTTTCGCTCTTGCTCCCCAACCGCCGCACTTTGCGGTCTTCCAGCACACGCAGCAGCTTCGCCTGCGTCGGCGCCGGCATCTCCCCGATTTCATCCAGCAGCAGCGTTCCGCAGTCCGCCAATTCGAAGCACCCAATGCGCCGCTCTGCCGCGCCAGTGAACGCGCCGCGTTCGTGCCCGAAAATCTCGCTCTCCATCAACGTCTCGGGAATCGCCGAGCAGTTGATCGCCACAAACGGCCCCGTGGCCCGCGGCGAAAGCCTGTGAATCGTCCGCGCCACGATCTCCTTGCCCGATCCCGTCTCCCCCGTGATCAGCACCGACGCCGAGCTCGGCGCTGCCATCTCCACGATGCGCATCACTTCCTGCATCGGCTTCGACCCGCCCACCAGGTCGCCCAGCTTGCCCGCCTGCCGCAGTTGCCGCTGCAGTATCGCCAATTCCCGCGCCGCCCGTGCCTTGCTTAACGCGCGGTCCAGCAGCGCATGCAGTACCGGTCCCTTTAGCGGCTTCTCGATGTACCAGAACGCTCCCGCTTCGATCGCCGCCACCGCGCGCTCTTCGCTCCCTTTGCCTGTGATGATGATTGCGGGCACATCGTACAGTTCCGGCCCCAGTTGCTTCAGCAGGTCCAGCCCGTTCATCCCTGGCAATTCCACGTCGGCGATCAGTGTGTCCGGCTGGTAGCTCGCGAATTTTGCCAGCGCCTCTTCCGCTGTCCCCACGCCCAGTACGTCGCAGCCCCATCGCTGCAGCAGTTGCTCGTAGCCCTTCCGCGCATTGTCTTCATCCTCGACAATCAGCACGCGGTCCTTCCGCTCCATCGTTTCCACGGCACGCACCGCCGCCCGTGTCTCTTCTCCCATGGCTCTAGGCCTCTCTTTGGAGTGCGGCAGTTCAGCTGCCGCTTTTCTTTTTGCCTATTTGTCAGATTGGCTGGACACCTCGACTGTAACAAGCCCCTCGCGCCTTGCCAAGTTCTTACCAGTCTGCTGAAAATGACTGCAAAATCTAATTCCCATCCCAAGCGAAGCGAGGGATCTGCTTCCCTAGTTTCCTGATTCGCTCCAAAATCGAAGGTGGGAATCGGCAAGCAGCCGGCTGATCGCATCTCGGTCCACCTTGTCTGGAAGCGGCGAAGTCGCCTGGACAGCTAGCGCTTCGGATTCGAGTTGCGCACCGAGCTGTCGAATTTCTGAAAGAGAATACTTGCCCCTTCGGAGAAATTTATTACATCGTCGTCATGCCAAAGCACGCGGAGCTCAAACCCGACATACATGAGACTTCACCCAGAATAAGAGAACATCACACTTGTTATCCGAATTTAGCACGACTTGAGGTCAATGCCCGATGGTCGCCTTTAGCTCGCTACAACGGCATTCTGAGGATTTGAAACTGCAACGCGCCGAGCCGCCCGGCTACTAAACGGGCTCACCGGAAAGCCAACTTTTCCTTGACCTGCGTTAACCCTCACGGTATATTAAGCCTTGGGTATATCTAGTTTTGGAGTGCGGCAGCTCTCTGCCGCTTTTTCTTTTTGGCAGCCGTATCAGGTATTCGTTTCTAGCTGTAACTTCTTTAGAATCAACACTTATACTACTCCCCGCAAGTGTTGATTCTAAAGGGTTTGCTCAATGGCTAAGTCCTTTAGATGCAACACTTACAAAAAACCGAGGGGTGGGAGCGCACACCTGTCAACGGCCCTATTCCCAGGGCGAATGGTGGTCTATCCCTCCCGCACGCGCGAAAAATCCCGGAATTAGTGTGCATCGCGTGCGCTTGTTTTGACTTGGAAATGGACAACTTTCAAGCTTGATCCGCTGACGAAAGCAAGCGTAGGAGGGTCGTCAGGTGCAAGGGACAGCGCGCGCACGTCAGTGCCCATGGGGATTCTCGCCACCGGTTCTGGGTTGGAAGCTTCCCAGATGAGGAAAAGAGAATCATCATTCCAAAATGTGATGTCCATGGTCATCACGTCCACCAGAAGATGCGACATCCATGGCTGATGCTGAAATCCCACCGCAAAGTAGCGCCCTCCCGTCGATACAGCAACCGGCCCAGTAAGATTTGTGTGATCCGGAAGTTTTGGAATGACTAGAGGAGAAAGAACTGTGCCGTCGGATTGCAGCACCAGGATAGAGCCTTCGAGTTCTTTTCTTTTTGCATTTACACCTACAATGACGGAGTCGGAAAGAAATGCGAGTTGCGTGGGATGTAAGCCTTGCCCTAGCCCACCATGGCTACTCACGTCTAGAGTTGCGTGGAGAGGACGCCAAGGGCCGTCGAACGATCGAACGTAAACATCGCGCTCGCTGCCTGCCAGGCCCGGTTTTTCCTGATTTTTGACATTGTGGAATCCAAGCAACTCTTTGTCGGAAAGCGCCACAATCCCGGGAGAATCGGAACCAGCTTCACGCGTCCACTCGAGCTTTGTCTCCAGCGTGTCCGATTCAAGCAGCCGGTAATGCACACCGTCTTCGAGGATCTGTCCAAGCAGCACCGTGCCCCCACTAGAGGAGACTAGAAACTCATTCCAGCTAGGCTTTGAACCTCTGATGGACGGCAGCAAGTCCAGTTTTTTTAATTCTTTACCGGAGGAAGAAAGGAGATAGAGGGTCTCCCCGGGATTCTGCTTCGCATCATGAAAGTGACGGAGGAACAGTAGAAAATTCCCCTTCGCGGTCGGGTACAGCTCAAAGGAGAAATCGCTGCTCCACGGGCCGCTCTTCGCCTTCAACTTGCCATTGTTTGCATCAAACAGTAGCAGATTTACTTCCCATGGCTTGCTCCACCAATTGTCCGGCACGCCAGGCTCCGCCGGGTGAGCCAGGGTTCCCCAAGCAACGGCAACCGCTCCGTTTGTCGCTGCCACCAGGATTGTCGGCTTGTGATTCCTGCTAGCGTTCTCGTGCCCCGCGTTTAGGTTGTACCTACCAAGGTCGACGGACCAGTTCTTTTGGCCCGCCGTCGCGCTTAAAGGAGTCACAGCAAGCGAAATGGCCAGCGACAGTATTGCCAGCCCACTCATTCTCGATGTTCGACGTTTAATCATCGCGCGCCGGTTTTGTCCCGTGTCTTTACTCTTCTTTATTCCTTTACAAGGTAGAGCGCTCGCTCCAACTCCAGCTCCAGCTTTGCGCCCTTGGGCAGGTTCAACTCGTGCCCGCGCCCAGACTCCATCAGATATGCCGTAAGCGCCCCCAGCGCGGCTCCTTCGGCCGCTTCCTTCTTGTCTTTGTCCTTCACACCTTTCACCGCGCCAATCGCCGCCCCAGCTGCTGCCGACTGCGCTGCGTCTTGCTGCGTGCTGGATCGACCTTCAATCAGCCCTTCCTTGGTCGGGCCGGGTTTCACGCTGTGGTCCCCCGGCACGCTCACCACCTCGGCCACGATCGGCAGGGAGCCGAACTTGGTATGAATCTCGTCAAACGTCAGCCAGAGCTTTGCCCGGCCAGCCACTCCCGCCGGCTCCACATGACTTATATGCCCCTCAATCTCTGCTCCCGATGGCAGATAAATCCCACTGCCCGCTTCCAGCGGCTCCAGCGTCCGAACTTTGAACCTGGCGTTTTCTTGTGTCCCCTTGGTCCCCAATTCATCTTCCAGCCGAACCAGGAACTTCGTACCCGGCGCCACCGCATACGTCTCCAGCGGCAGCCCATGCCGCTCCCCATCCGCTTTGTGCGCCTTTTGCTCCGGCTGCGCCACCCCCGGCTCCTGCGCTCCACTCGCCATCCCCGGCGCCAGGCTCACCGCCAAGATCGCGACCACCGCCGACCCAAATCCAGTCTTCAGTCTTCTCATGCTCTCCTCCCGCAGAATGCTGCACAGCCTGTGAATGCACCCGGCGCACCATTCCCGGCCTGTCGAGGTGTCCGCAAGCGATTGAAATTGCAGCTACTTGGAGGGATATCACGGCAGTCTCCGACGAGCGCGAATGCGACTGTCGCCCGTTCCCATCATCGAGCCGCAAGTGAATTCCGACACTCTCTAAGCACGGCCGCGCTTTTTAACGAACTAGTTCTCAAGGAATCGCCGAATCCGTCGCAGGACAGTGGCATACATTGCAGGGGTAACGCGCCCAGTCTGCGTGTTTTGCTGACTCGGGTGGTAAATACCGAACAAGCGTGGCGTGCTAGCTGCGACTTCAGCTTCGGCACCATGCGCGAATTTGTAGAGCGCACGCGAAGCGATCACTCCGCGCCGTTTCAGGATTTCGAGATACGCATCCCAGGCAATCTTGCCCAGAGCCAGCACCGCTTTAGGTTTCAATATCTCAATCTCGCGCTCCAAGTAGCAGCGGCAATTCGCGATTTCTTTCGGAAATGGCTTGTTGTCCGGCGGAGCGCACCGGCACGTCGCGCTGATGTATGCATTTCCTAGCTGCAATCCGTCATCGCGGTTCAAGGAGGCAGGCTGGTTCGCAAGACCCGCTTTGTACAACGCTGCATACAAAAAATCGCCGGAGCGGTCGCCGGTGAACATTCGCCCTGTGCGATTCGCTCCATGCGCCGCGGGGGCGAGTCCCAGAATCAAAAGTTGCGCGTGCGCATCTCCGAATCCCGGAACAGGCTTGCCCCAATAGGTCCAATCGCGAAAGGCGCGCCGCTTTTCCCGCGCCATTTTTTCTCGATGGCGAACCAGCCGCGGACACTTCCGGCACGAAATAATTTCTTCGTTCAAGATACGAAGCTGAGAGAGTTGTTCCGGCATGAGCCTACGATGGCTGGCGTGTCATCATTCGTTTCAGCTCGATAAAAGGTGTTGCTCCGGCGAACATCGTGTCGCAGGAGCGCGCTTCCAACATTTCTTTTCCAATGCGCTGCACGGCTCCCATCGCGGCGCGCATGATACCCGAGCCCGCGCTCACCCGGGCCACGCCGATTTTTTCCAACTCGGCGAGTGGAGGGCATGCTGGTGTTGCCAGAATGTTGAGCGGGGCTTTCACGGACTTCACCAGCTTGGCGATGGTATCCCGGTCGTAGAGTCCCGGCACAAACAGACAATCTGCTCCTGCGCCGCGGTAGGCACGCAGACGCTCAACGGTCCGCTCGAACCGCGTAGGCTCAGGCCCGATAGGCATCAGATAAATGTCTGTGCGCGCGTTTAACACAAAGGGAACGCCCAGTGATGCGGCTGTTTCGCGGATAACTCGGATTTTCTCCACCTGAAGCGGGATCGCGACCTGCGAGCTCTCGTCATCTCCGGTTACATCTTCCAGATTCATTCCGATCACACCGGCTTCGATGGCAGCTTTCACCGTTTCCACCATCTCTTTGACAGTTGTGCCATAGCCCGCCTCCAAATCCGCAGTCACCGGAATGCGGACAGCGCGCGCGATGCGACCCGCGACCTCGAGCATTTCGTCGCGCGAAATGCGCTGGCCGTCCGCATAGCCCAAAGAATAAGCGATCCCCGCGCTGGTGGTGGCAATCGCAGCGTGCCCGCATTCCTCAAGAATTCGCGCGCTGGCCACGTCCCACGCGTTCGGGAGCAGCAGCATGTGCGGGCCGTGGTGCAACTTCCGGAATTGCTCGGCTTTTTCCGCTTGCGCGCGAACATCCATTGGAAGACCTCCGCTGAAACTGTTTCATTTTCAGGGACAAATCCTAGTCTTGTTCCCACAGGAGCCAACGTCCAAATTGGCGACGGAATATCTTTGAAGCGTTTCACCGACGGAAATTTATTTGGAGAGATTATCGCCTCGCGAAGACCAGCCGCGCGCCTAGAGCCATCAGAAGTCCGCCCGTTGTGGCTTCGATTGCGCGGCGCACGCGTCCTCCTGCCAGTTTAGTGTTCAGTTTGTGCAGCGCGCGGCTGTAAATGCTCAGCCAAACTAAACCCATGGCCACGTGCAGGCTCGCGAGAAACAGCGACACGCGCAAAACAGGATCGCCCGGAGCGATGAATTGTGGCAAAAATGTCAGGTAGAACAGCGCGACTTTGGGATTCAAAAGATTCGTGAGCATTCCTTCCAAATATCCGCCCCACCATCCTTCGTGTTTTTTCATACCGTCTTCGTGCGCTTTCGGACTGACGGGCGTGACACCCTTCACCGCGCGCCGAAGCGCCATCACACCGAGATAAAAAAGGTACGCCGCGCCAGCCCACTTCACGATTTCGAAAGCGCGTGCAGATCTCGCAAGAATCGCGGAGACTCCCAGCGCAGACGCTGTCGCGTGCACGAAAAGCCCCGAAGAGATTCCCAGGATCGTGGCGAACGATCCTTTCGGTCCGCGCGTGAAAACATTCTTGGCCACCAGCGCCATGTCCGCGCCCGGCGTAATCGTCAAGACCGCTGCGATTCCCGCAAACGCAAAATACCTGCCATCCATCACGCACCTCACGCCAAAATCTTCAGCACCTCGTCGTGCAGTTTGCCGTTTGTGCTGACAAGTTCTCCCGTGTAAATCGTTCGCTCGCCTTGCACGTTTGTCGAACGCCCACCGGCTTCCACGACGATGATTCCGAGCGGCGCAAGATCCCATGCCTGCGAGGTCAAATCAACAGCCGCTTCGATGGCGCCTTCGGCGACCAGCATGTGCTGCCAAAATCCTCCAATAGCGCGGCCGTTTTTTGCGGTGTCGGCAAGCAGCCGCAATTTTGCGCGCATCGCTGGGTTTTTTTTTGGCCCCGTGCCGGTGGTAAAAATCATGGCTCGGCTCAAAGAATCCACATTCGAAACGTGGAGGCGCCTGCCGTTCCGATAAGCGCCTTCGCCGCGATAGGCCCACCAGCGTGCGCCCAGCGCGGGCGCGCTAGCCATTCCCGCAACAATTTCGCCGTTGAGCTCGATGCCCATCAACGTTGCGAAGGTTGGAATGCCGCGCGAAAATTCTTCGGTTCCGTCGATTGGATCGATGATCATGCGCGCGCGGCCGGATTTGCTGGCCGCGTTCGAATCGCCGCCGCCCATCTCTTCGCCCAGAACATCCAGCGCCAGCCCGCTTGCTGCCACCTTTGCCCGCGCCATCTCTTCGACGGCGCGGTCCGCCTGCGTCACCGCCGTTCCGTCGCCTTTGCGATCCACGCGCAGCTCCTCCGCGCGAAAATACCGCACGGCGATCGCATCGGCCTCATTCGCAATCGCCTCCAAAAGTGCTCCGAATTCTTTCCCGTAACCCATCATTTCTCCTGGAAAGTTGCTTAACTCCAAGGATTGCCCGTATACCAAGAGGGCGGTGCCCCCTTTTCTCCGAACCATCCCCAGTCGTTGAGTGTATCTATGAAGTGTTGCCGGTCGTACCGGCGATATGATGAATAGAGATTTGAGCAAAAATAGCCACTTTTCTGTCTTATATCGCCAAGCTCGTTTTTCTCATTGCCAATGACTGTCCCATTTGGTCCGCCGAAGTCGAGGATATGGGCCTCAAACAGAATCGATTCACCGTTGGTTGTTTTGAGCGCGAACGGGGCCACCACTCGAATGCTCAGGTCAGCCCCCGCTTGAATCCATGCGTTCGAGATTTCGATGTCGAAGGCCATTTGACTCTCTCTCCGTGCACCCCTAGCATACAAAGATATCGAAATGTCTGCTCAAGCCAACACGGGAAGCGTGCTGGATCGTATTCTCGAAGCGCGTCGCGCGGAGGTAGATCACCGCAAGCGCGTCCTACCGGAAACCGCGCTGAAGTATGGCGTGAAAGCGGCGACGGCGCTACGCGATTTCCCAGCGGCGCTCTGCCGCGACGGACTAAATATTCTCGCAGAACTCAAGCCGGCGTCGCCTTCGCGGGGGGTATTGCGCGATCCGTTCGAACCGGTCGGCCTCGCGCAGTCGTTCGAATCTGGGGGAGCTTGCGCGCTCTCGGTTCTTACGGAAGCAGAATTCTTTCGTGGCTCGCTCAAAAATCTTCGCGATGCGCGCAAGGCAATAAAGCTTCCCGTGCTTCGCAAGGATTTTATCTTCGATCCGTGGCAAGTTTGGGAAACGCGGGCGAACGATGCCGACAGTTTTCTGCTCATTCTCGCCACTCTCGAGGACGGGCTCTTTCGCGAACTCCTGGCGCTGGGCCGAGAGCTGCTCATGGAGCCTCTGGTGGAGGTTCACTCTGCCGAGGAACTCGACCGTGCGCTGGCCGCCGGGGCGCGCATCCTGGGCGTAAACAATCGTGACCTGAAGACGCTGACGACTCGCGTTGAGACTTCGTTCGAACTGATTGACCGCATTCCCGACGATTGCATCGCGGTCAGCGAGTCCGGCTTGCGCACGCACGAAGACTTAACAAAACTCCGCGCCGCCGGGTTCGACGCGTTTCTCATCGGCACGCATCTTATGCTGTCCCCGGATCCCGCTGCCGCTCTTTCTGCTCTGCTCGGTGTCCCGCCGAAAAAGGAATAAGGCCCGATGGTCCGAGTAAAAATTTGCGGCATCACCAACGCCGCCGACACGCTTGCAGCCGTCGATGCGGGTGCGAATCTCCTTGGTTTCAATTTCTACGAAAAGAGTCCGCGCTATATCAGCGAAGCAGAGGCCGCAAAGATCAGGCCGCAGCTCCCGAAAAAGGTGGAGGCCGTGGGCATTTTCGTGAACACTGCGCCCGCTGAAGTTGCCGCACGGTGCAAGTTGCTGAAGCTCAACGTGGCTCAGCTTCACGGCGATGAAACATCCGAAGCGGTTGCAGAGACGGCCCGGAGCATCCCGGTGATCAAAGCCTTCCGCGTCGAGCCCGATTTTCAATTAGAGAGTCTCGATGCGTATCCCGGCACATTTGCATTTTTGTTTGACGCCGCGCACACAGGCCAATATGGTGGTACGGGCCATTCGACGGACTGGGATCTCGCCCAGCGCGCGGCCGTCAGTCACCGTATCATTTTGGCGGGCGGGTTGAAGGTCGAGAATGTGGCTGCGGCTGTGCGCATTGTGCGGCCCTACGCGGTGGATGTCGCCAGCGGCATCGAATCGAAGCCGGGAAAGAAAGATCACGGGCTGCTGAGGGAGTTTATTCAGGAAGTGCGGCGCGGCGAGCGGAAATAGTAGCAGCAGAAAATAGAAGATAGAAAATAGAAAATGGGCTCGATTCTACAATCACCGGCGGCGGGGCGGTTTGGGCCGTACGGGGGGCGTTACGTCCCTGAGACGCTGATGGTGCCGCTGTTCGAATTGGAGCGCGCGTACGAACTGGCAAAAGCGGATGCATCGTTTCAAGCTCAGTTTCATGATCTGCTGAAGAATTTTGCGGGGCGACCAACGCCGCTGCAATTTGCCTCACGCCTTACGGAAAAACTGGGCGGGCCGCGTATTTATCTCAAGCGCGAAGATTTGCTGCACACGGGCGCGCACAAAATTAACAATGCCATCGGCCAGGCCTTGCTCGCGGTAAAAATGGGCAAGCCGCGCATCATTGCGGAGACGGGCGCAGGCCAGCATGGAGTCGCTTCCGCCGCTGCCGCCGCGCATCTAGGTCTCGAATGCGTCGTGTACATGGGTACGGAAGACATGGCGCGGCAAGCGCTCAATGTTGCGCGCATGCGCATGCTTGGCACGCAGGTCGTAGGCGTCGATTCCGGCAGCCGCACATTGAAGGATGCCATCAACGAAGCCATGCGCGACTGGGTCACCAATGTGCGCAGCACACACTATCTTCTTGGCTCCGTTCTCGGCGCGCATCCTTATCCCACAATGGTCCGCGATTTTCAGGCTGTCATCGGCCGCGAAGCCCGCGAGCAAATTCTCGCCGCAGAAAAGCGCTTGCCTACACACTTGATCGCTTGCGTTGGAGGCGGTTCAAATTCCATCGGTCTCTTTTACAATTTTTTGCGCGATGCTGACGTGAAAATGATCGGCATCGAAGCTGGCGGCCGCGGCGGCCAACTCGGCGAACACGCCGCGCGCCTTGCCGCGCATCAAGGTTTCACAGGTGCGCGACCCGGCGTTTTGCAGGGAACGTACACTTACGTTTTGCAGAACGAAGACGGCCAGATTGCCACCACGCATTCGATTTCTGCCGGTCTTGACTATCCCGCCATCGGCCCTGAACACGCATGGCTCGCCGACCTGCGCCGTGCCGAATACTCCGCGGTTTCCGATCAAGCCGCTCTCGATGCCGCACGCCTGCTCTCGCGGACCGAAGGGATCATTCCCGCGCTCGAATCCGCCCACGCCATCGCCGGGCTCGTCGAGCGCATCTCTAAAATGGGCAAAGGTGGTCTCGTCATCCTCAACCTCTCTGGCCGCGGCGACAAGGACATGGACACTTACTCGCGCCTGCTCTAAGCTTTATTCTTTCTCAAAAACTCATGTCCGACGTACCCTCCAATTCGACGCGCATCTCCAGACGTTTCGTCGAACTGCGTGAATCCGGAGAGCTTGGCATCGTTGCCTACATCACGGCGGGCGACCCATCGCTCGACGCCACGCTAAAATTCGTCCTAGCCCTTGCAGAAGCCGGCGCCGACGTCATCGAACTGGGCGTGCCATTCAGTGATCCGCTCGCCGACGGACCCACTATTCAACGTGCTTCCGAACGCGCGCTGAAATCTGGCACCACGCTCGCAGGCGTCATGGATCTCGTTCGCCGCATTCGCCAATCCAGCCAAGTTCCTCTCGTGCTCTTCAGCTACTACAATCCCATCCTGCAGATGGGCCTCGAAAAGTTCGCTTCTGAAGCCGCATCGGCTGGCGCCGACGGCGTTCTCGCCACCGATCTCACGCCCGAAGAGTCGGAAGACTATCGCCGCATTCTGGGTGCGCACCAGCTCGATACGATCTTTCTTGGTGCGCCAACTTCCACCGATGAACGCCTTGCTAAGATCGCGACTTGTTCCTCGGGTTTTCTCTATCTCATTTCCCGAACCGGCGTCACTGGGGCAAAAGATGCGCTGCCCGACGATCTGCCCGCTCTCCTGCGGCGGGCTCGCAGAGCTACGCAGCTTCCTATCGCCGTCGGGTTCGGCATTTCGTTGCCCGGCCATGTTTCCGTTCTTGGCGGACTTGCAGATGCTGCCGTGGTCGGCTCCGCGCTCGTCTCCGAAATCGAAAAAGCGCAGTCTGCCGATGCTGCCGCCGCAGCCCTCGGCGTTAAAATTCGTTCGCTCAAGGAAGCCGCGCGCCACGGGCTTTCACGACGCGAGGTGGCGCCATGAACCTGAATGATTGGCGACGCCGCATCGATGAGATCGACAAGAAACTGGTGGAACTTTTGAATGAGCGATCGCAATGCGCACTGGAAATCGGCAAGCTCAAGCAAGCGGCGAATATCCCGCTGTACCAGCCGGACCGCGAGAGCGAAGTGCTGGCGAACGCCGAAAGCAACAATTCCGGTCCGTTGACCGACGGCGCGATTCGCCGTTTGTTCGAACGCATCATCGATGAAGCGCGCGCGGCTGAACGCGACGCCATGCATTCCGGCGGAGGCGCGGAAAAAGACACGAAATAAAACCGGCCATTTTCCGGTTATTACCGGAAAGGTCCAGGAGAGCAGGCAAAGCCCATGGTTATCGTGATGCAAGAAGGGGCCACTGATGCCCAAATCCAGCATGTGATCGACCGGCTGGTCGCCAGCGGCTTCAACGTCCATCGTTCGACCGGCGAATCGCATACCGTCCTCGGCGCCGTCGGGGTCCACCGTGATTTCGATCATCGCGATTTCGAATTGCTGGAAGGCGTGCGCGAAGTAATGCGCATTACGCAGCCGTTCAAGCTGGCCAGCCGCCAGTTCAAGCCCGAAGGCACGGTCGTCGATCTCGGGCGTGGCGTGAAAATCGGCGGGCCGGAAGTCGCCGTTGCGGCGGGGCCTTGCTCGGTGGAATCACGCGAACAAATCTTTTCTGTGGCGGAAAGTATCGCCAAAGCAGGCGCGAAAATATTGCGAGGCGGCGCCTTTAAGCCGCGCACATCTCCTTACGCGTTTCAAGGCATGGGCGAGCCGGGGCTCAAGCTCATGCGCGAGGCCGCTGACAAATTCGGGCTGTTCACCATCAGCGAAGTAATGGACGCTTCGCAGATTCAGATGATGATGGGTTACGTGGACATCTTCCAGGTGGGCGCGCGCAACATGCAGAACTACTATCTCCTGCGCGCGCTCGGCGAAATTCGTAAGCCCGTCCTTTTGAAGCGCGGCATGTCCGCCACCATGGAAGAACTGCTAATGAGCGCCGAATACATCCTGGCGGGGGGCAATTTCAGCGTCATCCTCTGCGAACGCGGCATCCGCACGTTCGAAACCTATACGCGCAACACCTTTGACATTGCCGCCATCCCTGTCATCAAAAAGCTTTCGCACCTTCCGATGCTCGCCGATCCCTCTCACGGCACCGGGCGCCGCGACAAAGTGGCGCCTATGGCCCGCGCCGCCGTCGCCGCCGGAGCGGACGGCCTGCTTATCGAAGTGCACAACGATCCCGACCACGCGCTCTCCGACGGCGCGCAATCGCTCGAGCCCGGCCAGTTCGCACAGCTTATAGGCGAACTGCGCATCATCGCCCCTGCCATTGGCCGCCGGATCGCGTAAACCATGTCGCCAAACATCACATCACGTTGCGACGTTCCTTCAGAGCAATGAGTGTGAGCCGGAAACCTAAAGGCTATAGCGATTTGATTGTCGCTGTGTGGCGAGACGAAACCGATCGCGTAGATCAATTGCTCCAAAAAGGCGCGGATCCCAATGCCAGAGATACCGATGGCCGGACTCCTCTTATGCACGCCGTTCTTCGCAATCGCCTGGCGATACTCAAATTGCTGTTGCAACGAGGAGCTGAGGTGAACTTGCAGGACAACGGTGGGTTCAGCGCACTCCATTTCGCGGCCCAGAACTATGAACTGGCCGCCGCCGAAGAACTCCTACGAGCAGGAGCTCAAATGGAACTGAAGGATAGCTTTGGAAATACGCCGCTGTGGCGTGCAGTAACAGACTCGCGTGGCCGAGGCGAGTTGATTACGCTCTTGCTGCGCCACGGTGCCGACCGCTTCGCGAAAAATAACAGCGCAAAAACACCCGTCGACCTTGCCAACGTCATTGCAAACTACGATTTGAAACAGTTCTTTCTAGAGAAGAGTGCGGAATGATATTGTCTGCCTTCTCTTTTCAAGGGCGGAGTTGCCGCTGAGATGCCGGCTCACCTCATCAACCGAGTAGCTATTCTGGGAACCGGACTGATTGGCGGATCGTTTGCGCTCGCGCTGCGCAAATATACCAAAGAGATGCACATCTCTGGCTGGGACCGCGCCGACGTCGTTCGCGAAGCGCAGACGCGTGGGGCTGTCGATGAAGCTTTCTCCGGAGAACTGGCTCCCGCTCTACGAAATGCCGATTTGGTTTACATCGCGCTTCCTATTGCCCCAACCATCGATCTTCTTCCGGAGATCGCGCGCCACGCGCCTGCTCACGCGCTGGTCTCCGACGCGTGCAGCACCAAGGTCCGCATCACGCAGGCTGCCGCGGAGTTATTTCCATCCGAGCGAGGACGGTTTTTTCTGGGAGGCCATCCGATGGCCGGCAGGGAACTCTCTGGAATCGCGCACGCTAACGGCGATCTCTTCCGAGAGAGTACCTACGCGCTGATCGGCGCATCCTCGCTGCAGGAGGACCCGCGCGTCTCTGCGTTTGCGAAAATCATCGAAAGAATTGGCGCGCGCCCGCTCTGGCTTGGCGCCCAGCAGCATGACTACGCTGTCGGCCTGGCCTCGCATCTCCCGCAGCTCGCCGCTGTCGCGCTCGCTGGATTCCTCTACGACCGCCTCGATGAAAATGGCCTCCCCATCACCCTCGCCGGACCCGGCCTACGCGATTCGCTGCGCCTGGCCGGCAGCCCCTATTCCACCTGGCGCGACATCGTGCTTACCAACCAGGAAGTGCTCTCCGCCGCGCTCGACCTCTTCGCCCGCCGTCTCGACGACCTCCGCGAAAAACTCGCCTCTCGCGAACTCGAAGCGGATTTCGACGCCGCCAACGAACTGTACAAACTCCTTCGTAGTTTGTAGGCGCCGGTGTTCAGGCCGGCCCGCTCGTATTATGATTTCCGTGTAACATGAGCCGCCGATTTCGCGTCAAAGTAATGCAAATGCACTTGCGTGCCCTTCCCGCTACTCTCGCCCTGGCGTTGATCTCCGCTTATCCGCTCGCGGCGCAAACTCCGCCGCAAGAAACTACGTCCATCAGGCACGTCACAGTCATTGATGTGGCTACCGGAAGAAAACTGCCGGATCAAACCGTCGTTCTGCAAGGTGATCGGATACTTTCCGTTGCTACCACCGATCCTGCTGCTGCCCCGCAGGGCCGCGTCGTCGATGCCCATGGCGGTTTCCTGATCCCCGGCCTCTGGGACATGCACGTCCACATTCAGGACCTTGAGGACCTGCCGCTCTACATTGCCAACGGTGTAACCGGCGTGCGCATGATGTTCGGCGCAAAAGACACCAAGGAACTGCGCTCCAAACTTTCCGCCGCTCCCGTCTCGCCAGAAACCATTGTTGGCAGCGCCATTGTCGATGGCGATCCTCCCGTGTGGCCCGGCTCGATCGTCGTGCACAAGCCCGAGGACGCCCGCCGCGTGGTTGACGAGATCAAGGCCAGCGGCGCCGACTTCGTCAAAATCTACAACGGCATTCCCCGCGATGCGTACTTCGCTCTGGTCGACGAGACCCATAAGCAAAACATAGCCTTCGTCGGCCATCTTCCATATCAGGTCCGCGCCACCGAAGCTTCCGACGCCGGCCAACGCTCCATCGAGCATCTCGACGGCATCGCCATCGCCTGCTCCAAGAAAGAGCAAAGCCTGCTCAAAGAGCTGCAGCCTGGTCATTATCTGGAAAAGATGCGATTGGTAGCAGAAGCAATTCGCAGCTTTGACGGCGCTCAGTGCCAGGCGCTCTTCGCGCAATTCCGAAAAAATAATACGTGGCAGGTCCCCACACTCACCGTACATCGTGGCATGGCTTGGATGAACGACAGCCACTTCACGTTAGACCCGCGCCTTGCGTACATGAATGGCGATGTGCGCTACCGCTGGCAGCCGGAAAACGATTTTCGATTTCGCCGCTGGCCGCCCGCCGAATTCGAACTCCACCGCGGCCTTTTCGTTGCCGACAAGCAAATGGTAGGACTTATGTTCCGGGCTGGCGTGCCGCTGCTCGCGGGCACCGATGCCATGAACCCCTTCTGCTTCCCCGGCTTCAGCTTACATGACGAGCTCGCGCTGCTCGTCGAATCCGGCCTCACTCCCCTGGCCGCACTGCAAGCCGCCACCCTCCGCCCCGCCGAATTTCTCGCTCGCACCGAAGAACTAGGCCTGATCGCCCCCGGAAAGCGCGCTGACTTGGTTCTTCTCAGCGCCGATCCCCTCGCCGACATTCACAGCACCACTCAGATTCAAGGCGTCTGGTTCCGGGGAAAATATTTCGACCGCCCCGCCCTCGACGCTCTCCTCGCTGCCGCCAAGCACCGTTCCGGCAAAGGCAAACTGCACTAACGCTTCTGCATTCGCACATCAATTCCCAGGTTGGATGTACTCTGTGAGGCTTTGACACTCTGTGGCCCCGCTTAGGATAGTTTTTTCCTCGCGAAAGGGCGCGCGTAGGCCGCGGGAGGATTATGCGCGGTGGCGTTGGCGGCTTTGCGATAAAACTCCTGTGCCTTCCCTTTGTCGCCCAGCTTTTCATACGTTTGAGCGATAAGGCATTGAATGAAGGGATCATTCTGGTTGGCCTTCTGTAATTCTTCGAGCGCAGTCTTGTAGTCCTTCCCATGGAAGGAGACGTACCCTACTAAGTATGGGAAAAACTGCGTCTGCTGCGGATTGGTCCCTTTGTCCAGGATCGCTTTGGCTGCGCTAACGTGCTTTTCCGCCTCCAATTTATTCCCGCGCCGCGCCGCGATGCGGGCCTGCGCGTGCTCCCAGCGGAATTCCCACAAATCTCTGCGATCCGGTTTGATATCGGGTTCCTTCATTCCAGCTTCATGGCCGGTCTGATACCAGTGATAGGCGGTTTCTAGATCCTCGGCGGGGTAGCGGTTGTTCAGGTCATCGGAGTCGATGCAAACGCGAGCCGCTTCGTCCGCAATCTCGCCTTGCTGAAAGAAATTCTTCACGGAGACGTAATAGTCGAACACCATCTGTTCGTACTCCACTGTTTTGTTGCAGTTGCCCTCAAATGCGTAGGACATCGCGATGGCCCTCTGTGCCATCACTTTGTTCTCCGGAGTCTTTGCTACTTCAATTGCCTTCGCGAAGTACTTGCGCGCCTCCGAGCCTTTGCCCATCAAATCCAGTGCGATGCCGGCCGCGTTGTTTGCGGCCTGCGAATCCGGCGTCTCCTGCAGCGTCTTGCGGTACAACGCTAGCGCCTCTTCTAGTCTTCCCTCGCGCAGCAGCGATTGGCCCTGCTTTACGAATTCCGGCTGTTCCTGCCCGCTGGGTGCCTGCGCGGAAAGAACAGTTCCTGAAACCAAGAAGATGAACAATGTCAAGCGAATGAAATGTGCGGAACTCACGGCGGGATTATCCTACAAACGGAGTTCTCATCCAACACAGCATTGTTACCGTCAACGAAGAATAATCAAGTACCTGGAGTGCTACGGAAGTGGCTCCAGTTTCCATTGGGCTTCGATCGCTGCGTCGTTGGCTGAATTCACGATCACCAGATCATTCTTGAATTTCTGCCCGGCAAGCCAATGGGTGAACTTATACCCGGGGACCCACTGTCCTGCGACCAGCGGAGTCTTCGCCACGTTCTTGACCGGCTTGCCATTCCAGACGATATGTCCAACGATCGAATTGTAATCCGTCGCGCGGATCGCATCGCGAATCGCGCCGGGTAATTCCACGTCCTTGCTGCGCTTGAGAGCATCCAACCCGACTTCGAACAACGCATGCAGAAATCCCAGGGGTTGCGTCCACTGTTTCTTGGTTTCATCCTCATACGCCGCGCACAATTCCGCCGCGTTCTGCCCGCTCAGGCCGGACTTGAACGGGAAGCTCGGTGACCACCAGATTTCCGTCGTTAAATCCGCGCCACGGTCGCCCAGCGCTTCTACGGCAGCGGGAAACAGAATGGCTTTCGCGATCGTTGCTACTTTTGGTTTGAAGCCCTGCTCTCCTGCCTGCTTCCAAAATGTGGCAAACGCCGGTGGAGGCAGCACACCGGTCAGGATTTCCACCTGCGCGCTTTTGAACATCGCAACCTGCGCGGAATAGTCCGTTGCCGATGATTCGAATCGACCTGGATCGACAAGCTTGTAGCCCTTTGCCTGCAAGACGTTTGGGAAGCCGAACTTTGCATCCGAGTAGGCGATACCTTCCGCGTCGTTGGGCCATAGCACTCCCACGACTTTATTTGTCGGAAGCGCCGTCCACATGCTCATGAACACGGCGATCAGATCTTCCAATCCCCAGAAAAAATGATAGGTCCACTCAAACCCTTTTTCGGCGGTGCCCCCGCGCCCAAAAAAGTACGATTGCCAGGGCGCGTCGGTCGTAATGCAAGGTACGCCGTTCTTCTCGCACACATCACTGACCGGATTGACGGTTTCTCCCGTACTGGAAGCGAGCATCAGGTCCACTCGCTCGGTTTTGATCAGGCCGGTGGCCAGTTCCGCCGCCCGGTTTCGTTTCGATTCGCTGTCATTCTCGATAATCTGAATGGGATGATTCTTGCCGTTCACGGCCAGCCCCGAAGCAACCAGCTTGCGGATGCCGGAAAGGATGAAATCCTGGCACTCCCCGAAGCGCGCCAAAGCGCCCGTTCGCGGACCCACAAAACCGATCTTGATCACACGTCCCAAAGGCAGGCCGGGCTTGCCGAGCAGCAGCCTGGGGGCAGCCATTGCCACCACCGCCGCCACCGTGGAGTTCCGAATGAATCGCCGGCGCGTCCGGTCGGTACGACCTACAGGATCGGGATGATCCGTTCGATGATTTTCCCGCACCTGAGGGTCAGCCTTCGTGTGGACCTTCACCAAAGTCCTCCTGAAAAACTGCTCGTGCGCACACCCGCCCGCGCCATGAAAAAACATCGCCGCGCCTGAGGCCATGTCTGAGTGAGACTCTCTGAATCAATATACGTTCTAACTCCTCGAACACACAGAAAGTCACGCGAAGGTCGCAATAGAGTTACTAGGGTTCGGAAAGGAATATTGGCTGCTGCAGAGTGACGGCAGCGATTTCGGGAAGAGCTCTTCCCGAGGACCTGCTGGCTCCACGCTTCGCGGGTCAGGCGTCTTAGAGTAAACTTCTGGCCCAGCACCGGCAGCACGATGATTAGCTGGTGCAGGATATGATCTTGACTAGGTCCGACTTATGGACAAACGCATCGTCTCCGCCGACGCCGCCATCGCCAACCTCGCCAACGGTGCCACTATCCTCATGGGAGGCTTCGGCCTTTGCGGCATCCCGGAGAATCTCATCGCCGCTGTTCGGCGTAAGGGCACGAAAGACCTCACGATCGTCAGTAACAATGCCGGGGTCGACGATTTCGGCATCGGCCTTCTGCTCCAGCAGCGCCAAGTCAAAAAAATGATCTCCACCTATGTTGGCGAAAACAAACTTTTCGAGCAGCTCGTCCTGAGCGGTGAATTACAGGTGGAGTTGAATCCGCAGGGCACGCTTTCGGAGCGGCTGCGGGCAGGCGGCGCGGGCGTTCCCGCCTTCTACACTCCAACCGGATACGGCACCATGGTTGCCGAAGGAAAAGAAACGCGCGAATTCGATGGGCGCCAGTACGTTCTCGAACGCGCTCTGCGTGGGAATTTTGCGTTCATCAAGGCCTGGAAAGGCGATCGCTTGGGCAATCTTGTCTACCGCAAGACTGCGCGCAACTTCAATCCCATGATGGCCACTGCCGCTGACTACGTCATCGCTGAAGTCGAAGAACTCGTCGAACTTGGCCAGCTCGACCCCAATCAAGTTCACACGCCCGGCATTTTTATCGATGCTATTTTCCAAGGCTCCAAGTACGAAAAGCGCATCGAGCGCCGCACCATGCGGAAATTGTAGAGGACAGTCATTGGAAAGGTGAAATTCTCTGCAAGTTTGACTGTAACTGTCGACTGCTAATTGATTTCGAGGTTTCGCATGCTTGCGCATATCATCCCAGTTCAGACCGGAAAGGAACTCCCCGCAAACAAGCCGCCAAACTCGCGCATTCCTTGGCCATTCGCGCTGGCTTGCTGCCTGTACTACCTTTTCGTGTACCGCGGCCTTGCGACCGCCATTCCAGTTTTTGTCAAATTATTTGACGGCTTGGGCGTGGTTCTTCCGCTGCCTACCCGTCTTTTGATGGCGACTTATTCTTGGCTCTTTCCAGTCTTGTTTCTTGGCGCGGTAATCCTGACGATTGCCAAGCAAATCGTGATACTCGAAACCATCCGTCTCCGTATTGCCAATCTATTCCTCATTCTAGTCGGAGTCGTGTTCGTGCCCTTAGTGCTCCTGGTTATGTATTCGCCTTTGTCCGTTCTAATGTGGAAGCTCCACTCCATAAAATGATTCTGAATGAAACCTTGCGCTTAACTTTTAACTTTGGACTACGAATCCCATATGCCGCTAACCGAAGAACAAAAACGCGAACGCATCGCACGCCGCATCGCGCTTGAACTGCGCGACGGCTACTACGTCAATCTTGGCATCGGCATGCCCACGCTTGTCGCCAACTACGTGCCCAAAGGCATGGACGTCATTTTGCAATCCGAAAATGGCATGCTCGGCGTCGGCCCCTATCCGCTCGAATCTGAAGTTGATCCCGACCTCATCAATGCGGGAAAAGAAACGGTGACCGAACTCCCTGGCAGCTCCTATTTCTCCTCCGCCGATTCTTTCGCCATGATTCGCGGCGGCCATGTGGACCTCACAGTCCTTGGCGCGCTGCAGGTGGATGAAAAAGGAACGCTTGCCAACTGGGCCATACCGGGCAAAATGCTGAAAGGCATGGGCGGCGCCATGGACCTGGTCGCCGGCGCCAAACGCGTCTTCATCGCCATGGAGCACGCCACGCGCGACAACAAACCGAAAATTTTGAAAAAATGTACACTACCGCTTACTGGTGTCGAAGTCGTCGATCACATCGTCACCGAACTTGCCGTCATCGACATCACGCCAAACGGCCTGCTCCTCCGGGAACTCGCTCCCGACGCCACGATCGAGCAAGTTCAGTCACTCACCGAGCCCAAACTTCTTCTTCCAGCCGGCGGACCCAGTCCCATGCCCGTATAAGATTCAAACCTTGCGAGCGAAGAGGTTCCGCATGAAGGCCAAGAAAAAATCCGCCAAGCCAAAAGCCAAGCGCTCCAAGATGCCAACGTTTTTTCCTATCGACGTCGAGATGAAGGAACTTTGCGGGATGCTGGAAACAGAGCTCTCAGCTTGGCCGGGCGTTTCAAAGAAGCCCATGTTCGGACACCAGGGTCTTTATCGAAATGGCAAGATCTTTGCTGCGCTTCCACGCTCCCGCGCCATGAAATCACCGAGCTCCATCATGTTTAAGTTCGCTTCCATTTCCCCGGCCATTTGGGAATCGGTGAAAAAGGATTCCAGGGTTGATTCGCTTTCAAGCATGTCTGGTACGGGGTGGCTTACGTTTGATCTGAAGGAAGCTTCGGACATGAAAGATGCCCTCACGATGCTTAGCCGCGCTTACGACGCCGCCAAAAAATAGCGACCGCTTACGCGGAATCCGCTTTTCACTTCGCTTCAGGCGTGGAAGTGCTGAGGCGGTGAGCCATCGAAAATGAATAGTGGAATCCGGAAATGACGCAGAGGCTGGTGACGGCCCAAATAAGGACACGGATGAATGAAGCGAGCTGGAGATCGGGATAGGCGATAGAAAGCACCAGCGTAAAGACCAGAAGAATCTGGGTTGCTGTCGTGAATTTTCCGAGCACGCTCGGCGGAAACGGCCGGTAGCCGGAGACCAGAAGAATTACGGCTGCCACGATCAAGATGAGGACGTCGCGGC
>Ga0207101_1056_pt1 | contig 21513 bp, 18 predicted proteins | sample Alteio_BWMinHeat_83_FD_153581 | JGI IMG/M metagenome (GOLD analysis project Ga0207101, IMG submission 153581) | Enriched cells from forest soil in Barre Woods Harvard Forest LTER site, Petersham, Massachusetts, United States -... | ecosystem: Environmental > Terrestrial > Soil > Temperate forest >...
ATGGTGAGCGGGCGATTGAGCGACCGGAATACCGGATTGGTACGTCTTTGAGTCATATTAGGTTGCGGGAAAGAGCCAGGACATGAAGTTCACGGCGCCGATGGCCATGCCGACACCGAAAATGACCCCGGCCATGGTACGTTTCGCGCCGCCTTCACCGAAGGCGAACATGAGCCCACCGAGAACGATGGCCACAAGTGCGAGTCCTGTGGCGATCGTGCCGGTGAAGGCGGTTTGTAGAACCTGAACGGCGTTTACCCAAGGTGAGGAGCCGCTTTGGGCGAAGACATCCTCGGCAAGTAGCATGCAAGCTGCAATAGAAAGGGCGCCGATGCGCACGATCTTGTGGCGTTGGCGCGGCAAGCGATATAGGTCCATATTAACAACTCCCTTCAGAGTTCAAGTGTGGCGAGGGACGGGCGAGGAGTACTCGACCCATTTGGTGGGCAGGGTACTCGCTCGCCATTTCTCTCGGTTTGCCCCTCTACTGTTATAGGGAACATAGACGAGGCAAAAAGTAACAACGGGGATCAAAAATATTTTTCAGAGGGACAGGGGCCATTAGAACCAACGCGCCACGCGTCGGGAGGTCTTTCTTCCGTCGTGAGCGAATCGAGGGCGCGTTCCCAACTACGGGTGAAAAGTTGGCGACAGGGCAGGAGTGATCTGCGAGGGCGTGGACCAACTTCCGAGTCGCCGGCGAAACGCTCGGAGACAACGGCCCCACATCCACGCATCAGGCGTTTAACGTCAACGCTCCGGGCGTGACGCTTTCCTCGGCGCATGGTAACAGTAGGCGACTAGTCGATAACTCATGGGGTTTCGCCAACTTTAAAGTAGTCCACTAACGCTCGGATTGGTCGCTGCGCGGCGAGAGGGCGGGTGCGTATCGCCAATCGGTTTGATAGACTTCCTCGATGGAGACGCGGTCGCAACAGCACTACTGGGACGGTGTGGCAAATGAAAAACATTTCGCGCACCCATTGCGGCTTAACTGGCTGGCATCGCATTTCTCGGTCGGACACGCCATTCTGGATTGCGGATGCGGCTACGGCCGTGTCCTCGATAAGCTTGTGCAGAATGGATACCACAACGCAGTCGGGGCAGATTTCTCCCAAGGCATGCTCAGTCGGTGCCGGCTGCTCCATCCAGATTTGACCCTTGTTCAAGCCGCTGCGGAGAGGCTCCCTTTTAAGGGCTGCTCATTTGATGCGGTGCTCTTATTTGCTCTGCTTACTTGTATGCCTACGGAGAACCAGCAGCATGCTTTATTCGATGAGCTACAACGTATTCTCCGTAGGGGTGGCCTCCTCTACATAAGCGACCTACTCGTGAATACCGATCCCCGCAGCCTGGAGCGGTACGAGCAGTTCGCTGAGCAGTTCGGTACGTACGGAGTATTCCAACTTCCAGAGGGGGTCGTTGTTCGCCACCACACCAAAGAGCGGATCCAATCTCTTGCCGCTGCGTTCGATTGTCTTGAGTATGAGCCTTTCACAGTGACAACGATGAACGGCCACTCATCGGCGGCGTTTCAGTATCTGGGACGGATGCGATGAGCGATACTGCTGAAGCCTCAGTTAGCTCGTGAGGCTCACCCGCGTATGGAGAACCTAAGAATGAAACCAGCACAGCTTAGGGATATAGGTCTGATCTTATTTTGCCTTTTGCTCCTTGGGACGTTCAATGCTGCCGCGCAGGTCACAGCGATCACTGCCGGTACTCTGATCGACCCGGAGACCGGAACGGAAAAAACCAAGCAGGTCATTCTGGTCGAAGCCGGAAAAATCAAGGCGATAGGCGCCGGTCTCCAAATTCCCACCGATGCGGTTCGCATCGATCTGTCCACGGAAACCGTTTTGCCCGGACTTTTCGATGCGCATACCCATCTTCTCGCCAGCATCGACCCCAAGTGGGATCTTGGCGATGATTGGATCATGGCAATGCAACGACGAGCCGGGTGGAGGGCGATTCAAGGCGCACGCCACGCCAAGGAGATGCTTGAGAGTGGGTTCACCACTGTTCGCGACGTTGGAAATTCAGGCGAGTACCTCGATGCCGATCTCGATAAGGCGATTCGCTACGGGGTCGTTCCGGGCCCCACAATGATCTACGCGGGAAGGATCATCGCGCCGTTTGGCGGGCAATTTCATGACACGCCTACCGACCGTCATCTACTGGAAAATCCCGAGTACCGCTTTGCTGACTCCCGTGACGAGTTGCAGAAAGCTGTGCGGGAGAACATTTACTGGGGAGCGCGTGTCATCAAGATCGTCGTGGACGGTCAGAAGTACATATACTCAGCCGACGATATTCGCTTCGTCGTACAGGAGGCGGCCCGCGCGGGCGTGAAGGTTGCCGCGCATGTTCAGACCGGGCCGGGTGCGCATGCGGCCATTGAGGGCGGCGTCGCGTCGATTGAACACGGTTGGGTGTTGAGTGATGAGGATATGGCGCTTGCGAAGCAGAAAGGCATTGTTCTGGTGAGCACGGATTTCACGGTAGCATCATTGATAGCTGATGGGATGGACGCGGATGCCGCCCGGCGAAGTCACGACCGATACGTCGTGCGGCTGAAACGCGCCTGGGCCGCAGGCCTCGATGTCGTTTTCGGTACGGACGTGATGGCCGATGTCAAGGGACGAACCCGGGGTGAGATGGCCATCGAATACATCGATAGCTTCAAGGAAGCAGGGATCGGTGCGCCGGATATCCTGCGAGCCATGACCGTTCGCGCTGCGGAGTTGCTAGGCGTGGAAAATGAGCGTAGCTCGCTTCGCGTCGGAATGGCCGCAGATATGGTTGCGACGCCCGCGGACCCCTTGCAGAATATTGATGGATTGAAGAAAATTAACTTCGTTATGAAAAACGGTCGGACCTGGCGTAATCCCTAGGCGACGGATGGCGCTACACAATCCCATCTACCCTCCACTGATTCGACGGTGACAATCTGACCAGGGCTTCGCTCCGGGAGCGTCCACGCGTATCGGAAAAACTTTGCTGCGGGCACTGCAGACTGTCCTGTCCTCGAAGTGACATCGCATCAGTCCGGCTAACGGCGTAGTGTTTGCCGATGTTGCGCATGGGGTCGTTCACGAATGCGCTACCGGATTACCCGCCCCTTCGCGACCTGGCGGGAGCAACCATCGAAGTCGTGGACCAACTTCCCGGTACCCAACCGTCCGGGAGACCAAACTTCGAGCAGGCTGTTCGGGACCGGCCTGTGCAGACCCATGGACGTCAATTCGCGGTCGGCCTTTCCGCGTGGTCGATGATCAAGACGCTCACCGAACCCTTCTCGGAAGATAGCTTCAATCCGAGTTGTTCCGGCAGGGCGACGAAGATGCTGGGCGCGGCATCCGGGGGCGGTGGTTGGCTGCCATAATTGGCTGCATTCGCCGCGTCGGGTGGGCGGGCGGAGGGCATCCCAGGTTCGGGCGTATACTCCAACTGAAAATTGAACCGGCCGGCAATGCTTGTCTTATCGACGACGGTGCGGCCCGCCAGTTGGGAGAGCCGCTGCGCGAATTGCGTCATCGTGGATCCGCGCACATTGATCGTCATGCCTCCTGTCGAGGTGGGTCGGAGGTTCATGACGCCGCAGATGTTCGGCAGCTCCCCCGGTTTCGGCGGCGCCGGCGGATGCACGAAGTCAATAGGCGTGCATGCGCCCTCAGCCAGCGGCTGGAGTTTCAGGCCACCCTTTCCCAAAGTCATCGCATACACAAGCATCTCTCGCATCTCGCGATGGGTCTTCAGCCGAAAGCGCTCTTCGAGAAGCACCTGAAGCATCGGGCCGTCCATCATTTGAGGGTGTGCCGGAGGCGCCTCGGCCTTGGCGGACACGCTGTAGAATTCGGACTGCATCCACGAAGGCCCGCCTTCCGTGTGCAGCGGCTGCGGGTCGACCGTAACGCCGTCGGCGAAGGTGCCGTAGGCGGTCTGAATCAGGCTTTTCAGGCTGACACACGGCATCTCCATCCGGTCCGGAGAGGGAGTAAAGGTGCCGCCCTTCGGGGGCTTGTTCTGGCAACCAGGATTGGGTTTGATCGACGCGACTTCAAACTGCGGCCGCGCCGGCGCCGCCTGTTGTTCCTGGCCCCGCGCCGCCGGTAACAGCAGCACGAGTGCAACCATTGGCCATGCGGAATTCAGGCTTTTCATACGAGCCTCGCATTGTGAGCGTTAATGTCGGCGGGCACTGGGTTATCATTTTCGGACCTCATCCGCAATCTCACGAGAGATGCTTTTCACCTCCGCAAGATTCTTGGGGTAGTAAGCAAGTCCACCCGATGCCGCCGCAAGCTGGCCCAGCACAAGCCTGGCCGCCTCGGCTTGGCGTGGATTGTCGTCTTCACTCAGCAGCCCGATGCAGTACACCCTCACATGGCTATTTTTAAGCTTGCCGAGCAACTCGTGCTGAGTTACGGTGCTGGAAGTGTCGTTGCCGTCGGTGACCATCACGAGGACCTTTCGGTCGTAGCGCGCCCATTGTTCAACGCGGTCGATTGACATCCACATAACGTCCCATATGGCACTGCCGCCGCCCGATTGTATAGTCCCCGGCTCGTTAAAATCTAAACTGTAGACGTTGTCTTGCGGTTCGGACGCTTTTTCCAAAACGAGCCTTGCAGCCATCACTCCGGCTCGCTTGTGGCGCATGCTGCGGCTATTGTCGAGGAGGATGCACATCGTTATAGCTTGGTCCTCGGGACGAAACGGGGCAAGCGGCGGTGCAGGCGTGAGTCTGCCTTGGGCGGGTACGCCGGGCACGTGCAGCAAGGCGTCCTTTTCAGCAGGGTCCATGGTGAGATGGTACTCGCCGTCCCTGTCGGCATCGACGAACTCCAAAACGATGTTCGTGCCAATGCCATCGATATAGCGGTACCGCCACCGCTCGAAGGGGAAGGTGTAAGTCACGCCGCCGCCTTCAGAATCTGGGCGCTTAAACGGGCCGCCGCTGCGGTGCGAATCAATTTCGTCCGGGGGGCCGTACATGATGTAAATGCGCCCGCGATCCGTCTTCCAACCCGGGATGCCGGAGGCATAGTGCTCGTTGGCGTAGGCAATCCGGCGGTAATATTCCTCTTTGAATTCGTTTTCGGGACTGCCAGGCTTGGGATTGCGGCGCTCCCAGAAGTTCTCGATGAACGCCTCGCGCTCGTCGTCTGCGGCAAGTTTCTTAAAGGCGGCTCGTTCCCGGTCGGTTATGATGTAGGGGACCTCCTCGCTCAGCCATTTCCTGTACGGCGTCTCCATTTCCTGTCGCAGCACCGCTTGAGTCTCCCCAAAATGCTCGAGGAAATGTTTGCGGTCCTCGCCGGTCATGGTGGTATCGACAAATTTCAAAATGATGTTGTTTCCGAAGCCGTCAAGCGATTTTAGCCAGGGGTAGAATTCCGTCGAATCCCCTGAAATCGCAGCTTGGGGACGCGTTTGCTGCTTACCGGTCTTGTCGTCTGGAAACGAGGAACCCTTGAGGGGGGCAGTCGATGCGAGTAGTGGGAGATTCGACGCCGCGTCCGGCACTAAGGGCGAAATCTTAGGACCAGCGGGTACGGCCGGCAGGAACTGCGTCCGCGCAACATTTTGAGTCAACGGCTTCGACGCGACGGAATCGACCAGCACTGGCCGCGTGGCCGCGGTAAGCCACACGACCGGTAAGGCGCACAACCCCAACAGCACCAAAATTCGGGTTTTTATCGCCGCTGGAAGCGCCCCGTCTGCGGCAAGAACCTTGTCGATGCGTTTCCTAGCGCGCCCGCCGCGAGCCATCGAAACACCGTGCCAGCTCACCCGTCCTTGCCGGGTGGAACTGTCAAAAAAGCTCAGGAGTATCGTCGCATACTCAGTGGGTTCGGCGCCGGTGCGAATGGCCGCCTCGTCGCTCGCTTGCTCAGCCAATTCAGCCAGACGGGGCTCCAGCCACCAGCCGAGCGGACTGAACCAGAACAAACACTGGTAGACCAGTGCCGCAACCCTCGTCAGTGCGTCCTTCCTCCGGACGTGTGAGACCTCGTGGGCGATCACGGCGGCGAGTTTCGCGCTCGGCCACTCTCGCCAGCCGCTCGGGATGACGATGACGGGGTGAAACACTCCGACCATCAGGGGCACGCTAACCGCCTGTGATTCCGCCAACCGCGGAGCACGCTTCAGCCCCATAGCCGCCGCACCCCTCTCCACCCATTGCAAGGCCCGCAGATCGTCCACCCGCGTGAAGCTGCGCCGCAACCGTCGCCCCAGAAAGATGCCGGTAATTAAATGCCCCAGCAAAAACGTCAGGCCCAGAATGTAGATCGTGAGAATTCGCGCCGGTGCTGCGACGCGCGTCAGCCGCGCGAGCGCCGACCGCATTTCCAACGTGAGCTTCGGCGCCAGTTGTGGCAGCCTGCCCGCGGCCCCTTCCTGCCCGCCGACTTGGGGTGCAGTCAGAGCACCGGTAGTCAAACGAGGAGCTTCGCCGCTGCGAACGGAGCCCCCCGGGTCCGAGAGTCGGCCATCGACCACCGATTGACCCCTAGCGAGTGCCGCCCCTGCTTGATTCCCGGTGGGTTCAAGGCTCGGGCAGCGGGCAGAGCGCTGCTCGCGTTCCGCGGCTGCCGTCTGTTCAGGTCCGCTGATTTGCCCGGAATTGGCGCTCCGGGTGCCCGCTGCGACCAGTTGCACCGGAACTCGCAGGGAAATTGCGGGCGTCATCCAGGAAAGCAGTGGCATGGCCAACGCCGCGTAAAGGACACCCGTCCACACCGCCAAATGCACGGTGACTTGCCGCACTCTCAATCCTGCCAGCGCCAGTGCCGCCAAGCAGGCCAAAATGATCGAACGCAGCGCCGAATCCGCGAGAAAAATCATCACACCGGAAGCGTATGGGGTGATCAGAAGTGAAATCATGACCGGCTCTTCTTTTTGTCGGCAATCTTTTGTGCCAGGCGCTGAAGCTCGGCGCGATCGAATACATCGTCTTCAACCATGCCCACGAGCAATTGCTCAACGGAGCCTCCGCAGAAGCGGTCTATGATCTGTTGAACCGCGCGTACAGCTAAGCTCCGAGGTGGTTCGGAAGCCCGATATACATTCGTTCGGCCCTCTACATGATGCTTGACATACCCCTTTTCCTCCAGCCGCTTGAGAACGGTCCGGGCAGTAGAGTCCTTCATGGGATGGCGCTCCGCCAAGGCTTCGCGCACCTCCTCAGCAGTGCTTTGGGCGCACTTCCACAGTACATCCATGACTAGATGTTCCAGTTCGGAGAGCGATTTGCGAGGTCTTTTCGCGCTAAACATTGTAGCGCTACATAATGTAGCGATAACCAGCACCACCTGTCAAGGCATTACTTTTCGGTTCCGGCGGCTTGGTGGTGACCTCCATTAGCCCGCCGCGGCGGGGTCCCACGATTGGTCGCGGAGCCTTTAACGGGTGAAGACAAAGTCACGATCTTTGGCGGGCTCGGCTGTCCCTCAGATTCTCGACCATTGAGCCGGTCTCCGCCACGGCTGCCCTTTTCCCCCACCACAGAGCCACACCCGGTACAGAGGCAATCGTAAATTTCTTTATCGAGCAGCACCAGGACCACGAACGACTCCACCCGAGTCCGGGCTGACGCACGCCGAGAACCGTCACGGGAGCGCAGGCTGGCAAAGCAAGATCGAATATGAGAGAGGCTGGTTTGCGCTTTGGCGTTCTCGGCAGCAGGAAAACTGGCACGTTCGGTCCACGCTGGAAGCCCCGAGCGGTGAAAACCCGGCTGCCTATTGCGTTCGGGGGTGGTCAGACGTACATTGTTAGCTTGGCCGGAGTCCATCGCGGAGATTCCGGCTTGCAGGAGGTCTTCGTGCGAGTCCTGAGCGCCATATCTCTCGTTTTAGTTATCTGCCTTTGCGGGTCGGCAGCCGCACGGCAAGAAAGGCCCCGCGTGAAAATCAAAGATTCGGAAGCGCTCGCGGGGCCCTGGGAGTTTGCTAGCCCCTCCGGCGTTAGCGGAATTTTCGTCCAAATAGTCACTCTTTCCTTGGGCCCGCCAAGCCATCACACGTTGCTATATCAGGAGTGCCAGTTTGACGTGTACCACCGTTACCTCGGGACGACTAAGGAGGGATGGTTCGCTACATCAAATGACAAGCCGGAGGACGGCACAACAAATTTCGACGGAAGACATCTGCGGATTCACTCCACCGGTACCACCGAGCTCAGACCGTTTGACGTGAACATCACGTTCCATCCACGCGGACGAGAATGGACAGGGACGTGGCGACGCGACGGCAGGACACGTGAGGTGGTTCTCACTCGCCCGCGTCCTCCAGGGTTCTGCCAGAGCCCTTTTTGTAGCGATTGGAATGGAGAGCCGAATCCTCAGAGCCGTTTCCGGTTTACACCGGGTAGCCTCCACATCCGCGAATCATCAGACGGCGTCTACACAGTCTGGCTTGACCGCACGATGTCTGGATCAGAACAGGTCGACGAACGCGACGGAGAACCCTTGCGCGTGATTTCTTTAGGAAAAGGCGCAATTGCGCTCGAGACCACCAGCCCTGGCGCGCTGACGTTTCGTTACTCCGGAAAACTTTCATTTGATCACCTCATCGGCCAATGGGGAGCAGCTACCGTGGGGGGCTTGCTGGCCCCCAGTCACTTCATTCACGCGCCCTAGGACGCTCCACGCCCAGCGCTCGGCACTCACTATTGCCGCAGCCCGCGCAATGCCGACCCGCTTCCTACGCCCCTAACCTTGCCGTCATCCCCTCGTTGCCTCCACATACACCCATCGCTTGTGCCGAGCGTGTCTTGCCTGAACCCTGCCGCCATCGTGACCCGCATATCCAAATCCTGGCTAGTCGGCATACCTGATTCTGACAGCCCATCTACCTTATCGAGCGGATCACCCAATTCGGAAGTTAGGCAAAGGCGGTCAAGTTGAGGTTAAACGCCCTATGTTAAGGAGTGGCCGATAGCTGTTCGGGTTGGCACCAAAGCATACATGATCGGTCATAACCCGCGATCGACGGCGTAGGGTTTACCGACAATTTCTGCCCTGACATTCCTGGGCATCCCTATCCCACCAGTGATTTTCAGTAGATTGATAGCCCCGCCCCGGTTTTCCGCAGTCCCAAACAGAAGCTGTGTTACTGAATGAATCGACCAATGAGGATCCCTGACTCTGCTCACGGCTGGGCGCTATTGACAATGTAGTAGTGTTTTGGCACGCTGACAATTCGTCAGTTTGGCGAAGCGAGGTTGTATATGTCCCAGGACTTTTCCGCAAGTTGGGATTTCCCCGATTTTCCAGGCTGGCGCGCAGATCAGTCTAGTGGTGACACGGACGGCCTGCGTACCGCCTCGGCCAAAGTATGGCCCCGAGTCTCTGCGTTCGCGCGGAAAGAGCTGGCTAACAAGGTCTCTGCCGAGGAACGCAAGGCTCTGACCCTGGAGGCCTGGGGGGATACGCTGGTGTCAGTTGCAGAAACGCTCAAGCGCCATCGAGGAAAAGAAACCATCAGAGATCTAGAAAGTTTTCTGTTCGGTACATTCCAACACCGGTTGAACCGGCTCCTCATCAGCGAAGAAAAGGTAAGTAAAGTAATTGAATACCGCCCCTCGGCACAGGAGCTAGAGGCGTTGGACAACGCACGAGATGAAGACTGGGAAAAGAATCTCCAAGATGAATTGCTGATTAAAGAGTTACTCCGCCGCATGGATGAATGGACGCGGAGTGTATGGCTTGAACTCCGATACGGGTTTTCCTGGAAGAAGATCGCAAAGCACTTGGGGATGACTGAACAACAGGTTAAAATGCGCTTTCGGCGCAACATCGACAAGCTCCGGCGGCAGATCGAGGGCGAAGACCCGACGGAAGACCCGCCAGATGCGACATAAGCTTTAGTTCGTCGCTCCGGCGCCGGCACGACGCCGAAGCTTGATTGAGATTGAAAGGCTCTACTTCTGAGTGATAACCCATTGTCTCGAAAAGATGAGCAGAGGATGCTCGATGCGCTGGGGAGAGTGTTGTCAAAAGAATTCCCCAACCCCGAGCGAATCGGCTGCCCCAGCCGTGACCTGTTGAGAGCCCTCGCGGCTCGGAAACTCAGCCTGACTGAGGCCGAACCGTGGATGGACCATTTTGCCCATTGCACGCCGTGTTTCCGCGACTACACCGACTTGCGAAAATTGATAGAGCGCCGGCGCAAGTTAAGCTATTTGGGCATGGCGGCCGTGGTTATTATCGCGTGTGCCGTCGCCTGGGGACTATACTCCCGCCGGCAAGGTGTGGTCACCACACACAATTATATCGTCGCGGACATGAGGAACCACTTGCTCCTTCGCGGCGACCACGGGCCCGGCAAGGGCCCGCTCGTCTTCGATCGCGGATTTGACGATGTGTCGTTCTATCTTCCGGAAGGGAGCCGTGCAGGCACCTATGACGTGGCGATCTTCCACGAAGAGCCCACAGCGCCGCTCGTGAGCGCGACCGGGGCCGCGACCATGGAAAATGACAAAACGGTCATCAAGGTCAGTCTCGACCTGTCACGGATCGCCGCGGGATATTACCTGGTGGGAATCCGCCTGCCGGGGAACGATTGGAGCTACTCCCCGCTAGTCCTGAAGTAGACGCTGCTCACAACCGCTTCGCCACGCGTATCGCTTCGTCCAATTGATTGTCGCGCCCGTCCCTGAGCGCTTCGCGCGAAAGGTCTACTGGATGGTCAGGAATGGTGCCGGTTCCTTCCAGGTTATTCCCGGCCCAAGTGCGGAAACTCACGACCGGCAAGCGCAAAACGAATCCGTGGCCCATTTTGAATCCGGTTCCACCCAACACCTGGCCGGCGGTCTTGGTGCCGACGATGGTCGCGAGCTTATTTTCCTTCGCGAACCCGGTGATTGTCTCGCCGGCGCTGGCGGTGTGTTGATTGACCAAGAGCGCAATCCGCCCGTGAAACGGCTGCGGGCCAAGGCCCTCCGTAACCATGAGAATCGATTTGTCACCCAGAGCGAAGCGGAAAAGGAGCGGAATCAAGGCAATTTTCCGGGAAGGTATCTTGTCGAACCTGGGCAATTCCTCTCTTTTGTATCCTTTTGCGACGCGCGTTCTGCTCAAGCTATAGCCGACTGGGAGCTTGCCAGGCGTGAAAAAGCCCATGAGGCGTAGTCCACCGGCCCCGCCGCCAGGATTCCCGCGTAAGTCTACAACCAACCGCGCGCAATCCTGAAGATTTGCAATGGCCTCGCTAATCTCGCGTGCCACGTCGATCCCGACCTGGCCGGGAAATCCAGCGGCCTTGAGCACGCCAACGCCGGGCTCGGGTTTGTACCACGAAACCAGTGTAGGCCGCACGATGGGATGCCACTTTGATTTCGGCATGGGGATGCCAAGAGGAAGCGGCACCCGTTCGCCGGTCAATCTCTCGATGGTGACATTGGAGAATCCGCCCATGCGGAACGCCGGCATTTCCGGTGGCGCAACCGGCATTCCCTCTATCTCCAGCAACAGGTCCCCTGGCCGCATATTGGATAAGTATGCCGGCCCTCCCTCGTGCACGTCCTGAAACATCCAACTGCTATTGCCGTTCGCTCCGTAAGCCTGGAATGTCGCACCGATGGCATAGTTCGGCGGAATCTTGAGGAAGCTCCGGTGAAAGAAGGCTGTGTGGCTGATCTTGAGCTCTGCGATGAGCTTTTGGACCTCGCTCTCAAAGGTTTCCACGCTGTCGGCCTCGAGAATCCGCTGCCGATTGGCGTCGACGAGAGCCTTCCACTTCGTGGCGTCAAACGCAGGGGCAAAGATTTTCTTCGGCACAACTTTCTCAACGTTGCCGAATACTTCCGTGCGCTGTTTCAGGGTCATTGGAATCATAGTTAAAAGCTGATCGGCGACGAGCCGTCTCCCACCAGGACGAACGGCGCCCAATAGACTGGCGCAATGTTTCCCTTCGTTCGCAGGAAATCGAGCTTCGCGTGGCGGAGCGCCGACGCTTCATCCTCCTTTTCCGCCAAGTGCGTATAGAACTGCTTCATCAACAGTTCGGTGGATGAATCGTCCGCGCTCCACACGGAGGCCACCACGCTCTTGGCACCCGCAAACAGAAACGCCTGCACCAGCCCCGTGCTACCTTCTTCCCCCTGCAGTTCTCCAACCGCCGTGTCGCACGCCGAGAGAGTCACTAAATCCGCCGTGAGGGGCAAGCGCGCAATTTCGCGGAATTGCAGCAGCCCATCATCGGTGCGGTGCGGGTCCCGCCCCAGCACAAGGGCCGACCTTTCCGGGAAGTTCGGCTGCGATATCCCATGGACAGCAAAATGGATCACCTTGAAATTCGCGACGGGTTCAGACTCGAATTTGGCTTTGGTCGCATCGCCGCCCAACAGAAGCAGACTGTCCTTGGGTCGTCCCAACGCTGCGTTCGCCTCGATCACTTCCTGGCGGGAGTTGGGCAAGTGAAAAAGATGGGCACCTGAAATGTCGTAGACCCCCCTCGCCAGAAAACGCAGCGCAGCTGACCCGGTCCCACCTCCCTCGGAAGGCGGTTGCAGGTCGTAGGGAACATCGCCAACCCCCAGAAAGGCCATTTCTGTCGCGCTCGTACGCTGACGGGTCCTGAGGAAGCTGAGCACCGTCGTTGATGGCGCGTAACTGACGTCATGGGTTTTGAGGACAAGATTTCCCTCGGGATCAGTCAAGGCGTCAAAGGGTAACTGGTGCAACGAACCGTCCGGGACGATCACCAAACGCTGAAGGCGCAAACCTTTGGGGACTGGCTCCAACAGCAAAGAATAGAGCTGGTTAGCTTCGTCTCGCGCGAATTTCTGTTGAGTCACCTTCGCGAGAAAGCTTGATACAAGCCGCTCGATTTGATCCTGGCCAGCCGGTAGCTTGATGATTTTAGCGTCTGTGCGCGTCAGTACAATGCAATATGACGCCGGCTCTGCTAAGACGTATTCGAGCACCGACTCGTCCGGCAAAATGCTTTCTTGAGCGGACACCAGTGTAATCGGACGCGTTTCCACCTGGCGCTGCGAGGGATTCAGCATATCGCTTATGTATCCGAATTTTTCCTCTTCCTGTGTAAGATCGTCCAGTAGCCTCTTCCTCTCGGCAGGATCGTCAGTGCTCAGCAACTGAGTCTGGATTTTGACAATCTGCGCCTGAATAGAAGCATCGGTCGATGGCGGCGGAGGATCTCCCGTCTTACTTCGAAGCATGTCAGCCACCGCCCGGCCTCGCGCGCGTTCGATGACATCAAACGCCGTGGGCACCTCATTCTCGTCCGCTGCCAGTTTGAAATCGCCAAGGTAAATTTCAGTCATCGTGCTAAGGAGTGAGCTCTCAAAATATGCCCCGGAGACGTGCAGGAGCATGCCGTCGATAACATCGGAAGCCTTCTGGTACAGGCGATGTGCCTCGGCTTTTTGCCCCATTTTGGCCTTCAGTTCGGCCATCGCGTTTAAGGTGCGGGGCAAAAAGATGGTGTCCCCGGTTGACCCGCTAATTTGAAGCGCTTGGTCAAGTTCATCGCCAGCCTCTTTCAGTTTTCCGTCCTCTTGAGACATCTGCGAAAGATAAAGATACGATTGCTCAACCACTCTGACGAGCCCCACCCGCTTTTCCGACTCAATGGCTTCCTCAAGGTATTGGCGGGCCTTCTGTTTTTCACCGGAATTCATCGCGAATTCTGCGAGAATCAGGAGGTCCTGGCCTTCGTGTTCCCACATCTTCTCGCTCCGAGCCTCCGCGAGGGTTCTTTCCATCAGCGCTTGGGCTTCCGCTTTGCGTTTCATCAAGAGCAGTGCTTCCGCCTTGCCTTCGAGAGCCATGAACGGAGTACCGACATCTTTGTCGCGGTCAACGATGGCGATTGCTCGATCAAAAAAGACCATGCCTTCGGACGGACGGTTCAGCCCGTTCACCCCATTTCCGATGATCTCCAAATAACGCACCTGTGTTCCTACGTCGCCGTCGCGGATCGCAGTCAGAAGCGTATGTCCCACCAAAAAGCTCGCCTGGCGGTAATTCCCCTCAAGGAAGTTGACGAGTCCCAGCTCGCCCGCGGCTCGATTCGCCCACTGTTTGTCCCCCAACCGTTCGGCCAAGGCCTTGGCCTCTTCCCAATCTTGCCGCGCCGGGCCTGCCTTCACCTCAAGGTCGGCGTCGCCCTTGATTCCAAGGCACCACAGGCGAAGTGCGGGGTCGTGCTGAACCAATGGTATCTTGAGTTGGCTTGCCAGGTACCCGGACATTTCTCCGAATGGCATCCGCAGTTGCGACCGAATTAAACCGATCCGTGCATAGAGGGCATCACGATCATCGTGCGATTGCTCAAACAGCGTTTCTGCTTTCTGGTAAAGCGGCGAGGCGGCCGGCAAATTGTGTCCCCAGTAATAGTGGTTGGCCTGGGAAAGCATCTTGACGGGATCGTTGACCTTAAGAAGCGAAGCGATCGTTGCCGCGGGGGCCGGCACCGACGGCGGATGGTAGAATCGATAGGTCCACCAAACGAGGGGAAGTGCGACTGTGACGGCACAAGCCATCAAAACCCTCACGATGACCTTCCATCGCTTTATTTTCACGGTAAGTGCCCCGCCGGTAACTATCATACTCACTGTCGGCGGTCGGTTTCAACGTCGGCGAGGGAGGCTTCACTTCGTCAATTGTCGTCGCTTAAAAAAGGCACACGGCCGTACCCTTCAGATTCTCGGCCGTTGAGCCGGCTTCCGCCACGGTTGGTCCTTTTCCCCGCTGAAGACTTTTGTTGAACGGGCGGGTCGGTGTCCATTTCATTTTCGTGGCGGGGCATAGAAATACCCGACCCGCGCCCGGACGCGAAGCCCGGGTTCGGAAACCGCGATCTTAAGAGAGTGGAATCCGGTGTTGTTCAGAGTGGTGGGAACATACGCAAGGTCGTACTGGCCGTTAACCGCGAGTGCGATGTTCTGAAGTTGATCCTGCACCGCATCTTTTCTCCAATGCGTATACACGATCCCGCCGCTATACCCCGCATATTGTCCGAGCAAGTTTGTCCGCAGTTCCTTAGCACCCGTCTTCGCAGCCAACACCGCGAGTGGCGCGAGATTAAGGGAAAAGTTGCAGGGGTGAGCTGGATTTGGCTTAAGTTGGGACAGAGGGCAGGGCCCGAGGACCTGTGCGAGAGTGGACTTGCCGTCGTTCTTCAGCTCGGTTCCCGCGGGACTGAACCGGATTCCGTAAATTGTCACGTTGGAAATGCTCGAGGCGCGCACGACTTCAAATCCGCTGGTCACGCTGCCGCGGTCGAATCCCTCGGAGAACACAATCACCACACGCCGTTTGGCTCTCGTTTGGTGGGAAAGCATGGAAATAGCCTGGGCCAGCGCGTCGTTCTGTCGTACGTTCTTGCTGCCACTCGCCTTGAGCGTGCGAAGCGTTCCCTCCAGCATCTCCGGATCACTGGAGAAGTTCTGAATCGCGTCGGTCTGATCGGCAAAAGTCACCACCGCGGCTTCTCCCGACTTGCCCAGAAGCAGTTCAGAGAGGAGAATTCCCAGCGGATATATCTCGGGAAGCATCGGCGCTACTTCCTTACTGGTCTGAACCAATATCACGGCAGCTACCGGCTCCGTCGTTGCGTTAAAGTAAGTAATCTGCTGCTCAACGTCGTCGTCCCACACGTGAAACTGCTCCTGACGGAGATTCTCGACAAAATTGCCCGAAGAATCGGTTACAGTCACGGGCGCTACAACTAGAGGGGATTGCACATGGATTGAATCCGAACTCTCTATGGCAGCACGGGTGGAGGCGGCTGATGCTTGACAACACGACGGTGGCGAAGTGGAAACCTCCTGCGCCCATGCCTGGCATAGAATGAGCGCTTGAAAGGCTAGGGCTCCGGCAAGTAGTCGTGTAACGCTTCGCACGGCCAGCTATTCCTCTTTGTCCCTTGCACTCTTCGCGTGTGCGTTCCCGGTATTGGATGCCTTTTTTCGGATTGCAGTATGTATGAACACCGAAAAAACTGAGCCGCTGGGGTGTCGAAAACCGGCCCCCAGCGGGCACATGGATCACAAACAATAGGCTCTTGCTCATCGCATTGCTTGGCAGAGAACGGCTTCCGATTCCAACTCTGGGTGACCCACTTCATCGAAATCTGTAGGCTCTAATGTAAGGCTTCTACCGCATTCCCATCGACCGCGTAGGAGCGGCTCGCTTCTAAGTCTTCAGAATCCTTTCTTTCGCTCGGCGGCAGCGTCGGAATCGGAAGCTCGCAATCTTGTCGTGTGTCTCGCATAATTATTTTGGCTAAGCCTTGGCCCTGCAGCAACACTCTGCGGTCGAAATGCATCTCCCTGCAATGCGCCGGCCACTTTTGGCAACCATCAGCATCGGCTGCTGTGCGATCGTGTTGGTAGTGGGGGGAACGGTAATTTCTTTAGACGTGGCGTATTGTCAGAGCACCGCGCACACGACTTCCTCTTCTCAGGCCGACACGGCGAATTACAAGCTCAGGGTACACTCAAACCTGGTCTTTCTTCCCACACGGGTTCAGACAAAGCAGGGCGAGCCCATCTATGGACTCACGGCAGATCGGTTCATTGTCGAAGATAATGGCGTCCCTCAGTCCGTCAAGGTCGACGAAGACCCCTCTTCCGAAGGCCTGTCTTTGGTAGTGGCGGTACAATGCGGCAGGTCTGCGCCCAGGGAATTCGGCAAGATCAGGGGCCTCGGCGCTATGATCGATGAGATGTCCGGGAGTGGCAAGCACGAAATTGCGGTGCTCGCCTACGGTGAAAAGCCCTACGTGCTTGACGATTTTTCTCCAGACCCCGACGCCGTTCGTCTCGCCTTATCGAAGCTCCGGCCTTGCGGCGACTATCATGCTGTCGCCATCGACACGGTCTACTACGCGATCAACATGCTGAATCGCCGGCAGAATAATTACCGGCGCGCCATTCTGCTGATTAGTGAATTGCGCGACTATGGGAGCCGCGCCACAATCGAGGAAGTCGTAGCACAACTCGGAGTAACGAATACCGTGATTTACTCGGTGGCATTTTCCCCAACCGCGGAGGAATTCATCCGCACCGTCCATGACGACAGTCCCCCGGACACTCCCCTCTTTCCCACTCCGCCATCTTCCCACGACCCAAAGCCCAATTCGGAATCAAGCTCGCCCGCAGACACCGAACCTCTATATACAGAGCATCCCCCTGCTTTACTATTGCCTCCATCATGGCAGGCGTTGATCAACGCCTTCAAGCGGAACGCCGCGTCCGAACTCGCCAATCTATCTGGCGGCGAGTACATCACCTTCGCGTCGCAGAGAGGCTTTGAGGCGGGTTTGCAACGTGTCTCGAACCAGGTGCACGATTATTATGTGCTCAGCTTCAAGCCGTCGTCCGACGCCCCCATGAGCCTCCACACCCTGCGCGTCAGTGTTCCCAGTTATCCGGACGCCGTGATTCAAACCAGAAGATCCTATTTATCGGGAATGGCCGATTCTCCAATCGGGGATAGTCGATAGCCGTTCGAAAGTGTGACATTCCGGGTGGTTGAGACTTGCAAGTCGCTGCCCGGCTCAAAGGGATAGAAAAACTGCTTGACATGTGACAAGTGTCACGCCTAAGCTGTGACAGTAGTCACATCCTGAAGAGGGCAATTTCACATGGCGAAGCTCAAGATCATCCCGGAACGGCTGACCCGGCGGGAGAGAGAGATTATGAATGCGGTGTTTGCGCTGGGCAATCGCGCTTCGGCGGAAGATGTTCGTGGCCGCCTGACTGATCCGCCCGGCGACGCATCCGTGCGCGTCATGCTGACGCGGCTGGAAAAGAAAGGCTTCCTGAAGCATCGGCAGGAAGGCCTGCGTTTTCTCTACTCGGCGACCATTTCGCCGTCCTCCGCCCGGCGGGCGGCCTTACGGCAGTACCTGGAGACATTCTTTGGCGGCTCCGCAAAACAAATGATGACCGCCCTCGTCGGCGAAGCCGATTGGACCGACGCGGAACTCGACGCGCTCAAAGAAGAAATCGACCGCGTGCGTAACGAGAGGAGGGCGCAGCCATGATAATCCTTCTGGAGAGGCTCGTTCTGGCCGTAGGAGGTTCGTGGCCCGCGTCGATTGTTGCCAAGGCGACGGTTATCGCGGCGTTGGGCCTGATCGGTACGCGACTCGCACGCAGAAGCAGTGCAGCGGCACGGCATGTACTGCTGGCAGCCGCGTTCGGGGTCCTACTCTTGCTTCCGGTCATTTCACTGGTCGTTCCGCCGTTTCAAATCGCCGTCCGGACGGTGGGGCAGGAACCTGCGATGCTGCTATCCGCGCCTGCCGGTGTTGATTCCACGCCTTCCTTGTCACAGGCTGGGACGCACGCCATTGCATTTCCGGACCGTTCGCGATCACTCCTACCATCGCTGTCGACGCTTTTATTCTTCGCATGGTTTGCAGGCGTCGCGCTCTCGTTGATTCCGGTGGTCATGGGTCTGGAAAGAATACGTGCGCTGCGGCGCACGGGTTTGCCTTGGACTAGCGGACAGGAACTCGTCAACCGTCTGGCGCGGGAATCGGGAATCGGGAACAGCGTAGAAGCTTTACTCCACGAGGCGTTGCCTGGACCCATCGCATTCGGTGCGCTGCATCCGGCTATCCTACTGCCAGACAGCGCCCAACGTTGGAAGCGCGAGGACCTGCATCGTGCGTTGGTGCACGAACTCGAACACGTGCGGCGTATTGACGTGGTTGTCCACTCGCTGGCGCGGGCGGTTTGCTCGCTGTACTGGTTCCATCCGCTGGTCTGGATGGCGTGGCGGCGAATGATGCTGGAAGCGGAACGCGCCTGCGATGATGTGGTCATCGCTCGCTCGGAAGCCACGGCCTACGCGGACCAACTGCTAGCGCTGGCCCGGAAACTTCTGGCCTCAGAGGAATCGCCGCTGCTGGCGATGGCCAATCGTTCCCATCTGGCCGTGCGGGTCCGCGCCGTGCTTGATGAGCGCCAGTGTCGCGGCCGGGCCGGGCGATTCATCGTGGCCTTCGCCTGTGCCGCCGCAGTGGTGCTTACTTTCACAATATCACCCCTCCGGACGGTTTCCGCGCGGCAGTCTGCCGCCGTCCGTACCACCGCTGGCCCGTCGCCGACTTTCGAGGTTGCCACGATCAAACCAGATCGTTCTTCGGGCTTGACCAGGTTTGACGGCATATTGCCTGGCAGATTTACCGCAACACATGTGAAGGCAAAAGCGCTCATTGCGTACGCGTACAACGTTAGAGACTTTCAGATCTCCGGCGGGCCAGACTGGATCAACTCCGCGGAATACGACATTGTCGCGAAGCCCGACGACGCGGAGGCCGCAAAATTGGGGAAAGCTCCTTGGGAACAATACAGGGAAGAGTATGGGTTGCTGGTTCAGTCGCTGCTTGTCGAGCGGTTCAAGTTGACAGTTAGCCGAGCGACCAAAGAGCTTCCCGTTTATGCCCTGGTTGTCGCGAAGAACGGATCGAAGCTCACCCCAACCAAGGGCCCGCCAGGGGGACCGGGGCCAAAACGGGGGCCGTGGATCAGTATGGGTCACGGCCAACTCAATTCGGCTGGGATGTCACTGGCTGATTTGGCCGACACCCTATCCCTTTGCCCTGACGTCGAAGGACGCAAGGTGCTGGATCTAACCGGGCTCACGGGTAAGTATGACATCAGGTTGCAATGGGCGCCTCTGGAAAACCAACCTGCAATACCCGTCGGATCCAACGGGGGCGGCCACGATACTGGGAGCTCACAGCCCGACTCTTCCGGGCCGGCGCTCTTCACTGCACTCCAGCAACAGCTCGGGCTGAAGTTGGAATCGACCAAAGGCACAGTAGAGATTATTGTGATCGACCACATTGAAAGGCCATCCGAGAATTGATCGGGGGCAAAAGGAAAGGAGGAAGGTGCCATGATGACCCTCCTTGAGAGATTCGTGCTGGCCGCGGGAGGTTCGTTGCCCGCGGCCATCGTCGCCAAGGCGACCGCTATCGCGGTGTTGGTTCTGATCGGCACGCGGGTTGCGTGCAGAAGCCGTGCAGCTGTGCGGCATGTGCTGCTGTCAGCCGCGTTCGGCGGGCTGCTGTTGCTGCCAATCGCCTCGATGGTGGCTCCGCCCGTGCGCATCGCGGTGCGGAATTCGGGGCAAAACCAGGTGTTCTCGCGAGCGCCCTCTGACGTCGATACGATTCTCTCCTCTGTGCCGACTGACTCGCGTCCTGGTGTCGCGCCGGCCGCCTCGCAATCCGTAGTGCGTTGGTCCGACCTGTGGATCATCGTTTGGTTCGCTGGCCTTGCGATCTCGATGATACCGATGGCCGTAGGTTTATGGAAAATTCGTTCGCTGCGCCGGTCAGGTCTGCCGTGGTTAGATGGGCAGAGAGTCGTTAATAGGCTGGCGATCGACACCGGCTTTCGCAGACGGGTTGAAGTGCTCATCCACGAAGCATTACCAGGGCCGATTGCCGCCGGCATGCTACACCCTGCCGTCCTATTGCCGCCGGAGGCTCAAGCCTGGGAACAGGAAGATCTGAATCGCGCGCTGATGCACGAACTCGAACACGTGCGCCGTTTCGATGTGGCGGTTCACTCGCTCGCTCGGCTAGTCTGCGCCGTGTATTGGTTCCATCCATTGGTCTGGATTATGTGGCGCGGAATGACATTGGAAGCTGAGCGGTCCTGCGATGACGCGGTAATTGCCGGCTGGGAAGCAACCGGCTACGCTGACCAACTGGTGGCGCTGGCCCGGCACCAATTGGCGGCGGCAATATCGCCGGTCTTGGCGATGGCAAACCGTTCTGACCTGGCGATTCGCGTCAAGGCAATGCTGGATAGCGGTCAGCGACGTGGACGTGCCGGCGCCGCCGCGGCTGCCCTTGGTTGGATCGGGGCGGCGGCGCTTGTCCTCATCATGTCGCCGATCAGGCTGGTTTCTGAGCTCCAATCTGCCCCTGGTCCAAGCTTGACCGCGGGCTCCTTTTCATTTTCCACCGGCGCGCCGTCGCCATCGTTTGAGGCTGCCACCACCGAACTTGCGCGCTCTTCCGGTCCTACGGCCGCAATAGCCGCCGCCGCAAGACACGGAAGCACAGACGCTGAGCACACGAAAGTTCGCATCGACGAAGTGACTTTCGAGGGGGCCGAGCATCTGCCGCAATGGGTCAAGGCGCAACTCACCCATCAGGTGGAAACACCCGAGTCTGGCATCACTTCCCTCTCGGTTAAAGATTACGTGGAAGCTCAGGGAGAGATTGTCAGGGATGCTTTCAGGAATTTGGGTTATTTCTTTGCTGCGGTTGATGCCAAGCCAAGCATCTTGAGCAGGGATAATCAACAGCAGCACGTTGCCATTACCTTTCAGGTTTCCGAAGGCCCTCTGTTCCGACTAAGTGAGATTCAGTTTGTCAACGCGCGCGTTTTTCCATCTGCGGAACTGCGCAAGTATTTTCCGGTTCGTGACGGCGATCCTTTCAGTGTGCACGCGATTCGAATGGGCTTCGATGCCATGACGTCGTTGTACGGGTGGCACGGATA
>Ga0207101_1058_pt1 | contig 21442 bp, 24 predicted proteins | sample Alteio_BWMinHeat_83_FD_153581 | JGI IMG/M metagenome (GOLD analysis project Ga0207101, IMG submission 153581) | Enriched cells from forest soil in Barre Woods Harvard Forest LTER site, Petersham, Massachusetts, United States -... | ecosystem: Environmental > Terrestrial > Soil > Temperate forest >...
CCAGCAGCGGGGAAAAATGGACGTCGAAAAAGAGTTTGCCACGCTGGAAGAACGCTTACAAGCAGCCGAGAAGTTGCTTCCGCTGTTGCCTAAAGGCGAACAGGAAAAGCAGAAACATCGTATAGCTGGTTTTAAAGCCGCGCTTACAAAGCGATTTCTGGCTGTGAGGGTTGTAGCGGAAGATCAAACGGCGGGAAAGCTGGAGCATGATTAAAAGGAATGGGGACACAGGATGTCAATTTCGGAGGAACAGAAGTCGCAAATCTTGGCTCTGTCTGAACAAGAATTGCGGGCTCCCGAAATAGCACACTAATTGGGCACCGGAACGATGGTGGTCGCTGGTTGCGAAGCCGCCCCAAAGAATGTTTGGGCTATTCCGTGCTTGCTCTAGCGATGGTATTCTTCGCTAACGCTCATCTTGCCTTCGCACAAAGCACGTTCAGCAGTGGATCCGATGGGAGCGACGGCGCATACACGCCGGCGACTTCGGGGTACTTTGACCCCAAGCAATTTCACGGCAGCGGAGTTGCTAACAACGTATTTAATTTCACTAATATCACGATCCCGGCCGGTGCCACCATCACATTTTCTGCGAACCTGGACAACGCACCCGTTTAATGGCTCGCAACCGGAGATGTGGACATCGTGGGCACGCTAAATCTAAATGGCGGCAATGGGGCCCCTCAGACCACCGATACGAGCGTTCGTATTCCTGCTGCGGCGGGTTCGGGATCCGCGGGCAAAAGCGGTAGCCCACCTTCCCAGACTTGGAAGGCCTTCTTGCATAACCACGTCCAGGGTTTGGCCTCGGTTGACTTCTTCACGGTACCCACCGTGAGTTTTCGAGTGTTATTCGTTTTTATTGTGCTGGCTCATCATCGCCGGCGCGTCGTGTATTTCAACGTGACGGAGCATCCGACGGCAGCTTGGACCGCTCAGCAAATGCTGGAAGCCTTCCCCGAAGACACGGCGCCACGCTATTTGATCCGAGATCGGGACCAGATCTATGGGGATTGTTTCCGGAATCGCCTCAGAGACATGGACATCACCGAAGTCCTGACGGCGCCGCAGAGTCCTTGGCAAAATCCGTATGCGGAAAGGATGGTGGGCTCGATCCGACGCGAATGCGTGGACCACGTGATCGTACTGGGAGAGAGGCATCTGCGACGAATCCTGAACAGTTATTTCGATTACTATCTGGGTTCGAGAACTCACCTCTCTTTAGCCAAGGACGCTCCTACCACTCGGGTCGTGCAGGGGCCGGAGGCGGGAGAGATCGTGGAGATCCCACAGGTGGGTGGACTGCACCATCGCTACGAACGGAGCGCTGCGTAACCGGGGGAGCCTGGACCTGCCGTTCCCTTACCTCGAAAACTTGCAACCTGCCTCGCGCAAAATGAGCGCTTGTCTGCTCAGAGGCTTGAGGAGTCCGAGGACATCACGGACCAGGGACCGAGGCCCGGAGCGAGGAGCCGAGACGGCAGTCTTTGCACGGCTGTTTTTGCAGGGAATGTATCATGTCGTGTTTTGGCGATTTTGCCGTTGCCCCGGAGTCGGTTTTCCCGTAACAATAGGAGACAGAGGAAGGAAAGCTGCCCATGACATTGACGATTCAGCTTCCCGACGAGCTTGAAGCTGCCCTAAAGGCACAAGCCAAAGCGCATGGCGTTTCCGCCGATGGCTATGTGCGCGACATCCTTGAACGCGAGCTTGCGGCTTCTCTCGAACACCAGACGCCCGGTCCTCCCTTCAAGACCGGGCGCGGCATGTTCGCCAAATATGGAGTTGCGCCTTCGGCGGAAGAAATCGACGCAAATCGCGCGGAGATGTTTCAGCGCTTCGGGGAAGACTTTTAGATGATTGCCGCCGTTGCCGACACGCACGCGGCCCTCTGGCATTTGTTCGACGATCCAAGGGTCTCTCGCGCCGCTGCAAATTTTATCAGCGAGGCCGCCGCCGCCCGCCGCAAGATTGCGCTTTCGGCCATCAGCCTGGCTGAAGTGGTTTATCTGATCGAGAAGAACCGCTTGCCGCCTTCGGCGTATGAAGAGCTGACCAACGCCTTAGCCGATCCCGAGCACGTTTTGACAGAAGCCGCTTGTACCGCTGCCGTGGTGCAGGCGATGCGACAGGTGCCACGCGCCGAGATACCGGATATGCCGGATCGCATCGTCGCGGCGACGGCGGTTTATTTCGGGGTTCCGGTCATCAGCCGCGACGGGCGTATCCGCGCGGCCAGCATCAAAACCGTATGGTGACTCCTGCCGTTCGTAGTCAAGGATTGTCGCGGTTATGCACGGACGGCGCAGCCCCGGCATTATGGCCGCAATCTTGAGAGACAGGGAATAATTTCCCGGCTCGCCGGATGCGTTTTGAGGTATCCTCTTCCGAATTATGAGCATCAAGGATGTGCAGGCCGATCCCGACCAAGGTGGCGAGCCCTCTCCAACCCTGCCCTCTGCAAAAATGGCCGAAGGGCCAACAAAAGAACACCTTCAGCTCTACGGTGCTTTTCGGGACTACTCAAAGCATGAGGATGATCTCACCAACAATCGTCTGAATTGGAATTTCACGATCCAGGGGTTTCTTTTCTTCTCATGGGCCTACTGTCTTCAAAAGCTTATTGATCTGAGGATTGCTGCCAACGCGACTAAAGCTGTCGCTAAAGCAGTATCGACTCCGCCAACAGACCTCCAAAATGCCATACGAGATCTTCAACTAGCGATGGTGGTCATTGGGGGTGTTGGGTTGGCAGTAAGTTTACTTGTTTTTCTCGGGGCCTGCGGGGCGCAGATTGCAATCTTGAAAATCAGGAGCCAGTACCAACCCCCGACCGAAGACTCAAACACGCATGAGACACATCTGCCGGGATTGATAGGAGGGGGTAGCGACCTAGCTCATTTCTTAGGAGTTGTGGGGCCTCTTTTCATACCTATCATTTTTGCACTGGCTTGGTTAATCCTCTTGCTCTATGCACGCCGTCTAACGTTGTAGACTCGGAGGTGCCTTCACCGGAGCGACGGGCCTTCTGGCGTTTTGTTCTACGTGTGCTTTCTCACTCTGCTCAGTCGGCGGGGGGTCCACTGCATTGATAATTGCCCCCCAGCAAGAAACAGCGGTACACCCAGGCCGACCGTAAGTGTGCCTATTAGCGCCGTGCCCTTTAGCATGATCTTTAGTAGGTCGCGCGCTGCTGCAAAATCACTATAAGCACCTTCCGGCGGTGATTTATTTTGATCTGACATATCTAACTCCTATGGTTTCGGAAAAAGTACCCGTCTTCAGTAGCACGCGCCCCCGTCTTTTGACAAGGGGGTAAATACTTTCACCAGCCCCCCTAACAAAAAACAATAGTCTTGCCCTGAAACAGCTTTCCCTTTGTGAATTTGTATCGTACGATACAATTACAATCACCCGCCAACGGAGCGATTATTTGGCGGTCTCCGACCGCTCAAAAATACCCGCACAACTACTTTGCTTGCAGTGTGTTCCACGCAGGACGTATCATAACCACACGTTATGTTGTACTAAATGTCTTCTTGGCCCGGTCACCCTTGGCGACTTTTGGCGGTAATCTGGGATTCGACTGCGCTACCACTCTTAGCGGCTTCGATCACTTTTCCGGCAGGGCGTCCCCCAGCCCAAGTCTCGTTAACAAAGCGACGGGCTACCACTTCTCCGCGAAGTAGGTCTGCACCATGCACCAGAGCACGTCGTTCGTCTTCCCGTGGTGCAGTTTGTACATCGCATCCATGAGCAGGATGAACAAAGTCGTGCTACTGCGGAGTAGTTCGTAGAGATCCTGCTCGTCATAACCCGCAAGTTCGCGGTTGCGTGCTCAAGCACAACCTCGCAGTCAAGCCCAATATCCCGATACATGATCTTGGCCAGTTCGGCGAAGGAACGCGAGTCGCGCGCCCCCACCACACGCTGCCTGACCTTCTCCGATACTTTCGGGATGGACACGTCGCGCTCACCGACAAAGACGATCACCCGCGAACCGCGACGCCAACCGTTCCACGGTTCCATGCGAGAATCGATTTCGATTGCTGGTCGCAGCAACCGAAGAAATTTAACCAGCGCCCGCGGGTCCTTGATACGGTTGTTCTTGACGGCACGCGACCAGTAGCCTTTGGCACTGCCAGGGACGGCACTCAATCCCGCGAAGAAGGCCTCACGGTCCATGAAGCCCGCTTGGCGGCTGTCGATTTCTTCGCCAATCCATAAAACCAGCTGCTCTTCAAGGCCACTGGCCATGGCAGCACGGACGAAGACTTCATTGAGCGGCAGCTTCATTATCCACCTCCAAGAATGATTCTATGCGCTGGCGCAACTGCGGGTTCTGACGCGCCGCGGCCACAATCCGCGCAAGACCATCTGCGAGGACCTGCGGCTCGCGGTCTGCCAAGGCAAGAAGTTCGGTGAAGTCCAGCATCTCTGCCTCGGCGGGAACGGCGCGGCCCGAATCGGTAATGTCCCCAGCGGCTTGGGCCGAAACGCTGGGCGGGAGCCGGAGGCCGAACAACGTCGAACGCTCGCGGTTGCGGCTGTCCATCGACTCCAATGCGAAGGGCTCGCTCAGCGACACCAGCCAGTGCGGTTCAGGCTGCACGCGCAGCCCACCACAGACAAACCGGATTTCCTCCGCGGTTTCACGCAATGCGGTGTTGCGCGGATTGGGGGCATCTGCGGGTTCGTAATGTCCGCCAAAAACGTCGAGGCAGTTGGGATAACTCTGCTCAGCATGTCGTCGGTAGAGCACCAGGCGCCCGTCGGCTTCGCGCACGAGCAGCAGGACACTGCCGTGCAAGAGACCTCGCGCATGCACCTCTGCCTTCTCATCGACTCCGACGACCATGTTAGTCAGTTCGTCAAGAACCGCCACCGGATTCCGAGGCGGGAGATGAGAGGCCGAAACAGTCATGCCCGGATATGCCCAGCGTAGCGCTAAGTCCGGCGCAAGGGCACGGGTCAAGGCTTCTAGATCGCCCATGGAAAGTTGCTCGCGATCATCATGCCCCATGTGAATCAGCAGGGACAGGCGTGGCGGACGGGAGAGACGGCGCAGGAAATTCACTACCTCGGCCAGCGAGGTGTGCCCGGTCTTAGCGGCCATCGGATGGATCGAATTACCTTCCAAGACGGCCAAGTCCAAGTTTTCGGCGACCGCACCGACGGCGTCCCAGGTCCGTCTGTCGAATAATGCGCCGAAACGCACCGAACCAGCCGAGACCACAAAGTTCAGGCCACCCCGCCAGTGATCGGAGGCATCGATGGCTTCAATATGAATGTCGCTGTGCACGCCCGGCAACGCGATCTCCTGTCCGGCCTCGATCTTGACAAACTCCAGTTGGTGCCGGTGGAATTCCGCAATGTCCTGCCATGTACGCTCGCTCGCCACCAGCAATGGGCGGGGTTGCGCAGTCAACTTCACGTCGCGAAGGACCGAATCAAGTTCCATGAGGTTCATATGGTCAAGGTGAGAATGGGAATAAAGGACCGCCGCCGGCGGCCGGAGATTGGCGCGTTGTATGCCAAAATGACAACCGGCACCGGTGTCGACGAGCAGGTGGGTCGCTCCTACCAGAAGAGATAGGCTGGTGTTGCCACGACCGTTTAAAGGTCGGTCGGCACCGTGGCAGAGCGGGCATTCAATGTTGCGGCAAATTTCCGGCCATGCGTTGCCGGTTCCGTGGATGATCGCAGTGATTCTGGGGGCCATGATTTTTCCTCCCTATATTTTAAGTTGGTCCTGTCGGGCCTAGCATCATTGGAACCCTTATTGAAGTTCGAGGAAATGGGGGGTGTTCGCCGCGGCGAACAGATACTCTGATGAGATTTGTCCCATAGAGGCGATCAAACGATCAGACTCACATGCTCGAGCCCCCCGAAACGGAGCGATTGGACCTCAGCTTCAGATAGACGTTAGCTGGTAGGTTGGATATCACAGGCGAGGCGGGAGCCTTTCATTGCGGTTTCCCAATACGTTTGATAAAGGAGGTTATCACACTCTATCCGCGAGGGGAAGGGAATTAACCCGGCCGCGTGAACAGGATCGTGAGTTGGTGCCCGGTCGCCTTGGCGATCCGCTGCAACGTCCGGCTCGACGGGATGCTGCCGCCTCTTTCCAGCCGCGCAATGCGGCTTGGCGGCGAGGGGTGTTCAAGGGCCGATCTACAAAAGAATTCATTTTGTCGATAGTGATGCTCTTTTTCACCGGCGCGGACAATTGGGCATATACTAATCCCCAAAAAATGGAAGGCGTGGGGTAGTGGACTATGACTGTTGATGCAACAGCAAACCCGAGCGTCGGTCAGAGTAGAGCGGGCTTTATCATTTTCTTCCTGTCGGCTTTTATGGTCGCCTTTGTTTTTGGTTGTCGCGAAGCGGGTATCGACCCGATGAATGCGACCGGGCCTGAGGTGGTTGCCAAGGGCGGGACAGGCGCATTCTTCGCCATTATCGGGAAAGCTCTCGCTTGTGGATTTAGTTGTGGTTACGCGGGAGCTTGGGGATTCACATTGCCAAGACTGTGGACGATGGGCGTCCTATGCGGCCTCGTTTCCACTCTGGTTGGCCAAGTCGTGTATGGTAGTATCTTCAATTTCTTTTGGAGTACGGTCTGTGGTCCAGTGCTCCTCCTTGAATCGTTACTGTGTATGGGTCTGGCTTTATTGATGACGTTTTTGGTCTTGGCCAAACAAGACGAAGAAACTAGACGTGCTGGTCAGGGGGGCGAAGGAGGGCAGGGGATTTGAGACTGAGATTTGAAACGTCCGAAGGCCTAGTTTTATTGGGCTCGGGGTGCGTGTCGAAACTTACCCATTGTGAGGCGCGTGAAAAATGGTGCCATGATGAGTGCGGGATTTTGCGACAAGCTGATCTATGTGCAAGTCAGCGGGCAAGTAGATAGCAGACCCGTGCGAGTAGTAAAATCACCCCTCCAAACAGCAGTAGCATGCCAGCGCCCCCTAGCATAGGGGCAATAAACTGCTTGTCTGCCCGCAAGTCAATGAGAATTTCGAAGTAGTTCATGTTTCGGCGGTAAGCGGTGCGGCGATTGTACTCGTCGAGATTAATGACTAGCGCCCTCATCAGGCCGGTAGAAAGCAGCATGAGAACCAGTCCGCTAAAGGCCACAGCAAGGGCAATAATCATCATTGGATCCTTTGACAGGGCATCTACGAACGCCCGTGCCGCTCGGCTACCCATCCTTCATCTCTCCTGCACAAGTATAGCCCTGACGCTCCATGGTGTGGCGGCTATAGTGCCTTCGCCGTGGCGTTCTTCCGGCTCACGGAAAACCGGCAATCATCATGCCACAAAGGACCATTTGTGAGACAGGGGGAGCTTACAACTTCCTGCGCTGTGCGTCGATTTCTTTCAGAAGCCGGTCGGCTTCCTCCTTCGGAAACTTAAAGGAATGGAATTGTGAAGCATTATAGGACTTGCGGCGCGCGACGTATATGATCGAGCGGGGTTGCTAACGTGCGTGTCCTTGATGTGATTGAATCTCCAGAAAGTCCGAAGGTTTAACAATCTTCATGCCCGCGAACTTCCCAAGCTTCAGAAGATGATTGTCGCCCGTGACGAGGTACTCACATCCGGAGGCAGCGGCACATTCGAGGATGCGATTATCGGTCGGGTCTTCCGTGATGACGTCTATGCGCTGCTTCGGCTCGACATGTTCAGTAAACCGTGAAATCTGATTGAGTGCCCATTCGATCTCGGCCTCAGGCCAGCCAAACTTTTCGCGGCGAAGCACGCTTGCAACCTCATCGAGGATGGCGTCGGAGACTGCGAGGTGGATGACGCCTGCTTCCGCCAGATTAAGGATGCGCCGGGGATTGCCTGAGAAGTTCAGGCCCGAAATGATGACGTTAGTGTCAGCCGTGACGCGGAGCACGTTAACGGACGCGGTCGGACCGGACGGCAGCAATCTCCGTCTCTACGTCTTCGGGTTTCAGGCCGCGTCCGCGCGCGTTGCGATCGCCGAATTCAAGAGTCTTTCGCCATTCGGAGCGGCTCAGGCGGGTCTCCACCGCGTCCCGGACGAGCTCCTCGGGGGTGATCTCTTCCTTCGCCGCCACTTCCTTGACCTTATCCAGAAGTTGACCGGGCAGTCCTATATATTCCGTCGCCATACGTCTATTCTCCTACTTTTCGGGGAAAATATCACGCCTTTAACGAAAGTCAACGCTGGTTAAAACTCTCTGGCAAGTCGCATACGCGTAGATATACTCCGCCCGCTTGCAACCCTATACACAAGCGTCTCTCCAACAGTTGCGATCGCGGCATCTGTGAACCTAAAATTGAGTGCTCGACTGCCCTTGTCCTCCTGGAACTGCAGGACGTTGATCGCCACATCCGACGGAGACTGTTCCTCACTGGCCCCCGGGAGTGGCCTCAACTTTCCAGATGGGGACTTCGGGACCGCGTTGGACAACTAGTGGCCGAGTGCCGGGACGGTGGCGCATCGTCCGTCGCGCATGATTGCATGCCGGAATACTCATTCGTACCGCACCATTGCCAGGGAGTGGGCTGGGGCTCGACGGATAACTGCACTCATCGTTTCCTTGCGCAGCCTTCGCCAGCTCGTTTCTCTCGCGCTTGTCCATCATAGCCAGGACCGGGCCGGGCAATCGCGTGGTAGATATTGTCGCTAAATTCGGACCTCGTCCGACCGGTCCTCCAACGCTCTCGTCCTGCTCATAACTAAGTCGATGAGACGTTGATTGGTTAACTGTAGTTTGGTCCGATTGGCACTGCAGGCTCATACAATGTAGGTGACTTCTGACGGCGATCCTAGGTACTTGGTCGAACGCTGATTACGGCTGCCTCGGTTCTTAAGGCCTGCGGCACCTTTCCCATTTGCATTTTCGCTGTACGGACACTTGCCCGGAGGGTAGGGGCGTGGCCAAGCTGGGAAAAATTATGGTGGTGGAAGACGACCCTCACGCGCGGCAGGGTTTGTCAGACCTGCTGAGCGCCTGGGGCTATGAAACCGAAGCGGCGGGTGATGGCGCCGAAGCTCTGGAGAAAATTGAGGCTTTCAATCCCGCCGTGGTCATTTCCGATCTTCGCATGCCGCAAGTGACCGGCATGGAACTGCTGCGCCAACTTCACGACGCGCACCCCGGCCTGTGCTTCATCATGCTGACGGGCCAAGGGACCATCGAAGAAGCCGTCGAGGCCACCAAGCTCGGTGCTTATAACTTCCTGGAAAAGCCCGTCGATCCCAAAAAGCTCCAGGTGGAATTGCGCAATTGCCTGGCGCGCCAAGAAAGCGAACGGCAGTTGGAAGTTGCCCACCGCCGCCTGCGCGACTTGGGCGTGCTGGGAAGCCTGGTGGGCCGCTCCGCCAAAATGCAGGAAGTCATGCGCCTGATTGGCATGGTCGCGCCCTCCAGCGCGTCTGTCTTGATCACCGGCGAAACCGGCACGGGGAAGGAGTTGGCGGCGCGCACCCTCCACGAACTCAGTCCCCGCCAGGCCCAACCCTTTGTGGCGGTGAACTGCGCGGCCATCCCCGAGTCTTTGATGGAGAGTGAAATCTTTGGTCACGAGAAAGGCTCGTTCACGGGAGCGGTGGAGCGGCGCATCGGCTGCTTTGAATTGGCTGATGCCGGCACCTTGCTGCTCGACGAAATCGGAGAGATGCCTCCCGGGACGCAGGCCAAACTTCTGCGAGTCCTCGAAGACTCGAAAGTCCGCCGCCTGGGAAGCAAGTCGGAAATCTCCGTCGACGTGCGCGTGCTGGCCGCCACCAACAAGGTCCCGGAGGAGGCCGTAGCCCAGGGGCAACTCCGCCGCGATTTGTATTTCCGCCTCAATGTTGTACACGTCGCGTTGCCTCCCTTGCGCGAGCATCTGGACGACCTCCCGGATTTAGCGGCGGCGCTACTCGAAAGCTTGAACCGCAAACACGGCCGCACCGTGAAAGGCATTTCCCCCGAGGTGCTCCAAGCCTTGCACCGGTGCACGTGGCCGGGAAACGTGCGCGAGCTCCGCAATGCCCTGGAACGGGCTTTGGTAACTTGCTCCGGTGAAATCCTCGAAAAGGTAAACCTGGGCCTCGACTTCGGCCCGCCGGTAGTGGCCGTCGCTCGCGCCGGCTTGCGCTTACGGCCGGGAATGACCGTAGCGGAAGCCCAGCGCCGCTTGATTCAAGAGACCCTGGCGTTCACGCAAAACAACAAGACGCGTGCGGCGGAACTCTTGGGGATCAGTTTAAAAACCGTATACAATAAGTTGAAAGAGCATAAGACTGAGCCTCCGGCCTGATCGAGGAAGCCGCCACGCTCGGGGAGAGCCTTGCGCCGAACCATCCCCTTCATCGACAGGTGGCAAGACGCCGTCCATATTGGGCCGGATCAGTGATCGCGTTTATGGTCGCACCGCCGGACGAAGACAGTTGTCGCGCTGCACCGGTTTAAGGGTTCTGGCGCACTTTCGGTGCAACCGTGCAGCGGGGTTCGACGCGCCTTTATGAACGCGAACTTCGAGGTGCCTGACCTTGCTCACCGCCAGAGCGTGCGATGCGCTTCGCGGTCCTGAGCTTTCGCAAGAGACTTCCGCGAACATCAGGCTGACAGGGGCAGGACTCGCGCCTTCAGCAGCGCGAAGCCGGCCCGTCCGTACATTTGGCGCTTGATCATCTTGAGTCGGTTGATGTGTCCTTCCAGCGGTCCATTGCTCCACGGTTCAGTAACCGCCAGTTCCACCGCACGGAGATCGCGACGCAGGGTCCTTGCAAACTGTGCGATCCAAGCAAATCCGGAGCCGGTCGCCATCTTAATCCATGGAACGAGCCGGCCCGCTCGCCGCCATCTCAGCATCGCCCGGAACTGGAGAACGAGCCTGCGGACCTTGTAGGCAGCGGGGCAGAACCGCAGAAAGCTGTCGCGATAGGTTCGTTGAGTTGCCGACAGGTCTCGGGCGGGCGTCAGCAGCAGAGCGGCCATCCGGCCAGCGGAGAAATGGGTCCGTGTTATGCCAGGGTGCAAACCCCACTCCTGGTCTTGCAGGAAGCGAGCTTGGTCTCGCCGCCGGTCACGGCGGATGCGGCGCTCCGGAAATTCTGGCGCATTCAGCCAACGTGCCACGGTGCCCGCCCGGACCCCGACCTTCTCCGCAATCTGGAGTTGGGTGTGGCCCTGGCGCCCGAGCTCGATTACCGCCCGGTAGCGTTCATAGCGCGCCTGGCGGCAGCGCTGGTACCGGGCTTTGACGAGAGTCAACTTTGGCGAGGGTTTCGGCCTCGTTTCTGGTACCAGTTTCGCGCGTGCTTGGATCTGAAGCTGCTGCAGAGTACGCTCCAGAGCTTGCGAAAGATTGCTCATCAAGTGATACCGGTCGGCGACCTGCACGGCGCCAGGAGCTCCCTTGTGGCCGCCTTCGGCATAAAGGCCGCATCGGTCCCGCGCAATGATCTCCACTCCTCGGTGCTGCCGAAGCCAATCCGCAAAGCTCGCGGCGGATCGGACCGGAAGCAGATCAATGACCCGTCGCTGCTTCAGATCCATCAGTAGGGTCCCGTACTCCTGATGCTTGCGCCAAGCCCAGTCGTCCACTCCCAGGACACGCACTTGGGTCTGGGTCTTCGGTGCTGACCCCTGCTTAATCCGGCGCAGGACGGTGTCGCGACTAGCTTTCATCCCCAGTCGTTCCAACAGGCGCGATGCTGGCCGGCCTCCCAAAAGGTAGCCGACCAACCTCAGGTTTTGGGTCAGCCGATCGGTTTCTCGCGCCCACTGGGCCGCGACGCCGGGCAGCCTTTCGGCGAAAATCTGGCGTCGACACCGTCGATTGCGACACCGAAAACGGCGCGTCTTCACCTTAATGCGAACGGGCTGACCCTGCCAAGGCAGATCGCGCAGACGGCGAAGGTAGATGCTGTGGTAAGCCACGTTGGATCCCGAGCAGGCTGGACATCGCGGCGTTCCCTGACTCCGAACCTGGAGGACAATGCCCTCTTCGGTTTGATCGACTCCGTCCATCACCAAGGACTCTGGCTCGGGCAATGATGCGTGCACAATATCAATGGGTTGGCGCATAACCCCAACATATCAAACCCGTCAAGCTGCACCGAAAGTGCGCCAGAACCCTTTTGAGTGCAGCGCGACAGGACCCCAGCCGAGCGCAATTTGGATCCAGGGGAACCAGCGCAGGTATCGGGGTCAGGATCAGGATGCCACTTGTCAGACTGTCCGAGCTTCAACACGGGGAACGAATTCTCAAGCGAGTACATAAGCGGAGACATGCGTTCATAGTAGCTTGGGGTCTGCCCCTCGGGCTTGAACTCGCAGTAGGCGTCCTTCTCCGTGGGAACCATGCCTCCAGCGAGATAGCTTCTACGGTAGACATGCGTGGCGAAAGCTCTGGGGATACAGCCGGCCCTTTCCTGTTCATTTGGACCGTATACGCTTCAGGTAAGCTGCATACCAGTCCGTCTTAATCTCTAGTTGTGCCTGTTCCAGGGTGATCTGGTCTGAACAAACATCTTTGTGCAGTCGATTCTCCAACCAATCCTTCTCATGTGCGCCAGGGTGCTGCGTGTAAGGTTGTGGCCAGAGATTCTCAATCGCATCGGCACCACCAAGCTCGCGACTAATCAAGTGATCCACCTCGCAGCCTTCCTGTACAGGCTTCCCGTTCGCGCCGGTGTGGGTCTTTAACTCGCAAACTCCCTTACCTGGCGCATTGCCGTACTGTGCGTAAACAGCTTCCTTCATCTTCGCGGTGACATGCCTTTCGTCCTTTCCCCAGCGGGTGGTGCAGATCGTGCTTTTGGTCGTTATCGCCACCGCCCCAGGCGTGACTTTGGAATCAGGAAGCAAGGCAGAACCATGATTGGCATAATGAGCCTGCTGTGCCGGCAACGATGGCGTGAGAATCAGGACTGCAACCAACCCCAGGAGAAACCTGTCTGTCATGATCTCTTATCCTCTTTCCGTTAATGTGGCCATGAAATGCTGCGGACAGGTTAGCACAAAACTGGATTTGCGAAGGAGGCCGACAGGCGTGGTAGGATTGGCGAATATAAGGCGAATACATCAAGCATTGTATCGTTTCGTTCGTCGATTTCGGTGGCATCGTCGGCAGCCAGATTTGAATGTTGGTCAAGGCGTCTCCTCCAGAGGCTTTCCGCACTCCGCGCAAAACTTATCCGTATCGTCCACTTCCATCCCACAGCCGCCGCAGCGCATGAATTGGAAGGTGGAAGTCATTTTTGCTCCACATTTCACGCAGTATTTTGCCAAGTAGTCTTTGTGCCCACACTGAGGACACGTTACCATTCCCCTCAATTTCGATTTCAATTCCGGCATGTTCAGGCTCCTTCCTTGCCGTTGCCTTCGAGTGTGCTGATGCCGCGCTCGTGGCTCTCCACGATGTGAGTGAGGTCCCCCATGTTCTCCACCACGACTTGGACGGTGCCGCTCTCCCAGCGACCGCCAACCGCCAAGCTTCCTCCTTTGGAGCGGCTAGTCCTCCAGGTCCGCCCACAGGTCTTTCACAACCATGCTGAAGTGCTTCGGGTTCTGCTCCGGCAGGATCAATACCTGCCCCTGGTCCTGCGTGAAGTAGAGGCGGAGGTGGCGGGCGGCCTGGGCCTTCAACCGGACTAAACATGACCGATTCGAGGAATGAGTTTGCTGCGCTGTCGCGCCGCCCACTTTAAAATCCTACGTCGAAACGATCAGATGTAGAAGTACCGGATTAGTAAAGCCAAGCGAGAAAACTTCCGCAGCCGTATGCCGGATTAAACCGCTGCGGTGATTGTATCCGGCCGGCGGCGCAGCGGCGAAGATACGCCCGACGGGGCTGTAGAGCAACCATCTTTCGCGCCAGGATGCCCTTAGGATGCGTTTTCTCCAAGTCCCGGCAGGGTCGGTATCCCTTTTTCGTCCGGCTCGGGGTGTTCGTCACTGGCGGGGCCGCGCCGCCGGTCTGGGAGCCTGGCGGTGTTGACTTTCGCGCACCACCGCAGCGGCGGCGTTCCGAGCCGTCAAGAGCGTATAGCCGCGGTCGTCCTTCACGCGGATACGCTCCTGCGCCTTAGGGCGATCAGCCTCAAGATAAGATCATCTGCAGGAAGTGCAGGCGACCGATGGAGTCGCCCGCTATAACATTGGTCCCATCTGGCGCGACCGCGCAACACAAAAGCCCCCCGTCGGTGCCAAGACTTGCCACGACCTTACCGGTTTCAAGACTCCACACCTTCAGTGCTCGGTCGTTCGAGGCGGAAACTAAGTGCTTACCGTTCGGAGTAACGGCGAGGGCCGTTACTGAGTCGGTGTGGCCTATCAGCCTATGCACTTCCAGGCCGCTCCCCAAGTCCCATACTTTCATGGTTTTATCTTCAGAAGCCGAGAGTGCATGCTTTCCGTCGGGTGTTACTGCCACCGCCCTGACTGCCTCGGCGTGGCCCTCCAGCGTCCACACTTCCCGACGGCTCTCCAGGTCCCACACCTTTACCGTCCGGTCGACGGAGGCCGAGAGCACCCACTTGCTGTCCGGTGTAACCGCCAGCCCCCAAATCCAACTAGAGTGGCCCTTCAGCGTCCACACTTCCTGCTGGCTCTCCAGGTCCCACACCTTTACCATCCGGTCAAAGGAGGCCGAGAGCACCCACTTACTGTCCGGCGTCATCGTCACCGCGGTGACTCCCCACCGATGGGTCAGGGTCTTTGTCTTTTGTTCCTGCCTGCTTTCCAGGTCCCACACTCTTACCGTATTGTCCAAGGACGCGGAGAGCACCTGCCTTCGATCCGGCGTTACCACTATCGATGTGACTCGGTGCGCGTGACCCACGAGCGGTTCAACCGCCTGGCCACTCTCTAGGTCCCACAACTTTATCTTTTTGTCATCAGACGCAGAGAGCGCCTGCTTCTCGCGCGGCGCCACGGCCACCGCATTGACCCGGCCGACGTGGCCCGGCAAGGTCGGCCGTTCACGGTCGACCGTCAAGTCCCAAGCTCTCAGCGTACGGTCGTCGGAGGCGGAGTAGGCTTGCTTCCCGTCCGGTGTCACGGCCACCGAATTAACCCAGTCGGTATGGCCCGCCAGAGTCCGTATTTCGTCCCCGCCCAACAGGCTCCACACCTTCACCGTCCCATCGCGAGAGGCGGAAAGAGCCTTTTTGCCGTCCGGTGTCAGCGTTACTCCGTTAACCCAATCCGTGTGGCCGTTCAGCGTCCGTAGTACTTGCCCATCTGCAAGATCCCATACCTTCACGGTCTTATCCTGGGAGGCAGTGAGCGCCTGTTTCCCGTCTTGAGTCACGGCTACTGCCAGAACACGACCGGTGTGGCCCCTCAGCGTCCGTAGTACTTGCCCATCCGCAAGATCCCATACCTTCACGGTCTTATCCTCGGAAGCAGTGAGCGCGCGCTTCCCGTCTTGAGTCAGAGCTACCCCTCTAACAGGACCAGTGTGTCCGGCCATCGTCAGCACATCTTTGGCGGCTTGAGTCGTCAGGTTCCACAATTTAATAGTCTTGTCGCGAGATCCGGAAAGTGCTTTCTCACCGCCCAGGGTCACCACGACAGCGCTGACGCCGCTAGTGTGACCGGTCGCCGTCCATACGTTGCGCCCGCTCGCCAAATCCCACAATTTCAATGTGTTGTCTTCAGAAGCAGAGAGCGCCTCTTTGCCATCTGTTGTTACCATCACAGCCGTGACGCCGCCCGTATGCGCCGCTAGTATTCTAAGGAGCGGGCCACCTGGTATCGTAAGGCTCGGAGATACAGGCCGCAGCCATGGGGCACCCCTCCATCCAGCAGCCTGCGACAGAGTTCTCTGAATGTCCGGCGAATTTTCACCGAGCAATCTCCCAGTAATCTGCCCGGCAAGTTGCGTCTTATCCATTGCCAGGGCATGAGCAGAGAGCCTGAGGGCACTGTGCATGAGGCCCAGCACAGAGTTAAGGCTAGAACTGTCGCCTTCTTGCCCCCTGAAACTCAACACCGCTTCAAAGTCCGCAGCGAGAGCGGTGATCTCGGTATTATCAAGCTTGGCCTTGATCCAGTTAAAGTCGAGCAGCAGTCTCCGCACCTTATCCTGACGGCCGGATTCATGGAGGTGGTACGTATACCAGCGCCAGGCGTAATCGTCTGGTAAGTGGAAAGGATCTCCCCACGCGTCGACCAGCATAGCGTGGAGTTGGACGGTATTTTCCGTTTTCGCAAGCTCTTCGCCCAAGTACCTCCGCATCACATCGTGAAGGCGAATCACCCGCCTGGCGAGGTCAAGATTGAGTAGGAGCGAGAGGCCGTAGAGGCGCTGGCACAGTTCTTCTGTGTCGAACTCGTCGAGGCCGCTCGTAGCCCCCCATAATCGCTGAAGTGTTGAGAGCGGGATATCGACGTCCTCTGGAAAGACAGCGAGTTCCCGGTAGCGGGCCTGTTGCTTGGCATCGAGAAGGTCGAGGCTCGCGGATACAACACTGCGCACAGCCTGCTGCCGTCCTTCGGGCGTCGCTGTGTCAAGCGACGCTGTGGCGGGTTCGAATGCCCTTAGACCATGTTTTTCCAGAGCCTTGACTACATAAACCAAGGCCTCTGAAAGCGGCTGCTTGTTCGTGACCTTTTCGCGCAGCAGGCTGTTGGCCAGCTTCAAGAGTACAGGCCATTCACCAAGGCGCGCAGCCAGCTTCTCGAGCTCGGCACGTTGGTCCTTGGGCAGGCCGGTGCTGAGCAGTTGCAAGGCTTCTTCGCGCCGCATGGCGTCCACGCTCACAGTGCGTGTAGCGGCGGGTAAGGTGTCGCGGTTGCGGGTAGTGATGAGGCGGGCACAGCGGTTACCGCCACGGAGAAAGGGTGCGAGATGCCCCGCACCCCACACGTCGTCAATCACCATCAGGATGTCGCGGTCGGCCAGTAGCTCCTCAAGGTGGGGCCCGGCGGCGTCAAGAGTCTGAAAGCCGGGCCGCCGACCGGAAAGCACTTCGATGAGGTCAAGCACCTTCAGATTCAGGTTGCCTGGTTTCTCGCCGAGTCTTACCCAAAGGATGCCGTCGTCGAACGCTGCCAGAATGTCATCGTCGTGGCAAAGCGCCTTGGCGAGCGTCGTTTTGCCGAACCCACCCGCGCCCAGCAAAGCCGCCGGCTTGGCGATGGACTCTTTGAGTTGCGGATCGTACAACAGACTGATTAGCGCCTTGAACTCATTGGGGCGCTCTACGAGGTTTTCCGGCAGATCCTCTACCATGAAGGGTGCACGGGGTGTTTGGCAGGAGCGGCTGAGGTCATTCAGAAGCTTGGTCCAGTCCTCCGGGTGACCAATCAAGTCGTACCTCTTGGCGTCGCGCATCCGACGCGGCATGCTGTCTAAGGCTAACTCGTTTTCGGGCACCCCCATCACCGTACTCACGCACACGCCATGTTGCCGGGCATAACGCCATTCCTTGCGGAATATTTTTGAGCGAATAGAACTAGGCGTCAATAGCAGTACCATGAACCTCACTCGGTTCAATGCCTCTGTGACCTGCAGCCACCAACCGCTTTCCTCCTCGGTACCCACCAAGTCGGGCCACACCGGGATCCCTTTTTCGTTGAGCCATGCGTGCAGTCGAGTGGCAACCAATAATCCGTCGCTGCGAGCGTACGAGATAAGAACTTTGCTCTCGCCGGCCGGTGGCACGGTGGAAGCCCACAAGACAGTTGGGTCGGCTGGCGGTTCGGGAGGGATACCTGCAGCCTCGAAAACTTTGCGAAAGCTTTCATCCTCTTTCCAGGCTCGGGCAAGGCGTGCGACTGCGAGCTGGCGGGGGAAACTCCGGGGAACCTCCTGCGCGACGCCGTAGATCCAGACGGCCTCGGGATCGGGGCTCTCCTCTAGCAATACCGCTCCTCCGGAGAAGCCGCGCCAATCCTCGTCCGGGGATTCCGGCTGATACGCTTGGTCGATCCCAAAGGTACGGTCGATTCAAATTTGGACCACGGCAATAAGGACTCAATTGCGGCAAACACATCGCCGCCAGTGGTGCGCGCCTCGATGAGAGCTTGGCCCACGCGAGCATAGAGACGTACTTTCTCATTGATCGATTTGCCGCTGGCGTGAAACTGCTCCGCATGCGCTCGTTCGGATTTCTTAAACATCTGCCCGACTAAATGTTCGAACATATTGAGGGCTTCGTCGATCAGCGTGGCCGTGAGTTCCAGCACCAAGGCCGTGAGTGTGGCGTAGCGGCGCAGCGGCTCGAGCTCTGCCAAGTGCTGGACCGTACTTTGGCCTCCCTCGCGAGCCAGCTTGAGCCAGTAATTTTGGTGAACCCGCGTCGCACGCTCCGGATCGATGCCAAGGCTGCGAACCAGAGTTAGCCGTTCGACCAGCTTCGGGAAATTGCCCGGTGTTGCCGTATAGGCGGTCTGCCGGAGCCATGCCAGCGTGCTTTGTCCGCCGCCGGCGCGAATCTCCAGCAATTGATTGAGTAGTTGGCGATGCTGATCGGTCAGTCCGTCCGTGAGCCGCCGCCATAGTTGTCGCTGCGCTCGGGCCCGAACCGAAGCAGTTAACCGTTCCATGGCCGGAAGCGGCGGCCAGACGATACGGCGCACGCGCAGTTCCTCAATCAAGGCGGCCACCAGCGTCGGTCCATGATCGGTGGAGAGTGCGGTCGGCAATAGCCAAGCCGCGAGTTCTCGATACAGGGCGCTGGTGAAAGGCCGAAGCCCAAGGGCAGCCTGAATCTCAACCGCATGCTCCCGGCGCGTTTGATCGCGTTCGGCATAATTGCCCAATTGCGCCGCATCGAGACCCAGTTGCTCGGCGATAAAGGCGCAGAGCGCGGCAGGTGGCTGCTCGCCTTGCTGAAGTATCCGGCCTGGGAAACGCAGGTAGCAGAGCATCACCGCAAAGCCTAGCAGGATGCTGAAAAATTCGACTTTTCACTTGTGTAGTCATGCTTAGTATGGTACTCTAATCCTTAGGAATAATCCTAAGGAGGATATTAGATGCGCGGAGAGGACATCCATCAGGACGACCTTTATAGCTATGTGTCTCCAGAACAGCGAGTTCCGGCGGACCACCCGTTGCGGCCCATTCGGCAAATGGCCAATACCATCCTGGGGCGCCTCTCTGAGAAACTCGATGCTCTTTACTCGAGCGTGGGCCGGCCCTCGATTCCGCCTGAGAAGTTGCTGCGGGCTTTGCTGCTGCAAGTTCTCTACACCCTGCGCAGCGAGCGGCTGCTGATGGAAGAGTTGGACTACAATCTCCTGTTCCGTTGGTTTGTGGGTCTGAACATGGACGATCCGGTCTGGGACGCCACCGTCTACTGCAAGAATCGCGAACGCCTGTTGGAAGGCGAGGTGGCACAGGCTTTCTTCCAGGAGGTTTTGAAGTTGGCCCGCGAGCACGATCTGCTCAGCGACGAACATTTCACGGTGGATGGGACGCTGATCGAAGCCTGGGCGAGTCTGAAGAGCTTTAAGAAAAAGGAGGGGGAGCAGACGACTCCGCCCCCGGCAGATCCGGGCAATCCCAGCGTGGATTTCCACGGAGAGCAACGCTCGAATGAGACGCATCAATCGACGACCGATCCCCAGGCCCGGCTGTACCGCAAGGGTCCAGGCAAGGAAGCCAAGCTGAACTACATGGGGCATGTGCTGATGGAGAATCGCAACGGGCTGGCGGTGGAGACGGAGTTGACCCAGGCCACGGGGACGGCGGAGCACGAGGCGGCCGTGGCCATGGTCGCCGCCCAGGCCCCCGGGGGTGGTGTGACCGTGGGGGGAGACAAGCACTACGACACCCGGGGTTGCGTTGCCGATCTGCGCGATGCCGGGGCTACCCCGCATGTGGCGCAGAATATCAACCGGCGCGGAGGCAGTGCGATCGATGGGCGCACCACACGGCACGCGGGCTACGACCTGAGTCAGCGAGTGCGCAAGCGGGTGGAAGAAATCTTCGGCTGGCTGAAGACGGTGGGGGGCATGCGCAAGACACGCTTCCGGGGAAAAGCCCGAGTGGGATGGATGTTTACTTGGGCGCTGGCGGCCTACAATCTGGTTAGGATGCGCAATCTGTTGCAGGAGGCGGAATGAGAAGAGAGAAGTGTTTGAGAAGAGCCCAAAAGGCGCTCGACAGGGGCTCACCAAACCAGCGGCGAGGTGCTGCTGAGGCCCACTTGAGCATCTTGAAAATGCTCGACCCCGCCGAATTTTGTTTTTGAGGTCCATTTTTCAGCATCCTGCTAGGCGATTCGGATCGCCGCGGCGGCGATTGATCAGGGCCAAATCGTCGGGGCTAAGCGTGTAGTAACGTACCATCTCGCGCTCATCGCTGGCGGGAGCTTGCAAACTGAGCCGCTGCGCCTCAATAAGTAATTCTCGGTGTGGCATGGCTTGTCCCTGTTGAAGTATAGTTTTGTTGGACCAACATTTTGCCACACGAAAGGGCCGCTTTGCGGGCCTTGGGCACGAGGAATTAATTCGGGGTTCAATTGGGACAGTCTGCAGCGATCTACTGCCGGGTATCCACCAGCGACCAGACCTGCGCCAGGAACGGGATCTCCGCGCCTTCGCCAGGAAAGCCGGGTATCGAGTCGTACGGGTATGGAAGGAAATTGCCTCTGGGGTGAAGGATGAGCGCACCGAGCGAAAGAAGGTCCTTGCCTTGGCTCAGGCCCGCGATATTAACGCCATTCTGGTCACAGAACTCACCCGCTGGGGCCGCTCGATGCTCGATTTGTTCCACACCTTGCAGGATCTGCAAGCCTGGAACGTTTCGCTCGTCGCACAGACCGGCCTCCAGTTCGATCTGCGTAGCGCGCAAGGCAAGCTCATCGCCTCGCTAATGTCGGCGCTGGCTGAATTCGAGCGGGATTTATTGCGCGAGCGGGTCCGTTCTGGAATAGCGGCGGCTCGCAAGCGTGGCGTCGTATTCGGTCGGCGACCCGGGCAGCGAATCAAAGCAGACCGCTGCTCGGCCAAAGTCCTGAAGCTTGTTGCTGAAAGACAGTCGTACCGGGTACAGCCACCGGCTCGGGCTAAGCAAGAATACGGTCCTGGATATTGTAAAGCGCAACCGCCACCCTGAAAATTCCTAAGCGTGCTTAAAATTCCGTTTCGTGTCTTCTCCTCTAAGGCCCGGTTGTTCAATAGTCAGATGCTTGCTGCCAGCGATGGAGGACACCTCATCGTGCTTTCCAACCAAACTCGTTATTATGCGGCTGGCAGGGCAACCGGACAACTCGCGATTTTCTCGGGCTTGTCGCCTCATCCAACCTTGGTTCACGACCCAGGTGGACTCGTGGAGGAAACCATGCTCGCACAAAACGAGAGATCCCTCTTCGTGACCGTTGAGAAGCAAAAGCAACGATGGGATTCACTTGAGATTGTTGACATCGAAACAGGCAGTACCATTAATCGTGCTTTGAGTGGCCACCCGACCAAACTAATTCGCCAGGGCAGCCTGTGGAATCCACATCTCTTCCTGT
>Ga0207101_1060_pt1 | contig 21094 bp, 14 predicted proteins | sample Alteio_BWMinHeat_83_FD_153581 | JGI IMG/M metagenome (GOLD analysis project Ga0207101, IMG submission 153581) | Enriched cells from forest soil in Barre Woods Harvard Forest LTER site, Petersham, Massachusetts, United States -... | ecosystem: Environmental > Terrestrial > Soil > Temperate forest >...
CTCTGATACCCTTACGACCGCGATCACGTCGCGAAAGATCGAGCAGTACGCGGAATGGCGACGGGAGAAGGTGAAAGGAACTACCGTCAACAAAGAACTGGCGTGTTTTCGCCATATGATGAAGAAGGCCGAAGAATGGGGACACCTACTATCCAGTCCGGCCAGAAAGGTGAAGGATCTGCCCGATGACGGGCAGATTCGGGAGCGCTTTCTTGCGCCCGAAGAATACGAACTCTTGCTTTCCCATGCCGGCGGCAAGAGTTCTCGACCTTGGACTCTGCCCGGCGAGCGGTTTGAAGATCTAACTGAATTCATCATGCTGGACTGCAATACGGGCCTTCGGGTATCGGAAGTGCTGACACTCGAATTTTCCGACGTTGACTTTGGGAGGAGGATCCTGCGCGTAAGAAATAAGCCTCACCTGAACTTCCACGTAAAGAACTATCAGGAGCGGCATATTCGGCTCAATAGCCACGCGCAGGCAGCCTTGCAGTCGATGCTCGCCAAAAAGCACGGAGCAAGTGACTTCGTCTTTCACAAGAGGGACGGGAACCGATGGGGGGCCATTCACGAATCCTTCAACGTCCTGGTGCGACGATGCGGGCTCAAGTCGGACCCGCCCTTCAATATCACGCTTCACACGCTTCGGCACACGTTTGGTTCATGGCTGGCGATGGAGGGCGTTCCGTTGCGGGCGATCCAGAAGCTGATGGGTCACAAGTCCATTACCACGACGGAAAGGTATGCCCACCTGAGCGGGGAAAATCTTGGCACAGCGGTTGATAGGATAGAGCGCCTTTTACCAAAATCATTACCAAGCGTCGCCGCAGGCGACGGAAATTGGCAGAGCCTGGTCCTTGTAACCCTAAGAAAATAATGGTGCGGAGGGCGGGAATCGAACCCGCACAGTCCTTGCGGACCGAGGGATTTTAAGTCCCTTTTGCTCTTTGCTCGGCAGGCTTCCTTTGCCCTTCACCTTGGTTCCGGCCGAATGCCCAACCTCTGAATACCGTTGGCTCTGGGTTACTCGAGTGGGGATCTTTCAAGCAAGTGCTTGCGCAGCCCGGTTGTTCTGAGGTAGTCCCCATTTGACCGGCAGGAAACTCTGTTCTATAAACGGACTAGCTGGGGAGGATGACCGATGAAGAAAACTTACAACCTTGAGCTTGAAGTAGCCTTGGACGAGGCGGACGAGCAGAAGATTGTTGCGGCCGCCCGGCTCCATTTCCGTACTACGGGGCATGCAGAGGCGCCCGTCGGAGAGGGTGGGCAGACTTGGAGAGAAGTTTCTGCGGAAGAGGCCGTGCCTGACACAGTTGAGGCGATCATAGAACTAATCTGCGGCGATGCGACATTAGAGGACGCCGGGATAGAACTAGTCAGCGTATCTTGTAACGAGTCAAAATCAGGAGCAGTGTGGCAGGAGCCCGACAAAAACCATGCTGAGGCACAAATGCTTGGGGCCGTTGAAGCGGATGGCCAAGATGCATCTGCGCTGGATGGTTTCGAAACCGGTATGTACCTCTGTCGGTGGCCCAACGGAGAGTTCTCGCTTGTTAGGGCAGAAACCCGACGGGACGCACTTGTTCAACTCGATGAATGGGCGGCAGCGAATCCGTCCAGCTTGGTTCCCATGGACATTTGTATGGTAGATTTTCGGCTGAATAGCTCTGGCAAGATCGAACTAAAGCAGTTTGGCGAGGAGACTGAGTGGATCATTTGGGATCATTGTTATCCCGAGCTGGATCGCGCTCTTTCCAGCGTCGGTGTGGCGTCGAATGGTGACCGGCAACGCACTCGTAATGCCAGGAATTTGATTCGCCGAGCCGTCAATCATGAGCGAACGCGTCTCTGGAAGAAGCAATCACTGTGCCCCGTGGCCAAGACAGAAGCGGGCCGAAAGCTACAGGAGCAGTTGGGGATGGCAGGGCCGGTGGCCGATTACTACATCGAGAAAAGCGCGAAGCGAATTCTCGAATCGAAGATCCCGGAGAATGAAAAGCCGAATTAGCATTACACCCCCGGAGTTAATACCTTGATTCGCTCGCAACGTGGACTGACGATTGGCCATCGCGAGTTTGGGCTCCGCCCTGATTAATTCAAAAAGGGGTCAAGCCTATGACCTGCTGTGGGCACGCCTTGCCTCCAAGACACCGATTCTGCCCGCAACAGAGACTTCTTTTGCCTGTTGTCCACCGTTTCGCCCTCTCCTGACCAGTTTTCAAGTCCACATTGAATTGTCGGTGTCACGTCAGCTGACGGCCTCCTTCAATGGGAGGGCGGAACTGCAATGCCGACGCGATACAATTGTTTTTGCTACCTCCACACCTTGCCTCAGGCGTAAGAGGCTTCGCCGTTGGAAGTTACGAGAATTTCCCGTCAGTGCGCCACGCCCGTTCGTTGGGGAAATTCGGTGCCGTTTGACAAGAAAAAAAACCTGACTTAAATAAGGTCCAGGGGATTCTGCCACAACGCTTCCTTAGACCTACACGCGCGCGCTGCCTAGCTCGCCAGAATTAAGATGCCGGGCGCGACGGTCACTGAAACCACTACTCGTGGTCTCGCTGTGTAACCAGAGATTTTCCAAAACGAGGGATTGCCCCCAGATCGGTACCACGCCTGGGAACCAGATCTGATGGGTAGTGCTGCTCGAAAAGCTTAACCGTGAATTCATCGTACTCGAATTGGCGGTCAGGTACGACCGTCGGGCCGATGGTGCCATGGAACAGCAAAGTGCAAGCGGTCAATTCAATGCTCGAAGGACTCTTAACTGTCGCTGATTTGGCCCAAGAGTGGAATTGTAGCCGGGACTATGTCTATCGTCGTCTGAACCCTAGTCACCGGCAGTTTATCCCACACAAGCGTCTGCCCTCCGGAGATGTACGATTTGACCGGCAGGAACTCGTTGGATACTTGAAATCGACTGACAAACAGGTTAGGGTTCCTATGTCGGGCTCGTCGGTCCGGGGAGGGATTGAAATGACCCGGAGCCGAGACAGGAAAGGTTCCCTCCTGCTACGTGGACGCAAGCGCAAGTTTTGGCTGGTCCAATGGCCGGAGGGTGACAGGAGGCCCTCGCACAAACTTGGTTGGCGCGATGAGATGACCGTATCGCAGGCCGAGCGAGCGAAGCGCCAGTGGATGGAGAAGATCAACCGGCAACACGAAATCGTGGGCGATTCAGTGACTCTCGGGGGTTTCTTCCGTGAGCATTATTGGCACGAAGAAACCGGAGAGTACCGAGACGAGCTGAGCGCCAAGAAGCCGTCAACCCGCAGGGACATGAAGAACACCATGCTGCAGGTCTTGATTCCGCGTTGGGGCAAACGCGGCATGGATTCGATTAGGATCGGAGAGATCCAGTCATTTATTGCTGGCAGCATTGGGCATGGGCCGGGTAAGGTCAGCAGGAAAACAGCACTCAAGTGGAAGAATTACCTCGGCTCCATGTTCACCGCAGCGATCCGGTTGGAGGCTGGTGTTACACGCAACCCGGTGCGGGGAGTGAAACTCCCAGCGGCAGGACCGGAACAGACGCCGGCCTGCATTACCGTACAACAAGCAGTTGAAATACTGGGTCGGTTGCAAGACCCAAGACATCGCATCGCTTGGCAATTGGCGATATGGACCGGTGGCAGGTGTGGTGAGTTACGCGGCCTGCGCTGGTCCTCGGTGAACTGGGGTCACTGTAGCATTGTCATCAAAGAATCAGTTTGGGAGAGTCACAGCACGCTGCCCAAGAGCAGAAAAGGGTACAGGAAGGTTATTCTGACCTCGCACCAAATCGACGCAGTACTCAAGTACAAACGACAGAACTATCCCAACGCAGGTCCTGACGACTGGGTGCTACCGGGCAGGAAAGGGAGACCGATCGACATGAATCGGGTCATGACCCATCATGTAAGGCCGGTCGCTCAAACGCTCGGTATCGGCGACGTTCATTGGCACGCTCTGCGCCATTTGAACAATACAATAATGCTGGATGAAAATGTAGACATCGCCACCCGAAAAGATCGTCTGGGTCACACCACCGACCGAGTGAACCTTATTTACTCACACGCCGGAGACAGCGCTCAACTTGCTGCATCGGAAGCCATCCAGAAGCGGTTAGAGGCGGTTGAAGCGGAGGTTCAGAAGCGCTTATCTGTGACCCAAACTGTGACTCAGAATATGGCGTTTTCGCAACCTGTTGAAAACAAAGTACGGGCCCATAGCTCAGTTGGTTAGAGCAGCGGACTCATAATCCGTTGGTCCAAGGTTCAAGTCCTTGTGGGCCCACCATCCATTCCCTTGATTCTGCGTGCTTTTCCTTTCAGCGTTTTTTCCCTGAGCCGGATCCGGCTGACTGTTTGTGGCCGGTTTGTGGGCTTGAGAGCCGCTTCTTTGCTCGCCGTCGAGGGCGTCGGTGGCCGCTGACACCCTGCTCAGGTCTACGATGTTGTATCGCTGGTACGTCGATTCCGTCTTGTGCCCAGTTATCGCCATTGCAACCTTGCGGGGGATTCCGCCTTGATCCATTCGGCGGACCGCCGTCCTGCGCATGTCGTGCAGCAGCAAGTGCCGCTCAATCTTTGCTTCTTTCAGTGCCTCTGCCCATGCGTCCCTGAAGTCCACCACAGGCTTTCCGGCACGCGTAATAACAAAGTCGTCGGGCCCCTTCCCCTTGCAGCATTCGACAAGGAGGTCACGCAGCCTCTTGGGCAGCGTGACCATGCGAGGATCACCGCTCTTGCTATCGGGCAGGCTGATCGTACCCTGTCCCTTTGGGCCGCCGAGGAAATCCACATCCTTCACCTTCCGCTGGCGGATTTCCGCGCTCCGCCAGCCAAACGCCCACGCAACTTCGAACATGGTTCTGAGCCACAGGCCCTGCTTCGCTGTAGCGTCAGCGAGCCTGTCATACTCTCCAGGCTGGAGGAATCCCGTCCTGACGTTCTGGGACTCGTCCAGCATCGGGAAGTAGGGTACCCTGTCTAGAACCTCGCATTTTCTTGCGTAGTGGAACGAGGCGCGGAGCAGCGCAAGCTCGCGGTTGATGCTCGCCGGCTGTGTCGGCTCACCACGGTGCTCCTCGGTTTGCCGCTTCTCGATATACTTCATAATGAGGGAGGTGGTCACGTCACAGGCTTTGTAGCCCTGAAAGAAGGGCTTCAACCGGTTCTTCCACCTTCCGGTCTGCGAAGCCAGGTCTTTGAGACCCTTAATGCGGTCATGGGCGAGCTTCTCCTCGACAAGCTCGGATACCGTCTTCTCTTTCGACCTCTTGTGGTAGGTGCCAGCACTGACGTCCGCCAGCTTCTGGTTGAGATAGTTTTGTGCCAGCCGCTTGTTGGTCTCGCCCGTGGACTCCCGCACGACACGTACACCATTTCGACGAATTTGGCAGTGCCACATCCCGCCCCGCCGGTATAAGCTTCCAGTTCCTTGTGCCCTCTTGCTCACTCTTAATCTCCCAGCCGCAATATAACCGAAATTGTCTGCGGTCTCTAGACCCGAGGCGTGACCTCTGAGACTGCTGGTACCCGTCTGGTCGGCTCTCCGTTAACAAGGTCTCGCACACGTTTCGTCGAGAGCAATGTTTTCCATTCCATTATAGATACCCCGTTTGCGAGCGCATAAGTGGCGCCAATATCGTTTTATGGTAGGGGCACTAGCCAGGCCCGCCACTGTTCGTCCGTCACTCCTGCGCATTCTATACACCGGAATGACCGAGAACACAAGATCGCGAATGGGAATCGCGAATGGGAATGCGAGCAGAAGCGCCGTCGCCACGCCGTGGCCATCCATTCGACGTTTCCATCGGGCAGTTTCGGATAGTCGATGAAGGGGAGAAACACCGTCGGAGAGGAGAGAAAATTCGGGGGCTTCACTCCGACTCAGAATTAAAAGGACGTCGGCGCCGATGCGCCCAGTAGAACTCAAGGGCCGCCAGTCGCGTTCCGTCGCAGGAGCCGGCCTGTTCCAGTTCAGACTGGCGCCAGGGCGTACATGTCAGTCCGGTCATCATGAGTTGCTCGATTGCCTTCTCGACCACCTCGATGCCGCGGATTCCATCCTTGAATTGTGCCTCTAGCTGCGCTCTTGTGATGTTCTGGGCTTCGATCCGCGCAAACCGATATTGTTGAAACTCACGATCCATTCTGCACTCTCCTTGATTTGGGGTTGGTTCCATGAAAAAACTGCGGGACGCCGCGATTTTTTCGGAAATTTTTTCGGACTCATTCAAAGTCGCGGGGGGCACGTTCGGCACGCGCCCCCCCGCGCCGGGCCTCAGTGGATCTGAAATAGCCTTCCGTCGGCGTTAAACACCTGGCGCAATATAACTCTGGCCTGGCAGAGATAGCGATGGACATCACACTTCGGAATTCCCATCGCCTGCGCTATGGCGTCAGGGTCAAGGATCGGCCTTTGATCCCTATTGCGCTTCCATTTGTCGGGGTCACCCGAAGCCGTGTAGGCGTGCTCCTTCAGGGCAAAATCCGGACCGAGAGCTGCAATGCATTGCAGTGTCGCCCGAACGGGAGGGCGCAAGTTCGGGTAATTGGTCACTTGGTCCAGCAGTTCTCTCATGAAAAACTCCCGCTCGACGGTGTTTGCGGCAACCGTCTTGCGAGTGCGACCGGCGCTACCATCCCCAATCGACCGAATCCCGCTGTTTTCCTCGCGCCTGAAACAGCGCCGTAGCATCCCGCGGGACATAGCGCGCGTGAAGTAGCGCCGAAAAGCATTCGGGATGGAACTCAGAGGGGCGTTTGCTTGAAACATCTCAATGGCTGCGGCGACTGCGCCGTCGTACATCAATTCCACCTGCCAATCCGAGGGACGGACAAATAACTTCTCTGCCTTCCGCCGCGCCGCCTTCTCCGCCGAAGGTAGGGTGCAAGCAAGAAAGAGGTCCTGGGCATTCGGATGGTCGTGGTCATAGCGGTAAACAACTTCCGCAATCTGCAAACGAAGCGAGCGGTCTGCTACGTTGAACATATAGTGCAATAGGGCCAGCATTTGTACGCCGTCGAGCGGTGGAATTTTCTTACTCAACGACAATTCAACAAGAGTCGCCCAAACGCCAATTGGGTTCTTTTCGTTTCTCTCAGCGCCATAGCGCGCGCTGCTTGTGAGCCCCTGCGGGCTTGGAAGAACCGGAACGCCCGGCTCCGCTGCTGTCGGCTGGGTTTTGATTTCCTCGGTCATGGTTGTTTCTCCTTTTTTGCCCTGCTTCTCGCGGGGCACAAAAGGGCCAGGTGGGCAAACCTGCTCCCGCCGCTGCCTTGGCGGGGGAACCGAGAAAATCTCGCGTTGTCGGTCGATTTTCTTGGGGGGACCGCCACCCGAAGGGCGGCGAAGCCGAGGTAGAGCCTGCGTCGGCAGGGCGCAGGGTTAGTCGCCCCCTGCCGTGCCCGCGAGAAAGCTGGGCGTTAGAAAAGGAGAGTGACCGAAGGAATCAAAAGCCGGCAGCAAGGAAGGAAAGGCGGGTGCCCAGGACAACGCAGGGGCTAAAAGGCTTTTGGTTTTTGGCCGTTAGCAGTTGTGGGGAATTAGGGCTGGTTTGCAGTTTTCGTGCCAATCTGTCTGGTTTGACGCCATTGGAGATGGGTACACAATCATTCCAGCAGTGGGCTGACCGGAGGCCTTAATTCTGGCTGTGCTTCGAACCGCCGATGGGCCAATTGGCCCGGCCTTCGGTAAACTCAAACTGATCGTCCAGCCACACGCGAAGCTGTTCTGCAAGGGTTGTGGAAACCGGCAGCTTATAATTTTCGCTCCCTGGGCTCATGAGCAAGCCATCCACGAAAACCGTGTGGTGGTCCTCCTCTTCAGGTTCTACAAGCGGGAAAAAAAGCAGTAACTGATCTCGACGGCACAAGTAGGGCTGGCGTTGCTGACGGTCCAATAGGAGAGAGTGGCACGCCGGGTAGTGATTCGCTTTGTCATCACCATCAGCTAGCCCCGCGATGAATTCCTCGGAGCTCAGGAAGTTCTCGGGGGCGAATCTTCCATAAAGGGTGGGGTAGCGCTCCGCATCAACCTCAGGGCGCACGAGGGGATGATGGAGAAACCATTCCCACAATTTGGCGTCCGAAGGCAGATGGTCGCCGCCGTCGGAATACCCGAACTTCAGTGTTTTCGGCGAGTATGAAAATTCTACGTACCGCAGATCACCACGATACCCGAAAGCCTCCTCCATCATCGGGGGCATGGCGAATTCGAGGGGTCTAGCGCCAAGAAGTACCGGTGAAATCGTGGACGGATCAGGGACGCGCCCTTTCAGCTTGCGCATCGCCTCCTTCACGCCCATGACAAATTCCCTGTGAGCTTCGAAAGCAACGAGGCCTTCCGAGTCGATCATGCAGCAATCCCCCTCAGATGATTATCCGAGGTCCCAGATGACGCTTGCGAATGGCTCCGTGGTTCGCTGCATCTGGGAAGATGTCTTTCGTCTCTGTTTTTTTACGTTCTATCCAATGGCCCTCCCACATACTATCCCCTTGGGCCGAGACGATCAACAAAGGTCCTCGCTTATTATGGCCAGGAGCTTAGTGCACCATCAAAGAAGGGAGAGCGGGTTTGGGTGGCCGCTTCTGTTTCCTGGGGTACCGCAAACCCAGATGTTGCCGGCCGCAGACGGACAAAGCAGAAGCCCGCCGCGCGCGCAGGGGCTTTCCCGACCTTGTCGTGCCCGCGAGAAGCGCAGATAGCCGAACATAAAGGACGTTATGTTGCGCTATTTCTAGAAGTTGATAGGCTCCCGAAACCGTAGCACGCAAGGGCTGCAAGCCCGGCGGGGCAGGAGTAAACTCGACCAGGGGGTAGGGAAAGTGGACATAAATCAAATGGTCGAACGTTTTCTTAACGAGGCAGTCTGGCAGTGCAAGAATGATGGCGGCAAGGAAGATGAAGCTGTTATCGGCGCTCTCAACAACCGAAATCAAAGTGCCGCAGTTAGACACAATGAAGTTCTAAAATGGCTGCGATATTACGGTGTACTACAAGGTCTGAACACGGCGAATCGCGATGCTGTCGCTAACATAATTGTTGAGTTCGCTGACACTCGCGGTGCAACGGAAGACCCTTTGTCCGAGGTAGAAATAATCGGAGAATTCGATAATCTCCACAATAGGTGTAAATCGATAGTGGCTCGGCGTCTCACCTCGTTGACCTCGAAAGCGCTTTGGTGCTGTTACCCTCACTCGATCCCACTTTTCGACTCATATGCTCGGCGCTCTTTATGGGTCATCAGCCGCTTGATGGGCTTAGATCGGCCAGCAGGAAACGACGACGATATCCCATACACCCGCTTCGTGTCGGTGTGGCTGAATCTATATCGCGGCGTCAGTATTGATGATGATCGTCTTGGTGGCTATCCCTACAAGGTCAGGGTGTTTGACAGAATACTTTGGATCATCGGCCAGCCGGATTACGGCGTCACGCGGCGACCGCCCGGTAAAGGGTAGTGCGGTTCACGCTCAAGAGTGCCGCTACGTCTTCGCGGCGCTGCCCGTCCTCGATCAGTTTCCGGGCATGGTCGATCTGCTGCCGAGTGAGTTTCGGCTTGCGCCCAAATTTCACACCTCGCGCCCGTCCTGCCTTCACTCCGGCGCGGGTGCGTTCGCTGATAACGCTCCGTTCCAGTTCCGCCATCAGGCGAATCATCTGCCACATGGCGCGGCCTGTCGGCGTCTCGGTGTCGATGGCCTCCGTGAGGGAACGGAATTTCACGCCCCGGTGTTTCAGGTCATCGAGCATGGTTATCAGGTCGCGCAGGCTGCGGCCTAGACGGTCGAGCTTCCACACGGTGAGTGTGTCGCCGTGTTCGAGCTTCTTTAGACAACGGAGCAGGGCAGGGCGCATCGTCGTCGCTCCGGATAAACCGTCGTCTTTGAAGATGGTTTTGCATCCGGCCTTTTTCAGGGCCGCGAGCTGTAGGGCAGGAGACTGGTCGTACGAGACGCGGGCATAGCCGTATTTCATGCCCTCCATTTTGCAGTAAGTACCCTCGGCATAGCCGGGCTTTACAGTTGCTGGTTCCTCAAAGGAGCCTGATCGCAACCGATCAAAAGCAAAACCTCGTTAATCAGGAGCCTGGGTGATACATCACGATTGCAACAACCGAAAAGCCGAATGCTGTAGATGTCAAACTTCTACTGCCACCCCGGCAGAGCCCTGGCTGTATCCCACATTTAAGACTGAGGGTCAGGGGCCGGCCCGAATGCCGTGAACACGCAGAGCTAAGAGGTAGCCCTGTACCAGTGTCGGCAAGCGCACGAGGCCGCGCCAGATGCAGGTCGTGCCCGGATGGTCTTGTTTTCCCCTCGCCAGCCAACCGCCCATCTTGCCAATCCAGCGCGTCGCCTCTTGCACACTGGGAACTTTTTTTGCCATCTTGCCATTGGCCCATGCACTCAGAACCCGCCATTCTTCTTCTTTCAAGATTGGGTCGCAAGCCCTGTTCGGCCTTTCGCGACCGGCCCGGGTCAGCCAGTAAACTCGCCAAGCCACGACCAAGTCGATGGCCAAGCACGCCTCCAGATTCTCCGTATCCTGCAAACGCCGATCCTCGATGCGGCACCCGCTCTTGAGCGTGCGGTGATAGACTTCGATTCCCCAGCGTCGGCTATACCAGTCCAGCCGCTGGCGGGCCTCCCGAAAGCTTTCTGTCCGCACCGTGGTGAGAAGCATCCAGTCGATCGGTTCTTTCACCTCCGCTGGGCAGTCAACCTCTCGTGCGTACACCGCCCAGACGCGCAGGGGAGGATGTTTACCTTTCGCCGGAGGTGTGAGCACCAGCCGGGCAAAACGCACCTCGAGCTTAGCGGTCCGGGAAGGGCGCGAACCGCGACGCGGGACAGCCACCTGGAGCGTGCCCGCCCGCGTCTCCGCCTGCATCCGCGACCACAGTTCTTCCCCTTCGTCGTCTTGCTCGACCCGCCGCTGGCGGGTGCGTTCGGCGCGCACCAGCAGCCCCGGCCCCTGCGGGTCTTGCGCTGCTTCCTGGAACAATTCATAAAGGTCGGCTTCCCGGTCCCCGACGCTTATCAGCCGGGTATGCGGACAAAGCTTCTGAATCTCCGCCACCGCCCGGTAGCTCACCAACCACTTGCGGCTTTCCTTCGCTTCGATCGGCAGTTGCTTGCGGCGGTACTTCTTCCCCGCCTGCTCAGGATCGCGCGCCCAGCATTGGACGTTGAACAATCCCAGCGGCGTGCCCTCCGGCGTGAAGGCCATCGTGTCGTGCAGCACCAACCCCACCGCGCTGTTTTGCGAGTTGTTGATGGGGCCCACCCCCTCGGGCGGATGACCCGTATAATTCAGCGGGGTGGTGTCCTGCACCGCCAAGATCACCGGGTGCGAGCGTACCCGCTCCAGGGTCGACTCGATGTGGGGTCGCAGCAGTTTGGGCATGTCCACTTGCGGATTCTGGAAGAACCGGTAAGCCGCCTTGGTCTTCGCCGCCGAGCCCTGAGAGGCCTGCGGGATCAGTTCGCCCGGCTGCGCAAAGAAGTCGGCGGCCAGCTGGTACAGCCGCTGTTTGAGTCGGTCATCGAAGAACGGCACTCGCCCGAACTCCTCTTCCGTCCAGTCGGCAGGAGCTTCCACCGTGGGCGTGCTGCCCAGTGCCACCTCCGGTTCCGCGCAGAGCACCTCTTGCCAATTATCGCCGAGTGGATACAAATAGATGTCCTTGGGGCCCTCCGCCACCTTGCCGTTGGGATACGCCGTGTGCCGGGCTGCCGTCTGACCGACGTGCCGCCAATTCGCCGCGCGATAGCAGGTGCCGGCAAAACGCCGCGGGTCCACAAACGTCTCGACCAGCACCGGCGCATAGCCATAACGATCCGTCCAGTCCTTCCCCAGCCGGGTCAGGCACCGGCGCAGCACCCGCGAAGCCAGATTCCGTACGTGCACCCACGGCAGAATCAGAAACCGGCTGTTACCCACCAGCTGATGCAGATGCGCACGGCGCGCCCCCTCGCTCCAACCGATATACTCGTCGCGTTTTCTCATCCGCCATTGCGCCGCACTGAAAGCCAGCGCCCCCACCCATCCGTGTTGCGAACTCTTGACCAAGTAGCGGATCTGAGCCCCGCACAGCGGCCCCTTGCCCAGATAGTGCCACCGTTGCAACAGGGCGTTCCAAGTCTGCGAAGCTTGGCTGTAGCGGCTGGAGACGGGAACGATGGTAATCTCGCCCAGTTCCTCCAGCGCGCAGCAAAGCTCCGGCCCCCTGCTCGCTTGATCCACCGGCGGCTCGCGCCTCGCGCGCGGGAAACACCGCGCCTCCGCCGCGGGCAGGACGATGTGTCCGTCGCGATGAAGCTTCAGCAAGGCCTTGCGGCAGCTGACCTCCTTGAGCTTGCCGTTGACGCCTCTCCACCCCAGCCATTCGCACACCCGCCGCGAAACAGCGCGTCGAGACAGCCCGGCATTACCCCTCAGCATGTTTCTTATCCCCGCAATCGTTGTCGCACTGAATTCGCGCCCGCAAACCTGCATGCAGCATTTCTAACATCCGCCAGCCTCAGTGTCAAGTGTGTCCAAGCGCCAGGGCAGAGCCGGGGGGTCTCCCAACGGACTAGACATTTGCAACATGCCAGACCCTTTGTTTACGGGCCTTCCGGCAATGATGCAAAACTTATCCTTTGTGGAACGTATCGTCAGGCACAACCGCGCGTTCGCCCGGTTCAATCATTTCCGCGAACGCGATGAGAGCACAGCCAAGCGTACGAGATTTACCAGGTGTGAGTCGTACATACCTCGTTTGACCACGCTTGGGTGTACCGATGCGAAGTTCAATAAGCGAGTTCAATCTTCGCACGGTCACAGTGTCCTTAGACGGTTCGAAACACTCCCTTATTGCCTTTGTTAATGTTGCCATGTAAGTTTCTCCATCGAACACTCAAACAGGCAGAGTGGGGATATTCTTGAGCTCCGTTGCGTCTAAGAGCCACACGATGAGCGACTACGACTATATGGGTGGGGCTTGTTCGCTGGTTATTGCTCATCGGTAAAACTCGCTAGCTCCGGAATCGAATCAGAAGAAAGGGAGGCATTTTCTACTCTGCTTCAAAGCCACTATTCGTGTTGAATTTCAGGGTTCGGCCATTTTCCGTTACCGTTCGCACCACATTGTCAGGGGTGCCATCGGGGATCTGCGCGTCAATTTCCAGAGTGACTCGGACGGCTGAGCCGACGAGTCCGACAAGATGGGTAATAACTTCATCTGCGATTCTGCCGGCGTCTCGCCCTACGCGCTCGGAATCCAGCAGCACGGTGCCGTGGTAACGCTTGGGCTTTGGTGGCTCGGCCGGAACGGGTGGACGATTGGTAGATTTCGTGTGCTCGTCCGGTTTGGTAGTGGAGCCGCCCGCGGTTTCGCCGCCATTGGGGGCGGGCCGGGCGGTCTCCTGGTCGATCTGTTTCCGGGCTGTTTCCGGCTTGACCAACAGACCGGCATCGTCGGCGGCAATATAAACCTGTGTGCTATACCGAAGACCCCGGTAGCGAGCCGCCGCTTGGTCGTACCCTTCCGCGTATGCAAAGGAGTCATGCTCCCAAGTTAGCAGCGCGAGCCCAGCCCGAACAGCATTCAGCAAAACCTCCGTGGTCTGAAGACGCGGCAAATATACGTACCGCCCGAAATCTTCCACAAGTTGGCGAATTGCAACGTGCTCGCCGCGCCATAGCGGCACTCGGTCTAGCTCCATGCGGAGCAGAGACGCGGCGAAGTTGACTAAAAGGATCTCTTCGTTTCTGAGCTTTTTGCTCGCACGTTCCGCGAGGGCGTCCTGCCCCATGAGGCGAATGGTTTGCCAAGTTACCGGCGACTGCGGGTTTGCCTGGGTGGGCACCAGCAGCCATTGATACGTTTCAGGAAGCCTCGCCGCCACGATGCCATCAGCGGCATCTCGCTGGGTCTCGGCCTGCTTCACCTGGTTCGGCGACAGGTCAAGCTTTTTCGTTTCATCCAGGATGGACTGCCACGCCAGGAACTTTCGGACGGCTTCATCGAGGTCCTGTATACGCGTTTTATCGGGTGCAAGAAAGACAAGGGCGTTCTGGTAGATGCGCGGGGCGCTTCCACGAGTTTGGAAGATTACTTTCGCCTCAGCCTCTGCCGCGTTATCTGGATCCTTGGCGTAGAAATGCTCGACGCTCAGAACTACCAGCCGGCCATCGAATTCGTCGGGTACGTCTGCGCTAGAGCTAGGCATCGCGTGGACGCGCTTGAAATCGCCCATTTTGCGCAGGTCGGCGCGAACACGCTTGTCCATTTCCTGCACCACTTTGTCCGGGTCTCGCTTGAGCTGTTCGGCGCGATCTTCGGCAAGCTTAGTGACGGTAGGTTGGGTCGAGTACCAGTAACGCGGCCCATCTTGATACAGATACGTGGCTGCGGATGCAAGTCGGCGCAGTGCATCGCCAAACACCGCTGGGGCCTCACCCGGCATCACACACCCCAGTTTCACACGCCGGTCCTCAACTCCCCGGTGGGCTGCCATGGATGTGGGCGCAGAGCCCAAATAGATGGTTCGGGCCACTCGTCTGCAGGCGGCGAACTTGCCAAGGTTTGGCACCTCGCCGTCCAGGCGCAGCGGTAGGGAACTAGGACCGTCCACGTCCTTTTCGAGAATCGGCAACCAATTATCGGAGAGATAGCGGGTGAGTTCGAACTGCACTCGCTGATCGTCGATGGGGATGTTGGCTGGCAGAATCAGTGGGTTCTTGTCGCCCTTTTCCCACAAGCTGTTTATCACTGCGGCCATGAGGCGCAATACGCCGCGTGTGCGCTGGAATTTGACCAGCGTGGACCAGTCCGTGTAGAGCCGGTCGAAAATTTCCGGGTGAATGGGGTAGGCTGCCTTAATCCGCTTCTCGTAATCGGCATCGTGACACTCAGGCGGAAACTCCTGGTGCTGGCTTCGGTAGAGGTCGGCGAATGCCCGGGCAACTACGTCGCGGTCCCTAAACTGGGTTGGATCGGCGAGCGGCTCAAAGAGTCGCCTTCGCACAATCTCGAACCCTTCTTCGGCGCTCGCCGGCCGCCATGAGGACTCCACGCGTCCAATGACGTTGCGGAGCCTGTCCAGGCCCTCACGGCCACGCTGCCCGCCGACTTCCACATCGTCAGCCTGGGTGTGGGGCGAGCCGGTCGTATCCGATGCCGGCAGACTGATCACAAGCAAACAGCCTTTAGCCAACTTGGCGGATTCAGTTAAGGCTTGTGCGAAGGTGAATTGTGTTTCAAAGCTGCCTGCGGGCAGGTCGGTCTGATCGTGCAGTTGGCGCGCGTAGGCCACCCACTCATCAATAAGGATCAGACAGGGGCCGTATTCGTTGAAGAGCAGGCGCAGAACGTCTCCAGGGCTGGTGGCCTTTTCATCGTCAGCACGGAGGCGCTCGAATGCCTTCTTGCCCCCTAGCTGCCATGCGATCTCTCCCCAGAGCGTGCGCACGACTGTGCCATCGGGCTTCCTCACGGGATTGCCGGGTGAGATCCTGTTGCCGACCAGCACCACACGCTTCGCGGTCGGGAGCTTCTTGGTGTCTGTTTCTTGGAGTACAGCGTCGATGCCCGCCAGGTCGGTGGCGGATATACCCGAAAACAAGTGGTAGAGCGCTAGCATCGAGTGCGTCTTGCCCCCGCCGAAGTTGGTCTGGAGTTGCACCACCGGGTCGCCGCCCTTTCCGGAAACGCGCTGGACGGCGGTAACCAGCAGACGCTTTAGGCTCTCAGTGAGGTAAGTTCGGCGGAAGAACTCGACCGGCTTCCTATATTCGTCCGTCCCCTCACCCAGATAAACCTGCCAAAGATCGGCGGCGAACTCGGCCTGTTGGTAGCGACCGCTTGCCACATCCTTGTGGGGGGTGACCACTTCTCGCCAAGGCTTAAGATTCGTTGCTGCAGCGCTCTCAATGGCGGTGCCTGCGCTTTTGCGCTTTTCCGTCCTTACCTGCTCGTCGAAGCGAAGCCGCAAAAGCTCCATCTTCATCTTCTCGATTTCCTCCGCCTGGGGCGCCGAAACGGCGGCGAGCAGCCGGCCTGCAGAATCAAGCGCGCGGTAGGCATCGTCACTGGAAAACGGGTTCTGATGGGCCCAGCGGTTTCGAGCGTCTCTCAACTCGCTCACCAGCGTGCGTTCCGCCTGGCCAAGCGTCTCGCGGAAGACAACATTCCACTGATTCCACATCACAGAGAGCAAGGAAGCGGAATCCCACTGCACTTCTCCCTTGCCGGAGAACAAGTGGGTTTGCGTCTCTGCAACCGAGCTTCGAACCTGGTCAAGCCACAGTTGCGCGTGCTGCGCTTTCATCTCCCGCTCGACGAACGGCTGCAGGCCGTCCTTCAGTAGGTCCAACGCTTTTCCCACGCGCTCGTGGTTTGTGATTGCCATGGCTTACTCACTTTCCTCTTGGTCGAACAACGTGGCGGTTGCTGGCACCTTCGGCTTTTCCCCCTCGCGCGCCAAGCGATTGATCTCTGGCCAGCTTTGCACGAGGGCGTTGTACGAAAGAGCCTCTTGCGTGCGCTTCTTGCGCTCGCACAAGCTATAGAGCCGGTAGCAAAGCTCGCGAGCGGTCTCCGCTTTAGTGCCGAGCTTCCCCACAGTTTCAGCCGCTGCACTCTCGCCGCTGGCTTCCAAAGCCCGGATTAGTTGATGGACCATCCCCCAAGCTGTCAGTCGCGTGTCAGTCGTCGGATCCCAATCAGCGGGCAGCTCCTTCGGCCTCATCAGGTGAACCTTCCCGCGACCGGAGATGACAATCCCCGCCTCGACCATGCCATCCACACTGGTGTTCTTGGCGCGTGCAAGAACGTCGGCCACGCCAAATTCGCCCTCCGCGAAGCCAGACTGATCGAACCAAGCCAGTGCCCAGCGGCTATCCGCGTCGAAGTCACCCTCCTGTTCGGCTAGTGCTTCATCAAGCGTCTGATTGATGAGCGCCAGCGCGTCCCGGACGGGAACGGGCTTGCCCTCGGCGTCGAGTACCCTGGAATAGCGGGTGTATACCGCCATACCCGGGCCAATGGCCGCCTGCGCCAAGTCCACGGGCGCGATGTTGCCACGCTGAAGGTGGGCGAGCGCCACGGGCAACTCCGCCTTGAGCGCGGTGACGAAGTCGCGTCGCGTGGCGGTTGGTGCGCTCGCCGCGCGCGGGCGGCAAACGAGGATGATACTAGAAGCCAGGGCGTTTGAATCCACGCCACGCATGCGGTTGCCCAGTTCCGTCCGCATGGGCCACGTGCCGGTGGTCGCGAATCCAGCGCGGATTACAGCATCGAGGAAAGTTTCCCAGCCGGTGCTGGCGGTGCCTTCGGCGACGTCGCTCTCGACTTGCTTAAATGCATAGTAAATGGTGACCGGGAAGGCTGGGTGCCCCTGCTCGGATATGCGGTGCATCGCTTGCGTCATGCCGTCCAAGAAGAAAGCCTCGGCGCCAACCTTTCCGTTGTGACGATATGCGAAGGCAACGAGTTCCTCGGCCTTGGGCACTGCAAGCGTGACGAACAGCTGGGGGAAGACGGTCTTCAGCGACCGGCGCAGCCAGATGTAGAAGAAGTCCGAGAGGTCGGCGTAAGGGACGTTGTCGTAGTAGGGCGGGTCGGTGCTGACAACACACTTCTCTCTGTATTCGATTGATTTGGCGTCGCCTTGCCGGGCAAAGCCGTCACGTGACCCGTGGCCTAACGCAGCGATACTCTTGGCAGCATAGTCGATAGAGTTTCTTATACTGCCTGACTGACTTGATAGTGGGTTCACTTCCGCGTAGTCCCACGTCATAGCCAAGGCCTGCCGCGAGAACGTGTTGCGGCTCTTGGTGCCCGTGGTTGGCCCGCCGATATGCCAGGTGCACAGAGCCGAGTTGTAGTCAGCCAACCTGTCAACAACGATGGCTAGGTAAACCGCAACCGCCTCCGCGTATGCCGCGGCATTGCTACCTCCGCCAGCGAGGCCCGGGCCGCCATCGGCTATGCCCGCTGCCAGCGCGTCACGCTTTACCTCCTCGCGCACCGCCTGCACTAGGTCGGAAAACGTCGTCAGCGCCACGAGCTGCCGATCGGTAAAGAGTTGTGCAAAATGTTCCATACCGTAAGGTTTCACACCGAGGTACTGTGTGCTACCTGAGATCACGAGATCCGGTTTCCACTGCGGGGTCGCCTGGCAGGCGACCGCCTCCATTGTGTCAGTCGGTGGCAGGTAGACCCGTCCGCGCTCACCCTCAACCACAATGGCCATGAGCCGCGCGCCGATGCGTCCGGCCTTGCCCTCGCTCTTGATATAGTCACCAGCGATCGGCGTTCCCGACATCAGACACTTAAAGTTCGCTCCGCGTGCGAGCTTGGTACCGCTCTTCGCCGCCTCCGCATCCTCCGGCTTGCCGAGCTTCACCGTGAAACGGTACCCGCCACCCTCGATCAGCGACTCGACATAAGCATCATTGCCGCTCATTCGAGACAGTAGGAAGGTGGAGACAAGCGGTACGTCCACATGAGCAAACGCCGGATTAGGACTCTTCACCGTGCGGGCCCAAAGCCATGCGATCACGGTGAGCTTTTTGTCTACGTACGGTTTCAGGTCAGGCCGCTTCCGCGCCATTTCCGCCGTGATTTCGACCCTCGGGTAGAGATGACCGATCTGCCTCTCCGCCTCGTCCCGCATCCATTGCCCGTAATACCTCACGTCCTCGGCCAGCCCTTGTGCACCCCGCCAGGTCTTCATGAAGAGATCCTTGTCCCTGCGCGATTCGGGGTTAACAGGAGGCTTGCCGGCGAATTTGGGTGGGATTTCGATCATCGCCTTGTTGATGAGCACCGCCACCGGGTTCAGGTCGCTTGCGTAGGCTTCGAGTCCCAGCCGCTGCGCTTCCAGCGGTAGCGCACCGCCGCCGGCGAAGGGATCATGGAATGCAGGGAGCTTGTGACGATCGAACAACTCCTTCGCCCTTGGGTGGCCCGCGTTCTCAGCGCACGCCGCACGCCAACTCTGCCAGATTTCCGCCCGCGCCCGTTCCAGCACCTCCTCGTTCGTAGTATTCTCCCATTTCACGAGGTCTTCGATAATCTTGAAGAGCCGCTTACGCTCCTTCTCCTGTGCCTTTTCAGTTTTGAAGATATCGGGATGCGCCGAAGGGTCATCCACCATCTGGGCGAAAATCACAGCCCGCGCCGCCGCCAGCGGCCGCCGCGCCCACCACAGGTGCAAAGTGCTGGGATGCCCGTGCCTGATGGATTTCTCCCGCGCCGACGCGATATTGATCGCCTCCAAAGGCAAGGCTACCTCAATCAGCTTCTTGTTCATTTCTCCTTCCTCGCATGCCACGCGTTCCGCAGACCGCGCCATTTACAAGATTCTGGAGGTCCGGAGACTTCATCACGCGTTCAAGGCTGGTGGCCAGGATTGCGTCCAAAACTGGTTTGGACGCAATTGGGGATGCATTATATCAGGTTGATATTGGGCAACTTAGTTGTCCGAATTGCGTCCAGATTGCGTCCTAGGGCGGTGTATAATCGCGTTTGGACGCAATCCCGTCCGTGGCCGGTGCGGGGTACCATCGGCCAGATTTGGTTCTTCCAACGATGTGAATCCGGCCCTCTTCTTTGAGCTCTCGAAGCAAAGTCTGGATTTGATTTCGGGACAGGGCAGGCAGAACTTGGGCCAACTCTTGGAAGCCCGCCCCATCGCCGGCGTTATCCTGGATGTGTTTCAGCAGAAGCGCCTTATTCGTCTCGCGGTCGAGTCCGCGTTTTCGCGTGTATACGCCCTTCTTGCGCAGGAATCCGTAAAACTGCCGTGACAGGATATATTTGGACCCTCTTCCTCTACCGACTGCTTCCACGACCCCTAGCTCCGCAAGCGCGTGGAGCCGTTGCCGCAACTCTTGGGGAACCGACTGCTCCCTGTGGATGAGGTCTAAAACCAGCAAATCCCGCGTCGTGAAGGAGGCGAGCCGTTCTTTTCCCACCTTTTCCAGGAACCGCAAGAACTGCGGGTCCCGAATCTCCCCGTCAAGGCCCACAGAAACCTGGAAGTCGTCGCTCTGGGAATAATCGGGGTGGGGTTTGCCTTCCCGGATGCACACCTCAAACATACGATCAACGCCCTGGCCCGACCGCTCGACGAGGCCGCATTTGGCGAACACCTCGGCGATGCGCCGATTGCGAGGCGCCTGCCGGTACAGAATGTTCTCCGGAGTGATTCCGGGCGGAAACCCGCCGGGGCTAACGATCTCCAGCCTGCGAGGATACTGCCGAACGAAAACTGAACCTCCCAGTCGGTAGTCCCGGTGAACGACGGCATTCAACATGGCTTCCCGTATTGCTGATTCGTTAAAAGTGGCAATGTCCCAAATGAAAAGACCATCCTGGAAATGCTGCACCTCATTCCGGCGATTAATTGCTTCCCACAGCTCGTCCATGAAAAGGAGAAATCCCTTTCGGAACTCCAGCCTCTGCTGGAAAGGCACCGATGCCTCAGTTGAGCGGTATTCAAAAATGATCTCAGCGGCAGCCAAGTGCCTTCCCAAACTCTGTGGAGTACCAAGCAAAATCAACGCACCGTAAGTAACCCCGCCATCAACCGTCAATTCCGCATCTGCGAGTAGTTGCTCCGGCGTGGCACGATCCACCAGATCGTTGCCGGATTTCCGCCGCCAAAGTGCCCTTAGGCGTTGGATCGCGCCTGGCTCAAGGTCTTCCGGCGACGCGTTCGCACAAACCTCAGATGAGAAATCAGGCCCTGTTTCGCTGAAGATGTCTTTCAGCATTTCCGGGGTCATCGGGCTAAGACTTTCACCCGCCCGCATCCAATAGGCGCCCTTATAGGAGATGGGGTATCCAAGGGGACGGGATGGAACTCCAAAGACGACCACTCGTCCTTCGACGAAATCCAAGGCGTCCGCCTCAATCCTGACGTGCAGGCGTTCCAGCAATCCCGCTTTCGTGCGCTCAAGGTTTGAAAATGCCTGGCTGCCGACAATTTTTCTGGGCTTCTTGTCTGTGATGCCCAGGATAAAGTGGCCTCCACCTTCGTTCGCTATCGCCGCGCAGTACTTAACGAGCTCCTCGAATTCAAAACTTGACTTAGCCTCTTTGAAC
>Ga0207101_1061_pt1 | contig 21048 bp, 18 predicted proteins | sample Alteio_BWMinHeat_83_FD_153581 | JGI IMG/M metagenome (GOLD analysis project Ga0207101, IMG submission 153581) | Enriched cells from forest soil in Barre Woods Harvard Forest LTER site, Petersham, Massachusetts, United States -... | ecosystem: Environmental > Terrestrial > Soil > Temperate forest >...
GTGGAAATCTCGCCCACGGCCGATCCGCCGGTTTGCAAGATCACCGATTACGGCAAGTATCTCTATCAGGCCAACAAAAAGGCGCACGAGCAGCGCAAGAGCAGCCGCGGCTCGCAATTGAAGGAAGTCAAGTTTCGGCCCGCTACCGCGGAACACGATTATCAGGTTCGCAAGAATCAGATCATCCGCTTCCTCGGCGAAGGCCACAAAGTGCGCGCCATGATTTTCCATCGCGGCCGCGAAATGGCCCATCAGGAAGTGGGCCGCGCCAAGATGAACCGCCTGCTCATGGAAATTGGCGACCAGGGCCAGATTGAAACCATGCCGCGCATGGAGGGCAACGTCCTGGTAGCTTTGCTCGCGCCGAAAAAAGGTGTAAGCGTCGCCAAGCCCGCGGGCCAGCCGTCGTCCAGTGCTCAGCAATCGCAGTAACCGGCGAAATCGCCCGCTAATCACGACTCTGTAGGGGCGCAGCATGCTGCGCCCGAGTTGGCAACCGAGTTTCAGAATCAGGAGAGGATTTGCAGCAATGCCAAGAAACGCATCGAAACCAAAATTGAAATTGAAGACCCACCGCGGCGCCAGGAAGCGCTTCAAGTTCACTGCGAACGGCAAGATCAAGCGGGGGCATTCCGGCAAGCGCCACTTGATGGGCACCAAACTGCCCGGCCGCATGCGTAAGCTCAAGAAGCTCACGCTGGTCAGCAAAGCCGACGTCGCCAGCGTCAAGCAGATGCTTCCGTACGGATAAAGACTTTCTTTGAAACACGGGCGCCGCAGCTAGTGCCCTGCGAAGAAAATGTGGAACGAAAGTTCCGCAACATCGTGCCAGGCAGCGCTTCACGGGTGCCTGCCGGCCGATCCGCCCCGATTCTTTTGGGGTAAATGTAGGCGCCGGGCTTTAGCCCGGCATCGTCCGCGCTTCGCGGACGACCTCCTCGGCGCAAACGTAATTGCAGTCGCGCCAAGAGCACTGCATTCAGTACCAACCGGAAACAAACCCGTTGCGTAGCGCGTTTTCTCGCGTTCCCGCAACCCGTTTTGTTTCCAATTAGAATCCGTGGCCGCTGTTTGCAGAGCGCCGAGGTCTTTGTAGTGGCGGGTCTTCAGACCCGTCCGAACAAAATCCTCCTCTTCTCAACCTCCGGCCCGGCAAAATTCGAAGGAGAATCCCCATGGCTCGCGTAAAACGCGGCACTAAGCGCCGTGCACGGCGCAAAAAGTACCTCAGACGAACAAAGGGCTTTTACCTCACTAAGAGCAAGCTCTACCAATCCGCGCAGGAAGCCGCCAATCGCGCCGATCGCTACGCCAAGCGCGACCGCCGGGTCAAAAAGCGCGAGTATCGCAAGCTCTGGATTCAGCGCGTCGGCGCCGCCGCACGCAACAACGGCCTGACTTACGGCCAGTTGATCCACGGCCTCAAAGCCGCTGGCGTGGCACTCGATCGCAAGGTCCTCGCGGATATTGCAGTGAAGGACGCCGCGGCATTCACTTCGCTCGTGGCCACAGCCAAAGCCGCCGCCCCGCCTCCAACCAAGGCGAAAAAGGCATCGTAGCCCGCATCTTAGCCCCATTGTAGCGGCCGCTCTTCGAAGCGGGCGCCTTTCTCCCGTAGGGGCACGATAAATCGTGCCCTTCGGTGTAATCTACATCGCGAATCATGCCGACATCTGACATCGGTCTGGACAAAACTCTCGCGGCTCTGGGCGTCACCGAAGCCGCGCAGGTCGTCGCGCGCTTTGCTGAGGTCCGCGCGCATTTCGACGGTCAGTTCCAAACGGTTCGCGACGAATCCGAATGGAAATTATTCCGAGACACCTGGCTCGGCCGCAAATCCGGCGTGCTCACGCTCATCACCGACAACTGGCTCAAACCTGCGACCTCGGAATTGAAACGCAGCGTCGGCCAACAACTCAACGAATTGCGCGCCCACGTCGAATCGCAAATCGAAGCGCGCCGTCTCGCGGTTGAATCGGGCGCCGAAGAAGCAGCACTCACTCGCGATCGCATCGATCTCTCCCTTCCCGGCGTGCTTCGCCCCGTCGGCTCGCATCACTTGATCCGCCAGGTCTTTCAGGAAATCGAAGACATTTTCTTTTCTATTGGCTTCTCCATCGTCGAAGGCCCCGAAATCGAAACGCCCTACTACAATTTCGAAGCGCTCAACATCCCGGAATTTCATCCCGTGCGCGACGACATGGATACCTTCTATCTGGAATTGCCGAAGGGCGCCACGACGCCGCTTCTTCTGCGCACGCACACTTCGCCCATGCAAATCCGCACTATGGAAAAACAAAAACCGCCCGTGCGCGTCATCGTTCCCGGAAAGGTCTATCGCCGCGACAATCCCGACGCCACCCACTCCTTCGCCTTCCACCAGATCGAAGGCCTCGCCGTCGATACGGACATCACCTTCTGCGATTTCACCGGCACCATCGAATATTTCGTAAAACAATTCTTCGGCCCCAGCGTCAAAACGCGCTTCCGGCCCAGCTATTTCCCGTTCACCGAGCCAAGCGTCGAGTTTGACGTCTCCTGCCCTTTCTGCGCCGGAACCGGCACGGCCGCAGGCGGCGGAACCTGTTCGAAATGCAAGGGCGCCGCCTGGATCGAACTTTTCGGCGCTGGCATGGTCGATCCCGCCGTCTACGGCTTCGTGAACTACGACGCGAAAAAAGTCAGCGGCTTCGCTTTCGGCATCGGCATCGACCGCCTCGCCATGCTCAAGTACGGCATCGACGACATCCAGGTCTTTTTCCAGAACGACGTGCGCTTCCTCCGCCAGTTTCCGTAGGAAGCATTTGTAGGCGCCGGGCTTTAGCCCGGCCCGGTTTTGCTCTTACTGACAACTGAAAACTGAGGACTGAAAACTGAGTTCAATGTCTTTCGCCGACGCCAAACAACGCTTTTCCAATCGCGTAGCTGATTACGTCCGCTACCGCCCCGGTTATCCCGCCGCGTTGCTCGATCTCTTGCGCGGAGAATGCGGTTTGCAGCCGGGGAGCGTCATCGCCGACGTCGGCTCCGGTACGGGATTGCTCGCCGAACTTTTTCTGCGGAACGGCAACCGCGTATTCGGCATTGAGCCCAATCCGGAGATGCGCGCGGGTGGCGAGGAATATCTGCGCGCCCACGCAAACTTCACGAGCGTAGACGGTTCTGCGGAAGCCACGACGCTTGCCGGCACGAGTGTGAATTTCATTACCGCAGGGCAGTCTTTTCACTGGTTCGAACCACAAGCCGCGCGCCGTGAATTCCTGCGCATTCTGAAACCCGGCGGTTGGGTGGTCATCGTTTGGAACGACCGGCGCATGGAGGAAGCGCCGCTCACGCGCGAATACGAAGGTTTGCTTGAACGATTTGGGATCGATTATAAGCGAGTCAAAGATGCCTACCCGGAGACAACGATCATCCGTAATTTTTTCGAAGGTTCTTTCGCGGAGCACGACTTGCCCAACCATCAGACTCTCGGTTGGGCCGGATTCCGCGGACGCCTGCGCAGCAGCTCCTTCGTCCCCACCGAAGACCATCCGAATTTCGCGCCCATGATGGCTGAACTGGAAAGAATTTTTCGAATTTACCAGCGTGGTAGTTGCGTGCGCATGGAGTATTTCACGCGAGCCTTTTTTGGACAGCTGCACTCTGCAGGATCCGGCATATGAAGGTTGTCTACAACTGGCTGAAAGATTTCGTCGACGTCACCGCGGCGCCACAGGAGCTGGCCTCGCGCCTCGCGCTTTCCGGAACCAACATCGGCGGCGTCGAAAACAGCGCGCACGGCGCCGTCATCGAGGCCGAAGTCAGTTCGAATCGTCCCGATTGCCTCGGCCACCTCGGAATCGCCCGCGAAGTCGGTGCCATCTTCAAGCAGCCCGTAGTCTTCACTCCTCCCAGGCCGGAGGAAAGTGCAACGACCAAAGCCGCCGACGCCATTCGCGTCGAAATTCAATCCCCCGAACTCTGCGGCCGCTTCACCGCGCGCGTCATTCGCGGCGCGAAAATCCAGCCTTCACCCAAATGGCTGAAAGACCGCCTCGAAGCCTCCGGCGTCGCCAGCATCAGCAACGTCGTAGATGTTTCCAACTACGTCATGCTGGAGCTGGGACATCCGCTGCACACGTTCGACTACGACAAGGTACGCGACCACAAAATCGTCGTCCGCAAGGCCAAGCCCGGCGAAAAAATACGGACACTGGACGGTATCGAGCGCCAGCTCGATTCGAATCTTTGCATGATCAGCGACGGCGATGGTTCGCGCGCCGTCGGCATCGGCGGGATCATGGGTGGCGCGGAAACCGAAATTTCGTTTTCCACGAAAAATGTCCTGATCGAGTGCGCCTGGTTTGAACCAGTAGCCGTCCGCCGCGCCGCGCGTTTTCTGAAACTGCACACCGAAGCCTCCACGCGCTTCGGCCGTGGCGCCGATCCGGAAATGGCCGAACTCGCTTCGCGCCGCGCCGCCGAACTGATTCTGCAGCTTGCCGGCGGCGAATTGCTTTCCGGCGTCGTAGATGTTTATCCCGGCAAACGTGCGCCCAAGAAAATCCGCGTCACGCGCGCGGAAATTCTTCGCGTGATGGGCGCGGACGTTCCCGACAAGGAAGTGGAAGCCAGCCTCAGCGCCCTCGGCTTCGCCCCCATTCGAATCGACCAGAACCGCGGCGCTGAAGGCTCCCTTCTCGCCCAGTGGGAATGCACCCAACCATCCTGGCGCGCCGAAGTCGAGCGCGAAATCGATCTCATCGAAGAGATCGCGCGCATCTACGGCCTCGATAAATTCCCACCGCGCTTGCCCGTCGCCCGCCAGGGCGCGGCCCGCCTGCCGCACTACGAAGCTGAATCGCGCTTGCGCGAGCGACTCATCGGCCTCGGCTATCGCGAAATCCTGACGATTCCCCACGTCGCGGAAGAGCGCGACGCGCTGTTTCGCCCCGATGGCGTCGCGCCCGCGCGCCTTTCGAATCCCCTCTCGGAAGAAGCCAACGTCCTGCGTTCGAACGGCCTCGTAACCATGGCCGCCGCCCTCGAATGGAATCTAAACCACGGCCAGCGCAACGCTCGCATGTTCGAAATTGGCCGCCACTATCGGCTCAAAGGCAGCGAATCCGTTGAGACTCCTGTTCTCACCCTTGGCGCTACCGGCGAAGCCCGCGAAAAAAATATTTACGAATCGCCGCGCGAATTTTCCTTCGCCGACCTTAAGGGCGACCTCGACGCCCTCGCCTCGCTAGCCGGCGCATTCGAATGGCACGACGGCGGTCCGGACTGGCTCCACCCGGCGCGCCGCAGCCGCATCCTGCTCCGTTCGAACGAACTTGGCGCCGCCGGCCAGCTCGCGCGCCGTGTTGCTGACAAACTGAAATTCCGCCAGGACGTTTTCCTTGCGGAATTGGCCCTCGATCCAATCTACGCCGCGTTTCGAACGGCAAAAGAGTCACGCCACTACGAACCGCTGCCGCGTTTCCCTGCCGTCGAGCGCGATTTTTCCCTGCTGCTCGCCGATGGCACGCACTTTTCTGACGTTTCGAGCGCCATTCGCGCGCTGCAAATTCCTGAAATCTCGAGCGTCGAGGCGGCGGATCTGTTCCGCGGCAAAAACGTTCCCTCCGGAAAATACTCGCTCCTCGTTCGAATCACCTTCCAGAGCCGCGAAGCAACGTTGACCGACGCGCAAATCAGCGACGCCTCCGCCAAAATTATTTCCGCCCTCAAGAAAAACCTCGGCGCACAGCTTCGCGCTCAATAAAAAACGGTTCGAAACTCACACGCAAGCTCCCGCGCTGTTCGACCATTCCAGTTGAATCGTGTATCCGCCAAGCGTGCGCGTTTTCCACGCACAAATGTCTCCGATCTCGCCGTTGTTGTCGTCGTACCACCCCTGGCCGGGCACCGGATCGGTGATTGCTTCGCAAAGTTCGTGCGAGCTGGTGGAAGTGAGCGCGTCGGCGACGGTGAGTCCGCCGGTGCACCCGGAACATCCAGGATAAGGCATGACTGCGTAGAAAATGTTGCCGCTGATGGCGTCGTGGTAGCCGCAGAAATCCACGCAGGAAGCGCTGCCGCCCTGCACCACCGTCACGCCGGGCGGAAGAAAAAAGAAATAGAGGGAGTTGGGGCCCGGCGCCGGAAGATTCTTGGCCGCGATTTCCTGCTGCAACAACTGTTGAATCGCACTGTCCTGCACGGAAGTGGTTGGAGCGGGTGAAGTAAGAGTTATAGTGCCCGTGCGTTTCCCATGACCGATAGTTTTTCCCGGAACGCTGTATTCCCCGAGCTGATCCAGCAGCGCGCTCGTGAGAATATAGTCGAAGAACAAATTCATGCTCGTGACCAGCGCGCTTTGTGGCGCTTGCTTCCATTCGGCGCCCCAAAAAATGGTAAAGACTTCTACAGCAGTGAGCAGCGGCCCGCTGCGGTAGGTCAGCTTGGGCGCGACGGCGGCGGCGACTCGTTGCGCCTCCGGGCGATGCAACGGCACGATTCGAATGGGGTGTTGCTGTGCGGGACTGGATTTCTTGGAACTAGGCTTTGTGGCCATGCGGCACTCCTTGTGCGAGCAAACAGATTCGAATTACGCGGGCTGGTAGAAAACAGGCTGGAACTCCCACAGTACTGAACGACACGAAAAATGTAAATGGGACTTCGCGCAAGAAGCGCCCGGATGGCAGTGATTCATTCCGCGAGTGAATGTGATATTGTGCCGATAGAGACGCGGAGATTTCGTGAGCGGGCCGGTGAAAGTGCAGATTTTCGGGCAGACCTACTCCATCCAGGGAGACCTGGACGCGAAGTACGTTCAGAAGCTCGCGACATTTGTCGATGAAAAAATGCACGCGATTGCGGACGCCACCGCGACGGTGGATACGCAAAAAGTCGCAGTGCTGGCGGCGCTGGCGATCGCCGACGAACTCCACAGCATGCAGCGCGACCGCAACGACAGCGAAGAATTGTTGCGCGAACAAGCCGAACGTTGCCTCACGCTCGTCGAACGCGCCTTGAAAAAAAGCGCGTGAACTTTTACTTTTCCCCTTTTTTTTCCTCTTCCCTTTTTTCCCCCTCTCTTTTTTTCCCACTAAAAACTAACGGCTGAAAACTGAGTATAACTTTTTATTGGCTCCATTCGGTGGGAACGCGGTCCCAGCGGTGGGGGCGGAGTTTTGCGTGGAGCGGCGCAGGGAGGGGGCCTTTATCGCTGGCGGCGAGATTGGCTTCGACGTTGCGGAGTTTGCGCATGCCGGGAATGATGGTGCTGACGTCGGGATTGTTGAGGATAAAGCGCAGGGCCATTTCCGGGAGCGTGGAGCCTGCGGGGACGAGCGGCTTAAGAGCATCGGCGCGGGCGACGCTGGCTTTGAGATTTTCGGGAACGAAGTAGGTGCTGCGCCAATCGTCGGCGGGCCATTTGCTGTCGAGGGTGAGCGTGCCGGTGAGCGTGCCTTCATCGAACGGGACGCGGGCGATGACGGCGACATTTTTTTCGCGGCAGGCGGGGAAAAGTTTGTCTTCGGGATTCTGGTCGAAAATATTGTAGATGACCTGGACGGCATCGACGAGGCCGGCGCGCACGGCGCGAATGCCGTTGGCGGGTTCCCAGCGATTGAGGCTGATGCCGACGGCGCGCACTTTGCCGCTGGCGCGAAGTTTTTCGATGGCGCGAGGCAGGCGCTCGTCGTTGAGCCAGACGTCTTCCCAGGTGTGAAATTGGATGAGGTCGAGCGTGTCGGCGCCGATATTCTTGAGGCTCTTGTCGACGTACTCGAAGATGTAGCCAGGCGGATAAGAATCGTCGAGAGAATATTCCGGGCGCGAAGGCCACCGGCGATTTTTCGGCGGAATTTTTGTGGCGGCGCAAAGTTTTTTGCCGGGGCCCCCGGCGGCGGAATTGTTTTTGTTGGCACGCAGGATTTTTCCGAGCAGCTCTTCGCTGTGGCCGCTGCCGTAGGCCCATGCGGTGTCAAAAAAATTGCAGCCGAGATCGACGGCGCGCTGGAGGGCTGCCAGAGATTCGGCGTCGTCGGAGCCGGTCCAGCCGGCCATGCCCCACATGCCGTATCCAATTTCGCTGACATTCCATCCGGTGCGGCCAAACTTGCGATAACGCATGGTGTGCTCTCCTGAAGTCGAGGGCACATTATACGTGGGATCGTCGGAACGTCCCGTAGATACGTCCGGGATGCAAACTGCGCATCCCGCAACCGCTTCCGGGATCCATACCGCGGATCTGAACGTCGGGGAGTTGGGCGTGTTCCAGAATGGGAATTGTTTGGCATACACCCGGCAGTTTTCGTAAGAGTGGCAAATACAGGGGTTACGGGATACGTAACTTGGAAGAGTGCGTAAGCGGTTGAAAAGAAAGGGCTAAAAAAGTGGACTTTCGGCGATGCGTCTTGCGGAAGATTCCCAGAATGGGAATCAATGGGTGACACCCTGGCATTTTTGAGAAAGAGCGTGGAAGCGCTTGATTGGAAAAGAGTTGTGAAACACTCTTGATGCCAAGAGCGACAAAAGAGAGCAAAAGAGCGAGCGCAGCACGGGGGATCGTCGGAACGTCCGAAGGTCATAACGTCCCACAGTTGCGTCCGGGATGCAGGCGACGCATCTGAACGTCGAAACAAGGAGGCGGAGCGCGGCTGTTGGGTGAGAATCACGAGCGATGTTAGCGTAGATTCCCTAGAGTGTCAAGTATTTCTTTAGTATGACTATTGGGCGGAGGGCGGATTGCTTCGAATGGGTGGGTAAGCGGAAGAAAATAAAGGGGTAGAGTTGACTGGGGGGATCTCCGTGAAGAAGTGGGGAATTTATTCGGGGGTTTCGAAGATGTTTTCGATGTCCCGGGCGCTGTGCAGTACGCGGACGATTTCTATCGCACCCGGGACGGCGCGGTAGAAAAGGATGTAGCGGCCATGGGGAAAACTCTGAATCCCGGGAGCTAACTCTTCCCGGTGACGCCCCAAACCGGGCTGGCGGCCCAGCGCTTGAATCGTCTCGTAAAGTTTGTCGATGAACGCGTCGGCGTTCGCTACGCTGTCATCCGCGATGTAGCTCCAAATCTCGAGCAAATCCGCGGTTGCGCGAGGGCTAATGCGGAGCTGGGGCATTTACTTCGCGCTTTTCGCTGATTTCTTTGCGCGGGCAGTACGCTTGATTTCTTGCGGATCGAATACGGTGGAGGAACCGCTGTCCAAGCCTTCGCGGATATCTCGGCGGAGGTTCTCCATTTTCAAGGCGCGGAGCTGATCCTCCTGCTCCAAAAGACGCAGAGCTTCGCGAACCACCTCGCTGGCGGAGTTGTATGAGCCGGAGGCGATCTTCTCGCGGATCATCTCCTCAAGGTGAGGGGTAAGGCTGATGTTCATGGGCATAGAAGGAGTCCTCCGTGGCTTACGGATTTCAAGAATAAGCCCGTTGGCAAAGATTGTCAATGATTGGCAATGACGCAGAGTGCGGATGGCTTCGAATGGGTGGGTAAGCGGAAGAAAACAAAGGGGTAGAGTTCACTGTGGGGGATCGGGAAACTAGAGGCACTAACTGGACTCGGAAGGGAGTCCTCACAAGGTCTTTGCTATTTCGGGAGAAAGCACAGCCCCAGGTGAAGAGGATACAGCTTTTAGGGTTTGGACGTGGGGGCGACGGGAGGAGGTGTAGTAGCGTCTTGGTGGGCGAAAATTGATAATCCCAAGTGCGCATGGGGCGCGCAACGCACGAAGTGAATCTTGCCGCATTTTTGATCATCAGGCCCGCGTTGGTTGAGCTTACTTCCGGAGCCGATTGACAAGCAACTGTGCTAAGTGTTCGTCGCTTACCGCGCCAGGGAAGCTTGCCACGAGCAATCCGTATGACTCGGCAGTAAGAGAAATGGGTACTGCCTGCTCTCTGGCGACAGCAGCAGCTTTGTCGGCCTCATTCGGGTCGCTTGCTATCGCGGCAATTACCTCCATCAATCTTTCGGGAGTTAGGCTGCCTACGAAGTGTTCGAGCTCTCTTGCAGTCGAATTTCCGACCCAAATCCTAATGATGCCTGGCGCAATTTCCTCGCCTTGGACTTTAAGAATATAAAGATTCGCGTCGTTGGGGGCCGGAACATCAAAATAGGGCTGGATTTTTATACCTGCCGCAGTAGTCACTGAATATCTTTTCTTACCTCCTTCCTTTTCATAAATCCACAGATTCTTGCTTGGTTTTCTTGAACCGCTGCCGCCACTCTCTCTCCATTCGGCGAAGTAATCTCTTGGATCGGGATTCAGTGCCTCTTCCTCGAAGTATAGGAACTCGGTGAGGCTCGTCTGCCAGAGCAGCCATCCTGTTCTCAGATCAGGCTCCTTCTCCGGAAATTCTTCCTTAATCTTCGTGCGGCGTTCATCGAGATTGCGCCCGTATTGGGTCAATACGTCAGCCATCAGCTCGTTTGGGTCGACATCTGTCGACGCGATCCGAATCGCACGGGTTGCTGATGGATGCATCTGAGATGTGCCGCAATGGCTCTTAATGGGCACATCCGACGCGACGCGGAGCATCTTGTGCTCAACACCGAGCCCTTTGTACATTACGTCGATATTCAAATTGCTCCAACCCTGCTCAGGTATGCCCTTGGCACGGCAGTAGACAGAGGACCAATCCGCTTCCTCCATTTTTCGCCCCATCATGAATGCGACTTGCGTTGCGAGTAGAACGTGTACAGCCTCTCTCTCTTTCGCAGTGAAAACGGGCAGGGTTTTTGGACGGCGCACTATTCGTTACCCTCGTTCGACCAAATTCTCGTTTACCCAACTGTCCACAATTGCTCTAAAAGCAGCGAAGTCAAGAAATTCTCGTCCGTGCCCGAAGGCCTGAGCTAGCCATTCGCTGTAGAGTGTCCGGTAATCAAGCTCTTCCTCTCGACCCACATGTAGGAAGGTATTAGACGGGAGCCCTTTCGGCCGCAACCTTAAGAACTCGATTACTTCAGTCCCAGCTTCCGTAGAACGATTTTGGCGGTTGGGAGCTCCGCTCGCTGGCTTGTGACAGTGTAAGACGAGATCCATTCCGGCGGCATTTTCGCTCACAAACTGCTTGAATGTTCCATGCTGCTTGTCAAAAATATCCATTTTTGCAACATGGAAACCCGCAGAACTGATAGCGTTCCTAAGGGCCGACCAAACCTCGCTGGAGGAGTTCATAAAAACTAATAGCATCCAGCGGCCCGGGCGTAGCACTCTGTAGGACTCAGAAAGACTTTGGGTCATGAGCTGCTCGTACTCTGCGACTCCTTTGCCCTGCACTCGATTCACAATCGCTTCGTCCTTGCTGTCGGTGTAAAGCCCGAGCCAGGACTCCCACAGAAGATTCATCTCGCTGTAGTTTATATTTGCTCCAAACGGTGGGTCAGTAAATATGAGGTCAACCGAGGCGTCGGGGACCTTGTCCATCGATGTCGCGGAGCCGTTTACAACTGCAACCTGCCCTTTAAAGTTTTGGGCAGTTGTTTCCAAGTGGTCTAGGATCGTTTTGGCTTTTCGCTCAAAGCTTACGAAGACGTTGGCCTCGTTGAAGATAAAGGGAACATTAAAACGCGCCATGTTTCCGCTACCACCCCAAAAGCGAAACTCGGAGAGCCGAGAGACTCGCTGGTATAGAGAAGTGAAGACGAATGACAGGTGCCCCGCCAGCTGGGCTGATTCGATGTAATGTATTGTTTTCCAAATGTGGCTTAAGGCGGAGAGATTTCTGCGAGTATAAAACTTCTCGATTCTATCTAGGCCGTGTTTCGCAGGCTGCCTCAGGTTGACTCCATCGGGTAGCTTCTTGTCCGGATAGAATCCTTCGGCGAGAGGAGCGGAAGACTCAAGAGCTTCCATCTCTTGCAGGTCTTTAGCCGAGGGCGTGTGCGTGACCTCCTGCTGTTTCGAACCGCAGCATTTGTAGCCGACAAGAACAGGTACAGCTACCGTTCGCTTTAGTTGAGACTTGTGTTGGATCTTGTCGCAACGGGGACAAGGAAATTCACTGAGAATCTTGTGTTCTTTGACAACTTTGCCGAACTTCTTACAATGGTCCCACAGAAGAAACTCATGTCCGCAGTCATTGCAGATAACTCTGTACGACCAGACTGTGTAGAGGAGTTCCGCTGATTTACCGCACTCTCTGCATTCAGTAGAGTACAATTTCATGCGAAGACTTTTCAGTTCGACCATGACTACTGCGACCGCAGCTTCAAAGTCGGATGGACTGATCGCGGTCGTGAACCTATTTGAGATAAAACAAGCAGCTGGCGAAAGCTCGTTGAGAATACAGTCGTGTCCGGTTACTGAGGCCGCCACGCCAGTCATTCCACTTCCTGAGAATGGGTCGAGCACTAGGCCGCCATGGGGAAGGTAGTATGACAGCAACTCGGAGATACCCTGCGGCGGTACTTTTGTGTGGTACGTGTGCGCATCATATGTGTACGTGTTCTTCCCGGCAGAGATGCCGCCAACGAGTGGCTCTTCCATCGTACGACTTGGAATAGAGTTCGCTTCTAAAAGCTTGCCAATAGAGAGGCATTTTTCATTATAGAAAACATTATCATTCATGAGGCGTGTGAGAATTGGGGCTTGTCGAACTTCGGAGGGTCTGACGCGAGATAAAGTTTCACCAAGAATACCCTGTCCGCCAAGCCTGGTTCGAGCGCCGCGAGACGAAAAGGGATTGGAAGTGCATGCAACAGGGGTGCGACCCTCAAGCAACGAGCCATACAATTCGGCAAGACGCTGAGCCTGAGAGGGACTGGGCTGCCCTGCTCCACGCTGCCAACGTGTTACGGAGACGAGAGAAGTCCCTAGTAGTTCAGCGAGCCTTGCTTCCGAAAGATTCGCTTTTTCTCGTAGTGCACTGAGTAAGGCTGACGTGTTCATTGCTGGAGACAAATTATCTGCGAAAGTACTAGGCGTGGCAATACATTTCTTCGCATTTTCTTCGCCATCGGGCGGTACAACCCCAAGAGAGGCCGGGCTAAAGCCCAGCACCTACGCAGGCGAAGAGGGAGCACGACCCATTCGGCTTCGCTCAGGGCACGATGTATCGTGCCCCCACAAAATCGGAGGCGGTGCGGCGTGAATTCTGTTTTACGCTAGACGAAGGCGAGTGGGAATTGCGACGGTCGTTTTGGAGATGAGAACGTGAGAAACAATTTTCTAGGTACGGCGATATTGCTGGTCGTTACGAGTTTGGCGGGGGCGCAGCAGCAGGGGAGCATGAGCGACGAGGGCGGGCGGGTGATGGCGCTTGAAAATGCTTGGAATCATGCGCTGGAGGCGAAAGACACCAAGGCGCTGGACATGCTGCTGGCCAATACGTTTGTATCGGTGGACATTGATGGAAGCATTGCGTCGCGGAGCGAATTTCTGGCGAGCATCAAGTCGGCGGATTATCAACCGTCGCAAGCGGTGACGGAACAGAGCACGGTGCAGGTGTACGGGGAGGCGGCGGTGGTCGTGGGAGTGTTTCGAATCAAAGGGACGGAGAAAGGCAAGCCGTACGTGCACCGCGAACGGTTTGTGGATACGTGGATCAAGCTGCGTGGAACGTGGCAGTGTGTGGCGACGACGAGCACGTTGATTGCGGGGAAATAGGGGGAAAAGAAAAACTAGAAATCAGAAGGCAGAAGGTAGAAAGCGGAAAAGGCAAAGTCCCCACACGACGGAGAAGAAGAGGACGTGTCAAAAACCGCACCCTTAAAACCGAAGGGTGCGGCACCCCCGGGACAAACAGGAAAAGGCAAAGTACCCACGCGGCGGAGAAGAAAAGGAAGAAAGCAAAGTCAAAGGCAAGAGTGGCGACGTATAGTCGCCGCTACAAACCCAGGAGAGGCCGGGCTTAAGCCCGGCGCCTACAAAAACCGCGAGGGCAAAGCGGGAGCAAGCACCGGTCTGAAGACCGGCCACTACAAAGGCCACTACAGGTGGGCGTTGAACCATGCGAGGGTGCGGCGGGTGCGGTCGCGCTGGTGGGCGGGGTTGACGAAGTGGTGGCCTTCGTGTTCGTAGACGACGAGCTGGGTTTCGACGCCGAGGGTTTTAAGGGCGTGCCAGAATTCGTAGGATTGCGGGGTGGGGCATTCGCCGTCGCTGTCGCCGACCAGGATGAGCGTGGGAGTTTTGGCGTTTTTGATGAAGGTGATGGGGGAGCTTTTGGCGTAGACCTCGGGGTCGTCGTAAACGGATTTGCCGAAGAAGGGGATCATCCACTGATCGATTTTGTTTTCGCCGTAGTAGCTCTGGAGATTGGCGAGGCCGGCGCCGGCCATGGCGGCTTTGAAGCGAGTGGTCTGCGTGACGCCCCACATGGTCATATAGCCGCCGTAGCTCCAGCCGGTGAGGCCGAGGCGAGCGGGGTCGATGGGGGCGGCGCGGAGGGCTTCGTCGACGCCGGCGAGGACGTCGCGAAAATCGCCGTAGCCGAAATCGCGGACGTTGGCGCGGGTGAAGGCTTCGCCCTGGCCGAAGCTGCCGCGGGGATTGGGCTGAAAGACGAAATAGCCGGAAGCGGCTAGCGCGATGGCGAAATCTCCTGCGCGCGGCCATTCCGACTGGACCGCGGCGCCCGGGCCGCCGTGGACTTCGACAATCATGGGATATTTTTTGGCGGGATCGAAATTCCGCGGGTAGATGAGCCAGCCCTGCATTTCGTAGGCGTCGTTTTTCCAGTGGAGGGACTTGGCTTCGCCCCAGGCAGGCTTGACGGCGGAGTTGCGATGAGTGACTTGGCGCCAGTAGCCGATGGGGCCGGCCCAGATTTCGGGGGGATCGCTGAGAGAGCTGCGAATGATGGCGGAAGTTTTGCCATCGGCGGCGAGAGAGAGGTTGGTACCCCAGAGGCCGGCGGAGATTTGTTCCTGGCCGCGCCAAAGAGGATCGATGCGGTTGGTGGAGGGATCGACGGTGGCGATGGCGGCGTCGCCTTCGATGGTTTCGCCGAAGATGATTTTTCCTTCGGGGGTCCAGGCAAGCGAGTTTGCGGTGGCTTTCATTTCGGGGGTGAGGTTGGTGAGTTCGCCGCCGGTCGCGGAGATGGTGAAGATGTCGCCGCCGACGGAGGGTTCATCGCTCATGAGGCCGGCGATGAAGGCAATTTTTTTGCCGTCGGGGGACCAGGCGGGATTGGCGATTTGCAAAGGCGGCTTGTAGATAGACTTCATGAGGCCGAGAGGGCCGGCGTCGAGGGTGTAGAGCTGGGCGATGTACCAGTTGTTGTCGCCATTGCCGCGGGCGGCGAGGAGGGCGAAGCGGGCGCTGTCGGGGGACCAGTCGAATTCGTAGACGTACATGTCGGGAGGAGAGATCTGGCGGAATTCGCCGGAGGCGAGGTCGACTAGGGCGAGGCGCTGTTCGAAAAAGGCGTCCTTGATTTCGCCGGTTTCGGGAGTTTCGGCAACGAGCGGACCGGCGGCGCGGGTGGCGTTCTCGGTGAAGAGGACGGCGATGGATTTGCCGTCGGGGGACCAGCGCGGGGTGGCGAGGAGACCCTTGAGGCTGGTCAGCCGATGAATTGAGCCGTGGTCGGCCAAATCCTTGACGTAGAGCTGTAATTGCCCAGGTTTAACGGCATCCGACAGGAAGGCCAGCTTCGCACTGTCGGGAGACCAAGCAATGGAACCTTCCGCCCGCGGAAGATACTTCATGTTTTCACTTGTTCCTCCTACGGCTGTGCTTACCCGGGTGGGTCCTTCGCTTGACTGCAATCCACTGAGGTAGATGGCAGTGTTGCCGTCGGGGGCGCCGTCTTTGCCGACTAGGGTTTCGACCCAGGCGATTTTTTTGCCGTCGGGGGAGATGACGGTTTGTTCGAAACGATGCGTGGCGAAGAGCGTGTTCATGACTTCGTCGAGAGGCGTGGCGGGCGCTGAGGGCGCGGGCTTTTTGGAATTTTTCAGTTGCGCGCTGGCAGGGATGACAGCAGAAATGGAAAAACCGAGAAGGATAACGACGAAGCATTTCGAAAAACGCATGCGTTCTGACCTTTCGAAGCGAATTGGTGCGCGGCAAAGATAAACCGAGGGGCGCGCGGCTGCAAGCATTACAGAATGGAATGTTGATTGTTGCGGCGCGGGTTCGCGCGTAGAATTCGCGCAGCCTGGGATTTGGAGGACATGATGGTGGATCGCCGCGGATTTTTGTCGTCAGTTGCTGGTCTTGCTGGAACGGCGGGGGCGCTGGGCCTGGTGCCGGAGTGGCCGGCGCTGTTCGAACAGGAAACGCCGAAGATGCCGGACAGCGCGCTTTACGGTTCGAATGAGGAGGAATACTGGGCGGAGCTGCGGAAGCAATTCGTGATTCCGCGAGATGAGGTTTATCTGAACAACGGGACGGTGGGATCGTCGCCGATGCCGGTGCTGAAGGCGATTTTCGATGGCTACAACGAAACGGAAAAAATGGCGCAGAGCAATCCGGAGGACTATCCGATATGGGGTTATGCGTCGTGGAACGAATTTCGCGATCCGGTGGCGGCGTTTGTGGGTTGCAACCGCGATGAACTGGCGCTGCTGCGCAACGCGACGGAGGCCAACAGCTATATCGCCAATGGTGTGGACATGAAACCGGGGGATGAAGTTTTGATGACCGACCAGGAGCATCCGGGCGGGGAGCATCCGTGGAATTTGAAAGCGAAGCGCTACGGGATCGCGGTGAAAAAAGTGACGCTGCCGAAGCCGGTGCCAAACGCGGCGGCGGTGATGAATCTTTTTAACGATGCGATCACGCCGCGAACGAAGGTGCTTTTCTTCAGCCACATCTCGACGGTGACGGGCGTGGTGCTGCCGGTAAAGGAGCTCTGCGCGCTGGCGCGTTCGAAGGGAATTCTCTCGGCCGTGGACGGCGCACACGTCCCGGGGATGATGAAGCTGAACCTGCATGAACTGGGCTGCGACATGTATTCGTCCAGCCCGCACAAATGGCTGCAGGCGACGAAAGGCAGCGGATTTTTGTACGTGCGCGATGAAGTGATCGACCGCCTATGGAACACGATTGCGACCGAGGGCTGGAACGACACGAAAATTCGGGCGGAACGATTCCAGCGGATCGGCAGTTCGAACGTGCCGGCGCTTTGGGGACTGCGCGCAGCGGTGCAACTGGCGAATGAAATCGGGATGGAGCGGATTGAGAAGAGGCACCGTCAGTCGGCTGACTACATTTTGAAGGAGATGGTGAAGCGCGGCGCGGAATCATGGACTTCGCCGGATCCGGCGCTGCGCTGCGGGATTGCCACGGTGAACGTGCCGCCGCTGCAGATTGTGGAGACCGAAAACTGGATGTGGAAGGAAAAGAAGATTCGGATTCGAGGCGGGGCACCTTCGAAGATCCGTCTTTCGACGCCATATTACCTGTTACGGAAGGATGTGGACCGGTTTCTGGCGGCGTTCGACGAATATCGCAGCATGAAGCGCGCGGCCTAGACGTGCTTTGAACAAATTCAGGGTCGAAAAGCGAAATATTCGCTGGGGCGGGCGCGTTAAACAGATTGACGGTTGGGATGCGGCGGGAGAGACTGCCAAGGCCGCAAAACCGAGACCTTTTGACGATGAAAATCGCAGAAACAACGAGGGTGCCAATGATTCGCAAGATTCGTCTTCTCAGCAGCGCTGCTGGTTTTTTGAGTCTTTTTGCTGGACCGGCCTTTCCGCAGTCGACTCCTGCTCCAAAGGCAGCGGCGGCCAAGGAGGAGGCGCTTCCGAGCGCCGACGAACTCTCCGAGAAATGCGCCAAGGGGAGCGGGGGGAAGGAAGCCTGGGCCAAGCTCAAGACGATGGTTTTGACGGGAACGATCGATATTGCATCGATTGGCATGACGGGTACGGTGGAGATTTACGCGAAAAGTCCGAACAAAGTCCTGAGAGTCATTTCGCTGGCGAATGGGCAATTTGAACAGAAACAGGGGTTTGATGGAAAAGCAGGCTGGAAATCCGATCCGCAGTCCGGGCTGAAGCCCCTCGAAGGAAGCGAACTGGAAGAAACGAAGGTAGAGGCGGTACTTGACTCGGATGTGCGGCTGAAGGAATTGCACCCGGACATGAAAGTTACTGGGCGAACCAAAGTGGGAGAGCGCGACGCGTATACGGTGGTTACGCATCAGCCCGGTGGGAAGACGGTGACAATGTATATGGACGCGCAAACGGGGCTGCGCATTGCCGAAGATTCCGAAGGGCCGAATGAAACGGGAACGGTTGAGAAGGCCAGCGTTTTCTTCGAAGATTACCGTACTGCCTGCGGGGTTCAAGCGCCTTACCGGCTTCGAGTTGCCACTGCAGCGGTGAGTTTTGTAATCACCCTGCAGGATATCCAATGCAACGTTCCGGTGGACGACGCCAAATTTGCCATGCCTACGGCGGATGCGGTTGCGCCTCCAAAAAGCTGAGGATTTCTGTTAGCCTCCTCCATCCCCTTTCCGCAATCAGCAGGACAATATTCTGCTGGTTTCACTTACGTCATTCGTGGATGGTCTGGGGCAACGGCGAAATTCCCTGAGGCAGTGCAACGTTTTCCGCGTTCCACGCTGCACCAAGAAAGACGATCATGACAGAGAGCTCCATCCACGCCATCAAGCCGATGGCCGCGGCCAGCCCACCGAATACAAGTCCATAGTTCATCTTCCGGACGTAAACTCCAAAAAGCAAATTGACGCCCCACCAGAGAATCGTGGCGGCAGCCGCGCCAGGCAGAACGGAGCGCCAAGTCGTTGTGCCGGGCCGCGCAAGGCGATAAATGAAAGCCAGGACGAGCATCGCCAGGAGCACACCCAAGACGGGGAGGGTGACGTACCAGAAACCACGAGTCAGCGCGGAGTTGTTAAATCCGGGAGTCATCCATTGGCGGATTGGCCTGCCAAACACGCTCAAGGCGACGACCACGAGCCACGCCACTATGGTTACGGAGAACAAAAGCAAACCACGAAGCTGCCGGCCGAGAAAGGAATGTGTGCCCTGGTCACCATAGATTAGCTCGATGCCTTTGATGATGAGCTTCATCACCTGCGAGCCTACAAGCAGCGTTCCGACCCAGCCGATAAGCGCGAAGTACCAGGCGTTCACTTCCTGGCGTAACACGTAGGCGGATATGAGTTGCCAGCTACCGGGAGGCAGAATCGCTGAAATCCGCACGGCGAGATCCTGGCCGCCTTCCCCTTCCAGGGAACTCTTCATCAGACTCAGGGCAGTCAGCAGGACGGCAAAGAAGGCCAAGAACATATTGAAAGCCACCGCCTGCGAAACCATCCCGCATTGCGGAATGACCCTGGCCAGCGTTTGGAATAGTTTCTTGGCAAGAGGAATTAGCGCCATTCCGGAATTATACTTTTCGCTTCCGTACTGTGCAGGAGCGACACGCACTGGATACTGTGCATCCAAAAGCTCAAAGCCGCCCAGATCCTGATAAACGCGGTCACCGGAGAAGTGAAGCACTAGCCGGGCGGCCGTCCGGCAAGGCGACTACGCAGAAGTTGACAAGAAGCCGTGACACACGCTTCTCTTTGTGCTTTCCGTTGATTCCTGGCAGGGAGGGGCTACCGAGATTCACGGATCTTGAACAAACCTGCCAGACGCTGATAGAGACCTTCAATGGCTCGAAAAAGATCCGCAGCCCCTGTGGTTCCGTCGGTCACTTCATGGGAGTCCAAATCCGAGACCAGCGCCCTGCTGAGCTGGGTGGCGCGCCGGACACGCTCTTCGGTGAGCAAGGAGCGCACCGTAGCGGTATCCCGTTGTTGGGCCTGGCGCTCCTGCAATTCTTGAAGTGCCCAGGCGGTCTTGCGTACATAATCGACGGCGTCGCGAAACTCACGAAGCACGCGAGCATCCATTCCGCCCGGCTTGATGTCTTTCTCGAGTTTCAGGAGGTCGTCGGTGGCCATCTTCAGCCGGAACGTCACGCCCCAAAAAGATTCGCTGGGACTAAGAAGCTCGACAGCCACTCCCAACACTTCACTGTTCCTGGATGTACGGAGGGATACCACTCGCGCCGAGGCTGTCTTACTTGAGATAAGGTTAGTCAGCTCAATAACGCTCCCGGCGGCCGGGCAGCCTCTCATGCTGAGCAGCCCACCGTGCATGTTGACTTCTTTGGCTTCAGCAAACTCGATGACGCCTGCGCCATCGGGCTCTAACCACTTCACCTTCACGGGAACAACTACAGGGTAACGGTCACTCCTTCTATTTTTTCCTTTTGAGACCGGTAGCTCCGCGCCCGACTTGTCTTTCACGAGCCACCTCCGATCTGCCAGCCGCAATTGCCGGCGAGAGTTCAGAGCCGTTTCCGTCCGTTAGCGCTGGAACTCGCAGCACGAATTGGGCAGCCTGGCATTCATTTTCGCCCAATCCCGGCGGTTACGCCGGCGAGCTAAGCCCTCGCGTTCTTAAAGAGCACTCTGTTACAGGAAGCTATCTTTCAGCTGGGTGTGGGCTGAAGTAATGTCGAAGCAATTTTGCCTACGGAAACAAAGAGTGGGTAGTTGAGATTGCAACGACACAATTAACGGAGAAATGGAAGTGAGAGCGCGGATCGGGTGCAGCACTTTTCCCTGCCCTAATAGCCTAGCCCGAGGATTTCTTGACCCTGCGCGCGGGGGTCGAATACACTAATAGATTCGAACGCCGCCGCTGAAGCAGCTAGTGGGCTGTGCTGCGGCCGCGGGTGAAAGAGCTGGCCCCGCGATCGCGTAATACATATTGTAGGCAACAAAGGGGGATTGTTTTGCCAAAGCGCACATTTCAACCGCGGAGACGCCGGCGCGCCAAGACGCACGGGTTCCGCGTACGCATGAAAACGAAAGGCGGCCGCAAGGTGCTGGCGGCGCGCCGCAAGAAGGGACGCCATCGGCTTACCCCCGAATAAAGCGGGGAGCCCCGTGACTCCGGGCGGTGCGGGGGCCGATGGGGCAACGTTTCCGCGCGAGGCGCGGCTGGTGCGGAAGGCGGAGTTTGACGCCGTGTACCGTGCCGGGAAGCGCCGCTCGAGTTCCCACTTCACAGTTTTTTTCCGCGCCAACGAACAGCCGCAGAGCCGCTTTGGATTCAGCATCAAGAAAGCGCTTGGCGGCGCGGTG
>Ga0207101_1062_pt1 | contig 20538 bp, 17 predicted proteins | sample Alteio_BWMinHeat_83_FD_153581 | JGI IMG/M metagenome (GOLD analysis project Ga0207101, IMG submission 153581) | Enriched cells from forest soil in Barre Woods Harvard Forest LTER site, Petersham, Massachusetts, United States -... | ecosystem: Environmental > Terrestrial > Soil > Temperate forest >...
CCGGCCCTCCTCGATGAATTCCTTGGAGACCTGCTTCCAGTAATCGAGCCCGATCTCGTCGACCAGCGCGATCAGGCTTTCGCGCATGTCGATGCAGGAGGCTACCTTGGCCTTCTCGTCGAGCACCCAGTAGATCGGCATACGTAGGTTGCGTTCGCAGCGGATGACATAGTCGCGGCGGATCTCGTCATTCTCGCCGATCTTTTCGGCGCACACGAACAGGCCCTCGGTGAAGCGCTCCTGGGCAAGACAGACGTCGCCGCCCGGCGTGATGCCGCCGGCCTCGAGCTCGTGGCAGACGGCACCGGCCCAGCCGATCAACTCGCCGGAATGGAAGATCGGCACCACGTCCATCACGTCGGGCACCTGCACGGTGCCGATGAAGGCGTCGTTGTTGGCGAAGATATCGCCGGGGCGAATGCCCGGATTGGCTTCATAACTTTCGCGGATCATCCACTTGATGAAGCGGCTCATGGTGTGGACATGCACCATGATGCCGTTGGAGAGCGCTATGGCGTCGCCTTCGGGCGTATAGAGTGCGACGACCATTTCACCGACCTCGCGCACGCCCGGCGAAGCGGAAATGCGCCGCGCCATTTCGCGGGCTGAGACGCAATAGGCACGCAGCTTGGTGTGCAGCGTCTCGAATTTGAGCGGGTCCTTCTTGCGCAAGCTCAGCGAGGTGATGCCGTCATAACAGCCCGTCGCCGCCATCAACCGTTCGGATTGGAGCATGCGATCGCGAAGCGGCATGCTCTTTTTCGTTTTTTCCAGCATGGTCCTGATCCTCTTCGCTCAAGCGTGGCGGTAGTGCAGCAGCGTCCATTCATCAACGAAAACGCTGTCTCCGGGATGCACGACGAGCGTGGTGGCGGGATGTTCGATAATGGCGGGGCCGATGACCTCATGACCCGGTTCCAGACGGTCCATTTCGTAGAGATTAGCCTTGTGCCAGCTTCCGCCGAGATAGGCCTCGCGCCGGCCCTTATGGGCGGAAGCGGCGTTGGATGTGCCGAGCGCGCGCTTGAGCAGAATCGGCTTGACCTTGTCAGCGGTGGCGATGACGCCGAGTTCCATCACCGAATAGCCGGCCGAGCCGTAGCGCGAGACGCGATGGTTGATCTTGCCGTAGACATCCTCGAAGGCGGCGATGACTTCGCGCATATTGGTGGCAGTCGGCGCGCGGTCGAGCGGCGAGGCAACCTCGACATCCTCGAGCTGGCCCGTATAGCGCATCATCAGGAAAGGTTCGGTCCGGATCTTTTCGCGGGCATGGCCATCTGACTTCATTTCGTCGACGGCCGCCTGCTTCAGCTCGTCCCATGTCTGGGTGATGCGCGAGCCTATCCTGGCGAGGAAGCCGTCATCGGCATTGCTGGGAATATCGATCTGCGTCGAGATCGAGTGACGGCGCATATAATCTGCCGTGGTGCAGCCGAAGGCTGAGAAGGCCGCCGCGAACTGGAAGGTGATGATATCGCGAAAGCCAATGCCGCGGCTGCAGCCGGCCAGATGCAAAGGCCCCGACCCGCCATAGGAGAGTAGCGTGAACTCGGAAGGGTGGATGCCCTGACCGGAGATCACGCGGCGCAGCGCGTTGTTGGCATCTGCCTCCAGCATGTCGATCATGCCTTCGGCGGCCTCGTGCAGGGGCACGCCGAGGATGTCGGCGCATTGTTCCTTGAAGGCAGCCGTTGCCTTAGCGACGTCGAGCTTGACCTTGCCACCGAGGAAGTAGTCGGGATTAAGCCGGCCGAGGATGGCATCGCAATCGGCGATCGTCGGCCTGGTGCCGCCGCGGTTGAAGCAGATCGGGCCGGGATCGGACCCCGCGCTTTCCGGTCCGAGGCTGATCTTGCGGGTCAGGGGATCAACCTTGAGGATCATGCCGGCTCCCGCGCCGATGGTGTCGAGATGCAGGGTCGGCACGTTGAGCTTGAACCGGTCCATGATCGGTTCGTTCTCGATGCGGGTCTGACCGCGGGTGATGACGCCCATGTCGAAGGACGTGCCGCCCATATCCGAGCAGATCAGCGAGTCGTTGCCGATCAGCTTGCCGACATAGGCCGCTCCGAGGATGCCGCCGATCGGGCCGGAGATCATGGTCTCGTGCAGGCGCGGATGGTCGATCGAGGTCAGGCCGCCGAAGGAAAGCAGCGTCTGCACCCGGTAGCGATAGCCATGGCGCTTGGAGATGTCCTCGATGCCCTTGAGCTGTCTGCGACCGCGGGAAGTTGCATAGGCCTCGATCAACACGCTGTTGAGGCGCGATTGCTCGCGGATGACGGGGCGAACCTCATGGCTGGTGTAGACGAGAATCTGGGCACCGGCCTTCCCGATCTCTGCGCGCGCGATCTCGGCTATGCGCTTCTCATGCGCCGGATTGACATGGGAGAACACCGTCATGATGCAGATGGCCTCGACCTTGTCGGCGATCAGCTTTTGAACAGCATTCACCACCTCATGCTCGTAGAGGGGGATGATCACGTCGCCGAACTGGTCGATGCGCTCGGTGACGCCGAGGGTGCGCCGGCGGGGAACCAGCGGGTCGGGATGATGGTGGGTGATGGCATGCAGGCGGTCGGCGTAGGAGTAATCGGCCCAGGCCTGCAGCCCCCGGCCCATGAGGATCATATCCTCCAGCCCCTTGGTGGTGATCAGGCCGAGCCTGCGGCCTGTGCGGGAGAGCAGGGTGTTGAGCATGCCGGTGCCCGAATAGAGCACGACGTCGATGCCGGAGAATAGGTCCGCCAGCGAGATGCCCCAGGCATCCGCCGCATCGGCGGCCGAGATGATGAAACCCTCTGATTCATCCCTGGGCGTGGTCGCGGCCTTGCCGATCTTGAAGTGGCCATTGGCATCGACGAGGATGGTATCCGTCATCGTACCGCCCGCATCGATGCCGATGACGATCGGATTGCCAATGTCTGTCGCGTGCGTCGCTGTCATCTTCGTTCCTGCCCGCTATGATGAGGGGCAGGTTATGGGCGGGCGCCATGCTCCGCCATGTGCCAGAAGGCACTATTGGGCGGTGGGTCTGAAGAGCCTCGCGAGGATGCAGACCTTCCCATCTCTCCGCCTCGAACGAGCCTACTCCGCCTTTGTGTAGAATGCATAGATTGCGGTGTAGGGAACGCCGATCTTGGTGTCGGGTCGTATCGGCGCCTGGGCTGGGGCGACACCTCCATGCGTCTCGATCCGCTGTACGAAGCCGACCTTGCTGAGGGAGCCGGCGGCCGGGTCGGGGCTGACTTTGATCAAAAGCCACGGAATGTCGGCGGCTGCGTGCGGAGCCGGAACGGATTTCACCGGCGCATCCTTGTCGCGCACCACCTTGCTGCCATCTCCGGCCTCCCAGGAGGGACCAGCGTAGTGATGGATCGTTAGCTTGCCATGATCGCCGTTCAACGTGGCCAGGGGTGCTTCCAGCACCCATTTGGCGGGGGCGCTGGCCTCGGCGACACTGGTATAGATCTGCACACCTCTGGCCTTTGCCGTAAACAGCAATTTGTAGCCGGTCGGTTGAAGATCTGCCGGCACTTCGGCGGCCTTAGAGCCTGCCGCAAAAGCCAAAAACATTGCCACAATCCACAAAAGTCGATGTCCAATCATCGAGATACTCCTTGTCGCGCGCTCCAGGACTGTTCCGCAGACGCCTTACGCATCCAGAACACCTTGAGAGCCAGCCTATTCGCGCGAAAGTGCCATGCCAATGTCGAGACTGTTTCCCTGGAAACAGGAGAGTGCCCCGATACACTGAGAGATAAGCAAAAAATCAAGAGCATGGAGCTCGATCGCCTCCGCCAACAGCGGCCTCACGCCTATCACCACCTTGGATCCATTGCTCGATATGAACAATATCAAGTTCCAAGTGAAACTATGGCTGGCACATTCGGCTGAGGCGGGTTCCGAATGGACAAATCTTTGATCGAGAACATGTGTCGAAACAATACTCTATCGAGATTTCCCAATCCTTCGGATCGGAAGATATTCAGATTGCGAATCCTCAATCTCGATAGATTCTAGGGCGGCATAGTTCGGTCGGGTTCTCGCACCACACAGGCCATTGGGTATTCGTTGGTCGAGATGAGCTCATCATAAAGCCTGAAAGACTTTCCGAATAGGTAGTTCGAATTGACTATTTGCCCGTCCTAAATGCGGCATTCACATTCTTGGCTCGTCGAGTATCATCGGCCCGAGTGAAAATTCCCGAAATCGGTATTTAGTCAAGGTGGAAAAGTTATCGATGCGCGCTTTTCTGCCAATGGATGTTTGTTATTCTGCCAGAAAGGTAAATAAGAACGCAACGTTAGTCGAGCTTATCCACCGTACAGACCGAGTTGGTATCTTCACGACTGTAAGGGAGGGGCAATGCAGGAACTTAGCCTTAGCGAAAAGCTCGCGTTGAGTAAAGGGCGCCCGACTGGGTTCGACTATCTCAGACTCGGCCTCTCAGTATCGGTTGTTTGCATGCATAGTGCAATAACCAGCAAAGGAATTGACGCTGACATCGCCCTTTGGATGTCACCACTGCGGCCGCTCATACGTATGACTTTGCCGATGTTCTTCGCGTTGAGCGGCTTTCTCGTCGCCGGCAGTCTTTTCCGAAGCACAACGCTCGTGCAATTCCTGGGCCTTCGCGTCATCCGCATTTATCCGGCGCTTATCATCGAGGTGATCTTGTCGGCTTTGCTTCTCGGGCCCCTGCTGACAACCGTGCCCTTGGCTTCGTATTTCGAGAGTCACGTTTTCGGCTTGTACCTTATGAACGTGACCGGCGACATCCACTATTTTCTGCCGGGTGTGTTTGAAAATAATCCCTATCCCAATATCGTGAACGCGCAGCTCTGGACAGTCCCCGTTGAACTTGGCTGCTATATTTCGCTCTCTGCACTGACAATAGTCGGCGTTAGGAAGAGGTTCTGGATCGCCCCTGCCGTGACGCTGATAATGATGCTGGGATATTTCCTCGCGCGATTGATCAAGTTTCACGGGCAATTGCCTTTCATAGTCGGTGGGATCCCCGGATTTCTCTTGGTCGTCTGCTTTGTTTGCGGTGTTTCGCTTTATGTGTATCGAGACCTGCTGCCATGGAGCAGGTCGCTCTGCGCGATCTCCGGCATCGCGTCAATGCTTCTGGTGGGCGTGGTACCTTACGGTGAGTACATCGTGGTCCCCGTGGCCTCCTACTTCACAGTCTGCCTTGGGGCCACAAATGTGCGCAAACTCAGCATTTTGAAAGGCGCGGACTATTCTTACGGCATATTCCTATATGGCTTCGTCATTCAGCAGACCGTCGTATTCCTCTGCCCCTGGGCAAGGGAATGGTGGGTCAATATTCTGCTTTGCGTCCCCTTGGCCGCGGCCGTGGCCGCTCTTTCCTGGCACTTGATCGAAAAGCCTACGTTGAAGCTCCGTCGCTATCTCAAGCCGCGATCCGCGCAACAGCCCAATATCGTCACGGCTGGTCCGCGTTTGGTCGAGGTCGCCTCGCCGGAGCTGGAGAGCGGTGTCGTGCCCATCCATATGAGATGATCAATGGCTATCCTGTCGCCATATCGCTCACGTAGCTATTCCGTTGTCGAACTTGATGCGACCTCCGGGCGTGAACCGTTTTGCCACCACGGTCGAATTCTATAAGCGATTCCGGCCCCCATATCTGGTTGAATTCTTCGCCGCGGTAGCGACCGCACTCGGATTTATGCGGTCGCACCGATTGATCGACCTTGGTATCGGGCCCGGATTGCTTGCCCTTGGATTTGCCCCTTTCGTTGTCATGGTGACAGGGGTCGATCCCGAGCCAGCGATGCTGAAACAGGCAAGGGAGGCGGCCGCCCGCGCATCGCGGCGGCTCCACCTGATCGAGGGGCAGCCGAGACACTGCCTCCCGCGACGGGATCGTTCGATATCGTCTCGATCGGACGGGCGCTGCATTGGATGGATCCGGAGCGGACGAAGGCCATTCTGGGTCGTTTAGTCAAACAAGGCGGAGCGATCCCGATTTGTACTTCAACCAGCGCTGCGGATGGGCAGAATCCATGGCTGGGGACGTATGGAGATTGCCGCAGACGCTGGGCCGAGCCGAGACGCAGGGACGCCATCCGATTGACGCGCCGGCCTTCTTCATGGATACGCGCTTTGCCGTTGCCGGGAAGATCGCGGTGCAAACGACGCAAACCATCTCTGTTTGGGATCTGGCGTCCCGCATGCTTTCATTCTCCTCGTCATCGCCCGCTATCCTCGGCGACAGAATCGAGGAGATGCTGGACGGCGTCCGAGCGGCCATGCTGCCCACGAGTAACAATGGTGCTATCACGGAGGTGGTCGAGACCTAGGCTACAATTGTCCGATAGGATGCCAAGGCATTTGCAGCTTTGCGGCCGAGGTGAACTGAGGCGGCGCCGACGCTACTCCTTCGTTGTGTATCTGGGCGCGCGTCCATGCTGCCGGCCGTCCGCATCCCGCCGCCAGGGCATACGACAGCAAGCGCCGTGATCCGACAAGGGCTACAGCGTTGGACCCAATTTCTATATCGGGTTCGATGCTGTAGCTTATTGTTATCGCATCGTTTTTACCGAAAACCGGCATCCACTTTTCGGCACAATACCCTAGGACCGCCGCAGTTCAGTTTGCGTAGCGACAAAATCAACGAGGTGGTGGGCTTCGCCTGGCGCATTCAGTTGGACGTAAAAGTCGATGTCGACGCGAGCGGACTCTGGCGGATTGGTTGCATGGTCGAAAATCCGGCAATCGGCGGGGATGGTCCGGGCGATCATTGGTGCGATGCCGATGCCGACATGGACGGCCGCGACCATGGCCAGCAACGTAGGCGCCTCACCGGCGAGGTTCCAGCTGATATTCCCGACAGAAAGGGGCAGCCGCGGCCGGGCCAGGGACAGGACTGGTCGAACATGATGATGGGAAGCGGTGCGTCGAGTGGAATCGCCAGGTCCGTCCGCACGACCTATAGCAGATCCTCGCTCCAGACCAGGATCGGCTTGCGGTTGAGCGAGGACACATCGCATACGACGGCATCCAGTTTGTCGATTTCGAACATGTCCGCGAGGCGCTTGTTGGGTTCGGCGATTATATCGATGGCGATCTTCGGATTGCGATCCCTGAACGTTATGAGAATATCGGTCAACGGCGTGGCGGCGAAATCCTCAACAATGCCGAGACGCACACGCCCTTCGGTGTGGAACGAGTTGCTCGCCACTCGGTTTACGGACAAGTCCGCTGGACGACCGCTTGAACAATTCGGTTCCGATCAGGTTCTCAAGCTTGCGAATCTGCAATCTCGCCGACGTCTGGGTGCGGTTGAGCATCAGAGCTGCCCGGTTGACTTTGCCGATTTCGGCCACGGTCAAAAAGGCACCTAGGAGTTGGGGGGCGAGATCCAACATGCGCATCCCCTGCGACTAGCGCCGGTCTTCCCAGACCTTCGATCATAGAGTGATTGTGGGGAGGGGGATGCTTGCCTGGTTCGATACCAGGCTCACAGTTGCGTCATATGAGCTTGGTTGCGGGTCAATCAACTAGGTGAACCGCCTTTATGTCAAAAGTTCCCTTAACGGCGCTATTGCGACAGGTCGACGCTATATTGGCCCGGAACTATCGGTCAAACTCGGACCGGCCGCTTCACGGCTTGATGCGCTAACGACACAACGCAAGCGCTTCGCAGCGCCCTCTGGCATCCGATTCTGCAAGCTCTCGACCTGCCGCCGTGAGGGGGCGCAATTTATCGCAGATTGCAGCGCGCCGGCTTCGTGGTATTTGGTATCTGGCATTTCCGATGGTGAACTTATTCGCAATCGCTCTCAGCGAGCAGTTTTGGACCGGTCAAGATCATACAAAATTTTCTTGGAGGAACGCCGATGGCCGATAGTTCAGTTGCGAGGAGACATGGATTCGCCTCAGGACTTCTCGATCGTAATCACATCGTCGCCAAGGCCGGTTTCAATCGCTGGCTGGTTCCGCCGGCCGCTCTGGCGATCCATCTGTGTATCGGTATGGCTTACGGGTTCAGCGTATTCTGGCTGCCTTTAGGCCAAGCGGTTGGCATTGCAAAGCCCGTGGCCTGTCCTGCCGATATGACGCTGCTGGGAGCCCTGTTTACCACGAGCTGCGACTGGAAGGTCGCTGATCTGGGCTGGATGTTTACGCTTTTCTTCGTCGTTCTCGGGTCCGCGGCAGCATTGTGGGGCGGGTGGCTGGAGAGAGCGGGGCCGCGTAAGGCCGGTGTCGTCTCGGCTTTGTGTTGGAGCGGTGGCCTGCTCATTTCCGCCCTCGGTATCTTCATCCACCAGCTCTGGCTGATGTGGCTGGGGTCCGGCGTCATCGGGGGCATCGGCCTTGGCCTTGGCTATATCTCGCCCGTCTCAACCTTGGTGAAATGGTTTCCCGACCGGCGAGGCATGGCCACCGGCATGGCGATAATGGGCTTCGGCGGAGGCGCTATGATCGGCTCGCCGCTGGCGGATATCCTCATGAAGCACTTCAGAACTGCCGACGCCGTCGGCGTCTGGCAGAGCTTCGTTACGCTCGCCGCCATTTATTTCGTCTTCATGATGGCAGGAGCCTTCGGCTATCGCATTCCGCCAGCTGGCTGGCGACCAGCGGGTTGGACGCCTCCGTCGACCCAGGACATGATGATCACTGCCGGCAATGTACATCTCGACAATGCGCACAAGACCCCACAATTCTGGCTGATCTGGGCGGCGCTCTGCCTCAACGTCTCGGCAGGCATCGGTGTGCTCGGCATGGCTTCGCCAATGCTGCAGGAGGTCTTTGCAGGCTCGCTCATCGACAAACCCGAGATTGTGTTTGGAACGCTTGATGCAACGCAGAAGGCTTCGATTGCAACCATCGCCGCCGGCTTTGTCGGTCTTTTGTCCTTGTTCAACATATTCGGCCGCTTCTTCTGGGCTTCGCTATCGGACAGGCTCGGTCGCAAACTGACATACGCCACCTTCTTCGGGCTCGGCATGGTGCTCTATGCTCTCGCGCCATGGTCTGCTCATGCCGGCCTCCTGGCGCTGTTCGTCGCTTTATTCTGCGTCATCGTGTCGATGTATGGCGGCGGGTTCGCAACCGTCCCAGCCTATCTCGCGGACATGTTCGGCACGCAGTTCGTTGGAGCCATTCACGGCCGTCTTCTCACTGCGTGGTCGACTGCAGGAATTGTTGGGCCGGTGGTTGTCAATTACATTCGGGAGGCGCAAATCACAGCCGGCGTGCCGAGAGCACAGGTTTACGACCGCACGATGTATGTCCTTGCCGGGATGCTGGTGCTTGGCCTCGTCGTCAATCTTATGGTGAGGCCGGTGGCCGCACGCTGGTTCATGACGCAAGCCGAAACAGCGGCGTCGCAGGCCAAGTCGGCGAACAGGGTTGCAAGCGGCCCGGCTGGCGATTTTGGCATCGGGCGCGGCGGCTTGGACGCCGCTGCTTTGGCGGCGTGGGCCGTGGTCGGCATCCCGATCCTATGGGGGGTATGGATCACGCTGTCGAACGCGTTCGTTCTGTTCCTGTGATGCATCAGGGGCCGCTTCGTTGCGCCGGCATGGGTTATCGAAACCGGCGCTCCTGAGAGAGTTCCAGGCAACTGCCCTGCAGTCAAAGTCCCAAAATTGACTTCGGCCTGAGCGCGCGCCATCCGACAGCCTAGCGTGAAAAGGCCGCACTTTTCCACACGTTGGCGCGCGGACACGCGCTAGGCGTCAGTGGTCCCTTATGTTTTCTTTATTTGTTGCAGCTGCGCCGGAGGCCTATTTTAGCGGAGTAGCTCCATCCTTGCGTTGCTTATGGTCCGGAGGCTTCTATTCATCATGATTGGCTATTTGTCGCTTCCCGTTGGTTTTGCCGCCACCGTTCTAGCAGTCGCTCCGTTTTCACTGCCGCACCCAGAAACCACGACTCTCGGCGCACTTCTGGATCGGGGGTATGAGGTCAAGTCGACCGCTGGCAATGACGGGGCATTGCTTTTGTTGCAGAAGGATACGACGCTCTATGGCTGCAGCATGCCGGCCATCATGTTGACGCCGTCTTTCGTGGCCAGGGGGCAGTTTCCCGCCTATCAGATCCAGTGCACTCCGTTTTACTGAGCACCTGTTACAAAGATAGATGTTGACCCAGGCGACGATCAGGAAATCCGCTAGTGCCAATTCCAAGATATGGGCCTTGTGAGCAAGGGGTGCGAATCGAGGTCGGGTCTGCACCGTAGTCTGGATCATTCGCGACGCATTCCCTGATTGGGCCGCCTCGGACAGCGCTTTGCCGCTGCCCGAGCAGCATTTGGAAAGGGCTTTTGCGAATTAACGAAGCGGAAGCCGCGCATCGCATTGATCAAACGCCTTTTTTACACCCTTTGATGCAGATCTGTGCTGGACTTGTCGAGCTCTCCATGGCAGATGGCGGCGTCCCATCGAGGCCTAGGCATGCAAGGCGCGGTCGCCGCATTACTGATCGTCATTAATTTATTTGCACTAGCCCTATATTGGCAGGGTACCAGTGAGCGATCCTTTTTCGTTGTCGTAATTGGAGTCCTCAGTGCGGCTGTATGCACGGCGATCTTGCTCGGCCTGGTTGCAACGGGTGAGGTTGCAGCGCCGGTTTCGAAGCTGAAAAGGGGAGGCGAGCAGCAATCGGACCCAATTGGGTTATTATTTGTTTCGCCAAATTTATGCGAAGCCGAATTTCGAATCGTTTGAATATAGCCAAGTGAAAATATTGATTTTTTTGCGTTCCATTAGGTATCCAAGCTTATAGAGCTTGAGCGCATCACCTTGGATTGCTCCGCTAGGTCCCTGCGGCAACATTAATTGGGGACCTGGGTTCCTCTGGCCTCGTTGCTCTTGAAGCGAGCGTCGTTGTCGGCTGCTTGATCGGGCGATATACAGCAGCCCTATTTCAGGGATGGACGATCGCCAAAGGCTCTCCCAACTTCTCCTCGTTATTGCCTGGCCCTGCGATCCACAGCATCGGATCCGACACTGTAGGTTTTTGCTGTCTTATTGTCGCTTGTCGAAAACCCGTGTCAACGTTTCGGCGCAACATTCCAGGTCGATCAGAATGGTATTTTTGAGAAGTGCTTGACGAAAAACCAGACCAACGTGCCAAGAAGCGCTATTATTGCCAGATCGCCACTCGATCTATTGAAGATCGCTCTCTCTTTGCGAGATGATTCGACGGCGTTGCTGCCGCCCATCAATTGCAGAGGCTCTGCGGCATTGAGAACACCAGGGGCTCGGTCGCTGCCGATCGAGCCGGGGGCGATGCCGAATTCGGATGCGACGCGGTTGATCATTTCTTTCGCTGTTTCAGGGGTGCAGTCGAACCACTCGCCGGCCCTCCGGTCATCGAGCAAAAGATGCACCCTTCGCTCGATTTCACCAGCGTTGGCGGGTGCTGCCAGCGCGTAGGTCAGGTGCAAGGCAAAGGGGGATGATGTCCGCAATGCCGCCAGGCGGGCATCCATGTTGCTCGTCGTCCCAATTTTCACCAGACCATGTGCTCCGGCAATCACATAGACAAAGTTCAGAATTGAAGCGCCGGTGGATGTGCTGTCGTGCTGCCGGACCCGATGACGCCGTGGCCGGGAAAATGAGCCGATATGGGTGCCGAGGCCGAACGGCAAACGATTAGTAGGGAACAAAGACATAGACATAGATTCGAAACAATCCGGCAAGAAGACAACTTCTAGAAAGTAGCCATCGAGATTGCGGCAACAGGAAACGCGGTCGCGACCCAAAGGCGGTTGGGGCCAAATTAATTAGGATCGTTAGAGCTGTCGATCAATTTGTGCAGGCTTACGAAAGTAACAGGCCGTTACCGTCATGTTTTTCCGGCCTTACCCGCGAAAGATCTACCTGAATCTCGGGTTGATGGCAGAAAATTCCTGAATCAATCGCAAGGATGCGAGATATTTAAGTGAGCATGCTTACTAAGGGATAGTGCTTTATATTGCAGTGAACATTGATATAGAAAATTCATATTTCTCCCGCTGTCTGGAAATGGTGCTTAATATCCCCGTCAATATTTAATAAATAAACGTATTTCATAACTTAAATTCGCGTGAAAATAATTTTATATTTTTAGTTTTAACTAAGTCTGTAAATATAAACACACAATTTTCCCTTGAGTTCATAGAATGCGTCCAACACTTTAATAAAGTCAAACTTAAGTGGGGGCGTTTGGATTCGGTCTTTCTTGTGAAAGATAATATTGGGATTCTGCCCAATTCCATGTTTGCGTCCTTTGCCTCTACGCGCGCCTTTTCGTCAATCATAGCTCGTGCGTCGGTCACTGGGACGATCGCGTGAGCGCACAAAGCCCCCAACGCCACGCCTTACCCCGCGACGATCGCCTGCTGCATCTCGGCGCAATCGCTACAGGTCAGGCCCCGACGGGTCTCGATGCCGGTCATTCGCAACAGCCCCAGCTAGTTCGCCCGCTTTAGATTACCTTCCCCGAGCTCGAGGGATGAATCGTGTAGTAGGGCATGTGGGTGATGTAGCCACATGCTCGATCGGCGGGGCGCCGCCGTGCGGTGTCAGCCGCCGTGAAATCGCTTCACGGTCCAGATATCGGCAAGAGCCACGCCATCGCTCGTACGGTCGATCCGGCAGTGATGATGCCAGCCGGTGGCGTCGTAGCCGCTGCCTACCAGGCGGACAGCGATTGTTTCGCCGGGATCGAGATTGGCATGATAGGCGATCTCACGCTGCACAGTCGTGGCGTCGCGGGCGAAGATGGGATTGACAGCCCATTCCACGCGGTCGCTGAACGCCACAAAATTGGTGAAATAAAGAAAGCCGGCGCCGTTGAAGTCCTGGGATGGGCAGGGTGTGTAGTGGAGGCAGGCGTGCGGCCGACCGATGTCGAAGGGAGGCCGGTTTGCCGGTAGCCTGGAGGGCGGACGGACCGGCGAGGATTGGATCGGGGGAAGTCCGCTAATCTCGACGCGAGCCACGGAATGATTGGAGCTGCTACCCCTACGGTGCACGAAAACCGAGATCATTGTGACGACACCGATCGACGTATTGTCGATAAGGAGTTCGTGGCTGCTTCGGACCTGCGTGCGCGATATCCGCGCCAGCGACGTGCGGATGTGCAGAAGATCGTTTTCCCGGGCTCGATGGAATGTTGTTCCCACTATTTTCACGGACCGGAACGCCGCATAGACCGTATTGCCCTGATGGTCGATGAAATCCGGCACCTTGCGCCCGGCCATGCGTGCCAGCAGCAGCCAGTGGCGATGGCCCAACTCCTTGAGCAGCCAGGTCTCCGATAGGCCGTTCAACGCCAGATGCGGCATGCCGAGGAGGACCGGCCCCATCTCGTAGCCCGGAAAATCATTGGCCTTCGGGCGATCAATGAGCAACGCAACATTCATCGGAGCATCCGGGGTGCATAAACTCTGACAGTTGCAGGCTGTCAGGCGAGATCGTTTCTAGAAACAAATGTTTAAGGAAGGCTGACGCCTTCCCAAAGGGTATGTGGCCCGGATCGCGATTCTGGTTGGCATGGCTTGGAGATGATCATTCAGACGGGTGGCGAGATGGTCGGCGGCGAACCCAGCGGGGCGGCGTGCATCTGCCTGGGCGGTCCGATCAATTGGGAGCGACTGAGGCACAGCCTCAAATTCACTGACCATGTGCTGTAACGCGCGCCCGAGACCGCCGCCGCATTCTTCTGGGAACGATAAGGCCGGGACAGAGGGTCTCTTGACGATCTTGCGTGCGTGATCGCCTTACTGTTGCCATGTCGATTGAAAATCTGATCCAGAATTATGGCCTATGGGTGCTGTTTGCAGCTGTGATGCTCGAAAGCATGGGCATTCCCCTGCCTGGTGAAGCCACGTTAGTGACGGCAGCCCTCTTTGCCGGCGCGACACATCGGATCAGCATCGAATCCGTCGTGATTGTCGCAGCGATGGCTGCTGTAACCGGTGACAATGTCGGTTATCTTGCCGGCCGTACCATCGGTCTCAGACTAATTGAGCGCTATGGCAAATACGTCCGTCTTGATGCGGCACGCCTCAAGGTTGGCCAGTACCTGTTTATGCGGCATGGCGGCAAGATCGTCTTCTTCGGCCGCTTTGTGGCATTCCTCCGTGCCTTCGCTGCGGTTCTGGCCGGCGCGAGCCACATGCATTGGCCCCGCTTCCTCGTTATGAATGCGCTCGGCGGCATCTGCTGGGCATCCCTGTTCGGTATCGGGGCCTATTTATTCGGGGAAAAGATCAAGCTGGTGGCAGGGCCGGTGAGCGTGCTGCTGCTTGTCTGCGCTGTCGCTTTGATCCTAGCTGGCGTTCTATTTTTTCGGCGCCATGAGAGGGAGCTGGAAGAGCGTGCCAGCGTGGCCCTTGACCATGTGAAAAATCGCCGATCCTGACCCTGCAGAAGGCCCAGGCGGCATTAACGAGCAGGGCGTTCAAAAAATTCTGGTCGGCGAAAAGGCTAGGTCAGTGCTCATCGAATACGAAGAAGTCCAATGCGCGGCTGAGGGCAGGCATGATCGTTGCCGCCTCGATTTCGTCGCTACCGATTCGGCAGGCCCATTTGCGTGTCCGACCAAGTCTTGACCGATTAAGGCAGCAGGCGAAGCGCAACTCTGGGACACAGTGTGACAGCGTGATCCAATTTCCGGCACAAGGGATCGTGGTTGCGTCGAGGCAACGTAACTATGCAGCTACTCGCCGCGGATCGTCGCTTCCGCCGCCAACGCAATGGAGAGCAACCGCTCGTCCTGGCCGCTTAGGCCCGAGAGCAGGAAACCGATCGGCATGCCTGCCCTATCGGGGCCGCTCGGGATCGAAACACCACACCAGTCGAGGAAATTGCCGAGCGGTGTATTGCGAAGCGTCCGGGCGTTAGCCTTGAAGAAGAGGTTGATATCGCTTTCTAAAGGTTCGATCGCTGGCGCAACTTGGACGATGGTCGGGAAGGCGATAAGGGCATCCTTGCCCACAAGATCCTCAGTCTGCGCGATCAACCGGCTTCGGGACTGGATAATGGTAATATAGTCCGGTGTTGAGATTGAGGAGCCAAGCTTGATCCGTGTGACCACGCGTTGGTCCATATTGGCCTCTTCTGGCCCGTTCAGCCTGGCAAGGTGCAAAGCGTGGGCCTCGGCATTGACGAGGTGGCCATGGCGCTCCGTCAATTCGGCCAAGGCATCGAAAGCTGGAAAGACGCGCCGCTCGATGATCGCGCCAGCGCCAATGAGCCGCTCGACGGCCGCCTCGAAGGACGCTGCTACGGCCGGTTCGAGATCATCGAGGACAATATTGCTCGGTATGACGATGCGGGCGCCCCGCAGGCTGCCGCGTTGGATGCCCGGGCCTGGCAAGCCGCGCAACGCCGCATCGACCAGCACGGCGTCTTCGACCGTTCGACATAGCGGCCCTAGCGAATCGAGGCTGCTCGAGAGCGGAAATACTCCGTCCATGGGATAGCGTCGGGAAGTCGCCTTGTAGCCGACCACGCCGTTGTAGGCAGCGGGAATGCGCACCGATCCGCCGGTGTCGGTCCCCATCGCAACGGGTATGAGGCCCCTTGCCACCGCCACGCCGGAGGCGGAGGACGAGCCGCCGGGAATACGCGGTATCTCCTGGCCGTGCGGATTGCGCGGGGTGCCGTAATGGGGGTTCAGCCCGATGCCGGAGAAGGCGAACTCGGTCATGTTGAGGCGGCCGATAGTGACCATGCCCGCCTGTCTCAACCGTGCAACGACCGCTGCATCCCTCATTGCCGCGGGGCTCGAGGCGAGCACGCGCGAACCAGCGGTCGTTACCTGCCCCTCAAGGTCGAACAAGTCTTTCCAGCCAATGGGGACGCCGTCGAGAAGACTGCGGGCGCTGCCAGAGCGCAGTCTTTGTGAAGCGTCATGGGCTTCTCGCATTGCGCGTTCGGGTGTCGTGCGGATGAAAATAGCCTGGTCGTCGCAGGTGTCGACGGCAGAAAGTGTAGCCTCTGCAAGCTCTATGGCGTCCAACAATCCCGCCTGAAGCAGTGCCGCAAGCTGTAACGCGGACTTTCCTTGAACATCAATCGCCATCTTCAAATTTCCATAGCCTGAAATCAATCGGCCATTTGTATCCGACAACGGCCCAGATCACGCCGCACTTTCCCATACACTCAGGGAACGGCCCGAGACGACCAAGGTGTCGCCAGTTTGGGTGACGCGCGGGTGAGAGCCGTTGTCCTCCTGACGCATTGTGTCGACGAGCATGTGCCAGGCATTTGAATCGTGCGGCGGCATGACGAAATCGATATCGACATGGGACGCGTTGAACATCACCAGCAGAGTGGTTTCACCGCGAAGAGCGGGCGCGAGCCGCACCATCAGGCATTTGATATGCGGCTTTTCCCATTCTTCGGCACTCATGCGATCGCCCGCGGGCGTGAACCAGGCGACATCGGGTTGGCCGAGCTCGTTTCGCGCACCGCTAAGGAACTCGGCATGGGACAAGGCGCTGTGGCCCTTGCGGAGCGCGGCCATGCCGGTGACGAACGCGATGAGGTTCGGGTCGGCCTTGTGCCAATCGACCCAGGCGATCTCGTTGTCCTGGCAATAGGCGTTGTTGTTGCCGCCCTGGCTGTTGCCAAGTTCGTCGCCGGCCAGCAGCATGGGCACGCCCTGCGAAAGGAACAGGGTTGCAATCAGGTTGCGCTTCTGGCGCCGGCGCAGCGCATTGATGGCTTCGTCAACAGTGTCGCCTTCCACGCCGCCGTTCCAGCTGCGATTGTCGTCATTCCCGTCGCGGTTGCCCTCGCCATTCGCCTCGTTGTGCTTTTCGTTGTAGGAGACGAGGTCGTGCAGGGTGAAGCCGTCATGGGCAGTGATGAAGTTGACGCTCGACCACGGACGCCGATTGCCACTGTGAAACAGATCGGATGAAGCGGCGAAGCACGAGGCGAAACTGCCGATGACGCCCTCGGTGCCGCACCAAAAATCGCGCACGACATCGCGGTAATTGCCGTTCCATTCCGAAAATCCTGGAGGGAAGGCGCCGAGCTGGTAGCCGCCGGGGCCGACATCCCAAGGCTCGGCGATGAGTTTTAGCCGCGCCAGAACCGGATCCTGGAGGATGGCATGGAAGAAAGGATGACCTGGATCGAATCCCGACGGCCGCCGTCCTAGGGTGGTTGCGAGGTCAAAGCGAAAACCGTCAACGCCATAGACATCTGCCCAAAGCCGCAGGGAATCCAGCACCATCTGCAGCACGCGGGGATGATCGGTATTGACGGCATTGCCACAGCCGGTCAGGTCGTCGTAGTAGCGTGCATCGCCCGGCAGCAGCCGATAATAGGAGGAATTGTCGATGCCCTTGAAGGACAAGGTTGGGCCGAGATGATTGCCCTCGCAGGTGTGGTTGTAGACCACATCGAGGATGACCTCGAGACCTGCCTGATGCAGGCGGTCCACGGCAGCGGCGATGGTATCGAGACCGCCGGGGCCAAGGTAATCGGGCTCTGGCGCGAAGAAGTTGAGGGTGTTGTACCCCCAGTAGTTTCGCAGGCCTCGCTCAAGAAGATGCTGATCCTGCGCGAAGGCGTGTATCGGCAGTAGCTCGACGGCGGTGACGCCGAGGCCGGTAATGTATTCAAGCATCTGCGGTTGGGCCAGAGCGGCGAAAGTTCCCCGCACGTCCGTCCCGATGAGGGGGCGGCGCATGGTCAGGCCCTTGGTGTGGGCTTCGTAGATGACGGTCTTCGGCCAGGGCGTGAAGGGGTGGGACGTGTGCACGCGCGGCAAAGGGGTGACCACGCGGGCCTTCGGGATGAAGGCGGCGCTGTCCCTGTTGTCCTTCACGAGATCGGCATCCTTGCCGGCCCCGACCCTGTAGCCGTAAAGGGCATCGTTCCAAATGAGCGGACCGACAAGTTCGCGGGCATAGGGATCAAGCAGCAGTTTGGCATCGTTGAAGCGATAGCCCTCGTTCGGCGCCCAGGGGCCCTTGACCCGCCAGCCATAGACCTGTCCGCGGCCGACGCCCGGGAGATGGCAGTGCCAACTGCCATTGGTGCATTCGCGCAGGTCCACTCGCTCCATTTCGCGGCTGCCGTCATCGCTGAAAAGGCAAAGCGTGACGCCTGTGGCATGATCGGAGAACAGAGCGAAATTGGTTCCCCGGTCGTCCGGTACCGCGCCGAAGGGGTAGGGGCTGCCTGTCTCTACACGTCTCATGCGATGAACCGCCCAAAATGGCGCCCGTGTTGGCAAGGAGGCAGCCCAGCCACCCACGACGCCGGCCTCGGCGTCGCCGAAGTAGAGCCTGTCAATGTTGCAGCGGACGGACGCAAACTCATGTGATTACCCAGGTCTTGTCGATATTGTCCATCCAGGCGCCGGCAAACCCGTCAAGAACACGTTCTCTCCAGCACGGAAAGCCAATTTTTATGGGCGATCTTGCGCAGAAGGGCATCGGAATACCCGGCCGTCCGCAATCGATCCATCAGTTTGGGCAGGCCGGCAACGCTGCCGATATCGGCTGGAATCACCGCGCCGTCGAAATCCGATCCTAGGGCGACCCCATCCTCTCCGAGCCGTTCCAGCAAGGCATCGAGGTGGCCCACCACGAAATCCAGACTGGTATCCGACCTCATCGCCCCGTCTGGACGCAGAAAGCAGCTTGCAAAATTCAGGCCGACCACTCCGCGACTTTCGCGTATGGCATCCAGCTGCCGGGTGGTGAGGTTGCGTGTGGATGGGCAGAGGGCGTGTACATTCGAATGCGTGGCGACAAGGGGGGCTGTCGTGATCGCCGCGACATCCCAGAAACCCTGCTCGTTGAGATGAGAAAGGTCAATCATGATCCCCCGGCTGTTACAGGCCGCAACAAGCGACCGGCCGGCTTCCGTGAGGCCGGGGCCGGTGTCGGGCAAGCCCGGAAACCTGAACGGCACGCCATGTGCGAATATATTGGGCCGACTCCACACCAGGCCGAGCGACCGCAGACCGGCCGCATAGAGGACATCCAGCATTGCCAGATCGGGGTCGATCGCTTCGGCGCCCTCGATATGCAGGACTGCCGCGATCTTGCCCGCCGACATGGCATCACGGATGTCGTCAACGGTGCGGCAGACGGCAATGGCCTCTGGAAAAGCTCTTTCCAGCCGCAGCATGATCGACGTCATCGCGATCGTGGAAGCCTGGGCCGCGTCCAAGGGCAGCATAGGCGGCAAGCGCAGATCATAGCTGCTTGCGCCCATGTCCTTGCTCATGTCGGGCATTGCGAGCGGCGGCGGGAACATCGCGAAGAACCCGCCCACAAAACCGCCGGCCTTCGCTCTGGGCAGGTCGATGTGCCCGCTGCCATCGCCGCGGGCAAACTGCTCTTCGGGCGCCTGCGAATATTTGGTCGCCAAGCGCAGCAGCGTGTCATTGTGGCCGTCGAATACCGGGATGACGGGGGACGGTTCGTTCGCTGACGTCATGAAGGAGACCTTTGCCTGCACCAAGAGCCCTGTATACGCTGCCTTGAAATATAAGCCGCATCGAGATTTGGAAGTCGACGACATCGCCTACGCGGGCGCCGACGCGGCCTCCGGACCAGGTGCAACTTACCCCTCATCCAGCCAAGGGCGATGTTTGTCCATCGGGCGGCCTCTTTCGAGGACGATGAATCGCAACATGCTCGCCTTGGGACGAGAATATATCTAAATGCTACTTGCCTTCGCGAGATGCGGAATGATTTCTTCTCAGTCGGCGCAACATGGCCAGATCACTGACAGCTAAGTAAGGAGGAAACCCATGCCTGATCCGACCTTGTGGGGATTGTTCGTCGCGGCTTCGGTGGTGTTGCTGCTGACGCCCGGCCCGGCGGTGCTCTACATTGTCGCGCGTTCCGTCAAACAGGGGCGGGCGGCAGGGCTTGTCTCAGTGCTCGGTATCCATCTCGGCACCATCGTCCACATCACCGCGGCGGCGGTCGGGCTCTCGGCACTCGTCGTGTCGTCGGCGCTTGCCTTCGCGATCGTCAAATATCTCGGTGCTGCCTATCTCATCTGGATCGGCATCCGAACCTTCATGGCAAGGGATCTCGATCCTGAAGCACTGGCGGTGCCGGCCGAGCCGTTGCATCGGGTTTTCCGCGATGGCTTCGTCGTCAATCTGTTCAACCCGAAGACCGCCATCTTTTTCCTCGCCTTCTTGCCGCAATTCGTCGATCCCGGACGGGGCGCGCTGCATTGGCAGATCCTCGTTCTCGGTCTCACCTTCATGGGCCTTGGCATCATGAGCGATGGGGTGTTTGCTCTGGTCGCCGGGACTGCCGGCAATTTCCTCCGCCGCAACCGGCGCTTCCTACGTGCCCAGCGCTGGTTCGCCGGCACTTCGTTCATTGGCCTCGGCGTCACCGCCGCACTGGCGACGCGAAAGTAGCGTCTTCAGTTCGGGCCGCCCGCCAGGGCGGCTTCGTGGAGTGCCCGCGGCAGCGGCGACAGGCATTCGAGTCCGTTCTCGCCGACGAGGAATTGATCCTCGATGATAAAGCCGCCGACGCCGCGAACGTAATAGGGGGCCTCGACGGCC
>Ga0207101_1064_pt1 | contig 19970 bp, 32 predicted proteins | sample Alteio_BWMinHeat_83_FD_153581 | JGI IMG/M metagenome (GOLD analysis project Ga0207101, IMG submission 153581) | Enriched cells from forest soil in Barre Woods Harvard Forest LTER site, Petersham, Massachusetts, United States -... | ecosystem: Environmental > Terrestrial > Soil > Temperate forest >...
TTCATGGCATTGCGTATCACGTGATTCCGGTGACGAAAGAAAACAAGGCACAAGCCGAGCAGCAGGAACTCGAGCTGCTGCGAAAAAATAACATCGACCTAATTGTTCTGGCGCGGTACATGCAAGTGCTCTCCACGGATTTTATCCGGCATTTTCCGCAGCAGATCATCAACATTCACCATTCATTTCTGCCCGCGTTCATCGGCGCCAAGCCACATCATCAAGCCTACGAGCGCGGTGTAAAACTAATTGGTGCGACCGCGCATTACGTCACCGAAGTTCTGGATGACGGACCGATCATCGAGCAGGGCGTGGCACGCGTCTCGCACCGCGATACGCTCGAGGACCTCGTGGAAAAGGGCCGTGACATGGAGCGCGTGGCATTGTCTCGCGCAGTGCGCTGGCACATTGAAAATCGCATTCTGCTTTACGGAAACAAGACGATTATTTTCGAGTGATATTTTTTCGAGCGAATTTCTTTCCTTTCTTCTCCTTAATCGGCTGCTGCAGGACGATTGGCTACGCCGGTCAACTCGGCGTGGAGCAGGCGATGGAAGAGGTGTTCGCCGGCTTCGCGGCGGACGGAGAGGCGGCCGGCGACGTAGGCGCGCGAGCCGAGGCCGCGCTGGACGGCGTCGCAGATGGCTTCATCTTCATCCTGGACTTTTTCGCTGACCTTGATGCTGGCTTGGTTTTTCTTCGCGGCTTTTTTGCTCACGTCGGCGAAATAATAATCGAAGACGACGGCGCACTTTTCGACTCCGAGTGGGAGAACGAGATTGGTGTCCATCACACCTTCGTAGGCGTTGATCATGAAATTCGGATAGATCCACAGATAGAAGGCGCGGCCCTGGCGCGTGGCGGCCACACCGGCTTCGGATTTGGAGTCCGAGGAGAGCGGGCTGGATTGCAGGCAGGCGCGCTCGAAATTCTCGATGGCGTATTTGGTGTATTCGATGACGCTGCTGAGTCCTTTGTGGGCGTGGGGAACGTGGTAGCCGCCGTCGAGATAGTTGTCGACGTAGACTTTCCAGTTGCAGTTCAGGGTGTAGACGCGGCGGTCGAAATATTTCAGTTTTTTGGTGAGCTGCAGCGGAGCGACGATTTCCGGAATGGCGCCCAGAAGATTCTGCAGCGGCGCGGCGCGGCCATCGAGATTCACGAACACAAAATTCTCCCAGGTGTCCACCTTGACGGGAACGAGACCATTTTTCGCGCGATCAAAATTGCAGACGCCTTCAAACTCGACCATGCCTTTGAGCGCGCCGTCGATTCCGTAGGTCCAGCCGTGGTAGGGACAGCGGAACTGTTTCGCGCAGCCTTGCGGTTCGGTGACGACGGCGGCGGCGTGGTGGCGGCAGACGTTGTAGAAAGCGCGGAGCTGATTGTCGTCGCCGCGAGCGACGACGATGGGTTCGCCGGCGATATCCGCGGTGAAGAAATCTCCTTTTCCGCGGACTTGGTCGATGCGGCCGACGGCTTGCCAGGCTTTGGCGAAGACGCTTTGCTGTTCGAGCTCGTGGATGCGCGGATCGAAGTACCACGGGGAAGGGATGGTCCAGGCGTGGTCCAGGGCATCGTTGGGATTGTAGAGATTGATGAGGTCGTGGATGTTGCGCTCCATGGAGTTGCTCCTGGACTGTAATCCTCGCACACATTCTGGGGGCAGGCCAGCAGGTGTCTGAACGTCGGGACGGGAAGAAACTGTTGGAAGGTTGGAAGGTTTGCAGGTTTGAAGGTTGGGATCCTCCGCCGCTGAAGGCTTGGCAGGCTGAGGCGTCGCGAGTTCCAGAATGAGAATCTTTGGTATACACCCGGCAGTTTTCGTAAGAGTGGCAAGCAAAGGACTTACGCGAAATTGATTTCTGAAGATTTTGCAAGGCACAGAAAATAGGAGATTTGCAAGTGCGCTCTTCGTGCGAGAGTGTCTCACGCGTGGTGAGACTCTTCCCGAATTGGGACGCCACTCCGAGCAGCTCAGAGCGCACTCTGGAAGCAGCACCCGCCACCCCCGTGTTTTTTGCAAGTGTTGCATCTAAAGGACTTATAAACCGTGCAAGTCTTTTGTTTGCAATACTTGCGGGGAGGTCCATAAGTGTTGCAACTAAAGGAGTTACGGGAGTGCGCTGTTGGCGAGAAAGTAACGGTCTGGGATGGTGAAATCTTGCAGGAGTTAGGAGGACTACCTGGCGGGCGCCCATGGGAGGCAGGCACGGGAGATCGGTGCCCATGCAACAAAAGAAGTATAGCATATCGGTACTATTAGTCAAGGATTACTTGTAAGTGGTTTGTCTTCTGCGGGATGGGGCTAAACGACGTTGGAAAGTTAAAGGTTCGTGCTGCCCAGCGACTTGCCCATCTACGAAGCAGCTTCAGTTCTTCTGACACGATTCAGCGAGTCCACTCACTACCTGTTTGAACGTACAAGCAATTGAGGTGATCCCCGAAGGGTCTCCAGCGGGGCCGTTGATTGCGCACGTATCCGGAATTCCGCATAACGCGAGCGAGGTGCTAAATGCCGCAATATCAAAAGTATGTGGAGAATTGGACGCTTGCAGCCAATACCAGTGTGTGGGGTTATTGGCTGACCTGGGAGAACATTCCGGGTGTGGGCCCGAACATGGGTCCGCTCCTGATTGGCGCAGACCCGGTATCGCATCAGAAAGCGGAGGTGGACATGGCAGTGTTCGACCTGGCGAAATGCCGGCGCGCGCCAGGCGCGGGCGGCAAGACCGAGGTGTTCTATCAATTCGGCTTCCGGAACTTGAGTCAGATCGATGCCGCGTTTGGCTTTGAATTGATCCTGTTCAGGGATCTGATGCCATAAGGAGATAGAAAATGAAAATCACAGTATTGACCGACCAACAAGGCAAGGTTCTGGCCACGATTCGTCACTCGGAAGAGAAGCCAGAGGGTCCGGTGGCGAAGTTTGGCCTGCGGGCAGTAGTGCCCGGACACAAGCTGCACGAGTTTGAGCTGCCAACGCACATGGAAAAGATGGAGTCGGCGGAGGAACTCCATCGCGCGCTGAAGGAACATCTTTCAAAGAAAAGCTGATAGGAAATTGCAGGGTGACGCGCGCCCCTATGCTTTGGAGCGGGCAACACACATTCTCGATTTGATTGATGCCAAGTGGCCAGCGTCCTCGGTCAACCCGTGGGTTTCTTCATAAGCTGTTGTAAGCGCTCGAACGTACCTAGATGACCGCAAATTCTGGCGGCGTCTCGAAGCTCATCCCGCCCGATACCTATTTGGAAAATGTCCTTGGAGAGTTGCGTATATATCCTGCTGTACGCGGGGTCTCCTTTGGGCGTGCCTTTCGCCATCTCCTCATTCAGTGCGCGCTCCAGGTCCCTAAAGTACTCGACGACTGCACGTTGAGTCTCCATCGCTGTGTCTCCCGTTGCCGGTTTCTTTAGGCCAACTATTGTCAAATGTAGGGCTGTATCTGTAACTTATACATCCCTGGTGCACCCTAGCGCCACAGCAGCCCGATCCGCAGTCGGACTCTTTGCGAATGAAAGGATATTATGCGAAGAAAACCCTCGGAACGTGGAAGCGTTCTTCTGGTTGAAATGCTGATCGTCATTTCTATTTTGGGCGTGCTGCTTGCCATGTCCGCCCCGTCGTTTATGCGGCTGCGAATGTCGCAGCAAGCCAGCCAAGCAATCGCTACTCTCCGCGCCATTCAAAATGCAGAAGCGTATTATCTTCAGATTTATCACAATGGTTATGTAGACCCCGGTGTGCTTGCTGGAACGGGAATCGCGGTACCGCCATCGTGCGATGCGCCTTTACTTCTCGGGGGAGCACAGGCGCAGACTCAGACGAATGGATACTTCTTTCAATTCACAGCAGGTCCGACTCCGGCAGTTTTAGGAGCGGGTTGCACGGCTCCCGGCTCAACAACATTCTCCGTGATTGCGTATCCGGCAAGCGGGCAAGGACGGAGTTTCTTCATAAATGAGTTTGGCGTCATTCACTACTCCGACAGCGGTCCCGCGAACAGCACAAGCCCGCCGTGGTTTTGGTAGGGTGAAAACTCGTGCCGGGCCACCTGTCCCAGCCCCCAGCGCAGAAAACGTCCCGTGTCCCCGGTCTTCCCCCCGTAGGCCATGCTGCCATTGAGCGTGCTCCATCCGCCAGTTACACTCCTCTATGATGGGATTCCTTCAGTGGCTTCGGGCAAAGTTGTCATTCCATGGCAATATCCTTGCTCCTCCGCTCGGTCCGCTTGATCGATTGGTCAGTGAAGCGCATGGTCACCTTGTGGCAGAAGAGTATGACGAGGCTCGGGTTCTACTCTTGCAAGCGCTTAGGTCACGAGATGACGTCAACGAGCCCGCGACAATCGACTACCTTCTGATGTCGCTAGAAACCTCATGGATGCTGACGGAAAAGTTTGAAGAAGGAATTTCGTTTTTCTCGAGCTATTTGGGCCGTTATCCGGGGGATTCAGCAGCTTTTGGCGGACGGGCGGGCCTTCTCTGGTATTCGGGGCGGCTTGAGGAGGCAATTCAAGATTTCACTCGCAGTCTCGAACTAGATCCGAACAGAATTCTCTCGCTTTCTGGTCGTGGCCAAGTCCTTGCAGAAGTCGGAAGGGGCGAAGAAGCGTTGAGGGATCTCGACCTTGCGTTACCAATATTAAATAAGCGTCAGGTGCCTTTGCCTGGTTGGATGGTCTGGTACACGGCGATTGAAGCATTTGTGCACAATGGAAGAGGTTTTGCACTTGCCGTACTCGGCCAAAACGGGCATGCAATGGCTGAATTCGATCAGTCCATCAATCTGTGCCCCGAAAACGCTTGGGTTTATCACAACCGCGCACAGGTTTACGATCGTGCGGGCGACAGAAAGCAAGCAATTTCGGACTACGAAAGGGCCCTGGCAAAGAAAGGGCCAGCCTTGAATCCCATCAGAAAAATGCACGCGGAAAGACGGCTCAAAGAGATACTCGATCAAGCTGAGGATACGAGGGCATTATGAGCTTACTTGCGGCTTGGTTTTGGCCGAAGGTATCCGATCGGAAGAATGCGCTATTTGCAATCCAGGAAGCGTACTGTGTTGCGGCGGCGCTGGCGGTGATCACGGCGATTCTGGCGACGGTGGAAGTTCTGCGGGACGCGACGGAAGGCATGGAGGCGGAAGGGTTTGCAAGCGCGGTCGTGTTTGCCGGGATAGCATTCGGAATTTATCGGAAGTCGCGGGTGGCGGCGATTTCCGGGCTGGCACTGTATCTCGCTTTGCGTGGATACGCGTGGGTGAAAGCTGGGCCGAATCTGGGTGTGATTCCCATCCTCGTGGCGCTGGCGTTTTTGCATGGAGTTCGAGGGACGATTGCGTACCACAAATTGCCGCCGAGGCCGGAAGGTTTGCCGTCCTTGGCGCAGAGTTTCGGAGCGCTAGGACAAAATCCGACCACGGGCGAAAATGCTGCGGAGAAAAAGGAGTGAGTTGAAATGACCGATTTCGACGCGCTTCGTTCTCCCGTGAATTTTCTGCAGGGCAGGCTTGCAAAACTTCCGCATCGCGATTTGCTTGAAGCCGAGGAAGGGTGGTGGAAGGGCGAAGGGGTGGCCATTTCGGGGGCCATTGACCGGGCGGGGACGCCGTGGTTGCGGATGTTCGATCGTGGCGGGAAACGCGTGGATGAGATTCTCTACCCCCGCGAATATCAGACGATGTTGAAGAGGGGTTACCGGGCGGGAGTGGTTTGGCGGGCGCTGGAAGAAAAATCGCTGATCTCGACGTATCTGCTGACGTATACGATTTCGTTCCACGATCCGGGGATTTGCTGCCCTTATACAGTGTCGCTCGGGACGGCGGTGCCTCTGGCGAAGTATGGCGATGCGGAATTGCAGGGCCGCTATCTGGGGCAGCTTTTGCGGAAGGACGATTCGGTGTGGCAGGGCGCCACGTGGATGACGGAGATCAAAGGCGGGTCAGATTTGGGAGCGGCGGTGGAGACGGTGGCGCGGCCGGCAGGCGATGGATGGCTGCTGACGGGCGAGAAGTATTTTACGAGCAATGCCGGGGCGGAGTTGGCGGTGGTGGCGGCGCGGCCGCACGGAGCAGCGGCGGGTGTGCGCGGGCTTGCGTTGTTTCTGGTGCCGCGACACCGAAAGAACGGCGAGCTTAACTATTTTGTGCGGCGGCTGAAGGACAAGATTGCGACGCGCTCGGTTCCTACGGGAGAAGTGGAGCTGAAAGACAGCAAAGGGTACCTGCTGGGGTCGGCGGACTCAGGCGTTTATCTCATTCTCGAAGTGTTGAATCTTTCGCGCGTGGCGAACAGCGTGGTGAGTGTGGCATTGGCACAGCGCGCGATGGCGGAGGCGCTTTCGTATGCGAAGCAGCGCGTCGCGTTTGGCAAGCGGATATTCGATCATCCGCTGCTGCGGCATCAATTTGAAGAGCGGCTGAAGGGGCTGCGAGTGGCGTTTGCGTTGGCGTGGGAGTCGGTGCAGCTGTTGAACGAAGTGTGGATGGAGCGGCCGCCGTATTCGGAGCGCTATCACCTGTTCCGGCTGGTGGCGCATCTGGCGAAATACTGGACGGCGGAGTTTGCGGTGGATACGGCAAAGTGGGCGATGGAAGTGCATGGCGGATTGGGCGTGCTGGCGGAGTATGGCGCGGAACGCTGGCAGCGGGAAGCGATGATTCTGGCGATTTGGGAGGGGACTTCGCACCGGCAGATGCTGGATGGACTGGAAGTGATGGAACGGAAGCGAGCACACACGATGCTTTTCCGAAGATTGGCGGAGCGCGCGCCAGCGAAAGAGATTCAGGAGATGGAAGCGGAAGTGGAGCGGCACTTGAAGCTTGCGCCGGAAGAAAGGGAAGCGCTTGTGGAAGCGCTGTTTCGGAGACTTGCGGTTTTCACGGCGGAAACGCTTGAGGGAGGATGAGAAAAGCGGAGGGCGGGCCGGGCTGAAGCCCGGCGCCTACACAGGCAAGAAGGGCGCAGCGGTGCTGCGCCCCTACAGAGGCAAAAGCGAAGAGAAGGCACGATGTTTCGGCTGCTGCCCGGAATCTGCGATATCGTGCCCTACAGAAGAAGAGTCAAAAGCCAGGTTGGACGAGAGCGCGCTGTTTGATGGCGCAAAGATGGTGTGAGCCAGCAGGACAAGCAGGCAGGCGGGAGAGCCTTTCCTCATTGGTTGGGCGCGAAATCGTGGTGGAGCGGCTGTCGGCAAGCTTGTAGAATAGGGAAACCACTGCGGGAGTGGCGGAACTGGCAGACGCGCAAGACTTAGGATTCAGCGCTCCCCGCTTACTCAGACTTACTCACCGTTGCTCAAGCAAAATCAGAGGTTATCTTGCGCGTAGGACAAAAAAGGCGTAGGCTTTCTCACGGTTGCTCATTCTTGCTCACGGAGAAGTTATAGATAAGCTAAAGAAGTAACGGCCCCGCCCGGTGTATCTAGCACCGAACGGAGCCTAACCCACACAGCGGAGGTAACCCGCTATGCAGGCTCCCGGCAGTTTATCAGTAGTTCCGTTCCCGCACCCCAGGCTCCCCGCAATTTTCGGCGGTATCCTTCTGCGCTATGTTTTCGCAAATGGCACAGAGCTGCATCTGTTCGCCCATGAGCTTTTCCGGCCCGACATTCACAAGCTCCTACAAATAGCCGTCGAGATACACGGCAAGGCGACGGTCTACGAGCCGCGTCCGGGGCATCTCCGATGAGTCCCCGGCTGCGCGTCAAACGCTACCGCTGGCCCAGGCCGTCGCGCTGGCCCTTTGTTGTCCTCTTCGCGCTCATGCTCCTAGCCGTCGCTCTGGCGGTATTGCAATGAGGCTCCCGGCGCGAATCGTGAAGTGTCCGAAGTGTGGGGAGCGATTCTCCGCTGATTCGGACGTGCTCGTTTTCTTCGGGCTAGGAATCCTTTTGGGGTTCCTGCTCGCGCTCGTTCTGTGCCACTAGAAAGAGAGGCTCTATGTTTTGGCTCACTTGGCAGTTAGTCGGCGTCTGCGTTGCGCTCTGTCTCGGTGTCGCCCTGCTCTGGCTTGGCTGGAAGCTCGCAAAGGCCACCGGCTGGCTGGCCGGATGGATTCTTGACCGGATACACTGGATTCTTGGCGCGTTGCTCTTGCTTGTTCTCTTTTGGCTCCTGAGTCGGTGGAAGTAAAGCGGGCGGCCACTTTTCGTCTATCAAGTCGAGAATATGCGCCGCCCGCTCAATCGCTCTGCTGACGGCGACTTTGGCCCAAAACTCCGTCGCCATGTTTGGCTTGCATGCCTCATCGGTCGCTTCGAGAAGTGGCTGTAATTTTCGCGCCGTCAAGATCACAGTCGCCAGCAAAATGGCGTGCTTCCGTTCTTCAGTCATGGAGTCCCCGCAGTTTTAGGATTGAAAATGCGGTAGAGGCAGGAAGAGGGGATTCTACATCTATTCGGGAGTCTGGTAGAAGAAAAACCAAAGACCGCTAGCAATAGTACAGGTGTTCTGGCACACTATGAATGCCCTTTTTGGGCAGCAAAAAGCCCCACTTCTTCAGAGTGAGGCTTTTTGAAAACCCTAGTTGGCAAGGAATGGAAAACTTAGACAACTCCATTCTAAGAGCCATCCGGCTCCCTGTCAACTGGAAAAACCTTAACCGTTAAAGCACGCGAGTCTGGCGCGTTTTTGACACTTCAGTGTCGCAGTTCGACACCAAAAGGAATGGTGTACTCAGAGTGGCTAAATATCTAATTAGCTATGACTTAGACAAACCTGGACAGGACTATCCTCGCTTGATAAAGGAACTGGAGCGCCTCGGCGCTACCAGGATTCTTTATTCGGAGTGGGTATTTCGTTCGACATCGTCAGCTTCGCAAATCTGCGACTGGCTAAAGTCGTTTATCGATGGCAACGACATGCTGCTTGTCGTTGCTCTTACTGGCGAGGCTGCTTGGACGGGCCTCATGGTCAGCACCGATACGTTCAAACAATCCCTCGCTGCCTGAGGGTGTATGGCCGGAGGGGATGCGATTCTGCATCCCCGAAGGCGTTGATTCCTCTTGAATCTGAGGGGGTTTAGGCTCTGGTAAGGCCAGCTTCCGACTGAGCGCGTCCAGGCTTGCAAGCTCTTCCGCCGATAGGCCAGCCAGAACGGGGTTGCGGTAGACCGTGAGCGCGTGCTGAATCTGCTCGCCAACCTCTACAGCCTGCTTAGGCTTGCCGTCCCGCCGATCTGTAAGGTATTGCAAGGCTTGGAGCCTCAATGCTGGCCTGGCACGCTTTAGGAGCCACGTCCAAAGCTCAAGCTCATTGTGGTGCGCGAGAATGTCCGCCGCTGTGACCGCCTTGATACCGAGCTTTTTGAAGTAGTTAGGCTTGCGGCCCGCCCCCGCTCGCTTCCCGCCTCGCAAGCTCTTAGGCTTGGGTTTTGATTCCTCTTTGATACTCTCTGGCATAGGCGCACTAGACTCTATATCCTGAGCGCCATTGTAACACGTTGATAATGCGTCCATTACAGCGTCCTTAGCTTAACTTTAACCTAACTCTGGCTTGGGGATGTAACAAAAATACCCATTCTATCCCCGAAAAACGCTCTCTTTACAGACAGGGAAAGCCATCAATTCGGCCTGTCCGTATAGCCTAACTTGAGCATTGCCGCCGCGTGTGCTTTCAGTTCTTCGGATGTTGCATCCTTCTCTCGCTCTTCCTGCCATAGACTGTTCAGTAGCTCCCAAAGCCCGTTCCAGTTTTCTCGCGGGACGACCTCTCTTACGTTGGTCTGCTGGAACCATTCAAATACCGTTATCCATTCCTTGTATCTGCTCCGTTCCATGCTCTTTCCCTCTCTACTGCATCCACTGTTGATCTGCCTGCCCTGGAAACTGGTAAACCGTCTGGTATTTCGGGGGTGCTGGCTTGGCTTTCATCCTGTCCCGCCCGCTCATAATGAGATAGCGCATGGCGTCCATGAGGTGATCGTCCTGCTTGACTATCTTGCCGTCCTTGTCGCGTCGATAGAGCCGCAATTCCTGATACCACTGGCTTAGGCTGGTGAACGCCTTGAGCTTCCCGCCGCTCATTAGCTGTTCGCAAGCGTAGATTCCCGCTTCAACCGCGTTATCTGCCGCTTCGACGTTCAATCCCTCATTGCGGTAGAGCTGTAGGAGTTGCGTCCCGTCTTTTTGCGAGCGCCCGCGAGAGGCCGGGTCAATCACTCCGCGAATCCATGCGCCGCGCCCTTTGATTGCTTGACTGTGGACGTGTGGCTCATCGTGCGCGTGGTAGTGCTCCGAGTACAGGAAGATTACCCCGGATTCATTGTCCCGCGCTCCCCAAATCGCCGCCGTCCTGTTCCAGCCTACGTCAAGTCCAAAAGCTCGCGGCCAGTGATCGGGAATCTCAAACGGTTTAACGAGCAAGTCCGCATCGCTGAATTGATAGATTGCGCCGGAGCCGAGTTGCGGGATTCCTTTTGTCCGCGCGTCGCGCTGGTAAGCCGGGATGGATGCGAAAAGCTCTGCTCGCGTCTCCGGGCTAAGGTGGGGCGCGTCATCCCACGTTGCCTTGACTACAAACTTTGTCGCGCTCGCCCCTGGCTCAAGGAATTGCCGCACAACCTCGGTCATTCCCCACAGTGGGGTGAATGTGAAGAGCACTATCCCGTTAGGCTCGCCTGGGACGGTTGAAAGTGTGCGCGTCAAGCATTCCGTGTAAATCGACTGGTCTGCCTCTTCGTCCAGCCAAACTAAATCCCGCTTCGTTCCATAGAAACTCTCTGTCCCCTGATCGTAGCTCTTTAGCGTGATCTCGCTGCGCCCGCCTGAAACGTGCCGGACGTAAATTGTTTCTACCGCTTCAGGGATGCCTGCCTTCGGGGTTGTGTCTATGATGGCGTCCGATGGTATCAGCCCCGTTCCATATTTAGGCACAGCACCAAGCAAGGCGAATTGGATAATGTCGCGGGTAGTCTTGGAAGTTTGTCCCGCTGCCCAGGCCGCAATTGGCCGAGTGAATCTTCGCCCTTTCCACCAGTCAGGATACCGCCCGGTTAGGTGGAGCGAAGTTTCAAATGCTCCGACGCCCTCAGTCTTGCCGACGCGGTTTGCCGCCATGAACAGGCGTTCATTCCTTGCCGAGCCAGCCTCGAAAAATTCCAAATGCTTGACGTACAGTTCCCGGCGCAAGCGGCCCGTCGAAGGATAGAAGCATTCGAGCTTGTGCTCTGCCCGCCATTTTAGTTCCGCTTCGATCTCATGCCGTGGGGGGAGATTCATTTTCCTTCGCCAGCGTCCCGCCTTAGCTTGTAGTCTCGTAATGACGTTTCATCTAGCGCCGATTCCGGCTCGATTACCAGGCGATTCATCTCCCGCCGCCGCTGGCAGAATGCCCGGTACGTTTCGCCGTCCAGTAGTTCAACCTCTGCCGCCTGGACGCGTTCCCGCTGCTGGCGTTCCTCTTTGGCGTTCCGCGCCTGTATCTCATCGTAAGCGCCATTCGCGCCGGATGTTTCTACGCGCTGCATTTATTTCTTTCCTGCTTTTTCGCTTGCCCATATTGCGGATAGTTCGCCAGGAGCCAAATGCGGCTTTTTGACCGCTGCGATACTCCGCACTACTTCCGCCCCCTTCGCTTCTTGGCTTTGAGGCTTTTCCGGGGATATGATGAATCTGTCCTTGTCGCTGATCTTCCCGCCCGGTTTCAGTTTATCGTCCTTGTTCGCTGCCATTGCTGGTCACTTCCTTTCTTTTGGAATTACGGAGCCAACAGATCAGACAAGCGCCTGCCTGCCGCCCCGCCTATGGCTCCCGCTCCCGCGTAGGGTAGTGCGCTCTTGAAACCCTGCCAGAGATTTGAGCCAAACTTTTGCCAGACCTTTGACGTGCGGTAGAGCTGCATCGCCTGGCTGTACTCTTCGCCTTTTCCTGCTGCCGCCGCTGCTGCCCGCAGGGAATCATCAAATGCGCCGGCGAATTTTCCGACTTGTGCGGCCATCTGCGGATTCATGTTGGCGTATTCATTCGCGGAGAGCCTCGACACATTCGAGTAAAAATCCCGCGCCTCATCCCAGGCAATAGGAGCCTTCTCCGGGTCAGTGACACGCGCAACAAACTTAGTGATAACGCGCGGCATTCCCTTAGCGCCCGCGTCCGCCAATTCCTGAGCGCGTTCCGCCGCTTGGCTCATATCGTCCGTGATCTCAATAGGACTCCCTTTCGCGGCTCCCTTTACTTCGTTGAATAGCTGGCCCGCCTTTTCCACGTTCCCGAACACCTTAGAGGTGACATTCGATGCCGCCTCGCTCGCTGCTTCCGTCTCCGGCCCTGCCGCGAGTCCTGCCGGAATTGTCGCGGCCTGTGCCATTCCGCCTAACACGTTCTTACCGCCTTGCCAGAGCTTTCCCTGATACTGCTCTGCGGAGCCTTTCGTAGCTTGCAAGATTCCCAAAGGCAGGCTCGCCATGTAGTCGCCTACCGCTTCGGGGTTGCCGTTGTAAACTCCGTGCGCTCCCATTTTTTTAAGTACCGTTCCGATGCCGGTTACGTCCGTCCCGTACTTTATGTCGTTCGAAACGTTGTCGGCCCACTTCGCCACACTGTCCATAAATCCCGTTGACTTGGGTTGCGGACTAAGGCCAGTCGCTTGTGCCGCTCCACGTTGCGGGTCAAGGTTTGTCCCGGTGTCCGTTCCTGCTTTCTGAAACGTGCTCATGTCCAGCGTGACGCTCGCGTTTCCCTTCGGCACAAGGTTGGAACCTTGCGGAGCCTTTGGCACAGGCTGAAACGTGCTCAGATCAAGCGTGACGCCGGGAGAATTGCCCATTTACTCAGCTACTCCTAAATCCTGCTTGCCGTCCGTCCAATGCCACTTACCGTCAGAGCCTTTTGCTTTGCCCGTCGCTCCCGCTGGCGGGCCGCCCATGTTCACAGGCTGAAAGCTAGAGCCATAAGTGGAATTTGTATTCTTGAGTTTGTTGGCGTATGTCTTTTGCGCGTTTCCGGCAATCGCTTGGTGCAGCGTTTCCATGTCGCTCAAAACATCGTCGGGGATAGACGCGCCGGTCGTTTGCTTCCCAAGAAATCCTTTCACCCTGTCGAGTGCGGAACCCGCTCCGCCGTAACTCCCGATCTCCGCCATGTTCACGCGCTTAACGCCTCGCGCCGTGTTGAGGGTCAGTACGCCCTCAGTGGGGGAGTAGGCATAGGCGATTTTGTTTCCGCTCCGCGCCAGGTCAACGAAGGTTTTCATATCGTTGGCCGCTGCTACCGCGTCCCCGTACTCGTTTCCGGCTTTCTCTGCCGCTGCCGCTGCCGGGCCGACAAGATGAGGAGCAACACCACGCAGAGCCGCTGGCACGTTCGCAACTCCGGCCTGTGCCGCCGTTACTTTCTGCTGAGTCTCTAGGTTGAGCGCCTTGCCTGCCTGCTGATCGCCGCCCGCTGACTGATAGAAAAGATTCCCGGCAAGCGCCCGCCCTTGCGGAGTGAGTGCCGCGTTTTGCTGCTGGATTGCCGATTCAGCCTGAGCGCCCGGAACCTTTGCCGCCGATACTGCTCCGGCTTGCTCTGCCTCGTATCCCTTGCCCGATGCCTCGCGGGTCTGCGCTTTCTTCAAACCCTCTTCGACAAGGTATTGCATGGTTCTGAGCTTTGCATGCTCGTTGTCTATGAATTGCGAATCGTAGAGCGCCGGAGCCTGGGAAAGCTCCGTTAGCAACTGCTGTTTAGTGTGGGGGTCTGGTACATTCCCGGCGTAGCTCTTCGCTTGGCTCAAGGCATCTTGATAGGCGCTTTGCTTCTTATCGTCGGGAGCGGATTTTACGCTCTGGAATAAATCGTCAAATTTGGCGTGAGTGTCGGCGGCATAACTCAAGTCCTCGCTGTGCGCCTTCGCCAAACCCTCGCGCATCGTAGAAAGAAATTTGATTACGTTCTCTTGGTTTTGGACTGGTACGGAGTGCTTCTGCAAAACCCTGTAAGCCGCGTCTATGTCGGTGGGATCCCATGCCGGGTCTTTCATTGCTTCCATAACTCGCTGCTGGCCCTGCAATGTCGTCTGTAGATTCTGATTCTGTAGGTTGCGGCCTTGCAGCTCCGCCGCGCTCAATTGCTGGCCTTGCATGAGCGCCTTGATCTGCGCCATTTTCGCGTACTGATCGAGCGGACTCTCTGGCGGCTTTATGTCGAGTGCTGGTAGCGGCATGCTGCCCATGTTTATTTCTCCTCTTCATCCTCGAAAATGCAATCAATGAGGTAGTCGATTAGCTCCTCGCCCTCATCCGGCCCAAATTCTTCCATGTCCGGCTTGTGTTGCTTGAAGTGGTGAATTACTTCCACGCCGTTGCCGTCCCTGTTTGGGCGAATGGCAATCTCTACCGTGTCGCGCAGGTCTATTTCTTCCGTCTCCGCCTCCGCGCCACTCTTGCCTTTTTCTACTTCCGTATATTGCGCCATCGTTTCCCCCTAGACGTAACCGTGTCTGCGTCGCTCTGCCGTGCCCATTCCTACTTTTCCCGCGTCTCGCAATTTTCTGTAAGTCTGATAGTCAGTCTCGCCCGCGTCCGGTATCACAGTGGAAGTGTTGCGCCCGCCAAGCGGGGCAATCGGGGCAGGCGCTTTTGAAACTGTCGGCATGGGTTTGTGTCCGTTGCCGTTTTCGAGTCGCGCGGAGATGCGCCCTAATTCGATTCCCGCCATCTGCTGATTCATCTGCGCTAGCCGCTGGCATGTCGCGGGGTCTGACATGAGCACCTTAAATACTTCCGGCCCGTTCGGAAGCGCGTTTAGTTCGCGCATGGTCGAAAAAACAATTTGAGCACCGAGCGGGTTTGTTTTGATCGCCTGCCGTGCCTCCGCCAGTTCTTCCTTTGAAAGAGAAGATTTGACGCGCTCCGCAAAATCCTTGCCGCCATTCCGTACCGCCGAAATGCCCTGCTCGATCTTTCGTATCTCTTGGACTTGCTGGCTCTCCGGCATGGTGTTTATGGCGTCGCGTAGTTCGCTATTCTTGGCGAGAAAATAGGCGATATGGTTCGCATCCGGGGAAGCGTGCATAACCTCTGCCGCCGCGTCTGCTATCCGCATGTTTTCGTTTTGTGCGCGGGTGAAAGTCTCGTCCCAGTCCGGGTACTCTTCCCTTAGCGCCCGAATCTTGAGGTGCTCTGCTGGCGCTTCGATTTGCGGCTGCGGTTCCTGGCGCTCTTCGGGGAGAGCTTCCGGCTGTGCTTCGACGTGCGGAGTTGCACCGTTGCCGTTTAGATTTCTGAGCGTGCCGTTTTCCTGCCATCTTTTTTTCTGAGTCGGCGTGAACCGAATTTCCTCGACGGTTTCATATCGCGCAAGACGCTCGCGGAGACTCGCGGCCAATTCGAGCGCCTGCATTTTTTCCGCGTGCGCCTTGTTTATCTTTTTTTCTACGCCGCGCGGGACTGCCCTATTGCCGTTCCCATTCTCGCTACGCTCCCGCTGTAGCTGCGACTCTTCGGAATGCTCCGCATTCTCTGGGGACAATTGCTCCGCTGGCTTTTCTTCCGGGGGTAAACCTGCCGCTGCGCGAACCTGCTCGCTAGAATCGCTTGTGCTGCTAACCGTCACTCCCGCCATCTATCCCCTCTCTTCAGTACCAGACAAATTCCAGTTCGCCCGCCGTCGTTCCCGCCGTCACTACTTGCAGACCTTGAGAGAACGGCATAGGAGACGGCAATACAAGCGTGCCGATTGCTGGTACAGTCAACGGAGTAGCGCCGAGAATCGCCGTCACGTTCCCCGCTAGATTCGGCCCGTCATTAACCTGCAATGTCCAGGCACTACCCGCGCCCGATACAACGATGGCTTGCAACACCCCCGCGCCATTCTTGATCTGCGTGGTGGCTTTGTTCGCTATGACGGTTACAGGCAAGGCTAGTCTCCCCGCTTTCCTAATAAAGAACTGAGCTTCATCTTGCCTTCTTCACTTGCCTCCGCATGCGGCTGCGATTGCCCTTCCGCTTTAGCTAGCTCGCGCCGCAAGGAACTCACTACGTCATTGAAAAGTTTCCGCAGGTGAGCCGTCCCTCCGTGTTTTTTCTTGAGCACTTCCATCGCTGCGTCCAGTCTCTCTAGCTCTTCCGGAGTAAAGTTGACATAGCCATTCTCGAACATGGAGATATTGGATTGCGCCATCTCCATCTCTTCGGCTAGCTCACATTGGCCGATGCCGTAATCCGCACGGACGCGCTTGCAATACTGGCCGATAGAACCCGGCACATTTCTCGGATGGCTCTCAGCGCGGTCTATGATTGCCGCGTCCAGAATATCGGCATACTTTTCAATCTCAGCTTGTTTTAACTCTCCCGTGTTGTTCTCCCATCGGTTTAGCTTGGATTCAGCAATCCCGATGCGCCGCGCCATCTCGCCCTGACCTATCCCGTGGCCTTCGCGGATTGTCCTAAAAACGCCTCTTACCTTCTTCGACCGCCAAACGAGCGGTACCGCCGTTTTTGCCATAGGCATCCTTTCCCCTTCCGATCTGAAGAGAATCATCTCACGCAAAATAATATCTTGCAATCTTTATTTTGTTGCAAGATAATATATTGCAGCACTGGGAAGGAAGGCCGGGCACGTCTGAGGGACGTTGCGCCCGGCTAGGATTCGGGGAAAGTACTTTATGGGTCAAAGTAATAACACTTCCGGCTTTGAGACACAAGCCGAAAAGATAGAAAACCTGCTTCGCTCACGCTGCGGCCAATGGGTTCCAGCCTATGAGCTTTCTGATCTGGCCTTGCAATACTGCGCTCGAATCAATTCCATTCGGAAGAAACTGAGGGCCGCTGGCGACACGGAAGAGATTGAGAATAAGACCGAATGGGTTAACGGCCAGTGTCGCGGGTCTTACCGCATCCGGCGCAAAGAGCCTGACAAGCCCGATTCTCGCCATAGCCGGGCAGAGCAGTTTGAGCGAGAGCACAATGTCCGCCCAGGCTGGCACTCCCGGCCATTCTCAGAAAAACGCATGGCGCAAGACGATTGCTTCACGCTGACGCCCCCGGAGCCGCGCCGATGAGCTACCGCCCGCCGTTCTACAAGCGATTCCCCCAGGACTATCTCTCTAGCTCGACTACTCGGAAAATGACGCTGGCAGAGCATGGCGTCTATAACCTGCTCCTAGACTATGCCTGGCTAGAAGAACAGACGGCCACACTCCCGGCAGATTTCACCGTCCTTTCAAAGCTCACGGGCATTAAGAAGCGAATCCTAATCCACTTCGTTGCTAAGTATCCGCAGCTTGTCATCCGATTAGCTTCCAACCCGCAGCTACTTTACAACCCTCGCCAAATGGCCGAGTATCAGGAATTTTTGCAAACGGTTGAAAAAAACAGGCTTGCGGGTTTGGCGAGTGGTAAAGCAAGGCAAGCCAAGTCAACGCCCGTTGAACGAGCGTCCAACCATAGAGAGAAAGAATTAGAATTAGAGAAAGATAAGAGAAGAGAAGAGGCTCCGGCTCCGCCGTCGCCCTCTTTTTCCGGCCAGCATTTGTCCGTCACTACAAAACAAGACGCTCTGCTAGGGGAAGGGTTTCCGTGGATTGACCGTCCAGCGGAGTACCGCAAAGTCGATTCCTGGCTAGAGGCAAACCCGGAGCGCCGTCCGAAAAAATCAACACGCTTCCTGCATAACTGGTTTTCTCGAATCACTCAACCGAAAGGGGGAGCCAATGGAAAAGACGTTAACAGCGCCGTCGAAACAACCATGCGCGGATTCGCCGCTAACTCTGGACTCCCTAGTTAGGGAATGGGTTGCCAAGCTCGCCGTCAATGCGGGAGCCTCGCTCGACGCCAAGACGCAAGCCGTCTATTGCTCAATCTGGCTTGAGGGTCTGTCCGATCTATCGCCTGCCGTGCTGCTGGCCGCGTTCCGCAAGACTCTCAGGGAATGCCCCTACTGGCCGGTGAAAGTGGCCGACATTCGGAAGCACGTCCATCGTGCCGTGCTGAACGAAACAAACGATGCGGCAGAAATGGCTTGGGAGCGCGTCCTAGAGATTCGCCGCGTCCATTGGTCTCCTGATGTTCCCGGCCCGTTTGACCGTGCCATGAACCTGCTAAAAGAGCGCGTCCGTTGCGCTGCCCGCGCCTCTGGAATCTTCCGAGATTTTACAGCGAGCGAATACGAAAACGGAGCCTTGCACACTTGGGGGAAGAAGCGTTTTATCGAATCTTTCAATGCATGGGGCGAGCGTGAGCAGGATAAATTCTTGCTGCCGGAAGGCGAAACAAAAAAACTCCTGATAGCCTGTGCGGAAACCTTTTCCCCGGCCTGTCTGCCCGCCCCCAAGCCACAGGAAACTCCGGAAGAACGATTGCGGGTTGCCGATGAATTGGCCGCTGCTGCTAGGCAAGTCTTGGCGTCCTACAAACCCCCGGAGCCTTATCAAGTGAAAGACACGCCAGAGCGCAGAGAAGAGTTGCGGTATCAGGCGGAATTTATCAAGAAAAATTACCCATTGAAACAAAGCAATCATTCCCTCGGAGATTGTTGAGCCGATGAACGCTAGGGCCGAAGATACCGCGACAAAAATCCTCTTGGCCTTCGAGCCTGGCGGTATCGCGCCGCTCGAACCTGAAAAGTTCCGGCAAGTGCGGGAGCACGTTCGTAGCATCCTAAGCCGGGCAATGGAGAGCTTGGGAGAAAAGAAAACTCGGAAGTGGCGCGACTGGCAACGGGTCAAAGCAGAAAGGCAGACAGCACAGTGACACCTTTACTCAGCATCTCCGAAGTATCGAAGCTCCTGGCCGTTTCCAAGATCACGGTACGGCGCAAGGTGAGCGCCGGGGAGTTGCCGTGCGTGCGCTTGACTAAGGGTGGGCCGCTACGCTTTACTTTGGCCGACGTGGAGAAGTTTGTAGAGAAACACAGGGGTTGACATAGCCGAATTATCGTAGGACAATAAAGACATGAAGAAACGCGGCAGGCCAACAAAGGCAGCATCGGACAGGCGGGAGACAGTTCTCCGCTTGCGCCTAACGAGCGAAGAGTACAAGGCTCTTTGCGCCGCTGCAAAAAAGGCTGGCTTGGACGTTTCCAAATACGCACGCAAAAAACTCATCGGGAGGTAACCCCGTGGAAAGCACAGAGAAAAAAACAAGAGGCAAAAGAGGGCAGGGAACTATCTATCAGCCGCAAAACTCGCGGAATTACTGGTACAAGTTTTCAGCCAATGGCCGCGTGATTCAGAAGAGCGCGGAAACCGAATCCCGCCGCGAAGCGTTGGACAAGCTCAAAGCGGAGATTCTGAAGCACGCATCCGGCGAAGCGGTAGACAATGGCAAGGTGACCGTTGATAGCCTCTATGATGTTCTCCTGGCCGATTATCGAATCAACGAAAAAACAGTCGAGTGGGCAGAGCGTTGCTGGAATGTTCACCTAAAGGATTTTTTCGGCGGGATGCAGGCAAAGCACGTCGGTACGGACACCCTCTCGCGTTACATCGAAGCGCGGCGCAAAGAGAACGCGGCCAACGGCACGATTAACCGGGAACTGTCCCTGCTGCAAAGAGCGTTCATGCTTGGGTATGAATCTCAACCCCGGAAGATTGCTCACCCGCTCCGCTTTCACAGACTCGCGGAGTCGAAACCCCGGCAAGGATTCATTGAGCAGAAGCAGTACGACGCCCTGACCGCGAATTGTTCCGATCTCTTCATGCGGGCTATGCTCGCCCTGGCCTACTCTTTCGGGTTTCGCAAAGCGGAGTTGCTGACTCTCAAAGTCTCGGACGTGAATCTGCTGGCAGGCACGCTCCAATTGCGGGACAGCAAGAACGGGGAGCCTCGCAAGGTTTCCCTAACCGGGGATGCCAAAAACCTGCTCACCGCTTGCTGTGCTGGCAAGAGCGCCAACGATGCGGTATTCACTCGCGGGAAGGGAAAGGCTGTCTCTGACTTTCGGGGAACATGGGACAAGGTGACTCTAGCCGCTGGCGTCTCTGGCCTGCTTTTCCACGATCTGAGACGGAGCGCCGTCCGTAACATGGTACGCGGGGGAATACCC
>Ga0207101_1066_pt1 | contig 19892 bp, 18 predicted proteins | sample Alteio_BWMinHeat_83_FD_153581 | JGI IMG/M metagenome (GOLD analysis project Ga0207101, IMG submission 153581) | Enriched cells from forest soil in Barre Woods Harvard Forest LTER site, Petersham, Massachusetts, United States -... | ecosystem: Environmental > Terrestrial > Soil > Temperate forest >...
TACTTATATTTTTCTGAAACGTGTGCCCGAATTCAAGCCCAATATTGACTTGCGTCACCTATTTTCCCTGTGCTAGGCTCATGTAAAATACTAAAAGCAATGAAAGAAGGGAACGGGTTGTGGAGCGGCAGTAGCTGAGAGGCGAACTGAACATGGATGTGAAACCTCAATTCCGTGTCTTAGTGGTAGATGACGACCCTACAATATGCAAACTTCTTACTGCCAAATTAAAGTTCTCGGGCTTCATGTCGCAATCCTGCACCAGCGGAGAAGATGCCCTTAAGATCCTCTCGAAGGAAAAGTTTGACGCGATCATTTCCGACCTCAATATGCCGGGAATTTCCGGTTTGGATCTCCTCGCAGCCACGCGCCGCATCGTTCCCCACACCGCTTTCCTGATGGCCACAGGCGTCAGTGACGTTTCGGTTGGAGTCACGGCGATGAAGCAAGGGGCGGCGGATTATCTACTTAAACCCTTCCAAATGGAGGCGGTGGTCGTCAGTCTCCGGCGCGCTTTGGAAATGAAGCGCATGGAGGCGGAGCTGGCCGAGTACCGCCAGCATTTGGAGAACATGGTCGAGCAGCGGACAAAACAGCTCAAGTCCGCCATGCACAGAATCGAATTGACCTACGACGAGACGCTGGAAGCCCTGGCGGCGGCGCTGGACCTTCGTGACAATGATACGGCGGGCCACTCGCAGCGCGTCACCCTCTATTCCCTGGAAATGGCCAAACGACTCAACTTCTCTGGCGATGAGCACAAACAACTGGAAAGGGGCGCGTATCTGCACGATATCGGCAAAATCGGTATCCCGGATGCCATCCTCCTCAAGCCGGGCAAACTGACACCCGAGGAAACCGCCATTATGCAGACTCACGTGCGCATTGGCTACGAACTTACCAGCCGGGTGGCATTCCTGTCTGTTGCCGCGCAGATTGTCTTAACCCACCAGGAGTGCTTTAATGGCGGCGGCTACCCCCAAGGCCTGAAAGGTGAAGAAATCCCGTTGGGGGCAAGAATCTTCGCCGTCGCCGATACGCTGGATGCCATAATGTCAGACCGCCCGTATCGGCGTGGACGCCCCTATTCCGTTGCGCGCGCCGAAATCGAGCGGGAGTCGGGGAGACAATTCGACCCTGAGGTCGTGAAAGTGTTCCTGTCGATTCCGGAAGAGACTTGGGTGAAAATCCGCAGCCAAGCATCCGAGACGCGGACGGAATTACGGCACAAATCGGCCGATCATCCAGCCCTGAATGGAGGGAGTGGCGGGATTGGCGGGGCCCTTGACCTTGCGGCTCAGGCTGGATAACAAACTCCATCAAGTCAATCTTCACCCCGTGCCTCCCTTGCGCCGGACATACCAAGAGTCACATCTGGAGAATCTGAAGTTTGCCCTTCCGGGGGCGAAAAAAGGATTCCCATACTGAGACAGCTGAACTTCCAGGGCTCTTTCCTCACATGACAATGATAGCCGCGAAGAGAGGGAAAAAGTGAAACTCCGAGTTATGGCTGTGGATGATGACCCCGCCGTCTTGTTGTTGTTGAAGAAACAACTGGAAAAACAGGGCTGTGAGGTGGTTGATGTGGCGGACAGCCGGGAGGCGCTGGAGCGCTTGAAAAGCGAGAAAGTCGACGGCCTCTTCGTGGACGTGGTCATGCCCCACATCGATGGCTTTACCCTGACCAAGCAGGCGCGCCTTTCCAAGCTGAACCGGCGCGTTCCCATTGTCATGCTCACCGGGTTGGACGACGCTGACACCATGCGCAAGGGGTTTGATTCCGGCGTCAACTTTTTTCTCGGCAAGCCCTTCACGCGGGAGCGCGTTTATAAATTGATGGGAGCCACGCGCGGCGCCATGACGCGAGAGAAGTACCGATACACTCGACTCTCCTTCCACACCGAAGTTGATTGCACCTTGGGAACTGCGCCGCCCAAGCAGTTTCGCTCGGTAAGTGTGAACATCAGCGAGGGCGGAATGATGTTGACTTCGCTCGCGGCCCTGGCCATGGGACAGGAATTGGATGTGGCCTTTAGCCTTCCCAATGTCCCCCGTGTCATCAGGACGCGCGCCATAGTGGTTCGCGAGGACTCACCGGGCGAACTCGGCGTCAAGTTCCTGAACCTCAACGATCGCGACGAAAGAGATCTGCAAGCCTATATCAGCGCCCGCCTGGAAGGATAAGAAAAGTTCATCTTCCCATTTGACACTGCCGATAAACGTTGCGGGGAAGTGTGTCCCATCCGCAGGTCGGTTCGCCACAGTGCCCACTTCCTGCATGGCTGTTGCTCGCAGGAATATTGCTTCATCTTTCCTTCTGAAACTGCCGATGACCGCTCTGGGGGAGTGTTGTCACGCGAGGGTGTCGACGGCCAGCCTGCTGAGCATTTCCGGAATTAAACTGTCCGCGACTGGGTTCATCCTGCTGCCAGGTATTGTCGATAGTCGATATGAAGAAGTGTGTCGAAAAACCCTGAACGCTGTCATCCAGAGCAGAGCCCGTACTTTGGGCGAAGGATCTGGATTTCCTCCGCGCTATCCAAGGACCATGCTGATTCTTCGCCCAAAGTTCGGGCTCCGCCGAAAAGCGCGGCGTAACCCGTTTATCTTCAGCGAGGGCCTTGGGCCGCGATTTTCATATCGATGGGTGAGCCGTGAACGCGGATAAGATGCTTGTTTTCATCGGCGCAGATCGGCCAAAATCCGCGGCCTAGAATTTCTTCACAACTTCTTCGGGCCGGGTTTGGCTTGTCGGCAAATTAATTCATGCCGCCCTCTCGAACTGCCGATAACCGATGTGGGGGAGTGTCACAACCGGGGGATCGGGCAGCCTTGGGTGCCAACTTCGCCGTGCGGTTTGTCCCATCGGCAAATTGCTTCCTGCTCTTCTCTCGAACTGCCGATAACCGCTGCCGTGTTTCGGAGTTCTCTCAGTCGCAATAAACGTCAAGTCCGCTGCGGGCGGGACTGTAGCGCGTGTGTCCCCACTCGCGCTTTGTTTGTAGCTCTTCGTTGGGAGTGGAAGTGTTTGGGGTTTGGATGTTTAGGGCAGGGGAGTTACGGTTGTTTCGTTCGCGGGGGCGCGGGTGGGGCATAGGCGCTAGAATAATGACGATCAGCGGTACTCGAAGCCCGCGAAGCGGGCGACATCCTCTAGCCCATGGCGCAAGCCAAGGGTTAGAAGGCAGGAATTGAGATCTTTAGCCCCGGAGCGACATCCGGAATGTCTGCAGGAGCGACCGGAGGACGATCCCGTAAAAAATGCCCAGATGTCGCCCCTGACGGGGCTTCCGGGACCCGCCCCATCCCCCCATCCCATGGCTGGCTCGCCATGGGCTAAAAGATGGCGCCCGCTTTGCGGGCTTTTAAACTTTCACCACCCTTCATTCTAGCGTCTATGCGCGGGTGGGGACACCTGCTACACCGTGCCGATAACAAATTCTGCGAGGTGTGTCACGATGGGGTGTGCGGCCAGCTTGGCGGCCGGCCGTTCTGCGCTTCTCATGTTGGGCCGTTATACGTCCTTCTGGATTGTTCCACGACCTGTAGCAGACCTGTTTTGTAGGTCCGCGGTTCTTCCGCCCATCACAACGAAAAGCCGCGGACCTCAAGAACAGGTCCGCGCTACCTTGCTGGGCAGCACCCTGGCGGCAGCCAAGGCGGAAATGGACGCGGCTGCCAAGGCTGCACAGGAAGAGGCGAAGAAGAAGGCGGAGGAGCGGAAGAAGAAGTCCGAGAAGCCCACCGACAAACCCGGTGACCCCGTCCCATCGATTGTTCCGATATCCCCCGCACCAGCGGCGACGGCGAGTCTCTTCGGAGACTCACAACCCACGGCGAGTTAGGTCAATCTGAGAGGATATGGGACTCGAACCCCGTATCTCGGGAGTTTGACTGGGTGAGACACATCTACGGTTTGGCGACGCGGCCGGGTAGGGTAATCGGTAAACCCTTCGCCGTCACTCGCGATCCACACCATGCGTAAATTCGCCACGATCGAGCCTGACGGGCTGGGGCAGGCTTAGTTTGTCCGGGGCTAATTCTCCGAAGGCCTCTCAATATGATCGATGACTATAACGTCCAACGGACCTTTTGTTGATTCCAGTTTCAACCCAAGTTGCTCTTGAATTGCTGTAAAGATCGAAGGTCCGGAAGAGCCAGGCAGAGGCGGGGCGACAGTCCCCGGACCAGCGTCGGTCTGCACCTTGGCCATCGCGCCGGGGCCTTCATCCGGGGTCCACTGAAGCGTGAAATCGTAGTTGCCCTTGAGGCCAGCCTGATCCACAACGGGGCGGCCCAGGCACCACGACAAAAGGTGAACTAGACCCTCGAAGGAAATCCCTTGACCGCTTAACTGGCCCTTGCTCATTGAAAACTCGCCCTCTTCGCCGACATGCGTCTTGCCGGGCTTTGATTCTTGCAGTTTTGCGCCAGTCTTCGCGATTACTAACGCATAAATAGGGAGTATTTCTGTCTTATGACTCAGCCGCAAACTGAAGCGGTCCGCCAGCAGTGACTGAACCATCAATCTCATCTGGTCGCGCCGACGCCAAAAAGACAGCTTCTTGACCTCTGCTGCTCGCGAATCGTCTACCTTAGCATCGACGTCATATCTTTCAGAAGCAATCCAGCTGGGTCCTCCAGAAAGCTGAAAGTCCCGGAGATCATACGCAAATTCAATGAGGGCCTTGATCGGCTGGTTTGTTGCAGTATAACGTCCTGGAGGCCACTCCGCGCCACGGAGAGTGTCTCTCGAACGATTCGGCTTAATCGAGGCAACCTCGAATGACGGTAAAGGTGCCGCGGCCGATTGTGTCGATTGCGCTCGGATTTGAGGGGCGTTGAGGAGGCCCAACACGACAGGTATCGCAACGGCCGCTACGACGACAGCCAGCAACAGCAGCTTTTTGCCGAAACCGAGCTTGCATGGCGAATATTGCGTCATAACGCGAATGATCCGTTTCTTGAGATCAGCGCCCGTCACTCCCGACACGCAAGTCAGCGGCGACTCAACGCAGAATTGGCACGTCTTCAGAATGCTTTCAGCATAGACTTGCGGTTCGCTGCCCGATTCCAAGACACCTTCGTCGCAGGCGCGTTCGCGCTCTTCCATCAGGCGGGCGCTGATCCACCAAACCAGGGGATGAAACCAGAAGACCGCCTCGACGATCATGTGGATGGCCGCAGTCAAGTTGTCGCGGCGCCGGATGTGGCACAGTTCGTGCGCAAGAACCGCCTGCAACTGGCTCGGGGTCAGGCGCTCCTTGATTCCCGCGGGGCACAGCAAGACGGGGCGGAAGAACCCCACGACTCCAGGCTCCAGAAGGGCGGGAGAAGACCGGACCTCAACTGGAAATGGCATATCCAACGGGATGCTGGCGCGCACCGCCGCCCGGATGCGGAGCCAGCCGCGAAGCCGCATCAGCGCTATGCACGCGACGCCCCACGCCCAGAGGCCAAAGAGCGCGATGGGAAGCCAGTCCTGGTTGGTCCGTGCCGGCGTCGGTGGAATCGCCTCGGGGAAAGGCTCTGCCACTTGTACGACGGTGTAAGTGATCGCCGGCACAGCAATGCTCTTCGCCGCCGGCGACCGGCCCAGATACCCGCCGAGGGCCAGTAGCAACGAAAACGGAATGAGGAACTTTAGGGAAGCGCTAAACCACAGCCAGTAGCGGACCTGGGCACGGTTCTTGCGGAACGCGAGGGTCAGCAGCCCTGCCAGGATCGCGAACAGGGTGGATTGCCAGAGATGGTTGGTCAGTTCGCCCATCATTGGGAATACCGCGTCCTTTCTGGGTCGTGCTGCAATCCGAGTCAGAGGCGGCTTCACGCTCGGGCGCGCAGCGCGCCGCCATTTGGCGAGGCAAACTCGCTGTTACGACATCAAACTGCACCTTTGCGTCTCTCTGCTTTCCTTTGCGCCTCGAGATTTTGGAGGGTCTTTTCCAGTTCGCGAACGTCGTCGAGGGAAAGCTTTCCCGCCTCCGCGAACTGCGCCATCATGGGGAGGGCCCGCCCTCCGAAGAAACTCAGAATCTCATCCAGAAAACGCAGGCGCGCCGCGTCCCTGGGGATGGTCGCCTCAAAAATGTGGGCATTGCCGATCTTCCGCACGCGGCGCACGGCTTTCTTTCCTTCCAGTCGGTACACCGTGGTCTGAATGGTGGTGTAAGCGGGGCGAGGCTCTGGAAAAGTCTCCTGGATCTCCCGGATGGAGGCCTTCCCCTGCGCCCAAAGGGCTTCGAGGCAGCGAAGTTCGAGCTTGGTCAGCTTTGGTTGGGTCATCTAAACCTACTACTGAAAAATTGAAACTACTATCCTGTAGTATTTCTGTCAAGGGAAATATTTTGGCGGGCTGGCGCAGAGTGAAACTCTGCGTTTTGGAATAATAGCTGGTCGCCACGGTCAGTGATTTTACTCACCGCAGCTACCAGCTACCCTGCTCCCCAGTCTCAGAACATGGTAGGATGGGCGCGAAGAAGTCTCTTACGGAGACCCCGTCCCATGGACACCAAAATCCGTTGCGCGCCGCTGGCTTTGACTTTAGCCTTGGTGTATGTTCTGTGGGCTTGCGCCCAACCTCGCCCAGAGGTAACGCCCCCACCCGCCCATCCACCTGCGCCCAAGCCGGCGCAAATCGTCATCCAGACTTCCCCGAATGCCGAGTTCTACTTGGACGACACGTTCAAAGGCAAAGCGCAGGGCCGTTTGGTGATCGACAATCCCCAACCCGGCGAACACGCGTTGAGGATTTCCCTCACGGGAAAGAAGGACTACGCGCGGCAGATAGCGGTTGTGGCGAGACAGGAAGCCCGTATCGAATCCCGGCCGGGTAGCGTCGGCCCAATTCCGGGTCAAACGCGTGAGAACCCTAAGGATGGTCTGAAGTACGTTTGGATACCACCAGGCACCTTCATGATGGGCTGCTCGCCGGGGGACAACGAGTGTGGAGCCGAGGAAAAGCCAGCGCATCAAGTGACGATTACGCGAGGTTTCTGGATGGGCCAGACGCCCGTCACAGTGGGCGCCTATAAACGCTTCGCGGCGGCGACCGGAAGGCAAATGCCACCTGAGGCGAAAGTGCAGGATAGGTCGCTCAATCCGGGGTGGGGTAACGAGGCCAAGCCCATTACCAATGTGAACTGGGATGATGCCCACACATACTGCAGTTGGGCGGGCGGGAGGCTGCCGACGGAAGCCGAGTGGGAATATGCCGCGCGCGCGGGGAGCACCGCAGCGCGTTACGGCAATCTGGACGAAATTGCCTGGTACGCGGACGACAGTGGGGGCCAACCGTTGGACAGCGCGAGAATCGTGAAAGAGGACGGAGCTAATTTCGGGAAGCGCTTGGACGAAAACGGCAACGGCATACACGAAGTCACCGGGAAGCGTGCCAACGCCTTCGGCCTTTATGATATGTTGGGGAACGTGTGGGAATTTGTGAACGACTGGTTTGACCCGAATTATTACCAGAACAGCCCGTCGCAAGATCCACCGGGACCCCCGAGCGGGACGTTGCGCCTTCTGCGTGGCGGGTCCTGGCTCAGCGTTCCCAGGCTCGTTCGCGCCTCGATGCGCCACCGGGGCGTTTCGGCGAGCAGGATCGACTACATCTACGGCCTTCGTTGTGGCGGGGAAGCAGGCGCGGGCCTGTTTTGAGGTCCGCGGGTTTTCGTTGTGATGGACGGAAAAACTTCCTCGCCTTCATTGCGTCGCGTGGGCATCTGCAGCTGTGAAAAAATCGCAATTGCAGCGGCGGTCTCCCACCACCGCATTTTGGAATCAACAACTTCGGCAGGCTGGCGCAGAGCGAGCTCAGCTCTGGATAGCGCCGGGATTAACCGGCATGGAGTTGTGAATGAAAGAGTCACGCAGGGAAGGTGTAGCGAGCCACCCTGGCCCCCAGCCCTGCGAGGGCGGTCGCGAGGCCGCACTTGAAGCGTGGGAGAGGGGTATCCGTAGGCAGGACATGGAGCTCCGAAATCAGCTGATTCCGGGCGTCGACGCTGTCAGCGTGGGCGGAAGGCAACACGAGAGTGGTCGCCAGCGTGAGACTACACTCGGCCCGGCGTAGTCGAAGACCTCAGGCATGCGGAGAAACTTCATGTGCGAGAACCGGGAGACCCCGTGGCTGCCCGTCAAGAAGATACGGCGGGCCGGAGGGAGAACGCGATGAGCGGCAAGTCCCTCAGCACGGCCATGGGGAGTCGTACCACGGCGTAGTACCGACGAAGCAGCCGGGGAGCCGCCGGCGGAGGTTGCGGAGGGAAGGCCGTGGACCAAGGAGAACACGGCACAAGCAGGCTGTGGAAAAACCCGTGCGCGCTGTCATCCTGAGCAGCAGCGAAGGATCTGTACTGGAATTTTCCTGCAACGACATATTCTTCCTTCGCCGGCTCAGGACCGCCTGCTGGCTCCTCAGAAAGACAGTTTTCATGAGTTTTTCCGCAACCTGCTAGACTTTTAAAAAGAGAGCAATTTTGCGCAGACCGGCGATGGGGTGCCATGCTATTTTTAGCTATCGGGTATAGGCGAACAATCCCTGAGGAAGAAGCTAGAGGGCTCCAGTCATGTCATCGGCAAACCCAAGCGAACTCGCTAAAGAAAAAATGTTGCAAGCGGAGGCCGCGCTCGCAGACTATTTCCGAGGTTTTATCTACGACCCTGAACGCGAAAAACAGCTCGCGGAGGCGCTGGAAGGCGCGAGGACTGAATACCTCACTAAGTTGGCCAACCCCTGACCCGCCCGATCGACAGTCCATACTCACTGATTTCCGCGCAACGCGACCAGCACCAACTTCGATTTTCCCTGCCCCACCTCGCTCCAACGGCCATCCTAGCGTAATTGGGGCAGCGCGGAGCAAGGTAGCGTAGTGCGGCGGAGCCGCGAAGGGACGTTGGGGCACCCTTTGTGGGCGTCTCCATCGGCCCTGCCGATGGAAGAGGGCGGGCACGAGGCCCGCCCCTCCGTCGCGCCCAAGCTGTTTTGCTAAAATAACACGCGTGTCCCATTACAAGTCAAACATGCTCAGTTGGATACAGGGATCGGCATGTGCTTGCCCCTCGGTGAAATCGGAGAACCCCTGCAAAATCGGGTTTTTTTCGAAATTCGTGACGCGGAGAATTTGGGGAATTGGGTAGAGGCTCAGGTCGAGCCCGAGCTGCCTTTTGACAATCGCCACTAGGACGTAAACGGAGAGCGCAACCCCCACCTGCGTCTTGAGGGCGTTCTCCGAGGTGCCGTTAAAGGTCTTGATGCGCAGGTGTTGTTTGATCCCAGTAAAAGGCGCCGGCCTCCAGTCGGAGTTGATCCAGAAAATTGACATCGTGAAGGTGGCCGCCACTCAGATAAACATGGGTCGGAATGATGCCCCGCAGGTCCAGCAGAGTGCGTATCTTGAAGGAACTGCGGCGGTGGCGAAAGGCGCCCCAGGGGAACAGCGACAAACACCAATCGATGCTGGTGGAATCGAGCACGTGAACGGCCGCGGACAAGTCGACAGCGAAAGATTCGTCGCGGTAGAGTTCGCGGGCCATGCCAATCAGTACGTGCGCAAAGTTGGCGTAAATTCGCCCGTCGCGAACCTCGTTGGCGTGCGCCAGCGTGTTGCGACCAATGCGTCCCCGCCCGCCCATGGGGTAGAGCTTTGACTGCTAGGTGCGGAGACACGCTTCGATATCGCGCCAGCTCTCGCGATCAGTGAGTTGAGCAAACACCGGACAAAGGAACTGATCCCAGCAGGAGAAGTTTTTGACCTAGCGATTGCCCTGGTATCGGTCGACGCAAACCTGAAACTGATGGCTCGTATTGTAGGCTAAGAGCGGAGCGAGAACGGTTCGGCCAAGATTCATCCACTGCCTCCTGCGAAGGTTGGGGAACAGCAGAATGATGCCAAAACGGAAGCGAAAAATTGAAATCGAAAAAACTCATGTTCACCGCTTACCCGCGGCGAATTAGCAGCTTACCGCCAACCACGTGAATTTTCTTGGGACACGCGTGGTCGAGGGACAATTTGTGATGCTGCGTCGCAGCTCAAGGGTGCGCCGGCGCGGTGTAGAAGTCCTGGGTAATGTAGAGCCGGCCATCCGGTCCTTGCACGATTCCAATGCCGACATCCGTGAAATTAGTACTTAAAACGTTGGCCCGATGATTTTTGGTAAAGCGCGGTTCGTTCATGAATGCCCCTTGTGCATTCGCAACACTGGCAGCGATGGCGATGTTTTCGCCTACGGCTTGCCAGGCCATTCCGGCGGCTTCCACGCGGCCATCGACACTTTTGCCCTGCGGGTCTTCGTGGGCGAAATACCCCCGTTTCAGCATATCAAGGGAATGGGCTCGCGCGACCGCCGCCAGTTGGTCGTTCCAGCGCAGGGGAAAGGCCCTACCGTGCGTTTCTGCCATGTTCGCCGGTTCAGCCCGATCGCGGTTGACCCATTCAAACATGAACCGTTCCATCTGCTGGGTTCGACTCGGCCCCGCGGTCCTCCCACTGGGGAATCCAAGGGGTTGCGGCGGCGAGTTTCTCTCCTCCCCAAAATGGTGCCACGCGCCCGACTGGCTCGGCGCGGGGGCGGGCTTGTCGTGACCCTCGCCGAAGTGATGCCAAACACCCAGTTCGCTTCGCTTCCGAACTGGTAAGTTGGGGACTGTGGGAGTCGCAAGCTGGGACGAGGGTGGAGGCGCCGGCGTGTCAGAGGTCTGAGCCCAAACTTCCGTCTGGGTCGCCGCGGCGGCCAACCACACCACTGCCGCCATTGCCGCGACTCCACCAATCCCTGGGATGCATCTCATCTGTCCGCTCTCGATCTACCAACCGACCTCTGGCGCATATGTTGAGCCTTTTGTGACACTGCCCGCACGTCGGCATTATCCAGCACGAGCAAATCCGATTTCGGCACTCCAGAAACCGGAGTTCCTGAGGTTGCTCCAGAGCTGCCTCGATATGCTTCAACCCCTTACGATTAAAGTTCACTCGGTGCTTCCAGCCAAGTTGACCGAATCGATGGTGATTGGATCGATTTGCTAGAAGTGGGATGCCATTTTCTTCAGGATCGATGCCCCAGGCGACCAACATCAACGGATGCCACGCAAGAAGTGCACAGAATGCACGACACGGCCCACGGAACGGGCGGCTCGCCCCGGCAAGTTGACGGCTGATGCGAAACTTCTCCTGAGCGCCTGCGGTCCGGTTTCTCCCCCGAGGACTGGAATTTCCGGTCGCGCTAAGAGCAGTGCCACAACCATGATGCTTATTACCACCAGAAATTGAATAAAGAAAAACATGAGGGCAATCCGTATAACGACGTCCATGTTCGCCTCCGTACTGCCTCGGGCTGAGCCGTGCCCACAACTTTTGCGTCGGACCCGGTGCTCAACTCCTCTATCGGCTGGTGAGAGGAAGGCCGTTAGACTTTCTTACCTTTGAAGAAGTTCATGCGCGATCGCCAACGGCGCACATCGAAGCTGTCCGTGGCTTGGGCTTCGGAGCTTTCGACGTAAGCGTGAGATCCGAGGATTTAACCGTGGGGTTGACCAGCATGCATGGAAAATTCTCATGTTCGGGGGTGCTTCCACCGATATTTGGGAGACTCTTAGCTGGGGGCACGAGGCGGCATGGAACCGCTACCGAGTCGGAAACCGAGCGGTTTGAGGTTGGACGGTGGGCTCGCGATCCGGGCGCCTTATCGGGGGCGGCCAATGCAAATCGTCGGTCGGTGGCACGGAACCCATACCATCGCATACGTAAACGTCAGATTACACACGGGATAAAGCCTCCATCTCGAATCGAAGGTGCTGAAAGGCTGTAAGCTTTTGATTTTTATAGGCTGCTAGTCCGCTATTGCAAGCTAGAGATACTGCGGGGTCACTGGGCTACAGAACAAGGTAACGCCGGCCCCAAGCTCAAACCGATTGGGTGGCGGGGCCGCGCACGGAGACTTCTGAATTTTTTCTTCAGACTATTGATTTGTGCTCCCCTGACGATTGCAGCTCGTGGTATGATACGCGGCGTTGAAGCGCCCGGGTGACGAGAACTGTAGCCGAGTTCCTGTCAGTCGATGGTAGGCCACGAGTAGGAAATGGCGGCCCGGCGCGGGCGATGCGAGAACCTTCGAGGACGGCATGATAAACCGGTACCACCCTCCCGAAGTTGCGACTCCGGTCTGGACCCGACTCTCCGCAGCAGCCCACTGGTTTAGACCGTTCGTTGCCGGTGAGGACCCGTCGTCCCTGATACTTCCGAAAGCGGTACTCTTAAAAAGTTATGTCAGAAGTACATCACATACCCACAGTAACCTATGGATGGGTGGTTCTCCTCGCGTCGGGACAGTAAAAGCAAGAAAGCGCTTGACCGAGGGGGCACGCGTCAGGGGGAACCGAAACTACAATTCTGGAAGAGCCCGGGCGGGATTCCGGGCGTCGGTGGATAAGTCCGGGGTAAAAACTTGAAATTTATCAAGAAATATCTTGAATGCGAGGTGCAACAGTATGGAAGCCTTAACAGCAGCAAAAGTTGTTCGCAGGGTCCGAAAGAGGATCGAGGTGAGCCAGGAGGGATTGGCTCGGTTATTGAATGCGACTAAAGGGGCGGTGCAGCACTGGGAGAGGGGACGCAATAATCCCGACCTGGCGCGGCTCAATGCCTTACGCCAACTCTGCCCGCCGGGAGCGGAGCGAAAGGACCTGGATTCGCTCATCAAGCAGACCCAGTCCCGGTTGGCCCCCCTGCCGGACATTAAGCCCGGGGACTTGAAAGCCGGTGAATCCGGCTCGGCCGGGACCATCGGAATTCCGGGCGGAAGCTTCATCTATCTCCGCCGGGAGAATCACAAACTACAACGCCAAGTGACGCGCCTCGAATCGTTGGTCCAGCGACGAACCGAGCAACTGCGAATTCTTGAGGACTTGGCGACAGAATTACAGCGCGAGATGGCCAAACTCAGAGCGACGCACGAAGTTGCTGCCCCGGCGGCTGTGGCGAGCGTCTCCACGCCAACGCAAGAATGAGCCGGAACGGCGGGAGAAAAGACGGAAATCGCCCGCAGTTCTGCCTCTGCCGCGCCGAGGGTGAAGTGTAGACGCAGCTAGGCAGAATTCGATTCTGCCACGTCAAACGGTCGCGCGTGCCCGCTATGTAACTGCGTAGCTTGCTCACGCCAAGGACCTCTCTAAAAGGGAGGTCCTTGAGTCCCATCCGTAGTGTGCGCGATGACATCCAGGGAAACTTGCAAGGAAACGGCCTCCCCGGGACAAATCCTCCCAACCGCGATCCCACGTAGTTAATGTCGCGTGCAAGGATGAAGCGTCCGGGTACCCAGGATTATCCGATACGGACTAGGATATAGGTGTTCGTCTCAACCGCAGTCTACGGTTTTCGCAACTGCATCACACGAATCGAGAGCATGATGGGCGTGGCTTTAGCGTCTTTTTCCCTCCCCAGCATTTCCAGAAATGCGATCGCCTGGGTTAGAAGCTGGTGAGCATTGTCGTGCTGGCGCAGCTCCAACAACAATCCAAAGGCTTCTCTTGCCATTTTTTGCATGGTCCTGGGCGTGGCTTTCATAGTTAAAAATTTCCCCTTTCCCAAATAGCCCTCCGGCCCGCAGGGTGGGATGTGAAGATCAGTCTCAAGTCCCCAAACCTAAAACCGATTCTGGCCATCTCCTCTCCGCCCCAAAGTCAAGCGAATCTGCTTTTGGGGCTTGCGGACCGCAGGGAAAAAATGCATCCTTCCCATATTTTTAGGGCATCATTGGCTTGAAAGTCAACAATCTTATCGATATTCCACGATTTTTCAGAACCTATCCAGTCAACGGCACTCACCGCCTAATTCTCACTCAGCCGCTTCATCCCGGCAGCTGGCGATGACATCGCTAGCTCCTGGGGATCAAAGCAGCTACGCCATCGCCCAGACGGAATGTCCTTCAGGCTGATTGCGACAGTTTCCCTCCGACGGGCGCGCGGAGAGCAATAGAGACCAAAGGCTTGAGCAATGCAGTACAGACACGTGAATCACCTCCAGTGTAATGAATAATGCGTGCGGACTGCCCAGCGGGATTTGATGGAATGACATGCGCAAAAATACGCAAAGAGGTGAAAACTTTAGGAGCGCTGAGAGAAACAATCGATCGAGCTTTCATCGCGAAAGCGGCAAAAGGCATCTTGAGGATCCAAGTTGCCGACACGGAGTCGTAATCAAAGGTCCATCCTTCCCCTCTGCCCAAGCTGATACCGAAGATCGGTCGATTGGCAAGGAATTTGCCTGCGCTCATCTTCGGTGCGTGATTATAACCAAGCCCGCACTGAGATGGACTTCTCACCTGAGTAGTGACTACGACGAGTAGTTCCTTCGCCACCGTTGACCTCGCCGGTTCACCCGCGTCACCACGCAGAGCATGGGTTTTCTGGAGCCCCAAATGCGAAATCTCTTACTGTGGTCGTTTTGTCTAGTCTTAGCGCCCGGTATGGCGTTGGGTCAGGTGAGCCATTGGGAATGCGCAATCGATGCCGCCGAGAGGGCCTATGGCCAACGGCAGTATCGCGATGCGGAATCCAAATTTTTGCAGGCGCAAAAAGAAGCAGAATTATTCGGACCGTATGACCGTAGATTGGCTATAACTCTAAACAATCTTGGCGGGTTGTACCTTCGCGAGGCGAGGTATCCGGAAGCGGAGCCTCTGTTTAAGCGCGCACTAGAAATTTGGCAGAAGGGCGGGGACAAAACGACCGCCGATCAGGCCACCGCACTGAACAACTTGGCCGCGCTTTATTCATACCAAAGCCGATATGAGGAAGCTGAGCCGGAATATCGCAAATGCCTCGCCTTACGCGAGAAGATCCTGGGGCCGGAACATCCCGATTTGGCCAGCACGCTCAACAACCTCGGAGCACTGTTCTGGCAGCAGGGCAAGGTCGATGAAGCCGAACCGCTTTACCGGCGTGCCGTTTTCATCAAGGAGAAGACCTTGGGCCCCAACGACCCTGAGCTTGCGCCCTGCCTCAATAACTTGGCCGCTGTGTATATCCGGCAAGGCAAAAACGCCGAGGGTGAGTCCCTTTTCAAGCGGGCTTTGTCGATTTGGCAGAGGGCTTTCGGACCCGAGCACCCCGATGTTGGCAACGGCCTCAATAACCTGGCCGCGCTGTACAGCCTGGAGGGTCGATACTCAGAAGCTGAGACGATGTATGGTCAGTCGCTCTCGATTGCGGAAACATCCCTGGGGCCGGACCACCCCAATGTCGCCACCAGCCTGAACAATCTGGCAGAACTCTATCGCTCCGAGAAGAAATACACCGAAGCCGAACCTCTCTACAGGCGCGCCCTTTCCATCCGTGAACGGGCTTTGGGACCGAACCACCCCGATGTAGCCCAATCTCTTGATGACCTTGGCTCCGTACTCGTGATGAAGTCGCAGCAGATCAATGTGGAGTTACTCTATCTGCGCGCTCTTGCGATCAGGAGGAAAGTGTACGGTGCGGAGAGCTCCGAAGTGGCGCGGTCCCTAAACGACCTGGGCGTCGCCTATGTGCAAGAACAAAGATTCCCCCAAGGAGAACAGGCGTTTCTCGACGCGATAGCTATTCTTGCCAAGCAACCGAAAACGGAGACGGCCACGTTGGCGAGAGTATGCACCAACATGGCTAGTCTGTATCAGCGCGAGGGAAAGCATAGAAAAGCAAAGAAGATGGCCGACGAGGCTAATTCATTTCGGCTGACTCAGGCCTTTACCCCAGAATCTCAGTGAGAACTTCCACAACTTTCGGATCGTAGCGCCCCTTCTCTCCATCTTTGCGAATCTCGTTGAGCGCAGCGTGAGCGTCCCAGGCTTCGTGATAAGGGCGCCAGGACGTGAGCGCACTGAAAACCTGGGCCACGGAGGTGATGCGCGCACCCAGGGGAATTGCCTCTCCCCGCAATCGCTCGGGGTAGCCGCTTCCGTCCCATGCCTCCTGATGGTGCAGGACAATTTCCAGCAGATGCGGGTCGTCATGACCCAGTTTCTGGCAGGCGGCGACGCTGGACTGAACGTAGGTCTCCAGCACCTTGGCTTCCTGGTCAGTCAAGCTGCCCGTACCATTCAGGATGTGATGAGGCACGGCCTCTTTACCGAGACCCTGGAGGTATCCCGCCAGAAGTATCGTCTTCTTCATGGACTCATTGATTTTGAGCCGATCAGCAATCGCGTAGGAGAGCAAGGCGACGACGCGGGAATGTCCCACCGACCCGTCCAGCGCTTCAACTGACAGCACTACATCATTGGGCACATTGATAAGAGTTGCCACTCCTTCGTACTTCGCGGCCACCACCGCGGGTATGACTGCGGGGTCTCTCCAGCGGTCCTTGATTTCCCCGACTTCATAAACGGGAATCTTATTCTCTTTGCCCTTGAGTTGAATCTTATCCACCTCACCGCGTTTAAAGCACGCATCGGCATACGCGAGCTTGATCTCTGTGGAGCCCGGGTCGAGCGCCAGAGCGCGCTCAAAGTGCCGCACTGCGGCAGCTTCATCGTGGAGTTTCAGATTCAGTTTACCCAGCTCGTAAAGAACTTCCGCCCTCTCACCCTGGCGACGGAGATCCTCTTCCAGCGCATTCAGGCGTTCCAAATGCTCGGGATTCGATGGCCGCTCGTGCTCCCGGTGCCGCAGCCGTTTGGCCGTAACCAGCGGCTCAACTGCCAGGTAAGTTGGCTCGTCGATATAAACTTTGCCCGGCTCACAGATCTCTTCCAGGCGCTTGGCAATATTGACTCGATCGCCCAAGGCACTGTAAGCCTGGCGCCGTACTCCGAGCATGCCGACAATCGCGTTCCCGGAAGCAATGCCCACGCGCAATGGCCAAGGTATGTCGAACTTGTGAACCATCTCCTGCATTTTGAGCCCCGCCAGAACCGCTAACAATGCGTGCCGATCGAAGTCCACGGGGGCGCCAAACTCCACCATCGCGCCGTCCCCCATGTATTTGTCGATATGCCCGCGAAATAGCTCCACGATGGTCTCAACCCGGGCCAGGAAGTGATTCAAATCCTCCATCACCACATCGGCGCGTCTCTCCACTGCCGAACTCGTGAAGTCCGCAAGTTCCGTAAAGAGAATACTGATGTCGCGCTTTTCAAAACGGAGCTTTCCTTCCGTGGCCAGCTTGGCGATTACCGGATCCATGGTGGCGTAAAGGGTTTTTTCCACCTTCTCTCTCATGCCTTCTGAGACGCGGCTCCGCTTGAGCTCCTCGTAGAGTCTGCGGGTATCTTGAAAGCCTCGATTAAGGCTTTCCTGAAGCGAACCGATCCCCGCACTGGTTAGGATCAAGAACCCGCCCCACGTGGAAAGAACTAGAATGGCGTTGAGGTGAGTGCCGGTTACGGTGAACCAATGCGGTCTGTAATATGCAAACAGTACACCGGATAGAAGACAAAGCACGGCAGCCATTACCGCAGCGCGCTTGCCCAGGTAATACGCAGCCGTCAATACCGGCAGGAAGAACAAATTGAGAAAGGCGATCTTGTAGGGAAGGTAATAGAAAACCGCTACCACAATCATCGCCATCAGCAAAATGAATAGAAATTCCAAATGCCGTACGATGAAGTTCTTGAGGCGGGGCGACCAAGTCCCCATCGGACCCATCAACGCAACGGGCTCACGCATTGGCGTCACGGCAGCAGTCTCCCTTGGTATAGCCCTTTCCGACGACGGGTTTCCGATTGGCTTAGCGCCGGGCTGATACGGTACACGTCATGGAGTTTCGATTCAATGGGCATCGCTGGTAGATATTAACGCATCAACTACAGGCGATAGTAGAGGGTAATTTTGTCCGAGTTGTTTCGGAATCCACTTGTGCTGGCCCCTGTAGCTTGATACTATTTAGGCATTGCGACCAATGGCACAGGGCCAAAAATACGCTGTTTCCGGTGACGTGAGTCACGCGGGCTCGTCGGGGCCTTCCTCGAGAAATCCGGAAGGCCCAACAAAGTGTTCTAACGTCGGGGGCTTGTCGCATCCAGTTGCGATGAATGTCGGCGAAGGGGAAACTTCGATCCGAACCTCCTTAATCAAATCCGGCCTCCTCACAGTTCAGGAGTTGGAGCATTACTCCAAGCTGGCGCGAGCTCTCAGTAAAACGCTCTGGCATATCCTGCTGGCAGAGAAGAAGATCACGGAAGTGTGGTTGACCGAATCACTTTCGCATCGCCTGCGGATTCCGCGTGTGGCATCAGGCTCCCTCGCCATCGACGAGGATGCGGCACATCGGATTACTGAGACCCTGGCGCGCCGGCATGAGTGCATTCCCTTACGAGTCATCGGCGGACGGCAACTCGAAGTCGCTTTCGTTGACCCTTCGGACCTCGCCGCCGTGAAGGCGATTGAGTTCTTCACCGGCTGCGGAGTTCGCCCTTTGGTGGCGTTGCGCTCGCAGGTTATGGAAGCGGTGGAGAAGAGTTATAGCCATGCCGAAGTGCTGGACGTTATCGACAAGGCCGGAGATCAGTCGGAAATCCAGATCCTGTCCACGCGCGAGGACTTGGATCTGGACGAAACGGCCTCCGTCAAGAGCTCGGAAATCCCTCCCGTCATCAAACTCGTCAACATGATCTTGACGTCCGCCCTGCGTCAGCGAGCAAGTGACATCCACGTGGAGCCCGCCGAGCACGTAGTTCGCATTCGCCTGCGTGTGGATGGCGTGCTCAGGGACTTGCTGCAAGTTCCCGCCTGGCTGCAACCCGGACTGAGTACGCGCTTGAAGGTATTGAGCAAGCTCGACATCGCGGAAAAGCGGGTGCCCCAGGATGGCCGCTTCAAAGTGCGCAGACTGAGCCGCATCACGGATCTGCGGCTTTCGACGTTGCCTACGCAATTTGGGGAGAAGATCGTCATCCGCATTCTGGGTTCGGCGGAGCAGATTCCCGCGCCCGAACAGTTGGGCATTCCCAGCGCGGAATTGCCTGCCGTACTGGACGCGGTCAAGCAACCTCAGGGCATGATCATTGTCACCGGACCAACCGGAAGCGGCAAAACCACCAGCCTGTATTCACTGCTCAATTACAAGCGATCCAGAGAGATTAACATCATTACCGTCGAGGACCCCATCGAGTACCAATTGCAGGGGGCGAGCCAGGTTCAAATCAACCCCAAAGCAGGGCTCACCTTTGCGGCTTGTTTACGCTCCATCCTGCGCCAGGACCCCGACACGATTCTGGTGGGCGAGATTCGCGATCGCGAGACGGCGGAGATCGCATTTCATGCCGCGATGACCGGCCACTTAGTCTTGACGTCGGTGCACACGAACAATTCGGTGGCAACGGTACTGCGGCTTTTCGACCTCGGAATCGATCCTTTCTTGCTCACGTCCTCCGTCAGTCTGGTGGTGGCACAACGGCTGGTGCGCCTGACTTGCAACGCCTGCCGGGAGGATTATAAACCGGACCGCCGCGCACTGGAACGGCTGAGTTGGGACGATCCCCAGTTCACCTTCACCCGGGGTAAAGGTTGTAAAGCTTGCCACCAGACCGGATTCAAGGGGCGGACCGGCATTTACGAGTTGTTGCGAATGACGCCGGCGGTGCGCGAAGCCATTAACGGGCGCTATCCGGAAGTGGCGATCCGGCAGGCGGCGATACAGAGCGGCATGATCCCCCTGATCGAGGCCGCCCGTAACAAGATCCGGCAGGGTGAAACGTCGCCCGAGGAAGTGATGCGCGTCATTCAATGGGTGGATGAAGGCCTCTGTTCTTGCCCCCAATGCGGCACACCGGTTTCAGGTCAAACCGGGAAATGTCAGCGCTGCGAAACCGAGTCTGGAGTTCTCTGTATAACCTGCAGCCAGCCTCTGGATCCGACTTGGCAGGTGTGCCCACATTGCGCGTCTCGCGTCCTTCCGGCAGAGAAGTCCGCGCCT
>Ga0207101_1067_pt1 | contig 19597 bp, 16 predicted proteins | sample Alteio_BWMinHeat_83_FD_153581 | JGI IMG/M metagenome (GOLD analysis project Ga0207101, IMG submission 153581) | Enriched cells from forest soil in Barre Woods Harvard Forest LTER site, Petersham, Massachusetts, United States -... | ecosystem: Environmental > Terrestrial > Soil > Temperate forest >...
GTGGTAGGCAAGGGCAAGCGCATAGTAGGCCTTGGCATCGTTATGGGAGTGGCGAATACTGGCTTGGAGCTGCGTCAGAGCTTTATCCAGTTTGCCATCTTGAAGGTAGATGTATCCCTCATAGTAAAGGGCCTCAGGATTGGCGGGTTGAAGGGCCAACCCCTCATCAAACTGTTCGAAGGCAGCCTGCCGCTTGCCCTGCTCCAATAAAACCATGCCCAGGTACAAGAGGGCGTCGATATTTTTCGGATCGAGCTCGCGCGCCTTTTCGAGCGCCTGCTCAGCCTGGAGTTCCTCACCCAAATTGTAATAGGTAAAACCAAGTTGCGAATACGCGTGAGAACGGTCGGGACCCAACGTCGATGCCTTCTGGAACGATTCGATGGCTTCCTGGTACATGGCCAGATGGAAAAACACTTCGCCCGTCTTGATATAGGCGAATCCGTCGACCGGCTTCAGTGCCAGATACTTCTCCAACCAGCTTTCCGCTTCCTGATACCTCCCAAGTTCGGAATCAGCCACACCGCATTGCAAATATGCCTTGGCGTATCCTCGATCAAGCTTCAGGGTCTCCTCAAATTTGCTGATGGCCTCCGCAGGTTTGTTTTGGCGAAGGTAACTGAATCCCAGATTATAGAGGGCGGTTGTATCACCAGGCTTCAAAGCGAGAGCGTGCAGGAATGCCGGCTCAGACAAGTCGTAGCGGCCCTGACGATCGTAGAGAATTCCCAGAGCGTTGTAAGCCAAAACTCTGAGGATTACCTCTTGGAGGAACGAGATTGATACGCCGATCCCTTTTCTGTCTCTTTCTTGCCAGTACGATGGCCATCTGTTGGGTGGCGCGACAGTAATCCTTGACAGCGCAGACGGCCCCAGCCGCGAAAGAAAAGCCTGTCGATTTCGACCGCGAGATTCGACCCATCCTTTCCGACACTTGTTTTAGCTGCCACGGCCCGGACGAAAAAGCTCGCATCTCCGGCTTGCGCCTGGATACCAGGCCCACCAGCAGTATCCGTGCGAAATTTTACGGTAGCGTATTGTGCGCAAGATCGACCCCCGGCATCTCCGGCTCAAACGAATAGGTCCCGGTAGGGATGATATGCGCCCGGCAAAGAGGGGAGACCCGGGCCAGGTCGCTGTCCAGGATCTCTTCTCCAGAAGTCCGCAGGCGATTGACAATCTCAGCGATCCGCACCGTATTCCAAACCAGCACTGCGTTCGATAGCAGACTCAGGCAACTCGCCTTGTTCATAATTTCGTCGAGGTCGCCGGTGCGGAACTCGCCCCGGTTGGCGAAGAAGAGACAGCGGCGGGTCAAATCGTGACGATGCTCGCCGTGATTGAGCTGGAGTTGCACGGTATCCCGCATTTTCCCGTCATCAAGATAACGGAGAATGAAGATCGACTTAACGATCTGCCCCAAGGCGGTGAGGGCTCTCGCCAAGCGGTCCGAGGAAGAAGCGTTGGCCAGGCGCTGGATGACGACGTTGGCCGGCGCAGTGCGATTTCTCAGCGAGGCTGCCACCCGCGCCATCGTGTCCCATTGTTCGCGAATCAAATCCATTTCGGCGGTGTGGTGCAGCAGCGGGTCCAGGCATCCGTAGCTCATTTCCCGCGCGGGCTTATACAGCTGCTGGAGCGTTGCGTCGTCTTTGACCGGCGCGGATGCGGAGCTGTGGCCGTTGGCTGTGGCGGCTAGTTGGCGTTTGGCGTCAGCACTAATTCTCGGGGCCTGCTGATATCTCAACGTGTGCATGGAGAATCCCGGACGTCTAAATACCCGTTTTCCGCAGCGACCCTGTAGGCTTCCACGCACGCCGATTCATAATCCTCCGAGTCAACGGAGAACCTGACCTCTTTCCAGTCCGAGGACCGGTCCGAAAGTCGGGCTACAAGCCAATATTCTTCCATATTTACCATCGAGTTGCGGCGTGGTGGGCCACTCTCAGTCTATTGGTGGATACCTGGCCACGCCTGTGGCCGCCCCCATCGCACTCAAGCGCGGGAAAAGGCAACCCCGCACACGTTGCATATAGTCTATATAGCCGGACAAATCTTGCTTCAGAAATTCGTCTTCCTTCCGCGCACGCCGCACAATGACAAGACCAAAACCTACGGCGGGAATTAAGGCAAGCCACGAGCCGATGGCCACAGCGCTCGCAGGCATGCCAATGAGCATGGCGAGGTAGCCGGGATGCCGGAGAAAACGGTACGGCCCGCGAGTAATCACCGAGTGGCCGCTGTCGCGCTGCCTGCCCCTTGGGCTTACCCTCCGATGTCATCATCCCCCCGAATCAGAATTCCACAGTCCATGTTGTACTTAGATGTAACGGAGTATAGGCCGTGGGATTCGCGGGGGAAAGACCGGAATGGGTTCACCGGGCGCGTACACGTCGTACCGGTGTTGGTGAGGGTCACAGTATGGGCCGCGCTCGTGGTGCCAACCTTCTGTTTCCCGAAGTTCAGGCTATAGCTGCTCAGACTGGCCTTTGGGTTGATCACCACAGCGCTGAGCGGCACCGATTGGGGGCTGCCCAGAGCGTCGTCTATAACACCCAGCGTACCCGTAGGGTTGTAGTTGTCCCCGTCAGTCACGAAGGTGACGATGATCTGGCAACTCTTGCCGGCTGCCAAGTTCGACGGGCAGAGAGGAAACGCCTTAAAGTCGTCGCTATCGTTGCCGCTCGATACCGTGACGCGCGTCACCGTCAGCAAAGCGTTGCCAGTATTGGTGAGGGTGACCGCCTGGAAGGAAGGCAGGCCCAGATAGACGTTGCCAAAGCTCACATTGGCGGGCGACAAGCTTGCTCATGCTTATCCGGTTGTTTCAGCAAACCCCAAGCAGTGGTATATGGGTTGCCGCGCCCGGCGTTTTCGATAACCTCGCGCGGACCGCGATCAGCGCCAGTCTTTTCCTTATGAATTTATCTTTTGCCATATTCGGCGCTACTGAACGATGGCGGCGTTCCAAACCTTGCTGGGACTCGGGACCAAACACAAGTCCATGACCTATAAGGAGATGTGAAGCAGGCGAAACAATCCAAGCCGCCAAGCCAAAGGCAACCCAACATATTGTGGCTTGCTGAAACAACCGGATAAGCATGAGCTTGCTAGAGGCCCGTTCCCCGACTGCGTGACGCTTGTAGAAGTGCTGCCGTTGAAGTTTGTGCCTCCCAAGTAGCTAGCCGTCAATGTCCTGGAGCCGACAGTGACGAAGATGAGTGAGCAGCTACCGGCGCCGACAGTCAGGGTGCCGGAGCAGTTTTCGCCTGTGCTGGCAGCTACTGTAACGCCGCCGGTGGGGCACAGGCTGCGCTGCATAGATGGTAGCTTCGAGCCTTTCCAACCTCTCGACAAGTTCTCTCTCGCTCATAGCTAACCCCCTCCGGGTTGAATTGTTGGGCTTGCGGCGAACAACCGGGAAAGAGTCTATCACACGAAAGCATGGGAGGTAGCTTCGGCGTCATTCCCCGATGCGAATTCGACACGATTGCGTCCACGGTTCTTGGCACGGTAGAGTGCGGTGTCCGCCAAACGTATGAGGGTTTCCGCCGCGATTTCGCCTACGCATACTGCTACCCCCAAGCTTACGGTAACGGTGATGATGCATGCTTTGGTGTCGAAGGGCTTGTCGGCAATACTGGCGCGCAACCTTTCCGCCATCTTGAGTGCGCCGGCGGCATTGCCATTCGGGGTCACGATCAGAAATTCCTCACCGCCATAGCGACCGACGGCATCATAAGGGCGAATCGTGGAGCGCAACCTCCGAATGACTTCGCGAAGGACGGCATCGCCAACCAGATGCCCATGAGTGTCATTAATAGATTTGAAGTGATCAACGTCGGCAATGGCGAGACAGGGTGAATTGCCTTCCCTCTTGCTCCGAGCTATTTCCCTCTGTAAGAGTTCGAGAATCGCTGCGCGGCTCAGAGCCCCCGTGAGAGAATCGTGCGAGACTTGCTCCCGCAATGCTTCGCGGGCGACAATCAGTTGTTGCTGGAGTTCAACGATGCGTACTCCGGAATTCAATCGTGCTTTCAGTTCGTGCTTATCGAAGGGCTTAATCAGGTAGTCATCCGCACCCGCTTCCAACCCCTCTACAACATCGCCCTTCTGTGCTTTCGCAGTAACCAGAATGACGTACACATATTGTTGCTCGTTGCGCTTCCGAAGCGCCTGACAAACTTGGGAGCCGTCCATCTTAGGGATCATCCAGTCTAGGATTGCCAGCCTTGGGCAGTCTTCCTGCTGAAGCACCTTCCACGCTTCCGCCCCGTCCGTTACCGCGATGGCCTGATAGCCCCACTTGGCTAAAAAAGACTCGAGCAACCGGCACGAGACGGGATCGTCTTCCGCGATTAATACTTTCATTGCTTCCCTCGTTGGCTGGATTGGCCAGTGCACCACCCACTCATCTTTGCGGACAGCAGGGTTCATCGCGCCAGGTTCTTCAATAGGGCTTCAAGCCCGAGCCGCAGCCGATCGACCTGAACCTGTAATTCTTGGAATACGCTTTCGGCCCCCTCCAGGTCTCCGGCCCCCGCCAAAGCTTCCAGTTGCATTGCCAAATCCACCGGCTCCAAGACAGCAAAATTTCCCGCAGAGCCCTTGAAGGAGTGCGCAGCGAACCCGAGTGCTTTCGCATCCCGACGCTCGATTGCCTCCCGCATGGCGGCCATTAGTTCCGTGCATTCGTTCAGAAAAATTCCGATGATATCTGACAGCAGGTTCTCATCTCCACCAACGAGAGACAGGAGCGCCTCACTGTCTAAAAACCTGACACCCGTTCCTCCGACTGAAGTGCCCGGCCGGGATTTGGCAAGGATCGATCCTATGCTCTCAATAATGTCGAAGAGCACTCTGGTTTGGATGGGTTTAGTAATATACCCGTCCATCCCGGCCTCCAGACAAAGCTCACGATCCCCTTTCATAGCGCGAGCGGTCATGGCGATAATGGGGAGATGCGCGCCCGTCACCTTTTCCCTCATACGGATGGCGGCCGTAGTTTCAAAGCCATCGAGCTCCGGCATCTGAACGTCCATGAGCAGAAGGTCGAAGGCCTCGGAGGTGCCTTCCAGAGCTGCCAGAACTTCGCGGCCATTGGTCATCGCGACGACGGTGTTTCCCCATTTCTCGAGCAGCCGGACGACAATCTCACGATTCACCGCATTGTCCTCTCCCAGCAGGATCCGGCACCTCGTTCGGTTCTGGCGCAACGAATGCCGTGTCAGGAGGCTTGGAGCTTCGACTTTCTCAGAGTGCCCGCCCAGCACCCGAAGAATTTCCTCCCAAACTTCGCTCTGATGAACCGGCTTGGTCAGGTAAGCGGCAACGCCTATTTCCCGGCAACGGTCAGCATCGCCCCGCTGCCCGGCCGAAGTCAGCATAATCGTTGCACCGGCGAGTCCCGGATTCTCCTTAATCATCTCCGCCATGGTGAAACCGTCCAGTTCCGGCATATGAGCGTCGAGAATGACCAGCGGGAAGGGACGACCAGCATCCGCGGCGCGCTGCAGGGCGTCGAGGGCAGCCACTCCCCCATCGACTGCGATGGGTCTCATTTCGAAGGACACCAGCATTTTATGCAAGATGCGCCGGTTTGCAGCATTATCGTCAACGACCAGCACGGCGACATTGCGGAGCAGGGATGTTCCGGATGGAGTGGTTTTCTTCGCCGGGTCTGTGGGTAACCGGAAGTGGGCGGTAAAATGGAACTTACTACCCTTACCCGGTTCGCTCTCCACCCAGATCTTTCCTCTCATCAATTGGACGAGCCGCGAGGAGATCGTCAAACCGAGTCCCGTCCCACCGTACCGGCGGACAGTCGAGCCATCCGCTTGGGCGAATGCCTCAAAGACGAACTTCTGCTTGTCCTGTGGGATCCCAACACCGGTATCGGATAAAGTGAAGTGCAAGCAGAGATCGTTTGGCGCCTGGGATTCGGATTCAACCCCCAGCACCACCTCGCCGCGTTCGGTGAACTTGATCGCATTGCCGATGAGATTGACGAGGATCTGGCGGAGGCGGGTCGGATCGCCGGTGATTTCGTCCGGCAGTTCCGGGCTCACGTCGCAGGCTAGTTCGAGACCCTTTACGCTTGCCCGGAGGGCGAGCGTTTCCATGGTCAGTCGGAGGCAATCGCGCAGGGAAAACTCGACCGGATCAATATCCAGTTTCCCTGCTTCGATTTTGGAGAAATCCAGGATGTCGTTGATGACTGTCAAGAGGGAATCTGCCGAGGCCTTGACGATGTTCAGATAATGGCGCTGATCCTGCGTAAGTTCGGTTTCGAGCGCGAGCTCGGTCATACCGATGACGCCATTCATAGGGGTACGAATTTCGTGGCTCATGTTGGCAAGAAATTCACTCTTGGCGCGACTGGCAGCTTCGGCGGCCAATTTAGACGCCTGCAATTCCTCTTGGACACGTTTAAATTGGGTAATGTCGCGCGAGACTCCCAGGATTCCGGCTACCCGGCGTTGGGAGTCGTTAAGGATGACCTTGGTCGTCGAATACCAGATTTCTTCTGCTCCGTTCCGCCGGACCCTCTCCATCTTACTGACAAGGGGAACGCCGCTCTGTATAATCTGCTGTTCGTCCGCACGCGCGGCCTCCGCAAAGTCTCGGTCAAAAAAGTCGCCGTCAGTCTTCCCGAGAGCTTGCGTGGGGTCGGAAATTCCCAGCGCTTGCGCATGGGCCCGATTGATGCGGGTGAATCGCCCAGTTACGTCCTTAAAATATATGCTGTCCTGAGTGTTGTCCATCAGGGTGTACAGCACTTCCGTCTCTTCGGCAAGGGCTTCCTCCACTCTTTTGCGTGCGCTGGTATCTCGCACGAAGGCGACGAAGGTCCAAACGCCTCCGGAGTGAACGGCCGATATGGCCAAATCCACCGGGAACTCGCGTCCGTCACGGTGCACGGCCTCGATCTCCATGCGTTTATTCAACACCCCCTTCCCCCCGGTATCGAGTAGGCGCCGCAATCCGCGGCGATGAGCCTCCTGATACCTGGCGGGAATAATCGTATCGGATAGAAGCCGACCCATCGCTTCTTCACGTGACCAACCAAAGGTGATCTCAGCTCGCGGATTCCATTCCGTGATCCGGCCCTCCGCATCCATCATAACAACGGCATCAAGGGCGAGCCGCGTCAAGGCGTTAACCCGCGCTTCGAAATCGTCGGTCGGCTTGGAGGCTTCGCGTTGCTGAGCTTGCTCCATATGTCCCTACTTTTCCTTGATTCGGGGCCTTTCCTCGAACCTCCCTGGGTTGTAACCGGTCGAACAGGATGACGAGTTTGTAGCAAGGGCCCTCACGCCGGGCCTCCCTTGTGGTTTCTCGACCCGGCGAGCGCTTGCCCGACTCGCGTTGCGAGCTCTTCTAAAGCAAGATTGGACTTGACCCAGTAGTCTAACGCCCCCATCTCACGAGCAGCCAGGGAGTCCGACTCCTGTCCAAGGTTGCTCAGTATGATCACCGGGATGGGGGATGTATGCGGATCACTCTTCAGGGCCTTCAGGACATCGAAGCCTTGCATCTTAGGCATGATAATATCGAGTAAGATGAGATCTGGACTTTCTGTCCGAGCCAAGCGGAGAGCTTCTTCCCCGTCTTCGGCGGCCAATACCATGAATCCCTGCCGGCGCAGCATGGCCCCCGCGGATTTCCGCAAAAAACGGTCATCCTCAGCGAGCAGGATTCTCTGTCCGAGTCCACCCATACCTTAGTCCTCCAACAACTGCCTTACCTGATTCCCCAGTTCCTCCAGAGACAGATTGGCCTTCACAAGGTACCCCGATACCCCGAGAGATTCGATCTCCCGGACGTCCGTCTCCTTGGACGAATTGGTTAGGATGATAACAGGGATGGCGCGAGTTTTCTCGTCGGACTTTAAGTCCTTTAGCACCTCGAGTCCCGAGACCTTCGGCATCAGGAGATCAAGGAGGATGAGGTCAGGCGGGTCGGCTCGGATGGCTCGCAAGGCTTCTTCGCCATCCGGCGCGGTGGAGACGTTAAACCCCTGCTGGCGGAGGCTCTTTTCACATGCCCGCCTTAAAAACCGATCGTCTTCAACCAGCAGTACTCGCTTTAAGTCTGTACTCATCCGTTTCCTCCGCTGAGCGGGAGCGTAAACTGAAAGGTGCTCCCTTTGTTTTCTTCAGATTCGCACCAAATCCTTCCTCCGGATTTATCCACGATCATCTTGACGAGATGCAGACCGAGCCCTGTCCCCTCTGTCTCGATTTTGTATACGTTCTCCGCACGATAAAACTTCTCGAACAGGTGTGCTTGGTTCGCTTTCGGGATACCGATTCCGGTATCCGTGATCGCCCACCGAACCAAGCTATTCTCCCGGCCCATATTGATGTCGATTTTCCCGCCCGAGGGCGTGTATTTGATGGCGTTTGACACCATGTTGAGGATTACTTGCCGAAATAGTTGGGGGTCCACCAGTACCGTCGGAATCCCTTCCATTCCCGAAACAGAAAGATGATGTCCTTGCTTCTCAATCTGATGGCTCACGTCTTTCAGTACGCCCTGGGTCAATTCCGCCAGGCTGGTCTCCTTCGGCGCCAACTTCAGCTTACCGCTCTCGAGGCGTGAAACATCCAATAAGTCGTTGACCATGCCAATTAACCGCTGGGCGGAGTCGCGGCCGTCTTGAATAAAACTGGCGGTTTCCTCCGAGAGGTTCTCCTCCTGCGCAGCAAGCTCAAGAGACCACTTAATCCCGGCGAGCGGGGTGCGAAGCTGGTGAGTGGCAAAGGACACGAAGTCAGACTTCATTTGCAACGCCGACGTCAGTTCTGCTTCCGCGCGTTTGCGCTCGATTGTCATGGCGATCTGAGCAGCCACGAAGGTAAGGATCTTCTGTTCCTCCTCTCCAAACGTAACGCCCTCGGTGTAACTCTGCACTGCAAGCACGCCGACGCTGTCATCCCCTTTTTTGAGGGGTACGCCTAGCCAGCACACGCTGGGGGTCCCGATATCTTCAATTTGACCTTTTTCCTTAAGCTCCTCCACGACCTTAGGCGGCGCCAGAAGGGCATTCCCTGTCCGGAGAACGTATTCCGTCAGACCCCCTTTGAGTTTTCTGGGAGCAGGCGTCGAATCATGTTCATCAATGAAATATGGAAAACTGAGTGTCTCGGACTCTGGATTGTAAAGGCTGACATACAGGTTTTTAGCTGGCATCAAATCATTCACGATGGCGTGGGTAGACTGAAAGAGGTCTTCGAGGTTTGAGGCCGCGTTTGCGGCTTCGGCAGCTCGAAACGTAGCGGCTTGCACCTTCTCCGCGCGTTTACGCTCACCCACATCGTTAAAGAAGATTGTTGTGCCGCCTTCAAAGGGAAACACGCGGGCTACGAAGATGTGCCGGGCGTCTTCCAGCGTCAGTTGCAGATCTTCCAAAACGATGGTTGTGCCGTTTTGCCTCGCCTCGGTAATCCCCGCGGCCAGCCGTGATTCCTGAAGGTCCGGAAAAACTTCCATCAGCGGGTGACCCACAATGTCCTGGCGCCGCCGCCGCAGGCTCACCTCGGCGGCACGGTTCCACAGGTCGACGAGCCCATCCCTTCCCACGACGCACATCCCTTCGTTGATGGATTCGATAACCTCACGCAGTCGCGCCTCGGACCCTTGTATCGCTTCCAACAGTTGGCCTTTCTCCAGCTGTCCTACGGCTACGCCGGCAAAAATGATGGAAAGGCATAGGATGATCCCCAGCCTCAAGATGGACCTATTAAAGGCCCTCTTGACTTCTGCGAATTGGTTCTCTGACCGCCGTTTGTATATTTGCTCGATTCCATTCACATCATCGCGCACGCGGTCAAAACTCGGAAAACCCGCCCGTAAATCGAGCTGGACTGCCTCCTTAACGCTGCCTTCGAGAATCAACGCCACCACATCGTCGCGAGTCTTGGCATAATTTTGCCAATCACGCAACAGCCGCTTGCCCGCCACATCTCCTAGGGGCGACGGCGTAAGGTTGAGGTAGCCGGCGATCAACTGGATTACCCGCTTGTCGGCCGCGCGCGAGCCCTCAGCGTAGTTGACTTGCAAATTAGGATCGGTCGTCGTGAGCGAATAAAGCATGCTGCGACGTGTTTCCTGGGTCTGATACTGGAGTTCGGTAATCAGGTCGAGGGCATGCACCATATCCGAGTGCATTTGCCAAGTCTCTTGCGTGGCGCGCCGAAGGTCGCGTATAGCGAATCCACCAATACCAGCAACAATGAGTCCGATCAGTAGAAGAGTCGCTTCAAATCTGCGGCGTTTCGTCATGTTAATGACCCGATCCACCCTTCCTTGCCCCACCGACTTCACCCACTGGATAAATTCTTTACATCCGCAGAAGCCCGATAGCACTCAATGTTGAACTTTCCCGAGTTTAATGATCCCGAACTTATAGCCTTCTGCATTGGGGCTGACGCCATCAACCTTAATGATCTTCACCGAATCGTCTGTCTCACCGGAACGGACATAACCGATAGCACCCGGCACCAGGGACACAAATTTGACTACACCTGCCGCTGAGGAGAGCACTCGGGGGCCACCTTGTACCGCACCGGTAAAGGCAGCCTGCAGGACATAGCGGGTGTAATCGCTCTCATTCATGTGACAAACCAGGTGCAGAAACGCATCGCGCTCCTCCGTGCCTTGATCCTGCATCACAACGGTAATTTTGTGACCATCAGGCCATTTGGTCCGCTCCCCGAGGAAGACCCTACGCAGGTCCTGGGGCGACAGATTGTCAACTGGACTGACCTTGTTTACGATGAATACTAGCGAACGACCTGATCTTCCGCTTTGAGCCGAGGCCTCCGGGTTTCCTCTTATGGAGGGAGCCCTGCCCCAACCCAGGTAGGCCAAAATAACAAGGACAGCCGTAAACCAAGGAACATTCTTCCGAACCAGGATCATAGTTTGTCCCTAAAGTCCTTCAGAATGTGAATGAGACCTGACCATCCAGGCCATTCTTGGGCAATGGATCAAGAGTATATAACCGGTTGTATTGGACCTTCAAAGCGACGTAGTTCGTGAAGTCAATGCGCAACCCCACCGATGGGCCCACGTACTTTCCCGCGGCAGAATATAGGGGGTCGCCACTCGGCACCTTCACGTACTGATATCGGAAGTACGGTCGATACTTGCCGAACTTCCGGGAGAGCTGGGTGTAACCTAGAGGGGTGTCAAAGGTTTTGCTTTGCCCCACGGATTTGTTGCGTTCCTCGACGAATTCGTTCATGAACTCCCAGACGGGTGTGATGTAGACAGCGTAGACGCTTTCTATATTTTGGTCCACGTGCGGCACGCCTGCCGGCACCATCTCATCATTGTAGTACGAACCACCAATCTGAAGCCCAGGGACCCAATCAGGCTTGATATAGCCGGCAAGGTTGAAAGCCTTGTGATTCTTGTCGGAGAGGAAATTTTGGACCGGCTGATTCACGATCGGCTGGCCGATGTACGAGGAACTCTCCCCGTTGCCCACCTCAGCGATCCAGTGCAGGTTTAGTTTCCCCGTTCCCGGCATCAAGCCCGTCGTCGTAATGCCAACGCTATGTACGGGCAGAATCCCGCCGCTGTCCTCAAAGAAATCCATAAAGGGGCGGCCAGTCGCGGTCTGAAACCACGTTCCATGGTGGAAGGCGGTATTGTAGTATCCGATGGAAGTGTGAAAGCGCCCACCGCTGATTTGAAAGTAGTCGTTCGGCTTATAAGTTATTTGGGCCCTCTCAATGTCGATTCCCCAAAAATTAGACGCGTCCGCCCCAAAGACAACCTCGCTCAGGAAGCTGATCGAATCGGAAAGTTGCGAGGTCATGAACAAGTCGAACTCTCCGAATTGGAAGGTGTTGTGGACGGGTTTTGCCGGAATGTTGAGAGGATAAATGAGCGGGTTTGCGTCGGTCCCAACCCCCAGGTTGAAGTCGAGGAAACCGCGGATTTTCAATGTCGGTCCTCCCCCTGGAATCGCCATGGTATGCTCGGGCGATTTTTCTGGATTCGCTCCAAGTGCCTCTTCGGCTTGGGCCTCTTGTGCCTTGGCAAGCTTTATTGGGGAACCCTTGGGAGGATCCACGCTCGCTTGTTCGATCTGTCCATTGGATTCACGTGCGACTGGAATTTCTGTCGCCTGGCCAGATGAATTTTGTAATTTGACTCCGGGTGGACCCCCGGCGGCCTGGGTCTTTAGCGCAATCACTGGCTTTGTGGGGCTGATGTCGAGAGAGTCGGCACGCTCTGCCGGGACCTGCTCATTCGCGGGGTTTGAGAGCAGCTCCGCTCTGCTCGCCTCGGGCATTTGTACAAACTTGGCAATCAGTGCTTTGAGTTCGTTGATCTGCAACTCGAGGCCAGCGACGCGAGAGCGCAACTGTCGAATTTCTTGGCGATCGTCTTGGGTCGCATTCGGAGTTTCCTGCCCCCAGGCTGGAAAAGCCGTTGACAGCGCCAAAATCAAAGCGGTCGCCGCAATCCTAGGTATAATTCTGCCGGAGCGCCACTCTGCGAGATCTCTTCTGTTCGTCAATGCCCTCCGCCACAAAGACAGAAGCGCATCGCCACCAAACATTCGCAGGAAATCCGTTCGCACACGGGCAGACCCATGGATGTTATACATGTCGATAGTACCTCGCACGTAAAATTAATGCACAATTGATTGAAGCCAACGTTTAGGCGGGCCAAGAGAATCTCCGACAAAAAGTCATAAACTGCTCATCTGGAAAAGGCTTTGACGGTAAACCATCGATCTGCGACGTCATTGTCTTGGAGCACAGTCTATGTAAGGTTATTAACCCAGATTTCTAACATCAATCTTATTGATTAGTTACGGTTGAGTCAATCCACTTGTGTAGAATTGGCCCATTCAACGCGCCGAGTCAAGGGCACGGGCCTTCGGCAGTCTGGGCAGTCTGGAACCCCCAAAGACCTGGAAACCCCATCAATGCCCGCGCCGCTCAACGCGGGCGGTAAAGCTCGTCTCAAAACTCACCGATGTCGAAGAAATAACTGCGGGCAGAGAGCCGAACCATGTCGTATGCTGCGGTAGGCCTGAAACCGCCACAGCAGGGGAATGTCACATGGCCTCGACTCAATAACCATGCCAGCGATATGCTCCCCCTGGGCTTTCTCCGTCAGCGCGAAGAAGGTCGGGATGGAGTCCCTTTGCGGGCGTGAAAAAGGGGTAGGCGGGGGCTGGTTGCGAAAGATATCCACAGGGCGAAATGTGCGCTTTTTCGCTCATGACCCCATGCCGCTCAGCGGCCCTCAGCCCGTTTTCCGCCTCCTCGTGTCATCGCTTCGCGGCAAAGCCCAAAATTCCCACCCGCGTCCATCATCATGGCCCCCAATCGACTCGCGAGAGACTTGATAAGATAAGCGGGCTAGACTTCTACGGATGGCGTCTTTCAGCGCCATTTGAGCCCAGTGGCTCTCTTCCGGCGCGGTCGTCTTATCCATCGTAAAGGAAGCTAAAGGTGGTTCAAAGATGTGGGCGCACCAAATTCCAGTGCGGCGGGTCACGAGCTCTCATGGCGGCGCGCATCCAGCACCTCGCGTACTTTGCGGGCCAGCGCCGCAGGCGTGAAAGGCTTCTGGAGAAAGGCTACCCCCGCTTCCAGTACGCCATGACGGACGATCGCGTCGTCCGTATACCCTGACATGCAGAGCACCTTCATCCCCGGTCGCATGAGGGCAAGATGCTCGGCCACCTTCCGGCCACTCATCCTAGGCATTACCACGTCGGTCAGCAGCAGGTCGATCGGTTCCTTGTGCCGCTCGGCGATCTCCAAGGCATCCTCAGGGCTCGTGCTCTCTAACAACTGGTAGCCGAGGTCTTGAAGGACTCGTACCGCCAGGGATCGGACCGCTTCTTCGTCTTCAACCAGCAGGATGGTTTCTGTGCCGGGAACTGAGTGTCCGCGCGCTTCGGGGGCGTGAACCGATTCTTCAACTTCTTCGAACCGGGGCAGGTAAATCTTGAACGCTGTGCCTCGCCCCGGCTCGCTGTAAACCCAGATGTGCCCGCTACTCTGCTTGACGATCCCATAAACCGTGGCAAGACCCAGCCCTGTGCCCTTATCCTTTTCTTTCGTGGTAAAGAACGGCTCGAAGATGTGAGCCTGGGTCCCCGCATCCATCCCGATTCCGGTGTCGCTCACCGCCAGCATCACATAACGACCTGGGCTGACCAATGCATGGCTGCGGGAATAGGCGTCGTCTAACTCGACGTTGGCGGTCTCGATGACGAGCTTGCCACCCTCAGGCATGGCATCGCGGGCGTTGATGGCCAGGTTCATGAGGATCTGCTCGAGTTGTCCGGGATCGGCTTTCACCTGTCCTAATGCAGGTTCTTGAACCATGACAAGGTCGATATCTTCACCGATCAAACGGCGCAGCATCTTCTCCACATCGGCGACGAGGAGGTTCAAGTCTAGAACCCGCGGCGCCAGCACCTGCTGCCGGCTGAAGGCGAGCAGCTGGCGCGTCAGCGAAGCTGCCCGGTTACCAGCATTCATGATCTCTACCAGGTAACCCCGCATGGGGTCGTTGGACTCAAAGCGGCCCAACATCAGTTCGCCGTACCCGTTGATGATGGTCAGGAGGTTGTTGAAGTCGTGCGCCACTCCCCCCGCCAGGCGTCCTACCCCTTCCATCTTTTGCGCTTGGCGGAACTGTTCTTCCAAATGCTTGCGTTCGGTGACATCCAGTTTTGTGGCGATGAAGTGGGTGATTTCGCCGCGCCCACTGCGGACCGGGTCGATGTACATTTCTTCGGTGCGTAGCGTCCCGTCTTTCCGTCGGTTAAGAATTTCGCCATGCCAGATTTCCCCTTTGAGAATAGTCGCCCACAGCTGCTGGTAAAACGCCGGCTCGTGTTTGTCCGATTTCAGCATCCTGGGGTTCTGTCCCACCACCTCCGCGCGACTATACCCGGTTATACCAGTGAAAGCAGGGTTGACATACTCGATGGCACCGTCGGCACTGGTAATCATTACGGCTTCAGCCGACTGCTCGATGGCGGTTACCAGGCGGACGTTCTCGGCCTCCGCCCGCTTGCGCTCCGTGATATCCCGGAGGACCCCCAGAATGAGCTGCTTGCCACCCATCTGCAAGAGGCTTGCGGACATCAACAACGGGAAAATCTCTCCTCCTTTCCTCCGGGCCCGGATTTCCAAGTTTCTGACAGAGCCCCTGGATTTAACCTCGGAGACCATTCTGGCACGGTCAACGGGGTCCGCGTAGATGCCAAGCTGAATAGAGGTCTTACCGATGATCTCTTCGCTTGTAAACCCGAACAGCTCCTGAAAGCAATTGTTAACTTCAATGATCAAACCCTCATCGAATGTAGCGATATAGAAGGCATCAGCACCGGTCATGAAAGCCTTCCTGAATTTTTCTTCGCCTTCCTTCAATTTCGCTTCTGCTTGCCTGCGCTCGGTGATGTCGCGGGAAACGACCACCACGTTCGCCGGTCTTCCTTGGCGATCCCGAATGACACTTCCCTGCGACTCGATAAATCGGACGCTTCCATCTCTGAGCAAGAACCGATACTCGGCCCGCTGTCCAACACCCGTTCTCACCGTTTCTTCAAATGTCGCTTTGATCTTGTCTCGGTCGTCGGGATGGATTTCATTAAAGGAATCCGTCCCGTGAAGCGCTTCTGGGTCACCCAGGATTTCTTTATACGACGGACTGTTGTACACGCGCCTTCCTTCCAGGTCCACGACGGCAATCAGGTCGGTAACGTTCTCCGAAATCAGCCGGAAGCGCTCTTCACTTTCTTTCAGACCCACTTCCGCCTGCTTGTATTCGATTGCGAGGCGCGCAAAATCAGCTGCATACTTGATGCGCTGCACGTCATCGGGGTCGGGCGACCGAGGAGTGCGATGGTAAATCCCGAAAGTGCCTAGAACCTCCCCATTAGCCCTGAGAATCGGCTCCGACCAGCAGGACTTCAGCCCGGCCTTTTGAGTTAAATCACGATAGGGAAGCCAATAGGGATGGCTGGACAAATCTTCCACAACGACGCGGTTTTTTGTATACGCCGCCGCACCGCAGGATCCGATATCCTCGCCAATCTCAATACCGTGAGCCGCATCGGCAAAAAAGCGAGGCATACTCGGAGCAGCGCCATGCAACAGGTGCTTCCCGTCGTTGTCCATAAGCATAATTGTGCACAGTGCGGTGGGATCCTCCACCTCTATAGCTCTGCAAATGGAATCCAAAATGGTGGCCAGCGTCGCCCCGGCGGTGAGGGATTCTAAAATACGGCTCCGGTGGCGTTCCCGATCCTCTACCTGCTTGCGTTCGGTGACGTCCATCACCGCTCCCACAAACTCGATACCGCGTGATTCATCCCTTACGGCCCGAGCCACAACGTGGACATATTTGACCGAACCGTTCGGCATCAGTAATCGATGTTCATGTTCAAAATCCCTCCCGTAATCTATCGCGCGGTCGATTGCCTGTTGTAAGAGTGCTCTGTCTTCCGGATGAACGCGTTGGAGAATAAGTTCCAGTGTCGGTTTCGTTGTTCGGTCGTATTGAAAGATTTGAAAGGTTTCCTCTGACCATCGGATCTCGCCGCTGGAAACCCTCCAGCCGAAACTCCCCGTATGACTGAGCCGTTGAGCTTCCGCCGCATACGCCTCCCGACGGCGGAGTTCCTGAGCCAGATTCTCTTGCTCGGTCACATCCATTGCGACACCGACGAAACCCTCGATAACTTCCTTATCGAAAACTGGGACACCAACCCACCGTACATATCGATTCTCGCCGCCTGGTCGCAAGATGCGTTGTTTAACATCGCAGCCTGAACCTTCCCGCAGCATTTTATCTATTGTTCCTGCCATGAGCTCCCGGTCTTGAGGATGTAAGGTCGCGAGATATTCGTTAAGGGCAGGGGCTCCCTTGGTCGGATCGAGACCGTATATCTGGAACACTTCAGGAGACCAATACTCGAAAAAACCGGAAGGGTGGAATGCCCAGCTCCCCATGTGAGCGAGTCGCCGCCCTTCGGCGAGATAGAACTCCTTTCGCTGCTCGGCACGCTGACGAGCGACGAAAATGCTGTCTGCATTCTGGACAGCAACCGATCGTCGTAGCTTGTCCTCGTCTTCCTTCATCGTCACTTGTGAGCTCCGGTAATTTTCTCCGGCAGTTCCGTGCCAAGCACATGCGCCTGGTTCTTGGCAAAGGCAGTGTCACGGCGCGTTGAAGTGTCATCCCTGAAAGGCGAGATTCCGCAGGGCGCTCCAGAAATGTTGGCGTAGAATTCCGAGCCGTTTGGAGAATGAGCTGGGCGTCTATGTTCCGGAACGCCTGTTCCGTTACACAAGTGTACCATAACTGAGTAGGCAAACCCCGAAAAGCTTTGGGCAAGGTTCCGACCCCCTTGCGCACCTCGTCGAGTCTGCCTACTTTCATGTGCCACCGGTCTGAGTGCTCTTTTTTCGAACCTTCCGAGGATGGTGGTTCAGGATTGGAATCCGGTTCCTTCCGCTGACAGCAAATTGACGGCATGGTTCTGACTGCGCAACTTCTATGTCGGCAGGGCGAGGGACCCGATGGCCTCACGAGCTTGCCCCTTTCATTCCAAAAGAAGACGCAAAATTAAATTATGATAAGTGTGCAATTTTGAACAGACTGTGGATTTTATAATTATTACGCTATTGCAGTTCATACACCGAGGCACCCGTGTTGCGCAAATGGAACCGGCCCAAATCCCTGCGGCCAGTGTGCGCACGTGTATTTGAGCAGCAGGACCGTTGCCCGCAGGAGAAATTTCGGAACTCAAGAAGGAGCTTCCTTCTAGACATTGTGGGTTACCTTCTTGTACAATAACACTTGATGTAAGAGGACTATAGAGGAAAAAGGGAGAGTGCTTCGATGGCGAGTCCTGATTTCGGTCGACGAACCGAGTCCGCAGTTGCGGAAATAGATATAGAGTCCTATGTGCTCATTACCGGCATTGACGGCAAATTCACTTCTACGCTTCAAGCAATCGCCAGAAGCAATTCAGCGGCAATTGAAGAGATGATACGGGACGTCACCAATACAGCTCACGATTGATATTGGCCTCAATCCATTCAGGAGTGATGGTCTCGAAGAACGAATGCCACTTCTTGGGCGCAAATGCTTTGAGGGTTCCGTTTTCGTCCCATACTAAGACGACGGTTCCGGCTAATCCGGCATTGGTCGCTCGTTGCTGTAACGTGGTCAGTACCATTCTCCGCTCTGAAGGGTTCTGTCGCCCGAATGATGAATCGACAAGGATAATGATTAACTTGACGCCCTGTTCCTTTACGTGGGCAACCTGAAATCTCGGCATCGAACCCTCTCCATATTTCCTCCTCCAATACTATCTCGTCCCCTCGACTTGTCAAGGAAATGGTCGGGCTTTCGGGGACCGGTTCCCAACAAAAAGTTCAAACTATACCACTACCCTTTTTGGGGCAGACTTAACTTTTCAGAATTCCCTTGAGCACCAGCTTTGCAACGGGGAATGGGTCTGGTGATTTACCTCCGGTGGTTAGGACAGTAAAGGCGGATGCCGCCAAAGCAAGTGAGTGGTGTGCTCACTCACCGTTTGCGATAAGTACATATTTCCATTTTTCTCTTTTTCTAACTGTGCCGCTGCCATCTCCGCCATGCTCTCGACCGCAATCTCCAATAGGTTCTCCACGCCAACCTACTCAAACTCATCGACGTGGACTGAACGGAGGCAGCCTGTGACCTTACCCCTTCCATTCCGAAAGAGGGCGAATAACGCCAAGCATCGAACCGCCACGGGTGGGGGCCTTGCCTTGCCAACGACCGGTGCCGCTAAAACCTACGGAGTCAATCCGCAGGTTACCGCTCCCGAGTTCCCACTTTGGATGATAGCAGCGGGCGGCATGCCCGATGCCCATTGTGGACAGCTTTTGTCTCTGGTAGCATCCCTCACATGGCACACGCCGAGTTCGCATTGAGGTTCAGGGACAATTGGCAGGGCGAAGTCAGTTTCGGGAAGTGGCAGCATAAGAAAAAGAGCGTATTATGGTTAGCTGGAGCTATAAGGTGACGCCAATTGACCTCATGGAAGAAGGTGTTGATGACCCTGAAGATGCACTTCAGGCCGCATTGGATAATGTGTGTGCCGGAGGGTGAAAGATTGTATTTGTTTTGGCATTACCCTTCGACAGCTCAAAGCTTTTTGTTGTGTCCAAAAGACCAAGCGATTCAAAGTGGCCCACTACCTCTCGATGACTTGGCGCAGGAGAGTTCCCTTGGCTTTGCGCTGGACGGACAAGACATTATTGAGGGATACCCGTTGGCTCCTTGCCCGCCGCCCGGAGAGTGCAGGTCAGCGTGGTTCCACGAATACATCCGAGAGCATGTTTATTTGGGCGTGAAGGCTTTGTTAGAGAATGAGCCCAGCCGCAAGCATTTGTGAAATCCAATGGACGCTGAGGAGATGATGCTGTCCCCCGTTTTGGTAGTGGCTAGTTTGATTTGTTTTGGCTTGCGAGTATGGGCGGGCGCTGGCACACTGAGGCCATGCCAAAAAAGAAAGCTAGTAAACGGCCCACGCCATCCCAACTAGTAT
>Ga0207101_1068_pt1 | contig 19540 bp, 22 predicted proteins | sample Alteio_BWMinHeat_83_FD_153581 | JGI IMG/M metagenome (GOLD analysis project Ga0207101, IMG submission 153581) | Enriched cells from forest soil in Barre Woods Harvard Forest LTER site, Petersham, Massachusetts, United States -... | ecosystem: Environmental > Terrestrial > Soil > Temperate forest >...
CGGTGGACAGTGAGCACAACGCGGTTCATCAATGTTTGCGAGGTGGAACGCGCGAGGAAGTGCGGCGCCTGGTGCTGACGGCTTCGGGCGGACCGTTTCGAAAGACGCCCCTGGCGGCGCTTTCGAACGCAACGCCGGAACAGGCGCTGGCGCATCCCAACTGGCGCATGGGGAATCGCATCACCATCGATTCAGCAACAATGATGAACAAGGGATTCGAAATCATTGAGGCACGCTGGCTGTTCGGCGTACCTCCCGACCAGATCGACGTGGTGGTGCACCCGCAGTCCACAATTCACTCCATGGTCGAGTTCGTGGACGGTTCAGTCTTGGCACAACTTGGGCCCACGGACATGCGCATGCCCATCCAATATGCGCTAACCTATCCAGAGCGCGCGACATCTAATAAAGAAGTAGCGCTCGATTGGACCAGGTTAAAGCGGCTGGATTTTGAGAAAGCTTCGACGCGGCGGTTTCCGTGCCTGCGGCTGGCGCGGGAAGCGATGAAAAAAGGCGGTGCGTTTCCGTGCGCGCTGAACGCGGCGGATGAAATTGCGGTGGCGGCATTTTTGGAGCGGCGGCTGGCGTTCCTGGGAATTCCGGAAGTGATCGAGCGCGTGCTCATTCGAACGCCGCGAGTAAAGTTTGAGAAGATGGACGATGTGCTTACGGCGGACGCCGAAGCGCGTCGAATGGCGAGAGAAGAAGTAGAAAAACTGGCGGTTGCCGCGGCGGCGGTGTCGTAAAAACAAGGAAGAGGCACAACGAGTTCATGAATACACTGATTGGAATTTTCCTGGTGCTGGGCGTGATGATTCTGGTGCACGAGTGGGGACACTTCATCGTGGCCAGATTTTTTGGCGTGCGCGTGGATGTGTTTTCGATCGGATTCGGGCCGCGGCTGTTTGGGATCAAGCGCGGCGCGACGGATTACCGCATCAGCGCGCTGCCGCTGGGCGGTTACGTTCGAATGGCGGGACAGGATTTATCGGAAATCGATTCGAATGACGTGGCGCCGACCGGCGGGCCGGACGAGTTGATGAGCAAGCCGCGATGGCAGCGGGCGCTGATTTCTTTTGCGGGGCCGGCGGTCAATTTGATTATGCCGGTGATTCTGCTGGCAGGTTTTTTTGCGATCAAGGGTCTTCCGTATCCCGCGTACCTGGACAAGCCGCTGGTGCTCAGCGGTCTTCCACAGACGAGTCTGCTGGCGAAAGCGGGAGTGACGGAAGGCGATCAAGTGGTGTCGGTGAATGACGTCCCGACGCCGACGTGGTCCAAGATGAATGCCTCGCTTCTCCAGGCCGCGCAGGATGGAATCCTGCGCTTCAAGATCGACCATCTGGGCACGCAGCGGACCATCGAAGTAAAGGCTACAGACATTCGCGATACGGACCGCATGCTGGGAAATCCGCCGATACCGGCGCTGGTGCGTCCGACGGACCGAGGGATGCCCGCGAGCCGCGCGGGACTGCAGCGCGGAGATCTGGTGTTATCGGTGAATGGCACAGCGGTGCGCAACTGGTTCGATTTCTACGACCTCATCACCCATTCGAACGGGCAGGTCCTGAACACCGTCGTGCGGAGAAACGGCAGCGAGGTCAAGCTGGAGATTCATCCGGTACAGAATAAAGACGACGAAGGAGTGGTGGCCTGGCGGATCGGAGTGGCTCCTGCAGGCGAATGGGCGTTCAAAGAGATGACTTTGAGCGCTTCGGTAAAAGAGGCCTCCGATGAAACTCTGAACGCGACAGGAAAGCTGTTTGGAGTGATGGGGAGGCTGTTCTCCGGGAAATTGTCGGTGAAGCAGCTGCGAAGTTTTGTGGGCATCGCGGCGATGGCGGGGCAGGCGGTGGAGGACGGCCCAGTAGACGTCATCACGATGATGGCGATGATCAGCCTGAATCTGGGAATACTGAATCTGCTGCCCATTCCCATCCTGGATGGAGGAAACATCCTGCTGCTGACGATGGAAGCGATTCGCCGGCGGGATTTCAGCCTGGCGTTCAAGGAACGCTTCGTGCAGGTGGGCTTGGTGTTCCTTTTGGTGTTCTTCGCTTACGTTATGTACAATGACGTCGTGCGGCTGCTGCCGACTCATTCCTAATTTTTTTTGTAGCGCAAGCGGGATCTTAAATGGCTGCCACTCCGACTCACCGAGTCTCCACTGGTGAGCGCCTGAATACCGCAGAAACAACCGGAAAGCTCCAGCAGGCCGCGGGTGTGCGCGGAATTCGCATGACGCGGCAGCGGCGCGTGATCCTGCAGGTGATGGATGACGCGGAGCAGCATTTGGACGTCGATCAGATTCTGGAGCGGGCGCAGAAGATTGATTCGGGCGTGCACCTGGTCACGGTTTACCGGACAATTGATCTCCTCAAAAAACAGGGCTTGATCGACGAACTGGACCTACTGCATCTTCGCGGCGACCGTCACTACTACGAGACTCACGGGCCGCGCGATCACATTCATGTGGCTTGCCTGCGATGCGGCAAAGTGCGGGAGTTCGAAAGCCGGTTGTACGAGCAATTGAAAGAACAGATCGCGCGTGATTTTCACATGAAAGTGACGATGTCGCGGACGGAAGTTGGCGGGTATTGCGCCGAGTGCCTGCAGAAGAAGGGAAGTGGCGAGTAACGAGTGGCGAGAGAAAAGCATATCCCTCACCGCCATTCGCGACAAGCGGCGGCAAAGGAATTTCGCGGGTCCCTTCCACACGGCCCTTTCGACCTTTGTTGGGAAAAGACTTCAACGACCCAGCGCTCTCGTAGATGGTCTTGGCTATCCGTTGAGCGGCGGGCGCATTTTTTTGCCGGATGTATTCGATAATTCGGAAAAGGTCTTCAACGGCGGCGGGTGACCAGCGAAGCTGCATTTACTTGCGGAACATTTGATCGATGCGAGCGCCGACCTCTTCGTGAGTCAGGAATTCCCCGCGGTCGAGCTCCAAGCCTCGTGCCACCTGCTGGCGGAACCATGCGTCATGATCGACGTAGTGTTCCACAAGTTGCTTGACATATTCTTCCGCGCCGCCCTTGTTCTCGGCAGCGGCCCGCTCCACTTTCTCTTGCAACTCAGGTGAAAGGTGCACTTCCATATTTTCATAGCCTAGGTTTACACAGCGCCGCTGTCAAGGGCTATGGCTCATCCTTGCGGGGTTTGTAACTCCTTTTCTAGTTTCTGCCTTCTAGTTTCTAGTTTTCCTTTTCATTTCCCGCCACTCGCCACTTCTTCAGGCCCGGCCCATCTCCGCCCCGCGGGGCCGCCGCGCCTTCGCTTAAGAGTCAAAGATTGCACCCTTTGAAATACCGAATGCCAAAGGGTGCGCTACCCGCCGATACCCGCAGTCCAAGGCCACCACGCGACAGCCCGCTTCAGTGATAGACCGCTGCATCGAATAGCGGTCTCATATCGCGGCCGCTCGCCTTTTCCATGGCTCGCTCGAAATCTCTGGAGTCCACCAGCCTGCGCGCGTTGCCGGACGTGTACAAACCGATTCCCCGCCAGAAAACCTCGTCGCCCAGCTCGGTCCTCAGTCGGACCAAAAATAACGCTCCTTTTACATACGGGATTGGCCCCAGTGCGTCATGGGCGTCCTTCCACTTTTCCCAATGCAACGGGCGATCCTTGCCTTCTTCGCGCAATTTCTTCATGCGGTCCTGCAATTCCGAGATTTGCTTGTCGTACTCAACGCGTCCCTGGTGCTTCTCGATATACGCATCGGACATGAACTCCGCCATCCCTTCATTCAGCCAGAAATCGGACCACGATCGAATGCCCACGGTGACGCCCCACCACTGGTGAGCCAGCTCATGCGCGATCAATTTCACGTCATCTTTGTCCAATAGACCGCTAAGGTCGTCTTGCGACATGAGCGCCATGCCCGCGGCCTCTTGTCCCATGCTCGGCCCCGGCAGAAACGCTTGTGTGTAGTGCGAATTCATCGGGTCGAGGGACGCGGCCGATCGCAGAAACGCATAAGCATCCGCCGTTTTGGCGAATGCCACGTTATTGGCGCCCATCCTCTGCGCGTAGATCGAATACCTGCCATCCGTCGCGACCTCCAGCCGCGCAATGCCAAAGCTTAGCAAGTACGTTTGCACCGGATCGTTTTGCTCAAAAACAAAGTGATGGCCATCATTTCCGCGCCACTCTTTTCCCTGGCGGCCGGGTCCTACGGCCCGGAATCCACTTGCCCCCTGGGGCAAGTGGTTGAACGGAACTACAATCTCCAGTTGAAGTGTGGCTCGCTGGCCAGGCGAATTGTCACAGACCATCCACGTCTCGCAGTAGAACGCCGTAACGAGCCCCGCGTTGTCTTCAAACCATTTGATGCCTCGTCCTGCGGCCGCCTCAAATTTGAACCGGACACTGTGTCTGCCGGTGGAGGGCACGCGCACGGTCACGGACTGTTCGGCCACTGTCACCGCCCCGCCCCCCTTAGCAACCTTTGAGGCGACGATGTGTAAGCCTGCTTGCTTCTGCCACTTGACTTCACCCGCATCGGCTCGAAACTCGATGGTCTCGTCCCCCAACAACACGTGACGCTCGAAATCAGGAACCAGCTTCACGGAGTAGTGAGTGGATTGCGCCACCGCTCCCACGGCAGACAAGGCGCATAGAACGCAGCAAAAAGAAATTCTGTATAACCGATTACTAAGGGACATGCGCGACAGTATATCGCCGAGAGGACGAGCGAAACCGCTGCCCTGTCTGAAAGTCGGAACGGCCGTAAGACATATCCAGTGGTCCAAGGACGATAGGCGTGGTAACAAAGCGGCCGGAATGACTCGACGCGATCTGAGGCGCCCCGTCGTGGTCACACTATGGGGTTGGATAGTCCCAAACATCGGGCGGCAGCTTATCCTTGAGCGCTGCATACATGGCGTCGCGGAACAGTTTCAGAGCGGGATACGGCCGGAGGGCAATGGTGCGTTCCACAATCAGCCCCTGGTCGTTGGGGGAATCGTTAGAACGTTGCACGTTGGAAGGTTTGAAGGTTTTGAAGAGGGATTTAACTATGCGAGGCTATTGGGCGCAGCGGGCTCAACGGACGGAGCTGCGATCGAGATGGGCGCTCTGGGCACCAAAGTCACGCGAAAATCCGCGAACTCCTCATCGAGGATCCCCGAATAGATAACGAATAAGCCTACGGCGCCATCCATGAGCACTTGCGACACAAAGGGTACTATTGCACGCATCGGGCCACCTAGCGTGGCAAGAATCCCAATCGTCAGACTTAGAGCTATAGAACCAGCGATCCTGAGAATCACGGAGTAGACAACGTTGCGCCAAATGAATTCCCACCAGACGCGCAGTGTTCGTTGAAACGACAGGGACAAAGGCTCGCTATCAGAAGCAGGAGCGCGGGGCAGCAAGGCGATGGAGAAAGCGTGGAATTTCTTTCTCAGAATGCGCCAGATGCCAAGCATCGAAACCGCGGAGGTGACGACATAAGGCAAGATCCGATTGGCCCATCGAACAACCTGGGTTGAAAGCACATCGTTTTCCCAGGCTTTGCGCAGCAGGGCCGCGAGAACGACGATGATGATGGACGAAATCAGGGATGTCGGCCAGTAGTAGGCCCACCAAATCCGAAGGCCATGGCCAAGGTTAGGCTGTAAGTAATTTTCCTGGGACGGAGATGAGCGCTCGAGCGAAGCTGCGTCGAACGAGCCGGGGTTGCTTAGCATTGCCTTGTGTCCATGATGCGCCGAGTGACGCAGTGTGGCACCTTTGCGCTGAAAAGCCAAGACGGTGGCGCATTACTTTCCGGTTTTCAAAAGGTGAAAGCGGGCAGGCGAGTGGCTAGAGTAGAGGAATCGTTAGAACGTTTGCAAGTTGGAAGGTTTGAAGGTTCTGAAGAGGGATTTCTCGCTTCGCTCGAAATGGCGAGTGGCGACAAAGAACAGTGGCGAGTGGTGAGTTTACCTCGTTTCTTCTATTGGCGTTCGAACACGAGGAGGTTCGGCTCCGTGCGGCCTACGATGTGGATGGCCATCGTCAAGGTTTTGCCATCGGAAGAAAGGTTGATTTCCTGGGTGTCGGTGACCTTGGAGTTGAACTTGTCGGTTATTTCCAGGGTGTGCTGGTTCACCCGTCGCGCCGAGGACACAGAACCTGCGGGCACGTTCGGGCCCACATTGGGATACTCCTTGCCGTCGAATTTCAAGTTTTTCGTTACGCCTTCGGAGGAATCGACGAACGAAAGGCCGTCTCCCTCGTAGGGCTGGACCTCAATCACAAAGACCGAGTTCACCGTCTCGCTGGTGCTTTCCCAGGTTCCCGCGAACCCGGACGTTCCTGCGGTTCGCTTGTACACAAACTTCACGTTGGTGGAGGACCCGTTGGGCGCGATCTCCGTGAAGTCGTCGGTGAGCGTATTGCCGTCTTTGGAAAGCTGCCAGTTTGCCGTGAGGAGCACATGGCCGTCCTTCTTGCGGACGACCTTCCAGGAGTCGGGCGTCTGGACGGTGACGGTCAGGCTGGTGCCGAAACCGGCGGGCTGGTCCGTGCCATCGGCCGCGATGGTTTCCGGGCCGCCGCCAAAGTCAAAGGCGTACTTGTTGCCGGCGACGCTCTCGACCTTCATCTGGTCGGTGAGTTTGCTTTTCGATGGGTTGAGCTTCCATCCGCCGACGAAGGGATCGTTCGCCGCCCACAAAGCACCCGCCAGCATGCTGGCAACCAGCAGCAATTGAAGAATACGCTTCGTCATGGAGTCCTCCTTAAGCAGGTTCGAGATGTCCCGATTGGGTAAGACGCCGAACAGGCGCGTCTGTTTCCGAATCTAAGGGCTTTTTCCGCGGCAAGCAGGGCAGGGGCTGTCGTGGGTTTTTTCGCCAGTTACCACGCGCCACTTCCTCAATCCTCCTATCTTCTTGCCTCCTAAGGACTTAGAATGTCATGTCCCATTACTAAGGTTTCCCTTGACAAGTGCAGTACGGGCCCGGTAGAATCATTCTGTAGAAAAGTGCGTCCCGGCTCCGCCGAGGACGCTTTTTTGTGGGGCAGAGCAACGGCCCCTGCCGGCTTTTTCGCGTCCCGGCTCCGGTCGGGGCGTTTTTATTTTGTAGGGCCGGCTTGGTAGTGTCTCACTTTGGCTCTTTCGGCCAGCACCACGCTTTATACTGGGACCTCGCCACCATGGGGGCCGTAAAATACGCGCCACAGTGCCAAATCGTCGGTAGTGTCCTCGAATTGATGCTCGATCCCCGCAGCCACGAACAGGATGTCGCCTGACTCAAACGGGTCCCGCTTGCTGTCGTGAAGGAGCACTCCCCGGCCGCGAATGATGAAGTAAATCTCGTCCTGTGCGTGCGGCGTCTGTTGGCTCGGGCGCAGAGGGAGGGAAAGGGCTACGTCAAGAGGGCCGCGCCGCAGGACCATAACGGCGCGCTCACCCGCGGGTCCTGGGATACGCGCTTGAGCCTCGGTAAGGCGGATAACACGGCTACGATCTGGCGCGCGCATGCTTCACTCCTTGTACCTTCAAACTGAGATACTACCTCAGGCTTGGCTGAGTTGCGCAGGGCTTCCCGTTTATCCTGAGCCTCGAAGGGCCGACGTCTTTACTTCTCCGAGTCCTCCTGTGCTCCGGACTCTGCGCTCTTTGTGTTAATTCCGGTTTTTCTCTTTCTGGCGGCTGTCCGCTGCCTGCCCTGCTTGCCCCGAAATTCGAGGGGAGGGTGACTCATCTATTCCAATCTCTGGACCTAAACCAATGCGAAATAAAAGTGTGAACGCCAAACTGCTGTGGGTGCAGTTTGAAGATGTTCTCGTCCCGCGTCTCGAGCTGACGGTCAAGGAGCGCGTGGTCTATTCCCATCTGCTGCGGCATTCGCTCGTGGTCGGCAAGGTCCGCGTGCAGTTTGCGGTTATGGCCCTGGCCCGCACGCTGGGGCTGTGCAACGGACCGGTGCGGCACGCGGTGCGCCGGCTCGATGAGCTGGGGGCTTTGCGCGTGCTCAAACGCAGCCACAAGACCGGCCATCTCGTAGAGATGCGGCTGCCGGAGAAGATCCGCGCGCTGCGCAGATACTATGCTTCCCAAGCCGCGGTAGAACCGCCTGCCTCGGCGCTCGAAGCCACGGATTTCTGGAAAACCTGGGCGCTGCGCAAAGCCATTCACGATCGCGAACGCGGCGCTTGTTTTTATTGCCTGCGCCGCACTGCCGCTAGCGTTCGCTGCCTCGACCACGTTGTGCCGCGCGTGCGCTTCGGCCGCAATTCCTACCGCAACCTGGTTTCCTGCTGTCTCGAATGCAACTCGCGCAAGGGCGACCGCCCGGCTCCGGATTTTCTGCGCACGCTCTACCGCCTGGGGCGCCTGACGCCCGCGGAACTCGACGGGCGCCTTCGCGCCTTGAAGGATCTCGCCGCAGGCAAGCTGCGCCCTGCTTTGCCGGAAAATGGAAAATAGGAATTGGAAAAAGGGCAGGAGAGGCTAGCCGATGAGGGCACGGATTTTAGCGCGGATCTCTGCCAATTCCGCGGGGGATACTGCTCCTTTTCGCTTCGCTCGTCTGCTGCGCCAATCGAGGCTCTTAATTTGGTCCGCGAGGACGGCGCTGCGTGCCGACCCCGCAATTAACACCTCGAAGGGATAGTTTTTAATCTGGGTAGTCATGGGGCAGCAGAGCATTAGACTTGTCTTTGTGTTGTAAGCAGACGGACTCAGAACAACAGCGGGGCGGTGTCCAGCCTGTTCATGCCCGGCTTGGGGGTCAAAGTTAATCCACACAATGTCGCCTGCATCGGGCACATAGGCAGGGGGCATCACCAAGCCTCTTTGCCCACGGGTCTGCCAAAATCGGCTTCCTCGTGCAAATTCTCGGGAGTGATTCTTTTGAGGAGTTCCGAGAGATCGTATTCCTTGCCCGGAAGAGGTTCAATGACAATGCGGCCGGATTCCTCACGCACGTCCACGGAATCCTCCAAACGGAGTTTGGCGGCCTGGAGGACTGCGGCCGGAATTCGCACTGAGGCGCTGTTACCCCACTTCTTGACGACGGCCTTCATGGCGGTTGTCGGCTCCTTGTAGAAACATTGTATCGACATCGTGCCATGAGAGTCAAAGACCGCACCCTTTGAAATACCAAATGCCAAAGGGTGCGCCACCCGCCATAACATGAAAAAAGCGACTTCTCTAGACAAGTACCCAAATCGCGAATACGCTACTCCAAGCCGTTGGGTCCGACGGACATCGGGAGGACGAGAAGGAGGGGTAGCTATGGCCAGCAAAAAGCCGGCTCTGTCTCCGCCGCCTGAGTTTGCTTCCTTGAGCGCCGGCACCACGGCGCTCGGGGAAATCGTGGTGTTCATCGATGGGCGCGCCGACGCGGCAGGTATCCTGGAGTTCGCCGCCGCACTCACCAAGGAGCACGACGCGCGCCTGATCGGCGTATTCATGGAGCCGGCCTCCGAAGGTACTCCGGCGCAGACATTCGCGCGCGGGAAAGGGATGGTGAGCCTCATCGAGGAGCAGCAAGCGCAGCTGGAAAAGATTGCCGCGAAGCACCACGCCCAATTCGAGGACATCGTACGTCGTCACGGAATCCGGTCAGAATGGAAGTCGTTGCCCTACTTGAGCGGCGAAGTAGGCGTGCATGCGTACAATGCGGAGCTGGTGGTGGTGGCCCGGCCGAAATCTGCGGCCCCGACGGCTGGTCCCCCCGGCCTTGCGGAGTCGCTGATCCTGAGTTCCGGGCGGCCGATCATCCTGTTTCCGCCAGACCGCGCGGTATCGCAGGTTCGACGCATCCTGGTGGCATGGAACGCCACGCGGGAGTCCGTCCGTGCGGTGGCGGACGCTCTGCCGTTGCTTGTGAAAGCGGACGCTGTGGAAGTTTTGATTGTCGGGGACGAGCGCCAAGCAGTGGATCAAAGCAAGGAGCCAGGGGCGGATGTCGCGCGTCACCTGGCTTATCATGGCGCGCACGTGGGGTTGCACCGCATAGCGCCCAACGGCCAAGAGGTAGGCCGGCTCCTGCTTTCGCGGGCCGCCTCTTTCGGCGCCGATCTCTTGGTTATGGGCGCGTATGGCCACTCCTACGTAAGCGAGTGGATGTTCGGCGGTGTCACACGGACGGTTTTTCACGAGGCGGAGCTGCCCGTCTTGATGTCTCGATGAACCGGACGCGCTACCATACCCGTCGGAGGCCAGCGAGGTTCGTTATCTGCCGGTGAAAGCCGGGGCACGCTTTTCGATAAAGTGCGCCACGCCTTCTTTGAAGTCTTCGCTCTGCAGGCTCGCCAGCATTTCCTGCTCGGAAGTTTCAAACGATTCCGCCAGCGTCTGGAACATCGCGTCATACACTTGCCGTTTGATCACCCGCAAGGACCGCGGACTAACGTTCGACGCCAGGTCCACCGCGTATTTTTGTGCGCTTTCCACAAACGTTTCTCGCGGATGGACCTGATTCACCAACCCCATTCTTAGCGCCTCCGCCGCATCGATCATTCTGGCGCTAAACAGCAGGTCCAGGGCATTGGCGTGTCCCACGAGACGCGGCAACATCCACGCCATGCCGTACTCTGCAATCAGCCCGCGCTGGGCAAAAGCCGTGCCGAAACGCGCTGCATCCGAAGCAAGACGTATATCGCAGTACAGAGCAATCACCAATCCCAAGCCCACTACCGGCCCGTTGATGGCCGCAATCACGGGCTTGGTCACCGCGGGGAAATACGAATACTTCTTCTGGAAATCCCGCCGCGCGCCATCGCCGCTCCCACTTATGGGTTGCACCGCTTGTGTCCGCCGCGCTTCGTCGAGTCCCTTCTCCGCGACCGTGCTCAGTAGCGACATATCCGCGCCCGCACAGAATCCGCGACCCGCGCCCGTTAAGATAATGACGCGAACATTTTCATCGCGTTCCGCCTCGCCCATGGCGGAGCGTACCTCGCGCTCCATGACGGTTGTCCAGGCGTTCAATTTATCCGGGCGATTCAGCGTAATGGTGGCGACCCGGCCGGCCACGTGGTACAGAGTTTCTTGATTTGGCATAGTGAGCCGGATTATATACAACGGCACCGTGTTAGTAACATGCATCGGCCACATGGCCGACCATCGACTGTGAAGAGCAGTGGCCCCTCGAAGCTCGGGGTGAACGAGTGACGAGAAAACGAAAAGCGGATCCCTCACCCCCGTGCGCCAAAAACAGGCGACCGGGTTCGGGATGACACTAGAAAGGCGATTTCGGAATTAAGGCGCGGCCACCCGCCTGGCTTCCTCCGCTATCAAGCCAGGCGCATCATGGCAGCACGCGAGGGCCGAGGAAGCCGAGATAGAAAGCAAATCCAGCAGTTACACCAAGTGCTAACGACACGAGAGAGGAAGCTAGTTCCCGATGCCACAGGCACCTAGTCATCCAGAAAAGGCCAATGGCGGCAGCGAAGAAGCTAGAGAAAAGGCACAGCCATGGAGCTATCCCCGAGTTCGCGGCAAAGTTGAATTCGTCCAAATCGGGATGGAAAGGCGCGTGATTCCTTACGATGCTGCGAAGTACCAGCACAATTCCGGTGGCTAGAGGCCACAGGAATCGGACCGCCGAGGAAAGGCCGAGGGCCGCGGGCATCGCATGCCGCCCTGAGCCGCCAACCAGCAAAGCGGCGACAAAAATAAGCGCAAGAGAAACTGCCGGGCCAGCGACATACACTAGCGCAACCTTCCATGGAGCGTGAATCGCACTTGCCACAATCGGGCCTCCGGAGGCCAAATCCACCCTGGAAAAATGAAGGGCAAGATCGCGCCAGCCGAGGAGTCTGCCCGTGGTGTAGTGTCCAAGTTCGTGGAGTAGAACAGCAACGGGAACTGAGGCGAATCCTGCGGCGAACCAAATAGGGAGAGCCTTCTCTTTCATGCCACGGAGAAATACGCGCGAAGATGATGCGAAGTTCCCATGTGTTTAGAGCGCTCCCGTCGGCGTACGGGCGCGTTTTAGCCCAAGATGACTCACAGTTTCGCAAGATGACGCGCTTTGTCGCTTGTAAGACGTAGGTAGCGCCCCTAGGGTGGAGTCGGGGGTCGCCATGACGAACGGGAAATCGCGCCAATTCGTCCCACTCGAATTGCTCCTGGTAATTCTTGCGGCGGGAGCATTAACCGGCTGCGCCACTCCGCAGCTACCACCGCCGGGGGCCAAGACCAGAGTTTATGTGGCCGACATCAACCAGAACAATGTTTTGGCGTATATCATCGACGACATCCTCACGGGATCGCTGAGACCATTGCCGGGGTCACAGATCGCGGCGAATTGCAACGGGCCGGCGGCTTTTGCGAAGGCGCCCTCAGGGAAGTTTGCGTATGCACTGTGCGCGCACTCCAACCAGTTTTCCGGGCTTGCCATCGACCAAGCCACGAACGAGTTGACCCCGGCAGGGACGTTTACCACGGGGAACAATCCCGTGGCTGCGGCCATCGACCCAGGAAGCAGGTTTCTGTATGTGGCCAACAGCGGATCCAACACGGTGACCTGCTACACCCTCGATTCCGCCACGGGCGCGGCCACTGCTATTGCCGGCGCCACGGTGACGACCAACTTTGCGCCCAACGGGGTGGTGATCGACCCGCTCGCGGGTTTCCTCTACGTGAGCACGGCGTTCGGGAATAGTGGCGACGTAGAAGGGTTCTCGATTAACGCGGTGACCGGCGCACTGACGCCACTGGCGGGTTCGCCGTTCGCTTCGTTCCTGGCCACCGGGCTCCAGGTGCACCCCTCGGGCAAATACATTTATGTAAGCGACGAAGTGAACGGCATCCGCGCGTTCTCGATCAGTGGGATGGGAGCCCTGGCCGAGATTGCAGGCTCGCCGTTCGCAGCAGGCAATGAGCCTTTCGGCGTCTCCGTGGATCTCACGGGGAAGTTCCTATACACGGCAAACTTCGTGAGCAGCGATGTTTCCGGATTCTCCATTGATACGAATACGGGCAAACTATCGCCGGTGCCCGGGTCGCCGTTTGCAGTGAGCGCCTCTCCAGCGAGAGCGGTTGTGGACACGTTCGGGTTGTACCTCTACGTTCCCAACTCGTTTGACAACACGGTGCGAGCCTTTTCGATCGATCTGAACGGCCGGCTAACGGCCGTGCCGGGGTCGCCGTTTGCAGCGACGGGCGCCGAGAACGTAATGAGCATTCCGTAGCAGGCTTGGAAGTTTGGAGTTCTTTGCTCGCCACTCACCACTTCCACTGACACCAAACCGCAGGGGAAAACATCCCGTCTGTCCCTGTCGTCCGGTCAAGGCTTTCCCTTCGGCGGCTTAGGCGGAGGATTCTGGCGCGGCGGCGGCGGCTGCTGCCTCTGCTGCATCTTCTGCTGTTGTTGTGTGTGGCGTTGCTCCATTTGCTGGGTCTGTTGCTGGTGGCGCTGTTCGACCTGCTGCCTTCTTGCTTCATTGGCATTCTGCTGCGCTAGGCGCTGGTGGTCTTGCTCTTGTTTTTGCTGGAGCTTCTGATGCTCTTGTGCCTGTTTGGAGTAGAGCTTGTCCTGCTGCTGGCTGTATTTCTGGTCGAGCTTGGGATTGCTTGTGTTCGGCGAAGCCGGCCGATCGTGAGGTGTAATTTCCTTGGCGTGAGCGAAGGATGGACGATTGGCATTGCCTCCCGCGTTTGGCGGACGATTGGGATTGTTATCGGGACGAGCAGCATTGTTAGTACCGCCAGCATTGTTGTTGTTACCGCGCCGATTGGCTGGCGGCTCGTAGCGTCCGCCGGCTTCCTTTGCTGGAACAACAGCAGAGCCGCGAAATGATCCGGGGCGTTGCGTTGCGGCGATGGGAGGCCTGCCCTGATTGGCGGAAGCGCGCAATTCACGATTGCCGCGCGCTTCCTGAATGTGCTGGTGTTGCGCGGAAACCGGGGCAATGTGGCGTTCGCGCGAAAAGGATTCTTCTTCCCGAGAGGGCCGCTCGCGGATACCGCCATCGCCGCCGTTGTAGCTGACGCGGGTTTCGTTGCGATTGATGATGGTGGTGTTGTAGACGTTGTGGACTTCCGTGATGTTCACGTTGGTCACGGAACGGTTGTAATAAAAGTGGTCGTGTTCCCACCGGCCGCCTTCATACCCGTGGCCGAAATAGCCGAATCCATAACTGATGCCGCCGTACCACCCCACGTGCGGGCCCCAATACCCTTCATGGAAGAAAAAGGCACCGCGCTCCCAGCCCCAATAGCCGGGCGTCCAGAGGAAGCCGACTTCGGGAGCTTCGACCCAGGTCCCAGGAACCCAGTAATAGTCCTCGTCGTCGGGATCCCAAGCCCAATAACCCGGGGTCCAGATGTAACCGTCGCCTGGACAAAGAGGCTGCTCATAGACTGGTAACGCTGGAGGACCAAACTGAACGGAGATGCCCACAGCAACTTGGGCTCGGGATTGAGCCGGGATCGCCAATGATGCGAGGGCGAGCAACAACGAACAAATCAAACGAGCGATACGCATGATTCTCATCTTTCTGGGCTGGGCGTTCCCAGGGTTTGGGGAGTGGGACCTCCCGTCTGTCCCCACGTTTCGGTCTGCCTTATCGTTCCGCGTTTCTCAGCATGTCCCGCTCCTCGGGCGAGAAATGACTGAACCGTCCATGCTCGATTTCCCGCTCCCGGGCAAACGGCGGCATTTCGTGCAACGCACGCATGGCGTTCAACACTTCGCGCCGCGGTGCGGCCGTAGCAGGCTCCAGCGCGGGCGAACGAAACGCCACCGCGCTGGCCCCCACGCTGGCCATGCTCATGCCATTCGCGCTCGGCGGACGGTTGGGATCCGGCAACGGCGCCCCGGAATCTCTCGGTGTGGCCGTCGGCCGGTCGTTCCAGTCGTTGGGTCTCGGCGCCGCGCTCGGCGGCGGAGCATTCATCCTCCGGTTGTCCCGGTATGGATAATCGCGATACGAGTCGGCAGGCGGAGGATCGTCGGCCGGAGGGTCGTCGTAAGAATCGTAATAGGGATCATAGCTGGGCGAGTAATAAGTCGTCGGCCACCACGGGTCGTACCCATACCCATATCCATATCCGTACGGATACGCGTATCCGGGCCAACCCCAATACGGCCAGCCCCAGCCAAAACCGTAGCCCCAGCCCCAATCGTCCCAATCCCAGCCTCGCCGACCCCAACCTCGTCCTCCCCAACCGCGTCCGCGAAAGCCCCGGCCGCCGCGGAAGCCGTTACCGCGAAAGCCGCGGCCGAACGCTCCACCGCGAAATCCTGCGCCTCCGCGAAGTCCCGTTCCTCCGCGAAACGCGGTGCCACGAAACCCGCTGCCGCCGCGGAATCCCGCTCCGCCACGGAAGCCGCTCCCGCCGCGAAACCCGCCGCCACCGTGGAAGCTCCCTCCGCCGTGAAATCCTCCACCGCCGTGGGAACCGCCTCCACCATGGAAGCCGCCTCCACCGCCATGGGACCCTCCACCGCCATGGCCGCCCCCGCGCTGAGCGAGCGCGGGCGCGGGCGCAGTAAGAAGCACGAGCGCAACAATCGCAATGAGTACTGCGGGCGCAATGAGAACTACAGGCAGGATCTTCTTCATTTCAGTCCCTCCAACCCAACCCCTCGGGACTGCCTGGCAGGAACAACTTCCGCAGGGGACACTTGCGTTGGCAGCCCACCTACAGCCCCATCTTACACCCGTGCCGCGCTTCGAGCCAAACTCCACCCAACGCAACCCGTCTCCGTCGCCCCAAAATCGTAGGGTTAGCCTTCAAAAGCTGACCGTTCTCGGCTTGCTTTCCGCCGCGTATCTAGATATTATCTAGACATGCTCCGGTTCGATTGGGACGAACGGAAAAACAGGGGCAACCGCAGGAAGCACGGAATTTGGTTCGAGGAAGCCCGGACGGTCTTCAACGATCCGCAGGCGCGCTTGTTCCATTACCCATAAAATTACCCCGGAACATTCCGAGGGCGAGGACCGATTCATCCTCCTCGGCGTGAGTTCCGCTGCAAGGACGCTGGTCGTCGTTCACTGTTACAGGCAATCCGACTCCTTGATTCGGATTATTTCTGCGCGTAAGGCCACCAAGAAGGAGGTCCGCTCTTATGAAGAAGGAATATGATTTTTCCAAATTGAAAGAGATTAAGAACCCCTACGCGGGCAAGAAAAAGGCCGTCGGCATCAACTTGAGCCCAGCGGTGGTGGACTACTTCAAGGCATTAGCGGAGGAGACCGGACTTCCGTACCAGAAATTGATCGACCTGTATCTTCTGGACTGCGCCAAAAAACGCAAGAAACTGTCCATGAAGTGGGTGGCCTAGTAGCCGCTCGTTCATGCTTCAGGACTTGCCAGGATTCGGCGCATCGGGCAGTAGTACCTCCGTATCCGCTTGTCTCCTAAACACTTACGCCATCCTGCTCGATTACTAAAGTTTTCCTTGACAAGTGCAGCATAGTCCTGGTAAGATCAGTGCTGTAGAAAAATGCGCCCCGACTCCAGTCGGGGCATTTTTTTTTTGGAATGCGGGAGCTTGCTCCCGCTTTTCTGACCTCTTCCGCTTATCCGTTCACCCAAACCTTTCGTCATAGCAGGGAATTGCAAACGCAGGAAAAGCGGCGGCCCTTCGAGGCTCAGGATAAACAAGCCGCCGCACTCCACCCGGTCCCGCTCTTCGCTGTGTTCCGTATTCGGCTTTTCTTTCGACTCTTGCACTTTTCGACTTTTCAACTTTTCGACTTCTCTTCCAGGACCTAAACGATGCCAAACCAATCTCTGAACGCCAAACTCCTCTGGATGCAATTTGAAGATATTCTCGCCCCGCGTCTCGGCTTGACCGTTTTCGACCGCGCCGTCTACTCCTATCTCCTGCGCCATTCCCTCGTCGTTGGCAAGCTCCGCCTGCACTTTGCGGTTATGTCCGTAGCCCGTGATCTCGGTTTGTCCAACGGCCCGGTGCGCCAGGCCGTGCGCCGCCTCGATGAGCTGGGCGCTCTGCGCTTGCTCGAACGCAGTAAAACCGGCCACTTCGTCGAGATGCGCCTGCCCGAGCAGATCCGCGCGACTCGCCCCGTCAAAGATGGCGCGTCCGGAGCCACCGGGGCCGCCGGAGAGCCGCCTGCATCCAAACTCGAAGCCACCGATTTCCTCAAAACCTGGGCGCTCCGCAAAAGCATTCACGATCGCGAACGCGGCGCTTGCTTTTATTGTCTCCGCCGTACTCCTGCCCACGTCCAATGCCTCGACCACGTCGTGCCGCGCGCGCGCTGCGGCCGCCATTCCTACCGCAACCTGGTTTCCTGCTACATGGAATGCAACTTTCACAAGAATGACCGCCCCGCCCCGGATTTTCTCCGCACGCTCTATCGCCAGGGCCGCCTCACACCCGCCGAACTCGACGCACGCCTTCGCGCCTTGAAGGATCTCGCCGCCGGCAAGCTCCGCCCTGCTTTGCCGGAAAATGGAAAATAGAAACTAGAAAAGGGAAAGGAGAAAGACCCCACCCTTGCATGAAACAAACCCGCAAGAGTGGGCCGCCCAAAGGCGAGTTCGGAATTAAGCCGCGGCCACCCGCCAGAGATGAGCTTGATGTCTGGGCTATCCGCTCATTCATTGAATTCCCGCTTCGCGGTACATACTTTCTGGTAGATTAACGCCGCGAGCCTTGGCGTCTTTGAGAATTCCAAGCTCTTCATTCGCGATTCGATTTTCATCCTTCTTTGCAGGCAGGATGTTGGCTTTATAAAAGCGTGTTTGGTCATCGGGAGTGGCAAGGGCCGCAAGCTGCTTGGCGTAATCAACTTCTTTCCGAAAGGCCCGAGCCGATTCCAAGCCTTTGCGCTCCATGTTTTGCAGGACGGTGAACATCGGTATCATTTCGGCGTACCCCTTATCCGCCTTCAACTGCTGAAGTTCTTCCAAGGCTTGGCCCAACACGCGGTCCCCGTCCCGCAGGTTCGATTCGTAGTCGTTTAGTACGGCTTCCAAGTTATTGCACCGCTGGATGTATTCCGGCATTGTCGGCGTCGCCTGCCGCGCGATCTGGACAAACCGCTGCGTTGTCGGCGCACTCTTCTTGTCAAGAGCTTCGAGTTCCTTGGTCAGGGCCACGATTTTCCTCACATGGCGACCATGGGTTCCAACTCGGATCCCCTCTTCCGCAGCGAGTAGGAGAACAGCGCAAATAGCTATGCCCGCTTTCCAAGCAAACGAGCGGTGTTTCTGTCGAAACGTGGGTTCTGTCTCGATGCGAATGATTTCAGACCATGTGCGCTTTGCCCAATAACCTGCTCCAATGGCTGCCAGGAGTATGAATCCGCCAACGTTCTTTAACCAGTCTGTGCCGAGCTGGGTGGCTGACGCGATAACCAGAACTCCCCACGCGACGGCAACGGTCATCAAAACCAGAGAGACTTTGAGCATGCCGTACGGGGCGGCCTTCGCGCTGTTCGGGATCGGCTGTGTTGGCAACCCCATGCACGATTCTCCGGTTGCTCAGGAGCTTGCTTTGTGGCGAGGCGAATCCGTTGTTCTGTTGGGCCTTTTGGTTTGTTAATCCTATCAGCGGCTTCACATTCCCGCAATTGACCGCAGGTGGCCATCCTTGCGGTTTTGCTTTAAGGCAAGGGTGGGGCTGTTTTCGGTGAACGGAGAGACTTTGAAGGTGGCGCTGGGGACATTTTCGTTATCAAGGCCGGTGAGATTCACAGCTTCAAAGTCATCGGGGATGGCCCGCTCGTCCAGGTGGACGTTCATCCTAGCCCGCGATTCATACAGGAGAATTTGCGCTGGTAAGGACGACGGAAGAAGACTACAGATTCGCGCCGAAAGCCAGCAGACGGCCGTCGCAATCCTTCACCACGAACCCCCGCTCGCGCCATGGCGTGTTGCCAAGTCCCCGAGTGAATTCTACGCCTTGGGCGGCGTACTCAGCATACAGTGCGTCGGCATCTTCAACGGACAGGTGCGCGTCGAGCAATTCGTCCGCGTATTTGTCCGGATTGGCGGTGGGCGGCGCGGCACACGGGTGCGGGCTCTACTTGGAGCCCGCAAAGGCGAAAAGTCCGGATTGAATCACCTGTTGGTCGCGCGCCACGATGGCCCACTCTATGGCATTGACCGGCGGATCCTGCTGCGCGACTGCGCAGACATCCACGTCCCCAGACATGCGAAACCAAGCTTGCCGGTGTAATAGGCGAGCGTTGCGGGAATGTCCATGGTGAAGAATACCGGCGCAATCTGACGGAGCATTGGGCAAGTCTACTCCAGATGGCGGGCGGAGCTCCTTTAACCTAACCAGGGAGAGTGCCGCATGCTTCGCATCTTTCAAAGATACAAGGGTGGGGTTTTGACTTCTCTTCCTCATACGACTTCCATCTCAAGCCACCAGCAGGGCTTTAGGGTTCTTCTTGGCGATCATCAAAAGTTTGAGCGCGGCCTGGCGCGGCCGGCGCGTCCCTTGCTCCCAACTCCGCACGGCATTAGGGCTAACGTTAAGGTAGCCGGCGAAGAGCGACTGGCTCGCGTTCAGCGCGCGCCGGATGAGCCGGACCTCTTTCGCGGAGATCGGTTTTGGCCGCGGGGGAATACGAGTGACGCGCAGGTTCACAGCCTCACCGCGCT
>Ga0207101_1059_pt2 | contig 19314 bp, 8 predicted proteins | sample Alteio_BWMinHeat_83_FD_153581 | JGI IMG/M metagenome (GOLD analysis project Ga0207101, IMG submission 153581) | Enriched cells from forest soil in Barre Woods Harvard Forest LTER site, Petersham, Massachusetts, United States -... | ecosystem: Environmental > Terrestrial > Soil > Temperate forest >...
AGTGGGCGGTCGAGTACTTGAGCTAAGCGGGACTCGTTACTTCGTTCGCGGACTTGGATATTTGCGGTCTCTTTCGGATTTGGAAAACGTTCCCGTTTCATCCAGGAACGGAACCCCGGTTTTGGTAAAAGATCTCGGCCAGGTAAGCTTCGGTCCGGACATCCGGGAAGGCGTCGCGGAATGGAATGGAGAGGGTGAAACCGTCGGCGGCATCGTGGTGATGCGCTATGGGCTCAACGCGCTCAACGTGATCGACGGCATAAAAAAGAGACTCGCGGAAATCCGGCCTTCGTTGCCTCCAGGCGTCGAGATTGTGTCGGGATACGACCGTGCCGGCTTGATCGGGGAATCGATCCGAACCTTGCAGCGCGACCTGATCGAAGAAGCCATTATCGTGAGCCTGGTGATCATTGTGTTTCTCTTTCACTTCCGGTCTGCGCTGATTCCCATCATCACACTGCCGATCGCGGTGATCGCCACGTTCATTCCCATGTACTACCTGCAGGTGAGTTCCAACATCATGTCGCTGGGTGGCCTGGCGCTCGCGATCGGAGTGCTGGTCGATGCTTCGATCGTGATGGTGGAGAACGGCTATCGCCGTCTGTCCGAGCATGCGGACCAGAGCATGAGCGGTCCGGAGCGAAGCCGAATTTTGATCGATGCCGCCAAGCAGGTTGGTCCGGCGCTCTTTTTCTCACTGCTCATCATCGTGGTTTCGTTTCTACCGGTGTTCATGCTGGAAGCGCAAGAAGGGCGGATGTTCAAACCGCTGGCATGGACGAAGACTTTCGCTGTCGGTTTTTCTTCGGTGCTCGCCGTCACACTTGTTCCCGCGCTGACGATCATCTTTGTTAAGGGAAAGCTGCGTCCAGAATCGGAAAATCCAGTCTCCCGAATCACCCAGGCTCTGTATCTGCCGGTCTTGCGCCTGTGCCTGAAGTACCGGAAGACGACACTGCTGTTGAACCTCTTGTTCTTGATCCTCACCTTTCCGCTGATGTTCCGGCTCGGCAGCCAATTCATGCCGCCCCTGTTTGAGGGGTCATCGTTGTATATGCCGACAGCGCTTCCGGGTATCGCAATCAGCCAGGCGTCGCAGCTCTTGCAGGAGCAGGATCGCGTGCTCCGCGGGTTTCCCGAAGTGGAAAGCGTTTTCGGAACCGTCGGACGGTCGGACAGCGCTACGGATAATGCTCCCCTGGACATGTACGACACCACTGTGATGCTCAAGCCGCGCGAGCAGTGGCGCCCGGGCATGACTTACGACAAGCTGATTCTAGAAATGGACGGGAAACTACAGTTGCCCGGCCTCACTAATACGTGGACGATGCCGGTAGAGAACCGCCTCGATATGTCGCTCACGGGTATAAAGACGCCGGTCGGCATGAAGATTCAGGGAGCGTCGCTGGACGAAATCCAGAATGTCGGCGCGCAGATTCAGCAGATTCTCTCCAGCGACTCGCGGGTGCGCTCGGTCTTCGCGGAACGCGTCTCCCAGGGCTTTTATGTGAACGTCGATGTGAACCGGCTTGAGGCTGCGAGATACGGCCTGACTATCGCCGACGTGCAACAGGCTGTTTCCTCCGGAATCGGTGGAATGAATGTGGCGGAGAACATAGAAGGCCGGGAACGCTATCCCATTAGCGTCCGCTATGCGCGTGATTTCCGAGACAATGTTGACCAGTTGCGCCGCGTTTTGATCGCCACTCCATCCGGAGCGCAGATTCCCATCGAGCAAGTCGCGAAAATCTCGTTTTCACGCGGACCTGCCATGATCCGCGACGAGGACGGAAAGCTCACCGGCTATGTGTACATCGATCTCAACACCAAAGACTACGGAGGTTTCGTGCAGCAGGCTTCCAACGTCTTGTCGTACAGACTGCAGATGCCGGCAGGCTACACCTACCAGTGGTCGGGCGAATATGAGTTCGAGTTGCGTGCCAAGGAAAGGCTCAAACTCATTCTTCCCGTTGTCTTCTTCGTTATCTTCGTGCTTCTCTACCTCGTCTTCCACTCGGTGATGGAGGCGGTAGTGCTCATACTTCCAACCTTGTATGCGATGACCGGCGGCCTGATTCTGCAATGGCTTCTCCACTACAACTTCAGCGTCGCAGTTTGGGTTGGGTACATCGCTCTTTTCGGCATCGCCGTCGAGACTGGCGTGGTGATGGTGGTGTATCTGCATGAGGCCTGCGACAGGCGATTGTCCGCAGGCGGACGGATCACGGCGGAAGACATTCACGAAGCTGCCATCGAAGGAGCGGTTCACCGTTTGAGACCCAAACTGATGACGGTTAGCGCAGTGCTGGCGAGTCTGATTCCCATCCTATGGGAGAGCGGTATTGGGTCCGACGTGATGAAGCCAATCGCAGCGCCGATTGTCGGTGGAATGATCACTTCGACGATCCATGTGCTTATTCTGGTGCCCGTGTTCTTTGTCTTGATGAAAGAGCGAGCTCTGCGCCGTCGAAACAGCTCAGAGGAAAACCCCAATCCCGAGCTTGTGAGGACTGAATGAAGGCTGCCAGCTCACCGAAGTCGCCGCTCAATCTGGAGCGCAATGGTATGCCTCTCGATCTTTTCCAGAGTCTCATCCATCCAACTACAACAAACGCAATCAGTTGTTGGCAAAATCGTTATATACTTCGATAACCTCCCCGTTCACACATTCGTTCCAGAGGCAATTTGGCTATGGAGTCCCGCGACCGACGTTTCGAGGACCAGACTCTCGCGGGTGGGGGCTCGGCCATAAAGGACGCTTCCAGTTCTGGGACAGGCGCACCCAGTCCATTCGTCTCCGGAGGAATTCCCACAGGTGGAGGAACTGCCGCCGCTGCCCGAGCGGCGCTGAATTCCTCAGCAATCCTCGAACCCGGCACCTTGCTTGGCGGTCGGTACGAAATCGTGGCGATGCTTGGTTTGGGCGGAATGGGAGCCGTCTACAAAGCATATGACCGGGACATCGATCGGGTTATCGCGTTAAAGGTCATCCGTCCCGATTTGGCATCGCACCCCGAACTGCTGCAGCGATTCAAACAGGAACTTTTGCTGGCTCGGCAGATAGCGCACAAAAACGTGGTGCGTATCTTTGATGTGCGCGAGTCCGGCGGGATTAAGTTCATCACCATGGAGTACATCGATGGACGCGATCTGCGCAGTCTGCTTGGCGAGCACGGCAAACTGCCTGTCTCTGAGGCTCTGGAGATCATGCGGCAGGCGTGTGCAGGACTCGCGGCGGCACACGCTGAGGGCGTAATCCATCGCGATCTTAAGCCGGGCAATATCATGCGCGACCAGAACGGCCGCGTAGTGGTGATGGATTTCGGGCTTGCGCGCACGCTCGATGGCGGTGGGATGACGCAAACCGGCGCCATGCTCGGCACCATGGAGTACATGTCTCCGGAACAGGCCAAGGCCGGACCATTGGACGAACGATCCGATTTGTTCACGGTTGGCTTGATTCTCTATGAGCTCATTACCGGCAAGACTCCATTTCAGGCGGAGAGCGCAATCGCGAGCCTGTTGAAGCGAACTCAGGAACGCGCCGCGCCGATGACAGACGTCGACGCGACCATTTCGCGGACTGTTACCGCAGTCGTCGCCAAGTGCCTGGAGACTGATCCTAAGAACCGCTATCAAAGTTTTGATGAGCTACTTGTCGCTTTGGAAGAACTGCAGGGCAAGCGGCCTGCCTCCGTCTTTGCTGAAAGGGCACCGGCTGCGTCGAGCTCCTGGATCATGGCAGCTCTTGCCGGGGTAGCAGTCCTAGCACTGGTTGCGCTTGCAGCCACCGTTTTCCTTCGTTTCCGTGGCGCGCCAACAGCGCACAAGACCGTGACTGTACTTCTCGCAGACTTCGAGAACTCGACAGCGGAATCAGTCTTCGACGGCACACTGGAATCCAGTTTTGGACTTGCGATCGAAGCCGCGCCCTTTGTGAACGCCTACAACCGCGCCCAAGCCCACAAAGTCGTTGGACAAGTGAAGCCGGGAGCTACGGCTTTAGACGAAGCGAATTCTCGGCTCGTGGCTTCGCGTGAAGGCATCAGCGTGGTGATTAGCGGAGCGGTGGCAAAAGATGGCGACGGCTACAAACTCACCTGCAAGGCCATTGACGCCCTCACGGGAAGGACGATAGGCCACAGCGAAGAAGTTGAGGCGCCGAACAAGGGCGCAGTGTTGAATTCCCTGGGTACGCTCGCGAACAAAATGCGCGACGTTCTGGGCGACACCACGCCCGAGTCAACCAAGCTGGCGCAGGCTGAAACCTTCACATCGTCGTCGTTGGAAGCCGCTCACGCCTACAGCGTCGCACAAGATCTGCGCTACGCAGGCAAGAATGACGACGCGATTAAGACTTTCTTAAGCGCAATCGGCCTCGATTCCAATTTTGGAAGCGCATACTCCGGCCTCGCCGCCATGTATGCCAACCAGGGAAATCGTGAAGACGCTACCAAGTATTACAAGCTGGCGATGGAACACGTAGACCGGATGACGGAACGCGAGAAGTTTCGCACGCGCGGTGGCTACTATCTGGCGATCATGGACCCTCAAAAGGCCGTGGAGGAATTCAGCACGCTCGTCGAGCAATATCCCGCCGATACGATGGGGCACAGCTCTCTCGCTTACGCCTACTATCTCCAGCACGATCTGAAGCGTGCGATTGAAGAGGCCCGCAAAGCGCTCGCCATCTATCCGAAAAACGTCCCTTACCACAACAACGTCGCGCTTTACGCAACGTATGCCGGAGATTTCGCTGCTTCAGAGAAAGAGGCGCGAACGGCTCTGGATCTGAATCCTGCTTACGCCAAGGCCTATCTCTCCCTGGGATTTGCCCAGATCGCTTCCGGGAATTTCCAGGAAGCCGCCAGGACCTATCAGAAACTGGCGGGCGTGAGTTCGCTGGGAGCATCATTAGCGGCCAGCGCTGCCGCAGATCTGGCGCTCTATCAGAGTCGTCCAGGCGAGGCGCTGGCAATTCTCAAGAAGGGAATCGACGACGATCTGGCACAAAAGCATGATGCTGATGCTGCGCAAAAGTACGGCATGCTTGCCGAAGCCCAGCTCATGGCGGGTAGAACGTCGGAAGCAGTTTCCTCTATAGACCACGCTGTGGCTCTCAAAAGAGACGCGGTCTTATTTCCTGCCGCCCGTATTTATGTGGAAGCAGGTCAAGACGGGAAAGCATCCAATCTCGCGGCCGAATTGAGCAAGAAGCTGGAACCGGTACCGCAAGCCTACGCCAAGGTCATTGGCGGCGACATCGCTCTGCGCCATGGCCAGGCCAAGGATGCGATCCGAAACTTCCAGGAAGCAGGAAAGATCTCGGATACCTGGATTGGCCGCTTCGATCTCGCCCGGGCGTATATCGCAGCTGAAGCTTATCTGGAAGCCGACACCGAACTTTCAAACTGCATCAAGCGGCGAGGCGAGGCGACTGACGTCTACTGGGACGTGGTCCCCACCTTCCACTATTTTCCTGCCACGTACTACTACCTCGGCCGCGACCGTGAAGGACTGAAGAGTGGTGGTCAAGACGCCTACAAAACATTCCTGTCATTCAAAGTTCCCGACGCCGAAGATCCGCTCGTAGCGGATGCCAGCCGTCGCGTGCACTGATCTTTCCGTGGGTACACGCAGCATAGAGGCAGCATCTCTGCAAGCTCATCGCTTTTCCGCAGATCGCCACGCGTCAGGCGTGAACGGCTGGAGAGCGTTCCTCTAATACAGCAGGCTTTCAGCTATGGAGTGAGCTGGTATGTGACGATCGTGCTCACGCCGTAGGGGAACTTGGTTTTGAATAGGTTTGCCTGTCCATCTTCTCCCGCCCGATAATCAGAGTTTATATCCAGCAGGTAACTAGAGCCTGTCGTCAATATACCGGGTGGAATCTGCAAGCTCGTCGCAGTTGTGTGGAGAACTGCAAGGCGTGTTGCTGTCGAACGTCCGCTTGCATTAACGCCCAACTGGAAGATCACGACACGATAATCGGTTACTGAGCCAACGGTTGGAGCCTGCCAGCTAATTGTCGGCGTTGTGCCTACGCTCGACATATTTTGCGTGAAGGGCGTGCTGTTGATGGCGACCGAGGAGACTGGCCCGACCACCGGCGAAATAGGCGCCATTGCATTTGGTGGGGTGAGAGTGATCACAGACGTGCTCACAAAACCGACGTTTGGCAGGGTCGCACCCGGTGACGTGAATTGGAAACGGAAATCCTGCTGGTAGGAATAATACCTCACGTAATTCGCGGGGAATGGATCCCCATATTGCGTATTGCCGAGATTGAAATCCGATGAAATACCTCCGGAATCCGTGCGGAACAACTCGAATAACGTGGGGTCAGCATTGCCAAACAACAATTCCTGCGACGGCGTGGTGATGTGGACGCTGAATGTGGCAAAGTCTAACGTCGCTCCAGGGCCGGCAACAGTGGTGAATTTGGCGAACTGCGAGGCGTTGACAGCCAGATCAACCACACTGTTTTGAGCTAGCTGAGTGAAGCTCCCACTGAAGTTATTCGTTGAATTGGCGGTCTCCATAATGGGGCCCGACGGACTGAAGATGTCTTCGAGCGCACCGATCGTGTATGGGCCGCTGTTGCTTGCTCCCAAGTGCATCAGGAAGAACTGATCTCCTTGAGACGTATCGATTAATCCTTGTAAGGGCACGCTGTCATTGTAGGAAGTCGCTCCTGTTGCCGGTGCAGCACCGATGTCGCTATCGACCTCGTAAACATTGGGAGTCCAGTATTCCAGGCTGTCGCTGGATTGCCACGGCGACATTCCCGATACGGCAAAGTTCACCGTCGTGTTAGCGTGGATGGCATTAGCGCGGCCCTCCGACGTGCTGCCTGCATCAATGATGGCCTCGCTTGTCCACAGCCATTGATTTCCTAATTGCAGCCAGTAATAGCCGGCCGGGACACTAGGAATGCTGAACGTCCCATCAGCTTTGCCCGCCCCCGCGATCGTAGTAAACCCTCCCATCCCGTTCGGCACCAGCGCTGAAATTGTCGTCGTGCTCAAGTCCGTGGGTGCGCTACTAAAAGCTCCGGTGACTGAATAGAAGCCGGTAATGTTCGATCCACTGACGTTCATGAACGGCGAAACGTTTACCGACCAGTTGTCGATGCCGCTGCTGGTCGTGATCGGAGGAACTCCGGTGTTGGTGTTTGCTGAGAAATAACCGAAGGTGATCGGAGCACCGTTTGCGGAGAAGTCCGGGTGAATAGGACCTGCTCCTGGCAATTGGAGAGTGCCTTGGTACAAGCCGGAGAACTGGGTAGCAGTCAGATTCGTGTTGCCCACGTTCTGCCAGTTGTCTGTGTTACTGAAAGTATCTGTTGGATCGGGAACATAGTAAGTACCGTTTTGGAGCAAAAGTAAAGCATAGTTGACAGCCGCTCCAGCGAACGGCGGGTTGAACTCGCGAACGTCGTACGAGTAGCTGATCGACCCAATCGCTCCCTGAGTCGCTGGAGTGTAAACCGCCAACGGATTGAGATGCCCGACAATGATCGTGCCCTGCCCGAAGGTCATGTTTACCTGGCGATACTGTCCAGGATTACCGCCGCTAGCAGCCTGTGCGGCCGTAAATGTCGCCCCGGCGGAAGGCGTGGTATCAAACACCTTCGCGGAACTCCAGTTGGCGTTGTTGAAAACACCGTCAGCGAATTGCGTTGCAGTTCCGGTTGTCACGAGGTTCACGATAGTCGCGTGTTGTGTCATGTCGTTCAGCGTGACCACGATGTTGTAGCAACTGGCCGCTAGTCCCGTTGTGTTCCAAGTCAAGGTGTAAACGTTCCCATTGAGTGCGAACGTGCTGGGCGCGACTGCGCCTCCGTTCTGGAACAACGGAACCGCACCACCATCAGGCGCTCCGGTGCATACCGAATTCGGATACGCCTGCACACTTGTTAGCGCGGCTGGATCGGCAATGAATTTGGCGTTCGCGTCCTGCAACTGCCATTGCACAAGGATCTGATTTCCTGGCGTGAAAGCCCCAGAATTAGTTGGAGCGCTTGTCGGTCCTGCCGGCTGCAGCGGGGTTTGAAATCCAGTGAAGTTGTAGATCACTGTGTAGTTGGTGCTGGCGGTCACCATGTTCGTGGCCTGATCGGTGGCGTTGACCGTGAACGTTCCCGCTCCAACCGGGGTCGCGGTGTACGGAGACGTCGCCGGAGTCGGCGTGCAGGCGGTCACCACGTCTCCGCCTCCACCATCATTGCAAGCGAAGACAGGCGTGATCTGCGAGTTAAGGATGAATGTTTGACCAGGCGCAGGTGTGACGATGCCGATACTTGGCGGCGTCTTGTCGATCATGATCGGACCGAAAGAGAGCCCAGTGGCTGGGTTCGTTGGATTGGCAGCGACATCTGAGCAAGTTGCGGTGAGAGTCGTGCCCGCGGTTTTTGCAGTCAGCACTACTGTCGTGCTCGCAGAGGCTGGACTATTTTGCGAATGTGTGACCTGCGCCCCTTGCCCGGGAACGTTAGTCACGGCGGGATAGGTCGGCGACACCACTCCGGAGTTTGCGAGCTGCGAGAACGTATCGTTGCAGGTAAACACCACCGTTACTGATTGGTTGGTCCACGTGCCCGCCTGGTACGCTCCATTGAGAGTGGAGCCGGCCACTGTGAGTTGCGGCGCGGTGAAGTCAATGTTTAACGCCGGCGAAGTTGTGAAGGAAGCCGAGTTGCCAGACTTATCGGTGACAACAACTGTCCTGGTAAGACCAGTGCCTTCGACGTTGATCACGACCGGACTCCCCGGCAAGTTGGACGCCACACCGGAAAGGTTATCCGCTGTCATATACGCGAACGACACGCTGGTGTTGTTCCAGCCCGCCGCATTCGCCGGCGGATTGGCTGCGCTAAACGCTAGCGTCGGCGGAACGTTGTCGATGACCAATTGGTCTTGCGAAACGTCGGTTGTGGCAGTCGTTATCGCTGCGGCTGGTACGGTCGCTGCGGAATTGACGTACTGCCCAGTTGCCGTCGCAGTCAAAGTTACCTCGCCATTACCGCCTCCAGCGTTGCAGGAGAAGCTGAAATCTTGAGTTGTGTTCCCTTGCAGGTTCGCGCTGGAAGGATTCGCGACCGGCTGACAGACGATCTGTGGTGCTGTCCGGTCAGTCTGTGTGCCGTCGACGACCATGTGTGGCTGAATGACGGGAACAACATTCGTGGCGATCGCGGGACCCTGATTGGAAACGGTGACAGTTACGGTCGCTGAATCGCCAGACTTCAGATAAATCGTCTTAGCGATATTCGTATTTCCAGCGGTAATTTTGGTGATCGAGAATTTGTTTACATCTATCGTTAAATTCTGCAGGTCAATGCTGGGGGTACGCGTCTGCCCATTAAAGCCGGTGGAAGAATCTGCGGCTTTGAATGTCAGGCCAAAGGCTCCAGGGTTATCGGCAACTTGTCCCGATAGCTGCCCTGAGGATGAGTTGAGCATGATGTTGGGGGGCAGGGATCCCGCCGTGAAACTCCACGTAGTCGAACCGATGCCACCCACTGAGGTCAGCTTGGAAGAAGCACCGCTGTTGGCTTGGTAATCGGTCCCTACCACGGCGACCGGCAAGTTTGTCCTAGTGATCGTCAACGAGGCTGCCGGAGTTTGTTGCCCGGTATCTGCGCCTCCCGCAACGCCGATCGTCTTTACCGGTGACGTGCCGGGTTGCGGCGGGTCGATCGATCCGAACACTCTCAGAGTGACGCGAACTCCTTCCCCAGGTCCAACCGACACAGTGGGATCAGGTTGCACATTGGGATTGTCGCTACCGTTATCAGGTGTGACGCTGCCCGTGGTGAAGGCAGGATTGGGAACATTCGATATCGGAATGTTCTGCGTCTCGACGGTGAGCGTACAGCCGTTCGCCAATGGTGTGGGATAAGTCTTGCGAACAATCAACTGACACTTCGTAGCGCCGAGGGGGGAGCACTGGACACCGGCCTGCTTGGCAAATTCTTTCGCGCTGTAGCTGACGCTGGTGTTGCCCTTGTTCGTCAATTTGAAAGTGACGTCGTTAATTCCACCCGCAGACAGATTAGTGATGTCCGGATTGGTAATGTCTGGATTGGTAATGTCGGGGTTGGTGATGTCCGGATTCGTTATGTCGGGGTTGGTGATGTCCGGATTGGTGATGTCCGGATTCGTCACCACCATGTTGTTGATGTCGGGATTGGTGATATCCGGGTTCGTAATATCCGGATTGGTAATGTCGGGATTGGTGATGTCCGGATTCGTGATATCGGGATTCGTGATATCTGGGTTGGTGACAGTTGGATCATAGACCTCGAAATTTATGATGTCGGGGTTCGTGATGTCCGGATTCGTAATGTCCGGGTTGGTGATGTCTGGATTTGTAATATCGGGATTGGTGATGTCCGGATTCGTGCTGTCAGGATTGATTGCCGTGGTGCTTTGCAATCCCCCATTCTGAGCGCCGATAACGTTGCCGCCAATTTTGTCGATCTGGGCAATAGTGACGGTCACGCTGGGATACTTCTGCGTGGAATTCACGAACAGCGAACGCGAAACCGTGCTGCTGGGTAATGCGATGACATCTACAGAATTGACACAGCTAAAACCAGCCGGCGGGATCGTTTGGGAAAAGGAAGCCGTTGTGCTCGAATCGGTGGTGCAGAGATTCTGCGGACTAAGAGGATTAACCGTGAACCGGTAAAAGGCTGTATTGTTGGTAGTGTTTCGAGCAAAGACGGAAAAAGCCCGCTGTACGGGCATATTATTCGGACTAACCAGCGGCTTGGTGTTCTCCTTCACACCAACAAGGAGACCTTGCGTAACTCGAGCCGTGTAAACGTTCTGATTGCGAGAGCCTGCCTGTCCGGGAACGCATGCCGGCTTCTGCTGCGTTGGATCGTACGAGCTGCTACCACCCGTTGACGCCACTGGCGTATATTGCGTCCAATCCTGTGTGCAAGTGCCGTTCTTGCAAACTACTGGTGGAGGCCGAACATCGCGGTTGTCGGTCCATGTGGTGTGAAATACGGCAGCGTTGGATGGCTTGGTATTGAACATCCACGTGGTGGTATTGTTCGGCCCAGGCACGGCCAGCATTTTCAGGGCTGTTACATCGATGTAGTCTCCAATGAACGGCCGTGTTCCCTTGGCAAACATGGGGAAATTGGGCGGATTGAACTTCATCTGCTCGATGGTCTTACTTCCCGGACGGCTGCCGTACGTGTATTGCGAGATGCGGGCTGTCGGGAATGCGAACGGCGGGTTCGAGTTCGCCTGGAATTGCGAGGGATCCACCAAAGCGCCTCGCACATCGATGGTGTGACGAATCTTCATGCCGGTGTCGGAAATCGTTGGGCTGAATACTCTAGACAAATTTCCTGCGGCCAGGTCGCTTCCCGGAATGGGAACACGCACCTCTACCAGATCCGATGTCTTCGCGCATATCTGATTTGCCGGACACTGCAAAATCCCCTTGGTGTTGTCGTCGCGATTGTCGAAAAACGAGAGCATCAGTTTCCCATAGGCGAACTCCAATGCCGGCATGAATTGGTGACCGGGCATTTGCGCAGCGGTGGGATCGGCGACGAAGGCCGGTGTCCAGGTCTGCGAACCTCTCGCCAAAGTTGTGATCATGATTCGCGAGGAGCCAAGCGGGCCTACGTTGCGTTGGGAAAAGGCCACCCACACTCGTCCACTGCCGTCCACTGTCGCCGTCGGCAAATCTGCTTCGCGGAATGTCCCGCCATCTGACGACTCATCGAAACTCTGGCCGGCGGGAAAAGTGTAAGCGGTTCCGGCGAGAAAAGAATTGCCCCCATCCGTCGAATAGGAATACAGGATCGCGTCAGGGCCGCCGTTGCTGGAGATCTGACGCCACACCACATAGACCGTTCCCGTTCCCGGATCGATAGTGGCGACAGTACCTTGATCCAAAGGAAAGCTCTGGCTGAGCTTTTGGTACTTGCTCCAGGTAACGCCACAATCCTTTGAAGTGGTTTCCCTAATCTGGGAATGCGGACTGCTGCCGTCGCCGAGGAAGACCGTATAAAAGACATACACATAACCGCTCTGGATTGTCTTTCCATTCACCTTGCACGTTGCGGTTCGGCCAGGTCGCGGGACATCCACGGCGATCCACGGTTTGTCATTGAATTGGCCGCTTGTGCCGGTATCTATCAGGGTTGCGTTTAGATACAGAAAAGGATTTCCTGATGGATGTCCCTTTTGCGATGTGTCTTTCGGATCCTGAATGGCTCCGGCGCCGTTTGCCTTGTTGTTTTGATCTTGAAAGGTGGCCACGAAGACTCCGCTCGGCGCCTGGGTTCCCCGGTCAAATACAAGACCGCTGTAATAGAAGAGACCGTGCGTGCCGGCACGGACCGTCGGATCAGTAGCGGCTTGGAACTGATGCAAGGGCGAAGCAGTACCCGTTGCTGATGTGTCCTGGGGATATCCGGGCAGAAGTGTGCTGCTCCATGTCTGTCCACCGTCGATGGAAGTGAAGACCCCGAGCCAGGCATCGCCAGTTTCTTTACCCTGATCGGGAGGAAAAGGTATGTCCACACTGCGATAGTCGTTCGCGCCTGCGAGCAAGTGCTGTGGATTCCGGCTTGAAACGGCCATTGAGGATTCGTTTTGCCGCTGAAGATAAGGATCTCCTCCCGGAAATTGAGTGCCGGAGACCATATTGATGTTCTGGCTGGGAACTGCTCCGAGAATTGGAGCCGGTGCGGATACTTGCGCACCGAGACGTGGACTTCCGGACAGCGTGAAGGCAAATGAGAGCAGCGACACGACGATACGTCGTTTCATGAACGAACCTCAGGCAAGGAAAAAATGACTACTTGAAGCAGCGGCAGATATCTTTCTGTCTGTTTCGGCTTGGAGGGGAGGATCCGCCAAACGAGGATGACGCGCAAGGCAGGCAGATCATGCCAAAAACAGAGTTTCAGCATTTTGCTCGGAAGGGTGGTACGAGTCAATAAGAATGTTGCTTAGGTGACTTAACTTCTCTTGTGTAAAAGCCGAGGGCGTAAGTTGGCTTTGGCCTACCAAGCTAAAGCCGCTCAGGAAAGGAGCCTTATACCCGCATGGCGAAATGAAAGTTCGCAGGCGTGACTACGAGGAGGTGAAGGCGGACGCCCAGGCCATTTATCGGGCCGAAGGCCGACGCCAAGCTGAAGCTGCGTTTCGCCGCTTCCATCGCCGCTGGCACACAGCTTACCCAAGCGTGACCGATCGGTTGGGAGATGATCTGCCAGAACTACTGTCTTTCTTCAGCTTCCCTCGACACTTGTTGAGGAAACTGCGCACTACCAACGTGATCGAACGCTGTTTCGTAGAAGTGCGGTGACGAACTCGGCCCATGGTCTGCTTCGTTAATGTGCAGAGCGTGGACCGCATCACTTACTCGATCTTCCACCGATTCAACCTCGACTGGAAGACCCGCACCCTCAAGCTAATTACACAAGTAGCGTGACATCACCCGGCTAGGAGACGCTTTCTACACGCGAACAACTCCGAGACAGCCGCTGCATAGAAATCTGCATATTGCACTTAAGTGGCAGGAGTTCCGTTTCCAGGTGGACGTCCTGCAATCCCGTGTTTCAGCGCCATGCCATCGCGGAACTCCATAGACAATGAACGCGCGCCCATCGGATTCCCCAATCTCCTAAATGGTGCTGATGTTTGGATGATTGAGCGAGGACGCAACCCTGGCCTCGCGCTCGAAACGGCTGAGGGCCTGCGCGTCTTTTGCGACGATGCGGTAATGAGAAATAATCTGGCCGATGAGTTGGGATGTACACGGGTTACGAAGTGAATATCGGTCTATCGGCCTCTATGAATGAGAGCGCCCTTTTTTTGAACCGACGAATCCTGTTTCGTGTCTCAGTCCGAATTCAAGTGGAAATCCTCCTGCTATCATCGTGCTCCACCAGCCATGCACAGACTGATTTTCTTTCTCTCTTTTCTAGCGTTCTGCCCAACGATTTTGTCCGCACAACAGTACGATCTGGTGCTCGAAGGCGGACGGGTGATGGATCCTGAGACCGGCCTCGATGCGGTGCGCAGCGTTGGCATTCGTGACGGCAAGATTCTCTCCATCTCGTCCGATCCGCTGAGCGGACATCGTGTGATCCATGCTGCGGGGCTGGTCGTGGCTCCCGGATTCATCGACCTGCACCAGCATGGCCAGGAGCTGGAGAGCCAGCGCGTCAAAGCGCTCGACGGCGTAACTACAGCGCTCGAATTGGAAATCGGCGCGCCCGACGTCGCTCAGTTTCTGAAGGCAAAAGAGGGACACTCGCTCATTCATTACGGCACCGCGGCCAGCCATGTGGCGGCCCGGGCTCTGGTATTCGGAGCGCCGTTGCCGGCGGGAGAAATCCTGCCCAAGAGCGGTCCTGCCACCGATCGGCCTGCGACCGCGGAACAGATCTCGCGCATCGAAGAGCGCCTGCGCGCCGAACTGGACGCGGGCGCGCTGGCCATCGGCATGGGAATTCAGTACACGCCTGGAGCCACGCGGCGGGAAGTGATTGATATGTTCCGTCTGGCTGCGGAGCGAAAGGTGCCGGTTTACACCCATGTGCGCAGCTCGGGGAGCGTGGAGCCCGGATCCTCCATCGAGTCCGTGAGCGAAGTGATTGGAGCCTCCGCCATCACAGGCGCTCCGCTGCACATTGTGCATGTCAACAGCTCCTGTCTGCGCGACTCCCTGGAGTGTCTTTCCATGATCGAAGGAGCGCGCGCACGCGGCCTCGACGTGACCACGGAGGCCTATCCTTACATGGCGGGTATGACCTTTATCAACTCTGCAATATTCAATCCGGGTTGGCAGGAGAAACAGGGAGGCATCAGCTACGGCGATCTGGTTCTTCCCGATACCGGCGAGCACCTCACCCGGGAACGTTTCGAGGAACTCCACAGTTCAAGCGCTCCGCGCACGGTGCTGATCTTTTCCAATTCTCAGCCGGTGATCGACAAAGTGATCCCTCACCCTCTCGTGATGATCGCTAGCGACGGCTTACCCGGGCATCCCCGCAATGCCGGAACTTATTCGCGTGTGCTGGCACAATATGTCCGCGAAAAGGGGACGATCACGCTGATGGATGCGCTGCGGAAGATGAGTCTCATGCCGGCGCAGATGCTGGAGCGTTCTACGGCCGCGGCAAGCCGGAAAGGCAGGCTACAGGAGGGAGCGGACGCGGATATCGTTGTGTTTGACGCGGCAACCATCAGCGATCGCGCCACATTCCAGAAACCGATGGAGCCGAGTGCAGGAGTGCGCTACCTGTTGGTAGCAGGAACTGTGGTTGTCGATGAGGGCAGGATCGTTCCCGATGTATTTCCCGGTCGAGCGCTGCTGGGGCCGACAAAGAGCGCCGCCGTGAATCAGTAGGGCCCCCGGCGATCGGCTCATCCGGCACACGGGCAAAACGCAAGGGAATATCTAGATGGTGTTAGCCGCAGGAGCGCTCAAAAGCTTCTTCACCGTCTCGCTCACCACTTTGCCATCGACTCGGGTACCGCTGGCTGCGAACTTCGCCATGGCATTTTTCATCACCGCTCCCATGTCCTTCATGGTGGGCGATCCCATTTCGGAAATTGTCGCGCGCACCACTGCGACGATCTCCTCTTCACCGGCGGCCTTGGGCATGTAGCCTTCGATCATGACGATCTCGGCCGCCTCCTTGTCCGCGAGTTCCTTGCGGCCGCCTTTGGTGAATTGTTCGATGGAGTCCTTGCGTTGCTTGATGAGCGTGCTCAGCACGGCAAGGGCCTCCTGATCGTCGAGCGGAGCGCGCTTGTCGATTTCCTTGTTCTTGAGCGCCGACTTCACCATGCGCAGAGTGCTTAGCCGGTGTTCCTCGCGTGCCTTCATGGCGGCGGTGATGTCCTGACTAATGCGCTCAGAGATAGTCAATGCTGTCGCTCCTCAACAGGCTGGGTGGGATCGAGAGGGCTTTCCAATTTGCTTTTCCCGCAGCCTGTCGAGGGCAATTATAAAGCTGAGTGCCTGGCTGCTCGACCAACGTGGGCTCCGGTGTCGGATCCTGACGCTGGGACAGAGCGGATGAACAGGTGCGACGTGAGAAATTGTGAAACCTCCTGTAGCTTCGAATTCCCTGCTGCAGCGAATTTTGCAGCGAATTTTTCGTGCATGAAGCCCGAAAACCTCAAATTATGCCCAAAATCCGCGAAATTAGCTCCGCCCTCAGGGAACCTATCCTGGATTCCAGGGAATTTAGCGCTAACTCTCCGGCAAGACTAGAGTTACAAGTACTTTCCCTCGAGTCTGACTATCACTAGCAGCGAAATAACAGGGAATCCCGGACCTTACCGTGCGGTGACCTCTTGAATGAGCAGGTTTCGCCTCCATTCAATTTCCACAAGAGTTTTTCCGCAGCCTCTTGTAGTCGTGCCGCCGAAATGCATTCTTTGTCCTGCGCTCTTACAGGCTGCAGAAAAATGGTTCCGGGAAAGCCTAACCAATGCCGCAAGCCAAGATTTTCAGGGCCGTAGGCCCGATCGCCAAACGTAAGCCCACGGCGCAGGCCGTTTAGGGCCGAAGCCGTGGGTATGTTTCAAGCATGACGGAGCGCCGTAGGCGCGGCACTAAACTTGTGCTTTGGCGCGAGTTTGGTTCCGCGCCGCTGGCGCTCTCACGTTTCATTTCGGCACCCACGGCTCCAAGCCTGCGGCTCTCCGCCGTGGGCTGACGTTTCGCAATCGGGCCTCCGGCCCTCAACGCATTGCTTGAGAACTGCGGTTATATTCTCAACCGGAATTTTTCCCCAGGCGCTTTTAGCGCCTGGGGCTCCGGCGTTCCTCTTGAAACAAAAAGAAATTACCTCAACGGGCTAAAGCCGAACTGATTGGAACCACTTACCGGCACGACTGCAAGTCGTGCCCTTCACTAGACCCTTGCCGGTTTTGGTAAGAGGCGGTGATGCACTACAATCCCCCAGCCATGTTGAAAAGACCTGTCATCGTGATTGCCCTGGCTGTATCGGCTCTGGCTCAAACACAGCCACCCTCGCAACCGGCCCAGTCACAACCTGCTCAACCGGCACAGCCGCAAGCGCCGGCGTTCACCCTGAAGCAAATTGGGAAAGGCGTGTATGCGGCAATTTCCGGACGCGCCGGCGGCAACACCGGATTCATCATCGGCGATGACGGTGTGCTGGTAGTCGATACCTTTATCAGCCAGCCGCCCGCGCGCGACCTGCTCGCCGAAATCCGCAAGGTCACGAATCTGCCGGTGAAGTACGTGGTGAACAGCCACTACCATCTCGATCACGTCGCCGGCAATGCCATCTTCACCGAAGCGGGAGCGACGGTCATCGCGCATCGCAACGAGCGCGCCTGGGTACGCACAGAAAATCTGAAGTTTTATCAGCAGAATGGCGCAACGCCCACTACGGAACAGCGCGCGCTAGTCGCAGCACTGGTCGAGCCGCAGATCACTTACGACCACGCGCTCGAAGTGAATCTCGGCTCCCGCCTGGTGCGAGTCTTCTATATGCCCGGCCACACCGGGGGCGATTCCGTGGTTTATGTTCCCGATGCAAATGTCGTATTCACCGGCGACCTGGGATGGAACCAGCGCATTCCCAATTTGATCGATGCCACGACGTCAGCCTGGATCGAGACGCTCGACAAGATGATTGCCGCGCATCCTGACGCTACTTTCATCCCTGGCCACGGTGACGTAGCCAGCGCACAGGACCTGCGTGCGTTTCGCGATTACATGGCAGCATTACGCGCGAGCGTTCAAAAGGCGCAATCCGCAGGACAAAGCGGCGACGCGTTGACGCAAGTCGTCATGGCCGATCTCAAGCCGAAATATGGCGCGTGGCCCGGCTTCGAACGCCTTGGCCCGCTGAACGTCCAGCAAACCGCCGCCGAACTTGCCGGAACAAAGAAGCTCCCACAAATCCAGACTGAATAGAGCTTGGTGATTTCGTCTTCCAATTCTCCGTCCGCGCTCTTTCAGGCGATCTTGCGAATGCTTTTCCTGGTTGAGCGCAGTTGGCGGACTTGCCTTCCGATCCGGTTTGAGATGCGGAAGACCTGGCCCGCAGTGACGCCGATCGGGAGGCGGTGATGTCCTACGGCAGCCATGCCCATGGACGCGACGCAGCCACACTGGGAGCAGTCGGGATTTCCGCCGAGCTGGCAGGGAACAATCTCGGTCTTCAGGTCGGCCGAGATGGTGGTGGTCGTCTGGGCAAATATGCATTCCGCCGGTGAAGCGGGAGGATGCGCAAACTCCCGAATCTGGCTTTCGAACATGTCGAGCTTTGGATACAACATACGGAGCCGCAGCAGCTCGGCAATGCACTCCGCGCGCTCGGCGGAAGAAAGAATCTCGCGCGATCGCTCCCCGATTTGTGGAGTGAAGATGCTCATCCAGACCTTGCTCGCCTCTTCTCGGTCAGTCCAGAAGCGAAGAAATTCCTCCAGATAACCGGCGCGCTGCATCATTTGCGAGGTGATGGTGCAATGCAGAGTAACCCGATGCCCAGAGATGTTTTTAAGCACTCTCTCGTAGGTTGCAGGTTTGCGGCGGGCATCGTGCTCCGGCTGCAGGCCGTCGATAGAGACTACGATTCCCAATTTAGGATTGTCGGCCCACTCGGCCGGAATCGGGCGAAATGCGCTGGTAACGATCTGCACGAAGATGTCGCGCCGGCGCAACTCGCGGAGGAGAACGGTAAGTTCCCGAAAGCGCACTAACGGATCCCCGCCGACAATCGACAGATGTAAAGGACGATGTTCGTCGACCAGCTCGAGTACCTTCGCCACCAACGCCTCCCGGCTGTAGTCGGTCAGGTCACGCAAATTCTTAGCCTCGCCCACGTGCCCATCCGCGTAGGCGTAACATCCCGGACAACGCAGCGGACATTCCTTCGTTATCTCGATCGAGAGCGACGGCTTGCGACCGGCAAGGGTTCTTCCCCAGGCCTGAATGACTTCTTTCCTCTGCATAGTTTCCTTTCGCCAACTGCAGGAATGAGAGCGCCTGCAGGGCTGGTATGAGCGCGAATGATGGGGTGGTTCTAAGGCTGCGAGACTAGCCGGCCAGTACCAGCGCTAGCACAATCTGCTGCACAGCAGATCCAGACTCAAATGCGGTTCGGGTTCGCGCTCGTGTCCCTGAGAGACGCGAAGGTAATCGCCGGTTGAGAAGGCGATGCAGAAGAACGACAGAACAAGAAGGAATAAAACATGAGGCGCTTTTGTAGCCGCCATTTCGGGCAGGGGAGAGATCAGAATGTACAGGATACTGACGACAACCGCGAGAATGATTACC
>Ga0207101_1071_pt1 | contig 19241 bp, 17 predicted proteins | sample Alteio_BWMinHeat_83_FD_153581 | JGI IMG/M metagenome (GOLD analysis project Ga0207101, IMG submission 153581) | Enriched cells from forest soil in Barre Woods Harvard Forest LTER site, Petersham, Massachusetts, United States -... | ecosystem: Environmental > Terrestrial > Soil > Temperate forest >...
GCTCCATGCGGTGGAGAGCGGGATACAGGGAGCCTTCTTCGACGCGGAGGATGTCGTTCGAAACCGACTGGATATGCAGGGTGATTCCATAGCCGTGGAGGGGGCCGCGAGCGAGGGTTTTGAGAACGAGGAGGGCGAGGGTGCCATGGAGGAGGTCATTCTTGGGTTTGAGCATGGGCGCTCCTATAGATAGCTATAGGTAGAGACGGAGGAAAGAGGAGAATGTTTCGAAGAAAATGAGAGACAAATTGGAGGGACGCGGAGGGAAGGACTGGCGAAGTCGCGTAGAGCTTGTGAGACGACCGTGGCGGGGGTATGCTTCTTTGCGAATTTTGCGGGGAGAGGGGAAAAACAATGAAGACACTTGCGAGTTTGTTTGCAGCAACAGCTCTATTAATGACCTCAGGAGTCGCAGCAGGGCAGCAAACAGCAGCGCCGGCGGATGCGCAGAAGATGGCGGAGCTGGGGACGGTCACGAGTCCAGTGAGCGGATTCGTCAAGGCGGGAGTGCCGCGCTACCAGAAGAACATGGTGGCGGCAGCGGAAGCGATGCCGGCGGAGAAGTACAGCTTCAAGCCGATGCCGGAGATGAACTCGTTCGGGCATCTGGTGATGCACATCACGCAATCGAACAATACGTTTTGCTCGAAGATTTCCGGGCAGGCGGCGCCGGACGTGAAGATCGCGGAAACCGACGCGAAGGACAAGCTGGTAGCGGCGATGAAGGATTCCTTTGCGTTTTGCACCACGGCGCTGGCGAACGTGGATGATTCGAAGCTGGGAGATCAGTTTATGTTTTTCGGCAACCGGCCGATTTCGCGCGGGGGCGCGCTGGTGGCGCTGCAGGGAAGCTGGACGGATCATTACGCGACGGAAGCGATTTATTTGCGCCTGAATGGAATTCTGCCGCCGACCGCGCAGCCGGAAAAGAAGTAGCCGGATTGCCACAAAACGCGGAAACACGGAGAACACGTCTTCGGCGGACTATTTCTACGCGCCACCGCAATAGCTGAAAACTCCAAAATGAAGAGATGTGAAAACTAAACTTCGCGGTGGGCTGAGGCTGCGCCTTCGAGCTGGCGGGCTTCGCGGCCGTGGTGCAGGATGAGGTGCAATAGAAACATTACGATGAGGACGCCACCAAAGGTGACAACGATGGTGGCGCCGGTGGGCGTGTCGAGCTGGACGCTGAGATAGACGCCCAGCGCGGAAACCAGAGTGCCCATGGTCCAGCCGATGGCGAGGCGGGGACCGATTCGATCAGCAAAGAGCATGGCGCCGACGCTGGGCACAATCAGGTAGCAGAAAACGAGCAGGACGCCTGCGATAGCCACCGACGAAGTGACCACAAATCCGAACGAGGCGTAGAAGAGAAAGTCCCAGAAGCGCACGTTGAGGCCTGATTGCTCGGCCTTGTCGTGGTTCATGGAGATAAGCAGGAATTTTTTTCGGAATATGAAGTGGAAGAGGCCGATACCGCTGTAGAGGAGTGCGGTCTTGATTACCTCGGGCCGGGAGACGGCGAGAATATTGCCGACGAGCATGTCTTTGAGATGCTCGGTTTCCCCAGTGGCCTTGCTCATCAGGAGAATCGCCATGGCGGAGGCCACAGCATAAGCAATGCCGATGAAGGCTTCCTGGGGGATATGGCCCCGGCGGGTGCGCGCAAAGGCGAAAATGGCCGCGCCGAGAAATGTGAAGCCGAGGCTGATCCAATAGGAGCCGCGGCCGTGCGGGTCCATCCCCGCAATAATCGCAACAACGGCGCCCAGCGCGGCGATCTGTGCTAGCGCCAGGTCCACGAAAATGACGCCGCGCTCGACGACGTGCACGCCGAGGTAGGAATGGATGCCGGTGAGGATCAGGCTCGCCAAGAAAGGCAAAATCAAAAACGGAAGAATCTCCATCCAATCGTCTCCTAATGAGTCTCGTCAAAAGCCTTCTTGAGCTTGGCGATGTCGTAGTCGAATAATTTGAAATAGTCGGTGATTTCTTTTTCGCCGCCGACTGAAGGCATCAGGACGACGACTACCGCACCAGTTTCGCGCGCGATGGAATTGGGGGTCTTCAAGTCAAAGTACGGCTCAACCATGATGACCTTCACACCGTCGCGCTTCATTTGCCCGATCAATTCGACGGTGTGTTGGGGGCTCGGAGGAATGCCGGGACGCGGCTCGACGTAGCCGACGACGTTAAGGCCGAAATGCTCGGCAAAATTGGGCCAGGAACGATGATAGGTGACCACTTTGCGGCCGGCATACGGCTTCATTTGCGCTTGCCACTGCTGGTCGGATTGTTTAAGCCGCTGTTCAAAGGCATCGTAGCGCTGCGCAAAATAAGCGGCATCGTTGGGGCGCATCTCGCTGAGCTTGGTTTGGATGCCTTTGGCAATGCGCAAGCCGTTCTCCGGGTCCAACCAGTAGTGCGGGTTTCCGAGAGGATGAACGTCGCCTTCTGCGCGAGTCACCTGGCCGGTGGGTAGTTCCAGAATTCTTGCAAATCGCGAGGCGTCAAAATAACCCGGCGCGCCGACCTGAATCCTCGGATTGCTGGACTGGGTGATGAGTGGCGGCAGCCAGCCGATCTCGAGTTCGAGGCCGACGACGATGAGCAGCTCCGCCTTGGAGAGCTTCAAAAGGAAGCTCGGCTTGGGATCGACAAAGTGCGGGTCCTGATAGCCGCGAGCGACGGATTCGACGTCCACTTTGTCACCGCCGACCTCCTGCGCGAGGGAGGCAAGGTCGGTGGTGGCAGTCATGATGCGAATCTTGCTGTCCGCGCTTCCGGTGACCGGACAGAGCAGGGAGAATACGAGCGCCAGGGATGTGGCTATCGCGGTGAAGCGAGTCTTTTTCAATAAGCGTGGCATCGAAATCTCCTGAACCGGCTAGAACGGGTGAGCGCCGTGCGCGCCCATCACAAAGAGAAATTGGAAAAGAAACTCGTTGGCGTTGGTGAAGCGATCGTTGGGCGTGTCCCACAAATGACCGTAACGATACTGGCCACGGATCTGGCTGAACTCGCTGGGCCAGTAAGTCAGGATACCGGAAAAACCGGTGTCCGTCAGGGAAGCATTGGTGGCGCGGCCACTGCGGTCAAAACGGCCACCAATCGTCCAGCGCCTATTGGCGCGATATTCCGCAGAGGAATAGAACCCAAAGGCGTGCTGGGTCTGGAAGAAGTTGGCCGAGGAAACTTGATCACGCGCGCTCCAGAAGAGTTCGGTACGGAAGAGGAACGAATGATAGATGGCGCGGCGAAGGGGCTTCCAACGAAGCGTGGCGTCAGCGGAATAGAGGTTGGTCAGGAAATTTGCTGGATCAAAGGTGGTGCCGATGCCTGCATTGTTATGGCCGCGTGCATAGGAGACACCGAGGTCCAGGTTGGTGGATTCCGTCAGGTCGCGATACGCGCGCAGGTGGCCGACAACGCTGACGTCCTGGCGGCGGCTGGCCTGGAACACATCCGCAGAGTCACCACGTAATACCTCCGCAGTCCCTTCGAGGAACCAGTTCTTGGGCGCCGGCAGAAAACGCGAGAGGAAGATGCCAGCATCGTCGATGCCGTCCTCGCCGCCCACTAAATTGTTGGTGACGAGTGGCCGGTCAATGAAAGGAAGGGCGTGGTTGTGAATGGTGTTGACTTTCCCAAAGTCAGCGCGTTTCTTGCCAACCTTGAGCAAAAAGCCTCCGGGGAGCGACGTGAAAGTGATGTAGCCTTCCTCGACGTTGACGCCTGTTTCCCCAAAAGAGATGAAAGCATCGGCGCGCGCGTAGGGATCGATGATAGCTTGCAGGCCGACTTCGGACTCGTGGAGCTCCAGCGAACGAGACGGAGAAACGGTGTTGCGCCCCGCGGTGCCGATGAAATCGCCGATCAGGCTGATGTCGGGGTTCAGGAGTTTTGCGTTGCCCGACGCGCCCCCAAAAGTCTGTGTTTGGGTGGTCTGCGCGGGTGCCGGGGCAGGAGAGGGTGGAAGCATCCCGGGCTCGGGGTGCGCGGAGGCCAGCAGGACTTGCGGGCCGGAAGATTGTTCCGGCGATTTTGTTTCGCGAAGCTCCTTTAGCTCGAGGCGCAAGAGTGCCACTTCTCCGGCGAGCGCGCGGAGTTGTTCTTCGAGTGCCTTCATGCGTGCATCTTCCGTGCTTGCGGGGGTGGCGTCATGCTTAACCGCTACAGAAGGCGCGTCCTGCGCGCGAACTATCGAAGAGAAAAACAGCAAAGCGGACACAGCAGCAAAGCGTTTCATGACATCGCTCCTAGAGTTCTATGGAATCGAGCCTGTGTTGTCGTGAATGTGGAAACTTCTACGAAAGAAGGGCAGAAAGTTAGAGCGCGGGAGGGGCCCGCGGAGAGGTGGCACGGAGAACTGCTGAGGCTACTGAAACGGCCAAGGGAACAACCTCGAGCCGGTCGAGGACCGGCACGATCGCAATGCTCGGAGACGATGTGGCGACTGCCGAACCTGCTGTCGAGCAAAGCGGGCAAACATGCGATGAGGATGGCGTTGCCGTTAAGTCACAACAATAGTGAAAGTGCGCCCCAAGGAAGATAACCGAGACGAGCAATGCAAATATGCTGATGCGATACGTTCTGGACTGCATGTGCTAACTAAGAAGGAGCTTAGGCAAGAATGGTTGCGGGGTCAAGAAAACGATTTACTTCTTAGGGCGCCTGCTTGCAACCAATCAGAACTAACGTCCATCTAAAGTGCTAAGCTAAGGTGTAGCTCGATGCATTCTGGGGGAACTATTTTCGGGGGAACGATGGCGCGCCGTGCCCTGGTGCTGCTGGCTTGCGCTGCGCTGCTGTATTTCGCCGTGGGCGGTTCTCTCTTCCACCAACATACGAGCGGGCCCGATGCTGCCTGCCATATCTGCCAGGCGCTGCACATGCCCGCGCTGGCGGCCGCGCGGCTGGACCTGGTCGGCACTCCTCAGATCATTACCTGGTATTGTTCTCTGCCGCAGCACGCGGCGCCAAGAAATTCCTTCTCACTACACCGCGCCGGGCGCGCACCTCCCACCGCTTAGTCCCACACCCCTTGAAGTGTATTTCCGCGCGCCGGCCATTTCAAAAACCGGCGTCACCGCCATTATTCCGGCGGCCCGTATCCACACAAAACACAAACAAATAGCCCTCGAAAGGGATGGAGAAAAAATGTTGAAGAGATTGAGCAGACGCGTGGTCTTTGTTTTGGGGTTCGTTCTGTTGCTGACGGCAGGGCCAGCGAAGGCCCAGTTGGGCAATGCTGGATCGATCGAAGGATCAGTGAAAGATGCCTCCGGGGGTGTGGTTGTGGGCGCGAAGGTCGAAATCTCATACTCCGTGACCGGCTATCAACGTGAGACGACCACGGGCAGCGATGGGTTCTTCCGTTTCACGAACGTGCCCTTCAACACTTATCACCTCGTGGTGACGGCGCCTGCCTTCGCTTCGTATACCCAGGACGTGGATGTGCGCTCCAGCGTGCCTGCCAGCGTTCAGATTGGACTGAAAGTCGGAACGGCGGCAAGCAGCATCACGGTCGAAGCAAATGGTGGAGACCTGGTGGAGAAGGACCCCAGCTTTCATACGGACGTAGACACAGTGTTGACTGACAGGATGCCCTTGGAAAGCCAATCTTCTTCGGTGAGTTCGCTGGTGACGCTGGCGACCCCGGGGGTGGTGGCGGACTCGAACGGCTTGTTTCACGGTCTGGGCGACCACGCCGAGAATTCCTTCTCTGTTGACGGCCAACCCATCACGGACCAGCAGAGCAAGGTCTTCTCGAACCAGATTCCTTTGGATTCCATTCAGTCGCTGGAAGCGGTCTCGGGGGGCCCTCCCGCCGAATACGGCGGTAAGACGAGCCTGGTGATTAAAGTGACGACGCAATCGGGCCTGGGGGTAACCAAGCCAACGGGCACCGTTTATTCTTCGTATGGCAGCTTCGGCTCGGTCAGCAGTGGCTTCCGGCTGGCGTTCGGCGGCCAAAAGTGGGGAAACTTCATCGCTGCGAGTGGTTTGAACAGCAGCCGGTTTCTCGATCCACCGGAACTTCACGCTATCCATGATAAGGGCAATGAGGAGAATCTATTTGACCGAGTCGACTACAACGTAACCAGCGCGGATTCGATCCACACCAACTTTCAATACACGCGTTCTTGGTTCCAGACTCCCAACACGATTGACAACTTGAATGTTGGAGTGACCAATCCCCTAACCGGGGCGCCGCTGCCGGCGCAGGACCAGCGTGCGCAGATCCAGACGTTTAACATCGCCCCCGTTTGGACGCGACTGATCAGCGCCACGACTCTATTCACCTTCGGTGGTTTTGTCCGTCAAGACCGGTTCAATTACTACCCGAGCGGAAACGTGTTCGCGGACGGCACAGGACTCATTCCCGGCGGTTCCTCGGCGACGCTGAATCAGCAACGAAAGCTAACCAACGCGGGAGTTCGCACGGACGTGTCCTATGTAAAGGGCAGGCACAACGTCAAGGCCGGTGCCACGTTTCAACACACGTTCCTGACCGAGAATTTCAACTTTGGAGTTACCGATCCGGCTTTCAATGCGGTCTGCCTAAATGCGGCCGACGCGAGTCCGTTCACTGGCTCCACGCCAACATCTCTAGGCAGCTGCACGGGCACGCTTGAGCCAAACGATGGCACAGATGCTCGGGCTACAGTTCCTGCCTTTATCCCGGCGCTGGGTTGCTTTGACCTTACGCGGCCGGTACTGACGGCAGCGGCGCAAACACAGGATGCATGCGCCAGCACACAAACGGGGCTGTTTCCCTTCCGCGGCCGCGCGGATATCAAGGAGCTTGCGCTTTACCTGCAGGACACGATCAATCTCGGGAATTGGGCCTTCAATGTGGGGTTCCGGGAAGACCTCTATCGCGGAATCGTGCACGATAGTCAACCGCAACCTCGCGTGGGCTTAGCGTACAACGTCAAGAAAACCAACTCGGTTCTGCGCGTTTCCTATTCGCGCATTCTGGAGACCCCATTCAACGAAAACTTGATTCTCGCCAGTCTGGGGGCGAATAACCCGGTCATTGTGGACGTAATCGGCGGCGCGAGTTTGCAGCAGCCGATTCGCTCCGGCCAGCGGAACCAGTTCAACGCCGGCTTTCAGCAAGCTTTTGGAAAATACGCGGTTGTGGACGCGGACTATTTGTGGAAATATACGCACAACGCGTACGATTTCTCCACGTTTGGCAACACGCCGATCTTCTTCCCAATCGCTTGGAAGAATTCAAAAATTGACGGGCCTTCCGTGCGCGTAAGCGTGCCCAATTTCCATGGCTTCACGGCACTCGTGGTGCTTGCTCACGTCCGGGCTCGGTATTTTCCACCGCAGATCGGCGGACTGGGCTCCAGCATCACGGGTGGTGAAGTTTTCCGTATCGACCACGACCAGGCCTTCAATCAGACAACGCATTTTCAGTATCAACCTTGGAAGAACCTGCCGTGGCTTGCCATGAACTGGCGCTATGACAGCGGTTTGGTGGCTAGCAATCCAAATCTTGACAATTTCCAGGATGCGTCCGGTTTTCTTGATGCCGATCAGCAAACGGCCATTGGGCTCTTCTGCGTTGATGCCGGAGGCGTCATGCACACAGCTTCCCTGACTCAAGCTCTCGCGATTGGCGCCGGTACCATCTGCGGGGCGAACCCCACGCGCACGGGGGCGAAGCTGCTAAACATTGCGGGCGCGACATTTGACGTAGACCACAACCCCACCCGCGTAAAACCGCGCAACCTGTTTGACGCCAGCGTGGGCGAGGACAATCTCTTCCACGGCGACCGCTACAAGTGGAGTCTGCGCTTAACGGCGATCAATCTGACGAACAAGGTTGCATCGTACAACTTCCTGTCCACGTTTAGCGGCACCCACTTCGTGACGCCGCGGTCGTACACCGCGGAGTTGGGCTTCCACTTCTAACGCAACAAAAGAAGGCTGTGCCTCACGGGACGAGAAACTTCGTCCCGTGAAGTGTTTCCGGGCAAGCCTTTGTAGTGGTACGACACGATTACTATCGTGATCAAGGAGTTTTGGCCCGATATTCGTCGCAAGATTGCCCACAAGTAGCTGACTTCCTGGACAAACCTTCACCTAAAATCCGTCACCATCGTCTGCAAGATTTCCGGCCATGGACGTTCTACCTCCAAGCGCAAGAGCCGCCGGTGAGGGCCCTGCGCTCCGGAGGTTCGTATGTCTTCCCCGACTGGCTGGAGGTTCTCTCTCTATGTGAGCTTGAGCTTATTGCTGGGAGTTTCGGCTGCGCTGTCGCGCGACTCGAAGCAGGAGGTTAAGCCCGCCACGCCAGCGAAGAAAACCGTGGACGCTCCTGCCAAGACCTCGCAACGAATTGATTTGAGCGCGGCTATGAATGTGAATTTGCCCACGCCAAGACAGGATCTGGTCGCCGCTTCGTTCGGCACCCCTGACGGAAGGAGCGGCTGGGTTTTGCGGCTTCCGGGTGGCCGGCCGATCGCGACGCCGGCTTATGCGGATGGGATGCTCTTTGTGGGAGGAGGCTACGGTTCCCACGAGTTTTACGCCGTGGACGCAGAGACGGGACGCGTTATCTGGAAGATTCAGACGGGCGACGATGGACCCACGGCCGCGGTGGTGGCCGACGGATTGGTGGCGTTCAATACCGAGAGCTGCACGCTGGTAGTTGTCGATGAGTGGACAGGACGGGTGATCTGGCAGGAATGGCTGGGCGATCCCCTGATGAGCCAGCCGGCGATCGACAAGGGCATTTTGTACATGGCACATCCGGCGGCTACAGGCAGGCCCCCAAAGCGCGCGGAATTCCACCCGCGGCCGGCGTCACCGGGAGGAAGCCATCGACTGCTGGCGGCGGACCTGCGCACGGGCCGACATGTCTGGGAGCAGGAGATTTCCGGCGACGTGATTACTGCGCCGGTGCTCTCCGACGGGACAGTTTATTTCACGACGTTTGACGGCAGCTCGTATGCGCTGAATGCGGCGGACGGTTCCTTACTGTGGGTAAAAGTGAATGCGGCCACAAGCGCGCCTGTAATTGCCGATGGGCAGCTCTATGAAACACGCAAGGGCCTGGCAGGAAAAGAAACGACGGAAGGCCTGGCGCGGGTGGACGCCAAGCAGGGCAACGCGCGCGACCGGAATTTGATTGCCCCGAGTAAAGCGGACTATCTCCGCAAAGACAGTGGAGGCGGCGTGGCCATTTCCGCGGAAGCGACGGCAGCGCTGGATTCTTCGGTGGGTTTTGGGACGGCCCCGCCGTCCGCGAAGCTGGCGCAAGCCAATAGCAATCTAGGCGTAAGTTCCGTCGCCGGTGCCTGGGCGTTTCAGGGTTCGCGCGCAGCGGTCAGCAAGGGACAGATTCTGAATGCTCAGGGAAACTACATTAACTCCGTACGGGCTTCGGATGGACGGCAGTCGTGGCAGGCGGAAGTTGTCGGCTCTCATGCCCCAGGGGGCGGGCAGATTTTTTCGCCGCCGGCCGTGGGCCGCGATTTTCTGTACCTTGCTGGAGCGGATGGCCATCTCGTTTCCGTGAATCAGAGCGATGGCAGCGTGGGATTCTCCTATGCGCTGAAAGCGCCGATTGCGTTTCAACCGGCGCTGGCGAAGGGAAATGTTTATGCCGGGACATCCGACGGGCGGCTAATCTGCCTCAAGACGGGGAACAAGGATGCGGACGGGTGGTACGCCTGGGGCGGCAACGCGCAGCACAACAAAGTGCAGTAAACCTCGTTGTGGCGAGCGAGGTTAGGAACACCCGGTGGTTGCGCCTATTCGATGCCGTTCTCGTGGAATTCCTGCTCGTTGTAGGTAATGTATTTCGCCACCTCGTTTAGTTCTGGTCGATCGCCGCCAAAGCCACAACACTGCATTAATTGGTTGGAGAACGTTTTGGCCTCTAGGCGTGCAGAGGATGAGTTAATTGCCACTGCGGCGCGCATTGCTCCAAGAAGACCATCGAAGCGATTCGGCGCGTTCTTGATATCTGTTTTGTATTCGGCGAGGGCTTCGGTGGGGCGCTTGAGCTCCAGAAGCATGTCCGCAAGCATCTCGCGGGCGGGGATGCCGACGGATTCACCGCCGTCTTTGTCCTGGCGGTCGGCGGCAGCGCGCAGCTCCTGGAGCGCTTCGTCCATCTTCCCGATAGCGAAGGCCAGCCAGGCTTCGGCTTCGCTGAGGTCGGAAGGCTTTTCGGCGAAGACGGTGTAGCCGCTCTTCTTCGCGCTCTTCTCGCGGTCGGCAACGAGTTGCCGGAGTTCCTTGACCGCGGATTCCGCGCCGGGAAGATCGCCGCTGCGCGCGGCGCCAATCGCGCGCGCCCAAATCACGGTACTTTGCCAATCCTTGCGGACCGCGTGACCCTGGAGTGCGGCGGCTTCTTTCCAGCGATGCAGTTCCAACGCGGTACGCGCGGACAGATAAGCCCGGTCGGCGGCTTTCGCATCCTCAGTAGCGCCGACAACATGGTTCGCGTGCTCGATCACTTCGCGGGCTTTGGCTTCCTGACCGCTTTGGAGATAGGAGTAGCTCAGGAAATCCATCGCGTGGGTTTGATAATGCGGTTCGGCCAAATGCATTTCCGCGGCGTGGGCGCCAGAAGAGTTCGCGGCGAGATTCGAAGTGATGGAGTCCTGCCAGAGGCCGAGACGGATAAAAATGTGCGAAGGCATGTGCAACGCGTGTGCGGAATCCGGCGCGATGGCCGCGTAGCGGCGGGCGGCTTCGAGGCCTTGCGCGGCGAATTCCGGGCGGTCGGTGGCGTGAATGAGGTAATGCGCAACGCCGGGATGGTCGGGGCGCGATTGGAGGAGCGGATCAAGAATGGAGATGGCTTTCTTGCGGTTTGCAATCTCGTCCACATCTTCTTCGGCGAGGGAGATCAGCGAGAGCGCGTAAAAAGCGCTGATCTCCACGTCGGCGGGGGATTGCGCGTGCAGTTTTTCAAGAGCTGAAGAGTAGGCTTGTGTCCGGTCGGCGTGAGACATTTTTGATTTTTTCTGGAAGAAGGCCGCGGCGGCATTAATAAAATCATTTTCGCGCGCGCTCGCTGGGTGAAGCTTCTGCGCTTTCTCGATCTCCTTGCGGCCGGTCTTCAGCGTTTTGTCGTCCGGGAAATCCCAGATCTGATGATAGAGAGCCATGGCCATGCCCCAGTGGGCCATGGCGCATTTCGGGTCACGCGCTGCAGCTTCCGAAAAAGTCTTCTCCGATTCGGTGTACTGGAACGAATGCATGAGGGCCAGGCCGTTTTCGAGGGCGGGCTGCACTTGCGCGGAGCAACTGGTGGGGAAATCGACTTTGCCGAGTTGGACGGGCGAGGGCGTACCGGCGGAGGCATCCGCATGAGCGGATGACGGACGGAGCGCGAGGAGGAAGAGCAGAAGAACACAGGCAAACATTCGTTTTAGTCGCATGAAGCTTCCCCCTCAAGTGCAGGGTGTAATTCTACCTCCGGCAAGCGGCTGGCGGAACTAATCGATTTGAAGACGAGGCGGTGCCGCGGTTGGACGCGGCTTTGGCGCCAAGGCTACAATGGAGCCGGAGCGGTACTTCGAAGCAGGTGAGGTAGCGAAAGCTGTTTGAACCAATGACGAATCTCTGAGGTGCTGCGGATAGACAGCCCGTGTGCACGGCCTGTCCCGCTGGCGGGTCTTCTGCGGTGGAAAGAGGAAGACGCGCGAGCGGGGCAGGAAAGCCTAACGGTTGGCTCGTGGCGCCCTACTATTTCAGAGGTTCACGGCCTAGCTACCCACGGCCAAGCGGTCCGCTCCATTTTGTGTTTCGCGGTGCGAAAGAGGCCATGCGCGTACTTTTCGTCGGAGATATTGTCGGCTCGCCGGGACGGCAGATCGTTCGCGATCGGCTGGCGGATGTTGTTGCGCAGCGGCAGATCGATCTGGTCATCGCTAACGGGGAGAATTCAGCGTCGGGATTCGGAATTACGCCGCGGCTGGCGGACGAGCTGCTGAAAATGGGAATTGACGTGCTCACGGGCGGGAATCACAGCTGGGACCGCAAAGAGATTCTGGAATACATGCCGCACGAGCCGCGGCTGTTGCGGCCGGCAAACTTTCCCGATGGCAATCCGGGCAGCGGCCTATACGTTAGCACCGCGAAGAATGGCGTGAAATATGCCGTGCTGAATCTGCAGGGACGCGTGTTTTTGACACCGATCGACGATCCATTTCGAAAAGCCGATAGCGAGCTCGCGAAACTGCCTGCGGACGTGGCCTTTGTCTTCGTGGACATGCACGCGGAGACGACCAGCGAGAAGATCGCCATGGGACGGTATCTGGACGGGCGCGTGACTGCCGTCGTCGGCACGCACACGCATGTGGCCACAGCCGACGAGCAAGTCCTGTCGCAGGGCACCGCTTACATTACGGATGTGGGCATGACCGGGCCGCACGGCGGTGTTATTGGCATGGACGGCGACGGCATCATCGCTAAATTTCTGAATGGTTTGCCGGCGCGGTTCGAAGTGGCTTCCGGCGATGTGCAGATGAATTGCGTGCTGATCGAAACCGACGACGAGGGCACCCGCAACGCCGCGGGCCGGCTTCGGGCCCGTTCCATCGAACGCCTACGCTTCTGTATCGACTAAACTGGACTTTCTGCTCCCTCCTCACTCGCAAGTTCGGGCCGCAGCTTCCCGGAAGCAAGCAACTCCAGCGCCCGGAAGCGGCCACGGAGTTCGGCCGCGGTCAGCCGCCGCTCGCGGAACAACCAGCGCAAAAATTGCTCGGCTGGCCGCTCCCCTTTTTGCGAATTGCACTCCATGCAAGACGAGACCAGGTTGCGGTACGAATTGCATCGCACCTTCGCGCGTGGCACGACATGGTCGATGCACTCTAGCCGGGCGGCGACCCGCCGCAGGCAATAGAAGCACTTGCCTCGCTCGCGCGCGTGGATGGCCCTGCGCAGTTCCAGGGTTTTCAGAAAATCCACCTCCTCGATGCCCATGGCGCTGGACAGGCGAGCCGCTTTGCGGGCCCGCACGGCATTGGCGCGCACCCCGCGAATCTCCTCCGGCAATCGAACCTCCACCACGTGGCCGGCCTTGCTGCGTTCGATCATCAGCAAAGCGCCTTCCGCGGCCAGCCGGCGAACCGCCTCCCGCGTCGGGCACGTGGAAAGGTGGATATTACGGGCCAGCCAGGGAATCGAAAACCGCAGTCGCCGCCTGCCCTCCAACCGGCTGTGGCGCACCAGATGCGAATAGACCACGTGGTCGATCACCGAAAGCCCCAGTTGCGGCACGGCAACATCCTCGATTTGTTTCCACAGCGCCCCCGCATCCACTTTCGGAGTGCGGCACCCTTGCTGCCGCTTTTCCTTTGATTCATGCCGCTGTAGGGGCGCAGCATGCTGCGCCCCATTTACCATCAAATCTTGACCTCGCCTGAGGCCTGCCTCCTTGTCTTTCATGATCGGCCCTGGGGACCTGTAAGGACGCGCTTCAGCGCGCCACGAGGAACGAATGACTTGCCCCTCTTTCCCCAAGGATTCGCGCGCGTTGGAACCAACGCCTCGCCCTCCTTCAAGTGGTTCCGAGACACGTACAGCATTGAGTTTGTTGTTTTTCATAGTGGGAGATCCTGTCCGGCAGAGATTTATGTCCGTATTTCAGGGAAAACGTCCAAGAAAGAACCTGTGCGGGCCTAACTTTGAGTTTCCAATAGGGGGAAAGCCGCCGGAGAGCGGCCTGAAGACAAAAAAGGGAATTGCGTCTGAACGCAATTCCCTACTCAACTAGCTTACCACATCGCTACCATTTGTCAAGGACTATTTTTCATCCTCCGCTAACTCCCTCAAAGGACAGGCTTTCCCCAGTTCCGCCCGAATCTGTGGCGCGGGGCAAAACTCCGCGGCGAGTAATAGTTTGTAGGAACCTTATTCAGCGCCGGAGGCGCGGCACGCTTTAGCCCAGCGCGTAAGCGCTGGGTGCGTGGTACACAAGACGCGGAGCACCGGAGGTGCGGCACGTGTCGACCTCCCAACCGCACCGCCGACGGAAAGACCTACAAGGAAGCTCTCGCGAACGTGGAAATCATCATTCAGGAATGGCTTGAAACCGCCAAAGAACTCGGCCGTCCCATCCCCGCACCGCGCGGCCGCCTCGCCTTCGCTTAAAAGTCAAAGACCGCACCCCTTGAAGTACCAAATGCCAAAGGGTGCGCCGCCTGCCCGTGCTACAATAAAGTCATAGGTGTTTATCTGTTTGTGTGTATAGGTGTCTACGTGGAAGAAATCAAAGAAGCCGTTCGCTGGAACATCAAGGTCTCCAAAGAAACCGACCTCACCCTGCGTACCTATCTCGGCGCCCGGGGCATGAAGAAAGGCGACCTCTCGAAATTCATCGAGGAGGCCGTGCGCTGGCGCATCTTCAACCGCACCGTTCAGCAGATCAAGGCGCGCCATGCCGGCGCCGACCCCGACGAGCTCCAGGCGATCATTGACAGCTCTCTCCGCGAGGTCCGCGCTCAACGCCGCACGAAAAGGAAAGGCTGACAAAGCCTGATCCGCGTGGTGCTCGATACCAATATCCTGGTGTCGGCCCTCATCGCTCCCGCTGGCAACCCTGCGGCAATCTACAGCGCCTGGGAACAAGGCAAATTCACGCTCCTGACCTGCGCGGAGCACCTCGACGAGTTCCGCGCCACTTTGCAAAAGCCGAGAGTCGCCGCCCTCATCAAACCCTACAAGGCCGGCCGCCTGGTCAACCAGATCAAAAAGCTCGCGGAGAATATCGGCCACCTGCCGCAAGTGAGGCGCTCACCCGACCCGGGCGACAACTTCTTATTGGCGTTGGCGGAGGTCGGCAACGCCGATTACCTCGTCACCGGCGACAAAAGCGGCCTGCTGGCGCTGGCCATTCACAAGTCCACTCGGATCATCACCGCGCGCGATTTCGCCGCCCGCTTCGCAGAACAGGCTCCATGAATCGAGGTTTTCCTCTTCTTGCGATGCTCGCCCCTCGCCACTTCCTCTACACCGCAGGCGAAACGTCCCGTCTGTCCCTGTCGCCCCAAGAATTCTCTAAATTTACGCGGTGCGGGCGTCGTCTAAAGAAGACTGAGATTGATGGATGGATCCTGGGAATCTTGTGGTGCAATCGGTGCCGCCGCATCGGGCTTCCCTGCCCGTGCTGTTCGAGGTGGCTTCCGGCGATGTACAAATGAATTGCGTGCTGATTGAAACCGACGACGAGAGCCCGCGCAACGACGCGGGCCGGCTTCGCACACGCTCCATCGAACGGCCGCGCTTCCCAACCGACTAGGCCACGCCGGTATCATCAGGGCGTTGCCGGCGCGCTACCCACCAAAGCAAAACTGCGCCTGCAAGCGCGACGGCGGCACACCAAATGGCGGGCCAGAACATCCGCGCAATCCACACATCGGTGATGACGCCAAAATTCAAGAAACTGAGACTCCCAAAGAATGGTGCGTAGCCGCGAATGAATTCTTCCTTCGAGTCCAACCTGCCGATGGGCTGAGCATAGGGATAGTAGGCAACCAGCAACAGCAAGCCGACAAAAGGGAGCGCGGGCGGCGTGAAAGACAGCGCGGACGCCGCACGGTTCAATCCGCGGCTAAGGCTTGGTCTCCACTTCAATAATAATGAAGAGAGTAGCCAGACCAACGCAGCGGTAACAAGAGCGAAAAAAGAGAGGCCTGCGATCTGAACCGTACGAGCCGAGCGCCCGCTGGATTCGAGTGCTTCGCGACGCTGCTGGTAGTTGTGATCCAAGGTAGGCAAAGTAGACAAAAGGACTTCGACAGCTGCGGCTTCCTCCGTGCGTCCCTGGTGGCGCAAGAGCGGAATCATCCGCTTGTAGGCATTGGAGCGGAGCATGACGGAAAATATTTGAACGAAGTCCGATGAGTCCGAATGGAGGCGCTCGCCGAAATGCGCAACTGTCCAGTACGCCGCGAGTGCTTCCTGTGGATGACCGGCCTTCTCGGCACTCTCCGCGACATCTTTCAACTGGATATCCTGATAAAACTTGATGGCCTGAAGCTCAGGAATTTGCTGCGACCACCCTGCGGCCATCAACATATCGGGCCGGTCGAGGCCTTGCTCCTGCAGCACCTGGCGATCCAATGCAAACTGCTGGGCCCAGTAAAAATCCACTCGCGGTGCTGCAAAGGCCTTGTCCATCGGGATGCGCCAAGCGGGCTCGGCGGCGAGCGCTTCGCGCAGTGCGGGGGTCGCGGCATTGTACTTGGCCCAGCGCTTTTCCCAGTCGCTATGAACGTTGGCGCTGGCTTCAAGGAGGTATGGAAAAGCATTTTGTGGATCCCAGGCTTTGAGCCGTTCAATCCAGGGGTGGGGGTCATAGCCCGGAATCAGATAGGTCGCATGGCTGATTCGCGCGGAAATCCAGGTAAGCTGTGGATCGAGGGCAATGGCTTTCTCCGCGGCGTGCACGGCCTGCAAGTCATCGGGACCGTGGAGGGCGACGAAGGCGAGCGTACGCGCATATTTCTGCTTGTCACCCGACTGTTCGATTTTGCGAAGAGCCTTTCCGAGAACGCTCTGGAATTCCACGCCGCGGGAAAGCTCCCGGGGACCGGAAACACCGCGAGCGCCTGACGGAAGGCTGGGACTGCCAAGAGAAGTAGGGTTAGCGCCAGAGCGATCCAGACCGTACGGCGGCGAGGTGCGAAAATACCGTTCTGCTGCCAGAGGGGAAGTTGCGTGCCTTCCACGGAGCGGAAAACTTCGCTGCGGAGTTTTTCCCAGTCGCTGAACTGCGCAAGGCTGCGGCGGAGGGCTTCGGGCTCGCTGGCGCCGCTGGCGATGGCTTCTTCGTAGGCGGATTCCAACTGCTGGGCGAGTTCGTCGATCACTTCTTCTTGCCGGCCGTTGTTCAAGGGAAGGCGGCCCAGTTTTTCGCGGACGATTTTTTTCCAATCAGGCACTTTGCACCTCCACAATGCGATTGATGGCGCCGGAGAAGGCGCGCCAGCGGATGCGCTGGCTGGCGAGAGTCTTGCGGCCGGTCGGCGTGAGCCGGTAGAAGCGGCGGCGGCGCCCTCCAGCCGGCTCCCAGTCTCCCTTGACCCAGCCGCGGCGTTCGAGGCGGTACAGGAGGGGGTAGAGAGAAGCGACATGGAAACGGACAATGCCCTCGGAACGTTCGGTGATGAGTTTTCCGATTTCGTAGCCGTGGCGGGCTTTTTCCTCAAGCAGCGCCAAAATCAGCAATTCGGCGTTACCTTTCTTGAGTTCTCTATCGAGTATGTGTCCCATATATGGCTATAATACATATCAACCGGAAGTAGTCAATACTCGAAAATCGCCCCTGTGCTCAAAAACCCTCTCGCGACACTCCGTATGATGCACAGTGCTTAACCCGAACAAAGGACGCGCGTAACGTGGGGCAACCTGCGCACGTCCGTAGTAATCTGAAGGTTCATGCGACAAAGGATGGGTTCCAAAGTGAGAATTCTTGCGGGGATGTGTCTGCTGGCGTGTCTCGCCGGAAGCGTACGGGCTCAGGAGGAAGGTGAACTCACCGCCAAGCGGCGGATTTTTCCGGGCATCGGCCCCGGCCTGCGCACGGTGAAGCGCGGCGCGGATGGGCGTTTGTATGTGCTGGCTTCTCCTTCGCCCGGTTTGGTGGTGTTTGATGCGGCGGGCAAGCAAGTCCTGACCATCGGCGAGTTGGCACCGGGTGTGGCGGCGCCCAAGGCGGAACGCGCGCTGGTCACTTTCGGTGAAGATTGCGATGCGGATGCCGAGGGAAAAATCTACGTGGCGGACCGCGGCGCAAATCTTATCCAGGTTTTTTCGCCCGACGGAACGCTGCTCCGTTCGATTGCGGTGAAAAACCCGATTTCCGTTGCAGCACTTCCCGAGGGCGAGGTAGCTGTCGGCACGCTGCGGGAGCCGCACTTGGTGATGGTGTTCGACAAAAATGGAAGAGATGTGCGGGAGTTCGGCGATCCGGAGCCGATTGCGGAGCGCGAGGACCTGAACCGGTATTTGAACATCGGACAGCTTGCCACCGATGCTCAGGGGCATCTCTACTATGCGTTCATCTATCTGCCCGAGCCGACCGTGCGGCAATACGACCGATTGGGCTACGCGGGCCAAAACCTTCAATACACGGCGCTGGAGGCCTGGCCGGCGGCGCAGGCGGCACGCAAGGAAATAGAGCGGCAGGAGCGCCGCGGGGATCAACCCAGGCTTAAGCCCATCCTGACGGCGGTGGGTGTCGACCGTTCGAACGGCGAAGTCTGGATCGCGCTGCACAATACGCTGCTGCACTTCGACAAGGAAGGAAACCGGCGCGCGAGCTATCAACTTTACACACCGACAGGGGCGCGGCTGGAAGCCAACACGATTCTCGTGGAGAAGGACCATCTTATCCTGGGAAGCGATCCGCTGGGACTCTACGAATTCGACCGACCGGAGAAAAAAACTCCGTAAAAGTTAAGTTTTCCTCAGGCAACATTGCGCGAATTTTGTGCAAGATTTCTCTTTCTCAACAAAAATTGTTTGCATATGCCGCACAAATTGGGGATGCGGCAGCCAATTGCATAGTTTTTGTGCTTGTGGAAAAGCTGTGCATGGTGTGTGAAAGGCGGTGAATGCCTTCGCACACTTTTCGCTTGCTCCATGCGTGCCAATCGGCGACAATCCCGCGCTGTCTCATAGCGGCGGTACGTGGGCCAGCAAAACCAGACGGGCCGCGCGCGGAGCGACAGGGGCAAAACAGAGCGTTCCGGCGCGGGCAAGAATCCCGAAGCCTGCAGAATGATGCAAGTAAACTCGCTTTCCACAGTTTTTTCACATCTGTGGAAATAGCCCAGGATTCTCTTTTTCTTCCGATGACCACTGCTACACAAGCTGGGCGCGAGCGCGAAGGCGTTAACTCCTGGGACAAGTTTCTTGAGCGGGTGAAGTCGCGGGTCAGCATCAATACCTACACGACCTGGTTCCAGCCTACGCGATTGAACCGCGCGGATGGCGACACGCTCTACGTGCAGATTCCCAGCGCGGTCTTCCGGCAGGTGCTGACGCGCACCTACGGTGACATCGTCAAGGCGGTGTTTCACGAGCTCGCTACACCGAACATCAAAGTGCAGTACGTGTGCACCGAAGAAGAACCGGTGCACGCCGCGCCGGTGGTTTCCAGTGTGAAGCAAGCGAAACTGGATTTTGAGAGCAGCGACCACCAACTGAACACGCGCTACACGTTTGATTCGTTTGTGGTCGGCAAGTCC
>Ga0207101_1074_pt1 | contig 19124 bp, 16 predicted proteins | sample Alteio_BWMinHeat_83_FD_153581 | JGI IMG/M metagenome (GOLD analysis project Ga0207101, IMG submission 153581) | Enriched cells from forest soil in Barre Woods Harvard Forest LTER site, Petersham, Massachusetts, United States -... | ecosystem: Environmental > Terrestrial > Soil > Temperate forest >...
CCGAGTCGTACGTGCCGGCGGTCGGCGTCGCCGAGAGCAAGGTCAAACCGGACGGCAGTAGGTCGGTGACCTGGACGCCGGTGGCGTCGCCGGGCCCGTGGTTGGTGGCGGTGATGGTGAAGGTGACGTTGCTGCCCAGGTTGGGGGTGGAGTTGCTCACCGTCTTGGTGACGCCGATGTCCGCCCCCAGCGCGGTCAGGGGAACGCTGGCCGAGTTGTTGCTGCTGACCGAGTCCAACTCGTTCTCCGCTGTCTTGGTCGCGGTGTTGGTGATGGTGGCGGTCGAGGTCACGGTGGCGACCAACGAAAGGTTTGCGCTGGCGCCGTTCGCGAGCGGCCCGACGTTCCAGATCCCGGTCACGGAGTCGTACGTGCCCGCGCTCGGCGTCGCCAGGACCAAGGTCAAACCGGCGGGCAGTTGATCGGTGACCTGGACCCCGGTCGCATTGCCGGGCCCGTGGTTGGTGGCGGTGATGGTGAAGGTGACGTTGCTGCCCAGGATGGGCGCGGAGTTGTCGACCGACTTGGTGATGCCGATGTCCGCCCCCAGCGCGGTCAGGGCAACGCTGGCAGAGTCGTTGCCGCTCACCGGGTCGACCTCGACCTCGGCGGTCTTGGTCGCGGTGTTGATCAAGGTGGCGGGCGAGGTCACGGTGGCGACGATCGCGAAAGTGGCGCTGCCTTGATTGGCGAGCGCGCCGATGATCCAGATCCCGGTCACCGGGTCGTAGGTGGTGCCCGCGCTCGGCGTTGACGAGACGTAGGTCAAACCGGCGGGCAGCTGGTCGGTGACCCGGACCCCGGTGGCGTCGCTGGGGCCGTGGTTGGTGGCGGTGATGGTGAAGGTGACGTTGCTGCCCAGGTTCGGGGTGGCGTTATCAACCGTCTTGGTCACACCGATGTCGGCAGAGACGGGGTTGATGGTGACGCTGTCGGAGTTGTTGGCGTTGACCGGGTCTACCTCGTTCTCCGCGGTCTTGTTCGCGGTGTTGGTGATAGCCGCGGTCCCGGTCACGGTGACGAGGAGCGAGAGAGTGGCGTTGGCGCTGTTGACTAGCGGCCCGATGTTCCAGATTCCCGCCACGGGGTCGTAGGTGCCTACGCTCGGTGTCGCCGAGACCAATGTCAAACCGGCCGGCAGCACATCGGTGACCTGGACCCCGGTGGCGTTGCCGGGACCGTGGTTGGTGGCGGTGATGGTGAAGGTGACGTTGCTGTCCAGGTTGGGGGTGGAGTTGCTCACCGTCTTGGTGACGCCGATGTCGGCCCCCAGCGCGGTGACCGTGACGGTGGCAGAGTCGTTGGCGCTGACCGGGTCGGCCTGGTCCTCGGCGGTCTTGGTCGCGGTGTTGATCAAGGAGGCGGTCGAGGTCACCGTGGCGAGGATCATGAGAGTGGCATTGGCGCCGTTGGTCAGCGGACCGATGTTCCAGAGTCCGGTCGCGGGGTCATAGCTGCCCACACTCGCCGCGGCCGAGAAATAGATCAGCCCAGGCGGCAGTAGGTCGGTTACCTGGACGCCGCTGGCGTCGCTGGGGCCGTGGTTGGTGGCGGTGATGGTGAATATGACCCTGCTGCCCAGGTTGGGGGTGTTGTTGTCGACCGTTTTGGTCACCTCGATGTCGGCAGAGACGGGGTTGATGGTCACGCTGGCGGAGTTGTTGGCGCTGACCGGGTCCACCTCGTTCTCGGCGGTCTTGTTCGCGGTGTTGGTGATGGCCGCGGTCCCGGTCACGGTGGCAAGGAGCGAGAGGGTTGCGTTGGCGCCGTTGACGAGCGGCCCGATGTTCCAGATCCCGGTCACCGCGTCGTATGTGCCCGCGCTCGGCGTCGCCGAGAGCAAGGTCAGGCCGGAGGGTAGTAGGTCGGTGACCTGGACGCCGGTGGCGTTGCCTGGACCGTGGTTGGTGGCGGTGATGATGAAGGTCACGTTGGTGCCCAGGCGGGGGGTCAGGATGTCGACCGCCTTAGTGATGCCGACGTCGGCTCCCAGTGCGGTGACCGTGACGGCTGCTGTGTCGTTGGCGCTGACCGGGTCGGCCTGGTCCTCGGTAGTCTTGGTCGCGGTGTTGGTCTGAGTGGCGGTCGAGGTCAAATTGGCGACGATGGTGAGAGTGGCGCTGGCTCCGTTGGCCAACGGCCCGATGATCCAGATCCCGGTCCCCGACGCGTAGCCGACCGAGCTCGCCGAGACGAAGGTGAGTCCGGACGGGAGCAGGTCGGTGATCTGGACCCCGGTGGCGTCGCTGGGGCCGTGGTTGGTGGCGGTGATGGTGAAGGTGACGTTGCTGCCCAGGTTCGGAGTGTTGTTGTCAACCGTTTTGGTCACACCGATGTCGGCGGAGACGGGGTTGATGGTGACGCTGGCGGAGTTGTTGGTGCTGACCGGGTCCAACTCGTTCTCGGCGGTCTTGCCGGCGGTGTTGGTGATGGCCGCGGTCCCGGTCACGGTGACGAGGAGCGAGAGGGTTGCGTTGCCGCCGTTGACGAGCGGCCCGATGTTCCAGATTCCCGTCACGGGGTCATAGGTGCCCACGCTCGGCGTCGCCGAGACCAATGTCAAACCGGCCGGCACTACATCGCTGACCTGGACCCCGGTGGCGTTGCCGGGCCCGTGGTTGGTGGCGGTGATGGTGAAGGTGACGTTGGTGCCCAGGCGGGGGGTGAGGTTGTCGACCGCTTTGGTGACGCCGATATCCGCTCCCAGCGCCGTGACCGTTGCAGCGGCTGAGTCATTGGCGCTGACCGGGTCGGCCTGGTCCTCGGCAGTCTTGGTCGCGGTGTTGGTTAAGGTGGCGCTCGAGGTCACGGTGGCTGCCAGCGAAAGAGTTGCGCTGAGGCCGTTGTTGAGGGCACCGATGTTCCAGATTCCCGTCACGGGGTCATAGGTGCCCGCGGTCGGCGTCGCCAAGACCAAGGTCAAACCGGCCGGCACTAGGTCGGTGACCTGGACGCCGGTGGCGTCGCCGGGCCCGTGGTTGGTGGCGGTGATGGTGAAGGTGACGTTGGTGCCCAGGTTGGGGGTTGCGTTGCTCACCGTCTTGGTGACGCCGATGTCCGCCCCCAGCGCTGTGACCGTTGCGGTGGCTGAGTTGTTGCCGTTGACCGGGTCGACCTCGACCTCGGCGGTCTTGGTCGCGGAGTTGGTCTGAGTGGCGGTCGAGGACACGGTGGCCGCGAGCGAAAGGGTTGCGCTGGCCCCGTTGATGAGCGCGCCGATGTTCCAGATCCCGGTCACCGCGTCGTAGGTGCCCGCGCTCGGCGTTGACGAGACGTACGTCAAACCGGCGGGCAGCTGGTCGGTGACCTGCACGCCGGTGGCGTCGCTGGGGCCGTGGTTGGTGGCGGTGATGGTGAAGGTGACGTTGCTGCCCAGGTTCGGGGTGGCGTTGTCAACCGTCTTGGTCACACCGATGTCGGCGGAGACGGGGTTGATGGTGACGCTGGCGGAGTTGTTGGCGCTGACCGGGTCCAACTCGTTCTCGGCGGTCTTGCCGGCGGTGTTGGTGATGGCCGCGGTTCCGGTCACGGTGGCGACGAGCGAGAGGGTGGCGTTGGCGCCGTTGATGAGCGGCCCGATGTTCCAGATCCCGGTCCCTGCGTTGTAGGTGCCCGCGCTTGGCGTCGCGGAGATCAATGTCAAGCCGGGGGGGAGCGCGTCGGTGACCTGGACTCCGGTGGCGTTGCCGGGCCCGTGGTTGGTGGCGGTGATGGCGAAGGTGACGTTGCTGCCGAGGTTGGGGGTTGCGTTATCAACCGTCTTGGTGACGCCGATTTCCGCTCCCAGCGCGGTGACCGTGACGGTGGCTGAGTCATTGGCGCTAACCGGGTCCGCCTGGTCCTCCGCGGTCTTGGTCGCAGTGTTGGTCAAGGTGGCGGTCGAGGTCACGGTGGCGACCAGCGAAAGAGTTGCGCTGAGGCCGTTGTTTAGCCCACCGATGGTCCAGATTCCCGTCACGGGGTCATAGGTGCCCGCGGTCGGAGTCGCCAAGACCAAGGTCAAACCGGCTGGCAGCAAGTCGGTGACCTGGACGCCGGTGGCGTCGCCGGGACCGTGGTTGGTGGCGGTGATCGTGAAGGTGACGTTGGTGCCCAGGTTGGGGGTGGAGTTGCTCACCGTCTTGGTGACGCCGATGTCGGCCCCCAGTGCGGTCAGGGGAACGCTGGCCGAGTTGTTGCTGATGACCGGGTCGATCTGATCCTCGGCGGACTTGGTCGCGGTGTTGATCAAGCTGGCGGTCGAGGTCACAGTGGCGACCAGCGAAAGGTTTGCGCCGGCCCCATTGGCGAGCGGCCCGATGTTCCAGATCCCGGTCAGCGACGCGTAGGTGGTGCCCACGCTCGGCGTTGACGAGACGTAAGTCAAACCGGCGGGCAGTTGATCGGTGACCTGGACCCCGGTCGCATTGCCTGGCCCGTGGTTGGTGGCGGTGATGGTGAAGGTGACGTTGCTGCCCAGGTTGGGCGTGGAGTTGTCGACCGACTTTGTGATGCCGATGTCCGCCCCCAGTGCCGTCAGGACAACGCTGGCTGAGTCGTTGCCGCTCACCGGGTCGATCTGATCCTCGGCGGTCTTGGTCGCGGTGTTTGTCAACGTGGCGGTCGAGATCACGGTGGCGATGAGCGAAAGAGTTGCGCTGAGGCCGTTGTTGAGAACACCGATGTTCCAGATTCCCGTCACGGGGTCGTACGTGCCTGTGCTCGGCGTCGCCGAGACCAGGCTCAGGCCGGCAGGCAGTAAATCGGTGACCACCACCCCAGTGGCGTTGTCGGGCCCGTGGTTGGTGGCGGTGACGGTGAAGGTGACGTTGCTGCCCAGGTTGGGGGTGGCGTTATCGACCGTCTTGGTGATGCCGATGTCGGCGCTTGGTGGGGGTGGGCAACCGGTGAGGGTGGTGCCGGTGGTCGTCCATCCGGCTGTCGCCAGGGCATTACCGACAAAGGTTCCACGGGTGAGGGTGAGGTCAGCACCCGCAAGAATCGATCCGATGAAGTTCGAATCCGTCATGGTCGCGGCCTGGGCGACCTGCCAGCTCACGTTGCACGGAAGTCCGCCGCCGGCCATGACCACTGTGAAGCCGGTGCCCGTGAGGGCGCCGGTCCCACCCGTCCCGACCTTGAAAATCCAGGTGTCGGTCGACGACCCGTTGAGCGTCAGGGTGCCGGTCAGCGCGGCCGCTGCATCGAAGCAGTAGACACCGGGTCCGAGGGTGACGCCGGCCTGGGTCCCGGTGAGGATCTGGGTGCAGGCTAGGGGACCGTAAGCCGCGTACGCGGTGTTGAAGTCAGTTACGACCTGGGTCGAGACCGGGGCGATGATCGACCCGGTGACAGCGCAGGTGGTCTGAACGACCGAGGCTGCGCCGCCGGTCGAGCCAACGTCTCCGCCTGTGATCGTGCCGTTGGTGCAGGTCACGGCTCCGCCGGCCGCGGGCGCTGCACTCAGAACCGCGAAGCTCGCGGCCGAGCCCAGCGAAGGCGGAATCGCCGCAAGTACCGGTATGGGCAAGACGCCCAACATTCCTGCCGCGACCAAGATCGCAAGAGAGACGATTCCGCAGGCGCTGCGGGCGACTCGACGCTCTAGTCTTCCAGCTGGTCTCTCAAAGTTGGCGATCTTCCTCCAGTTGGCTCACAGGACCCGTGCCCCAATCCCAGCGGGCGTCCTGGGCACGCGGATCACGCGGATCCACGCCTGGATCGTCGACATGCGCCCGTCATTTGTTGTGATGTTCAAGATGTACGGCAAGGCTGGGCCATCGTCTACCTTCGAAAGGCGGGGGGTCGTCCTAGGCGAATGGAGGGCTTTGCTTGAAAGTGCGGGGCGGCTTCCGTCTATCGGCCCGCGCTTTGTGGCAGCGGCTGCGCGAGCTCCCAGATGTGCCCGCTCGGATCGGCGAAGCTCGCCGTCCGGATTCCCCAGGCGCGATCCATCGGGCCGTTCAGCAGCTCCACGCCACGCGCTGCTAGCTCGGCACACGCTGCATCCACGTTCTCCACAGGGATGGTGAGTTGGAATCGCGACCCGGCCCTGGGGTCCGCGACGACTGCCGGCTTGATGAGGTCGATCGCGGCAGGGACCTTGAGCACGTTGATCAGGGTGTTCTCGAACTTGAACACTGCTGAGTTCTCGTCTTCATAGAACACCGGGAGGCCGAACACGCTCTGGTAGAACTCCTTCGACTTGTTCAGGTCCTCAACGAACAGCGTGATGGCGTCGATTGCCTTCGACTTCAACCTTCCAACACCTCACGGAGCTTGGCTGCGAATTCGGCGGCATGGCTTTGGAAACCGCCGTGATCTCCGGGAAACACGACCGCCTGCGTGCCCAGTCGCTTCGCCAACCCAAGCCCGCCGTTGTGGGCCAGCTGGCCGCGGGACTTGTCTCCGACAGCGGCGATGATCCGGCATGAGGCGGCGTTCAACGCGGCGAAGTCAGGCTCATAGCGGGCGATGGCCAGGACGTAAGGTCCGAAGAAAAGGTCCATGTTGCCCTGCATCCGCATCATGTCCGCGAGCATCTCCGGGGTCGGCTCCCCCTCGGGAGCCGGCGGAGGCCCGCCGCCGATCAGGTCGCTGAATATCTGGACCGCCGGTCCAATCCCCGCCGTGCGGTACGCAGCCGTGACCTCTTCCATGGTCGCTCGCACTCGGGCCGCGTCGGGCAGTAGCGTCGGGGAAGGCGGCTCGTGGGACACCACCGTGCTCAGCTGCTCGGGATGACGAGCCGCGAGCTCCAGCGCGATCACCGCCCCGCCGCTGCTGGCAAACGCATCGGCCTTCTCATGGGTGACGGCGGCCAGGAGCCGGTGTACGTCATGCGCGAAGACCTCGACGATTCGCTCCTCGTCCAGCGGGCCGTCAAGCTTGCTCCGCGACAGGCCGCGCGGGTCGTAAGTCACCACGGTGTAGTGCGGGGCAAGCTGACCGGCGATACTTCTGAACGCGGTCGCGTCAGCCGGTCCGCCCGGCATCATGAGCAGCACCGGGCCAGACCCGCGAACCTCGTAATAGAGGTTGGCGCCAGGCACCTTCAGGGTCTCGATTTTCGTTGCCAACGACGGACTCATTGCCCCGCCTCCTGTTTAGTCATCATCCCGTTAGACCGACAACAATTCAAAACTAATCGGTAAGACCGTCAAGCTAGGGGCATGGGCAAAGTCACCTCTCAGATCTCGATCTCGCTCGACGGCTTCGTCGCCGGGCCCAATCAGAGCCTTGAAAACCCCATCGGCGAGGGCGGGATGCGCCTGCACAACTGGTTGTTCACGACCTCGAGCTGGCGCAGGCACGCGGGGCTGGAGGGTGGCGTCGACAGCGCCGACTCCGACGTCATCGACGAGGTCTTCAAAGGCATCGGCGCCTACATCATGGGTCGCAAGATGTTCGGCGGCGGACCAGGTCCCTGGGATGAGGAGTGGAAGGGCTGGTGGGGTGACGACCCGCCATACCACACGCCGGTCTTCGTGCTCACGCACCACCCGCGCCCGCCACTCTCGATGAAGGGCGGGACGACGTTCAACTTCGTGACCGAAGGGATCGCGTCAGCGCTTGAGCAAGCCCGGGCCGCGGCGGGTGATCAGGACGTGGCGATCGCCGGCGGCGCGAGCGCCATCCGGCAATACCTCGCCGCCGGCAGCCTCGACGAGCTGTACCTTCACATCGTCCCCGTCGTTCTTGGCGCCGGCGAACGGCTGCTCGAAGACGTCGGCGATCCGATGCTGGAGCCCGTGAAAGTGGTCGCATCGCCCGCGGTGACGCACGTCAAGTATCGAATCGCTAAGAGGTCCTGATCTCCCTGAGGCGAGTGGCGATGAGCTTCTTGACGAGCGCTTTGGGAAGCGGCTTGTCGATCGGGAAGTGCAACGACCCCGGCGTGCGCTCGTAGCCGGCCAGATCTTCGGAGAGCTTTCCAAAAAGCGATCCGCTGTGAGGCAGGTAGGCGAGGTGGTTCTTGAAGGCGGCGAACCCGGCGATCACCTTTCCCTCCAGCCGGAACGCAGGCATGCCGTACGAGATGCATTCCTCGGCGTCCGGGATCTCGGCTCGGATGGACTCCCGCAACTTCTGCAGCGTCGTCCGCTTCGGCTCATCGAGCGCGGCCAGGTAGTCGTCGATCTCTCGAGGTGTCACGCAGCTATTTTGGAACAGCGATGAGCAAGGTGCTGATCACCGGATCATCCGACGGTCTCGGCCTTATGGCCGCGCGGCGACTGGTCGCCGCCGGTCACGAGGTGATCCTCCATGCGCGCAGCCAGGCGCGAGCTCGAGACGCCGAGACCGCCGCCCCTGGGGCGCGCGGCATCGTGATCGGCGACCTCGCGAGGATCGCCGAGATCCGTGGCATCGCCGATCAGGCCAACCGTTTGGGCCTGTTCGACGCTGTCATTCACAACGCGGGAGTCGGTAACCGGGAAGGCCGAATCGAGACAGTCGACGGTCTCGAGCACATTTTTGCCATCAACGTGCTCGCCCCGTACCTGCTCACCGCCCTGATCGAACGGCCCAAGCGTCTTGTCTATCTGAGCTCAGGCATGCACCTCGGCGGCGACCCCGACTTCACCGACCTGCAGTGGAAGCGCCGGCGCTGGAACGGGACGCAGGCGTACTCGGACTCCAAGCTGTTCGACGCTGTCCTGGCTTTCGCGCTGGCGCGGCGCTGGCCTGCGGTGCGCTCCAACGCGGTCGACCCAGGTTGGGTCGCCACCAAGATGGGCGGGCGGGGCGCACCCGACGATCTCGACCTGGGTTCGGACACGCAGGCCTGGCTCGCGGTCAGTCAAGACGCTGAGGCCATGATCAGCGGGGCGTACTTTTATCACCGGAAGCGGCAGCGCAGCCACCCCGCTGCCTCTGACGTGACCATTCAGGATGGGCTGCTGGCCGTCTGCGAGGAGCTCACCGGCACGGCGATGCCGGCCGCGGCCGCGGTCTAGCCGGCGGGAACGACATCCGACTCGAAGGTGTAGAGATGTCGTGAAGATCAATTTCGAATGCCGCCTGGCCGTACTTGGTGCGCTGCTCGCGATTCTGGCCGGCGGCTGCACATTGTCTCCAACGACCGCGGCCCAAGCTCATCCAAGCCGGCAGGCAGCGGTTCATTCGTTCAAGGGCGGTTGTGCTGGAACGGTGCTCACCGATGCCGAGCCACCGCTCTGGGCGCAGGGCGGCTGGAGTCACGCGAAGGGAACGCCATGGCCCGTGCCGTGGGCATACGGGACGCAGAACGAAACGGTGGCATATCTGTTCGCGACTCAGCTCGTGGCCGGGACCAGCCCTCGGGTCGATGGCAGCCAGAACAAGGTCCTGTGGGAAGCCAGGGACTACCCGTCCGGAGGCAATGTCCTGGTCGACGGGCATCCGCTCGGCGAGTCGCAACCGGTCGTGAGCATTCCTGGCGGCCCCAGCATCACGGACGTGCCCACTGCGGGCTGCTGGACGTTTCAATTGTTCTGGACCTCCAATGGCCCGCACACCAGCACCATCAATCTGGAGGTACTCCCGGCCGGGACGTTGCCGTCGTGATGCATACGCGTAACGGCTTGATCTGTTCTACGTTTGGCTCGTATGCGTTGGGCGGCGCCGCTGCTGATCGTCCTCGCCGTCAGCTGTGGGCCTGGGCCGGTATCCAATTCGCACTCCAGCCCGAGCGCATCGCAAACTGCAACCGCAGGCGCATCACCTAGCCCCACCAGCGGTGCGTCGCCCTCTGCGACGCCGACCTCTGCCGCGCTGCCGCTCGGGGTCGTCGTCAAGGATTTCATCATCGATGGCGGGACCACATACTCGATCAGCCTGGTGGGCGTCGACGGCAAAGTGGCGGCCACCGCCACGGGCCGAAAGCGCAGCCAGCCGGCCGGGATCCTGGTGCAGATGCCGAGCGTCTCCGCATCCAACTCGCGGCTTTACTACCTGGATGGCGACTCGAGCGTCATGTACTTGAAGCCGGACGGGACGAGCGGAGTGGCGACGTCCATCGCGCTGGATTCGAAGTCGGCCGCCGTCTTCGCTGTGAGCCCAGACGACAGCCAGATCGCCGTCGCTGTCATCACGTTCCCGTATCCGGCCTATACCCGGATCTACGTGGAGGACCTGTCGGGCGGAGGCCACCACGTCGACCTTTTCTCCTCAGGCACCGTTTTGGAATGGCCGGTGGGTTGGCACCAGGGCCACCTGGTGATCGCTGTCGGCGCGAACGCGCACCCGCAAAACGCATATGACGGCTTCATCTACGGCTACGGCGGTTATCACGTCGCCGACGCTTCCACTGGGACGCGGCTGGCGACCATTTGCGACGGCATCATCGCCTACGACCCACCGGTGCCGGCGGGAACCGTTTGCGGCAGCTTCCCGAATTACGTGGTATCCGACTGGAGCGGTGCGACACGACCGGCGCCGGCGGACGACGGGTGCGTAGGTGGCGCCCTCTCTCCGGACGGTTCGATGATCGCCGACTGCCAGGGCAACCCGAGGGTCGTCACTTTCGTGGTCGCAGGCGGAACGCGGATTGCGACCCAGTTTTCCGGAATGCCGCTGGGATGGATCGACGGCACGCACCTCGTCCTCAAGGCCGACAACGCGGACTTGAGCATCATCGACGCGCGAGCTTTCACCAAGACGCCCATCCAGGCGCAGGGTTTCTTCGGCGGCACAATCCCGGGTGCGCTCTAAGGGTCGCGCCGGCGAATCTAGACGGCGATGTCCTTGCGGGCGAACCGGTACGACGCCAGGGCCAGTGCGGCCGCCCCGACGGCCACGACCACGAGCAGGTCTCCGAGCTGCACTCCATGGATCAGCGGCGTCCCGTAGTAGAAGAACGGAGAAAGTTTTTCGACCACATCCGGCAGCTTCAGGCTCGGCCCGATGAAGCTGATGAAAAACCAGATGACCAGCAGGAAGCTCAGCAATCCCGTGTCGAACGCAGCCCGCAGCCACCCTGAGAAGAGATACCCGAGAGCGGCCACCAGCAGGCCGAGCGGGATCATCGAGAGCGAGGCGGCCGCCAGGTTGCCGTAGTCCAGAGTCACGCCGTATGCGGCCGCCGCGGACGCGGCAGCGAACAGCGTGACCACGGAGATGAAGATCGTGGCCGTGGCGAGGGCGGCGAACCGCACCAGCAAGACCCGCAGGCGCGGCTGCGGGGTGGAGAGGACGATATCGAGCAGCCCTTCCTCCTCGTCGGCAGACCACCGGTTCGCCTGCGTCACGGCGAACGCCATCAGGAGGATGGGCAGAAACAGGAACAGGGCGCTGAGGATCGCCTCGTTGGTCGCCGTGTCGGTGCCGCCGAGCTTGATGACCTGAGCGAAGTAGTTAGAGCCCTGCAGCAGAGAGCGAAGCTGGGTTTCCGTTTGCTTGACGATGATGACCAGCCATGCGCCCAGCAGGGCGATGATCAGGGTCCACCACAGGGTCGACGGCGTGATCATGCCGAGGCTCCGCGCGTAGAGGGAGCGCAGCGACCAGTCGGACGTGGGCAGAGCACGCGTCGACGAGGGGCGCCTCGAGGGCAGCTGGAAGACGACGCCTCCCACGTCGCGCCGTGCAAAAAACCAGACGCCGGCCCCCGCGAAGACTCCGGTCAGCGCGGCCAGGAAGACCATCGCGCCGAGGTTGACGCCATAGCCGGGCACGAGGGGCTTGCTCAGGTTGTAGTAGTAGACCGGCGAGAGCCGGCTCAGCCACTCCGTGTTCGCCACGACGCGGTGGACCATGTCGACCACGATGGCCACCAGAAGGAGGGCCGCGGTCAGCCCCGACGCCGTGCGGCGCTCCTGGGTGAATTGCGATACGAGGAACCCGACGGAGCCGAACACAGCGCAGATAAGCGCCAGGTTGATGCCGAATCCGAGCGTGCCGCCGAGCGTGACCTCGCCGTTGAGCTTCGCTCCCCCGGCGAAGGTGAGCAGACCGACAATGACTCCGAAGATCAACAGCGCGGTCCATAAGGCCGCGAGCTTTTCCAGCACTACCCGCACTCGTCCGCGAGGGGCGGCGAGCAAGACGTCCAGCGACCCACGCTCCTCCTCGCCACGCAGCATTCCGGTGCCGGCAAGGAGCGGCCAGATCACGACCACGAGGATCGTGATGCCGTATTTCCACGTGGCGTAGCCGCCGGCTGTGTCGATCTTGATCGGCTCAGCGATCCACGCGTAGCTCGCGCCCAGCGATACGACCGCCGCCTTCGCCGCCGGGGTCGCAAAAATGGTCGGGACCGCGACCAGGACTGTTGCCATCAGCGCGCCCAGGCCAAGGCCCCAACCAAGAATCGGCACGCGGTAGTCGCGGAGCGATTTGAGATAGATGCTCCTAAACACCGACGGCCTCCTTTGGCGCCTGGCCGTCGCGCTCGTAGTAGCGAAGGAAGATGTCCTCGAGGCTCGGTTCGTAGCTGGTCAGCGAAACGACCGAATATCGGGCGGCCGCCTTGATCACCGCGTCGGCGGAACCCTGCATCGCCAGGCGCACTCCATGGCCGTGGTCGAGCGGCTCGACTTCGGTCACACCCTCCAGCGCCTTAAACGTCTCGGCGGGAACTGGGTTTGCGAAGGTGATCGTGATCTCGTAGCGCTTGATGTCGTTGAGCTCGTGCACGCCACCGATGCGGACGATGCCTCCGTCCCGAATGATCGCTACGCGTGTGCAGGTCTTTTCGACCTCGCTCAGGACATGCGACGACAAGAACACCGTGCGTCCCTCTTCGCGTGCCTCCTTCACCATGCCGTCGAACTCCTGCTGGTTGAGTGGATCGAGGCCGCTGGTCGGCTCGTCGAGAATGAGCACGCGCGGGCGATGCATGAAGGCCTGGATCAGCACCACCTTGCGTTTGTTCCCCGTCGAGTACTGGCGGAACTTGCGGCTGGTGTCGAGGTCCAGCCGCTCGATGAGCGTCTTCAGGTATGCGCGGTCGACGCCCCCACGCAGGTTCGCGAAATACTCGAGGATCTGCCCGCCGGTCAGGTTGCGGTCGAGGGCAGGTTCACCCGGCACGTATCCGATGAGCCGCTTGACCTCCAACGACTTCTCCCAAACGTCGAGACCGGCTATGCGAGCTGTGCCCGAATCGGCGCGCAGAAGCGCCATGAGCACCCGGATCGTCGTCGTCTTGCCGGCGCCGTTAGGCCCGAGGAAGCCGAACACCTCACCTTCCTCGATCTGGAACGTGACGTCAACGATGCCGCGCGTGCCGCCGTAGCTTTTGGTGAGCTTCTCCACTTCGATGATCGCCGCCATGTTTCCCTCTCTCTACTAACCGAACCAGAAACGAAGGGTCGCTTCGTCTGTGAGCGCCACCGATCCTTTCGGAACCCCGACGATCCGCTCGAACGCCTCGGTGTTGGCCGCGACGGCACGCTGCACGACCTCGAAGCTGATCGTGCCGGCCTGGCGTGCGATGAAAAGATCCGTGGCCTGCAGCTGAAAGCCCTGCATGAGGGACACGAGGACCCTCGCCGTCTCGTCCGGCGAATCGACCGTGAGCGCACCCTCGTCGACACCCTGCCTCACGACCGCCGAGAAGAGGGGCACCATGATGCGCTCCGAAAGGCGCCGGACCTTCTCTCGGACGATCGCGTTGTGATCCGAGTTCCAGACCTCGATGATCGCCAGCATCAGGTCCTTCTGTTCCGCCTTCAAGGAGGCGATACCGGCGAAGACTCTCTCGAGCTTGCGGAGGGCGGGCAGATCGGGATCGTTCAAGATCGGCGCCAAAGAAGCCATCGCCCCGTCGGCGAAACGCTCGACCACCGCCTCCAGCAGCGCCTGCTTTGAATCGAAGTAGTGGTAGAAGGCCCCCTTCGACGCTTCAAGCTCATCGAGGACGTCCTGGATGCTCATCGCCTCATAGCCCTTGGTCTGGACGAGGCGCAGCGCAACGTCGAGGAACGCATCGCGGCGGACCGTGTGGCGGGTCGCGTTGACCGTTCGAGCCATGCCCGAACTATAACAGACCGACGGTCGGTTTGTTTATCGGGTGAGGGTTTCCGCGGCCTCGGCGGACGATACTTGGACCGTGAAGCAGCGGATCAGCCTGGTGACGCTGGGAGTGAAAGACCTCGCTGTCGCGCGCGCCTTCTACGAGGCGCTCGGATGGTCGGGCGCCCAGCAGCCCGACAACGAAATCGTGTTCTTCCAGGCCGGCGGAATGGTCTTCGGCCTGTGGACGTCGCTCGGCGGCCACGGTGCGCCTGGGATCGAGCTGGCGCATAACGTCGGCTCGCCCGAAGAGGTCGACGCCGTGCTCGCCGAAGCCCAGCGGGCAGGCGCAACGATCAAGCGACCGGCCGCCCGCGCCGACTGGGGCGGATATTCGGGCGCGTTCGCCGACCCCGACGGCTATGTGTGGGAGGTCGCCCACAACCCCGATTGGACCCTGTCCGCCGACGGCTCGGTTCGCCTCCGCTAGCAGGGGCTTCAGGCCGTATTGATCGTTTCGTCCCAGGTCTGGACGTCAGCCCCATTCGGATGGTCGTTGACGTAATGGAAGGGTTGCACGAGCTCGCGCAGGGCCAGCTCATAGTGGAAGGTGCCCGCCTGGCCGGCCGTGCCGGCGATCGAGAAGGTTGCCGATGCACCCGCCGGCAGGTCGCCGCAGTCGAGCGCCGAATAGTCCGGAGCGACAATGCAGCCGCCTGGGTCGGTCACGGTGTGGCGCTCATACCATTTATCTGCTGTAACAAAGGTCAGGCCGATGTGGGGGATGGCTGGACCCGTGTTCGTGATGTTGACCACCAGCTGCGCGCGCCCGCCCACAGCAGCCGTCTGCGATGCCGCCACGTTCACGTCGGCGGTGAAGGGCTGCGGGGCGTCCAAGCAGGCGGCCGACATGATGATCACGGCGACGACCACCACTGCTTTCATTTCATATATCCGCCGCTTATTCAGCCCGAAAACCGGCGGGCTTATTGTGGACTTCTGTGGCCACGCCTCCCGGTGCCGTAACGTCGCCGCGGCACTCGGCGTTTCAATTGCCGGTGGGGATCAGGCTGGCGGCTGTCATGGCGATGCTCGCCATCGCTGGTTGCTCGACCTCGGCCTCGGCCTCGCACAACAACCCGTCCCCTTCGGCCTCGGCGAGCGCGTCGCCGAGCTCCTCGCCCAGCCCTTCGCCAAGCCTCACGCCATCGCCATCGCCGACACCCAGCCCAACGGCCAGCCCGGTGGCCGTTCCGGCCTGGGCCGCCATGAGCGCGAGCTGCTCGGGCGGGCTCGCCTCGCAGGAGGCCCTTATCACGATGAAGGGCTCGAGCAACCCCGTTCTGGCCGACGTCACCGACCCCGTTCACCCGCGGACCATCTGCACGATCACCGGGTCGTGGATGCCGCAGCTGGTCAGTCAAGAAATGGTGTCGTGGTCGGCCACGCAGGGTGATCCCAGCTCGCCCGGAGCCAGCCTCATCGCGACCCTGGACGTGATCACCGGGACCAGCGCGGTGGCGGCCAGCTGGACCGGCGGGGGATTCATGGATGGACTCCACGCCTGGAGTCCGGACCATTTCCAGCTCGTTTATGTCACGGCAGACTCGACCGCGGTCGGCGTCCACCTGCGGACCGGCGCGGGCGATCGCCTGCTGACGTCGTTCGGCGCAGTTCCAGGTCGTGGCGCCAACCCCAACGAGGACGACGCCTTCATCGGCTTTTCGCCCGACGGCGCATATTTCGCCTTCGAGCAGACCTACACCAGCACCGGCGACCACCTGATCGTCTGGAACCGCTCAGGTGTCGCGTTCTCGCAACCGAGCGCCACGATGGCGACCTGGGGCACCATCGGCAGCAAGCTCTACTTCCGCCAGCCGAACGCATCGGTCATCTACGCCTGGGACTCAGCCGGGCCGGCCGGCAACCGATCGCAGGCGTTCGGCCAGCAGCTGGCGTGGATCCGGCCGCGTGCCGATGCGGGCGACGACTACCTGGCCTTCACCGTCCGAGACTCGAGCGGAAGCCCGCAGGTATGGCTGTACGGACACGGCGGGAGGGCGGGAGGCCCAGTCCCGAATGTGCGCTCGTCCCCCTCATTCCTGGGCGGCGGCACGCTCTTCCTGGTCGAAGAAGCGGCCTGCGGCGCCAATTGCGGCATCGGCCCCGCGGTCCAGCCGGATCAGAACCGGTTCACGTACAGCATCGCCACTCAAACCGAGACGGCGTCCTCGATCGCATCGGTCCTTGGCGCGTGGCCGCGGCCGGGGCAAGTGTGATGGTGGCAAGTTGATGGTGGGATGATGACGTCGAGCAACGTGGACGACACTGTTCCAGGGACCGAGCCAGACCAGAGCGACGAACCGCGAGCCGACGCGGCCCCGCCGGTGCTCGAGACGATTCCGGAACCTCCGCCCCCACCTGATTTCGACGCGACGCCATGGCCGGTGGCGCCGCGGCCTGCTCCCCGTCCGCTCCGGGTGTCGAGGCCGTGGGGTCCTCGCCTGTGGACCGCGACCCTGGCCGCGGCGCTCCTGTTCACGGCGGGCGGACTTGCGCTCCTCTATGTCGATGACATGAATTCTCAGAACGCCGCCAACCAGCTCAACAGCCAGAACCAGGCGCTGAAGAGCCAGGTCAAGCAGGCCCAAGCACAGCTCCTCACCACTCAGACGAACCTCACCGCCACATTAGGGGAGCTCGCCACCGTTCGGGCCGAGCTCGAGCACCCTAACTTGACGATCTGGAACGTGCCCCAGGAGATCAATGGTCCGGACTATTACCTGGCGGGCGGCGCACCAGACACCTTCACGTACCATCTCCAGGCCAGCTCGACGGGGCCGATGTCGGTCAGCATCCTCACGCTCAGGGACTTCGTCAGGGCGATCGATTGCGTCCAGGCCGGTGGCGGATCAACGCATTACTGCATGCACCATTCCGGCACCCCCTTTACCACCTGGCCCGACGTGACGTCGGTCAGTTACGACTTCCACGCCGCCGAGGGTTGCGCGGGATATGTGGTCGTCTTCACCTCGGCCGGCGACGTCACGGTCAAGCCGAACGTGAGCGTGACCTACAACCCGGCGTCGACCTCCACTGGGGACTGCGCCTAGCCTCCCCACTTGTGGGGAGGTCGCCTCGCCGCGCAGCGGCCAAGCGGGTGGGGAGTGGGGAGCACTGGAAAGCCAAACATAGATAAGTCGTTGCGTCGCGCCGTAAAGTTAGGCTAACCTACACTTTGTGATAGGCATAACGACTCCGATACTTAGGACTGCCTAGGTCGTGGTCGAGCTCGCGCGGCGCAGCGCTTTCACCCAATCCCAGGAGGATTACCTCAAAGCGCTCTACCACCTGCACGGCGACACGCGTCCCGTGCCCACGCGGGACCTTGCCCAGCGCCTTGGCATCTCTTCGCCGTCGGTCAGCGAGATGGTCACGCGGCTGGTCGCCCAGGGCCTTGTCGAGCACGACCGGTATCGCGGTCAGCAGCTGACACGCGAAGGCCGGAAGGTGGCCCTCGAGCTGGTTCGGCACCACCGCCTTCTCGAAATGTTCTTGGTCCAGGTCCTCGGCTACCGCTGGGACGAGGTCCACGAAGAGGCGGAGCGACTCGAGCATGTGATCTCGGAACGGATGGAGGAGCGCATCTTCGAACTGCTCGGGCGGCCCGAGCTCGACCCGCACGGCCACGCCATCCCGAGCCTCACCGGCAAGGTGCGGCCGCCCAGCGATCGCGCTTTGACCGAGTGCCGCGCCGGCGAGAAGGTGATCGTCCAGGTCGTTTCGGACGACGATCCGGCCAGGCTCCGCGAGCTCGAGCGCCGAGGCCTCCTCCCTGGCACGCATATCCAGGTGCTGGCCCCGAGCGAGTATGAAGGCCCGATCGAGGTCCGAATCAAAGGTCGTAGGGTGAGCATCCCGCTCGGGTTGGCCCGAGCCATATTCGTCGGGCGGCGTTAGCGTTTGGCCAAGCTCGCGCCCCGCCCGGTCAAAGAGAAGCCGCCGCCCAAAGCGCCGGCGAGGTCCGCGCCGGCGGTCGTTGCCCTTCCAGGCGAGGAGCGTGTCCTTCGCGCCGCCGAGAAGGCGCTGAACGGCCAGACCCGCGGCTTGCGTGCGCTGCTGCCGTTCCTGGGGCCCGCCTTCGTCGCTTCAGTCGCATACATCGACCCTGGGAACTTCGCCACCAACATGGCAGGCGGGGCCCAGTTCGGCTACATGCTGCTCTGGGTCGTCCTCGCGGCCAACCTCATGGCGATGCTCGTCCAGTCCATGAGCGCGAAGCTCGGCATCGCGACCGGGCTCAACCTCGCCGAGGTGTGCCGGGAGCGATTCCCCTACCCAGTGGTGGTCGCGCTGTGGATTCAGGCAGAGCTGATAGCGATGGCGACCGACCTCGCCGAGTTCATCGGCGCCGCCATCGGCATCCATCTGCTGTTCCCGGCCATTCCGCTCTTCACCGCCGGAATCATCACGGGATTCGCCGCGTTTGGAATCCTATCGCTGCAGGCCCGCGGCTTTCGCGGCTTCGAAGCCGTGATCACGATGCTCGTCGCCGTGATCGTCGGTGCGTTCGCGTTCGAGGTATTCCTGGCGCGGCCGTCCGTCGGCGCGGTCGCCACTGGCCTGCTAGTGCCTCGTTTCAACGGCACCGAGAGCGTCCTGCTCGGCGCTGGCATCCTCGGCGCGACGGTGATGCCGCACGTGATCTACCTGCACTCCGCGCTGACGCAGCGCCGGGTGGTGGGAGCGACCGACGCGGAGCAGAAGAAGATCTTCAATTTCGAGAAATGGGACGTCATCATCGCGATGAGCCTGGCCGGCATCGTCAACATCGCGATGCTGACGCTGGCGGCCGCGGCTCTGCACGCGCACAACATCAACGTGCCGAACCTCGACACGGCCTTCCATGCCCTGGGCCACACGCTTGACCACGGCGCGGACATCTTCTTCGGGCTCGGCCTACTGGCTTCGGGACTGTCGTCTTCCTCGGTTGGAACGCTCGCCGGCCAGATCGTGATGCAGGGCTTCATCCACCGCCAGATCCCCCTCTTTCTCCGGCGGACGATCACGATGCTGCCCGCGCTCGTAGTGATCGCGATCGGCTTCGACCCCACGCGGGCGCTGGTGCTCAGTCAGGTCGTCCTGTCGTTCGGGATCCCGTTCGCGCTGATCCCTCTGCTCTTGTTCTGCCGTGACCGCGCCCTGATGGG